>Ga0116156_10000609_pt1 | contig 37825 bp, 42 predicted proteins | sample AD_UKC045_MetaG_FD_89891 | JGI IMG/M metagenome (GOLD analysis project Ga0116156, IMG submission 89891) | Active sludge microbial communities of municipal wastewater-treating anaerobic digesters from USA - AD_UKC045_MetaG | ecosystem: Engineered > Bioreactor > Anaerobic > Digestate | place: USA...
CCAATCCCACCCCAAACCAAAAAACGGCTTCGCCACACTCGGAGGAGTGTCGCTAACCGTCTGTTTTTAGAGAGTTTTTGGAGCGGGCGATGAGATTCGAACTCACGACCCCGACCTTGGCAAGGTCGTGCTCTACCCCTGAGCTACGCCCGCTCGCTGGGTAAAAAGGGCCGAAGCCCTCGGGAGGGGGGTCTATAAGCCGAAAGCCGTGAGGCGCGCAAGGGGTGTCCTGCTACAATGAAAATTACCCGGTCCCGCTTGTAGCAGACGTCCAAAATCGCTGGATAATGACAGAGTGGGTGCACGCATCGCACGGTCGGCCCCGCCCACTCAGCCTGGCCCACGCATTACAGAGGTCTATTCAGCGACCTGGCACTCACACCACCGGAGGTCCCCCATGCTGCGCCTACGCCATGCCGCACTCCCGATGCTGCTTCTTCTGGCCTGCCCAGCCCTGCCGGCCGACGCGCAGATAAAGCGGGACCCGCCAAAGTACGAGCCTCGCCCCATCCGCTCTGTGGAATGGGGTCTGTCCCAGTTTCAGTCTTCGGTTGAAGAGTGGACATGCCTGCCTCCCGATGAAGACGCGCGTTTCAGGTTCTCGATTACGACGAAGCGTCCGCCCGAGGCTCGCATCTACGTCAACGACAAGGAGCTCGACGCGAAGGTCGTGAATGACCTTCTGTATTCAGAATCTCGCGCGGGCGACATCATCAGGATCGACCTGACCCGCTGCCCGTTTCCTTCCATGAACCTGAACGCAACCTTCGCGGTCCACTACGGAACCTTTCCAGCCGACCCGTCCTATCCGCTCGGATATTTCTCGATATCGCCCGACGGCTTCATCACGCTACTGACGCGAGAGCCATGGCCGTTGAAGCAACCGCCAGGCTGACACGGGCGTGGCACCATAAAGCCTACCCGCCCAACCCCGGCAGCGGCGGTTTGGGCGGCGTCGGGGTTTTCAGCTTGCGCTTGGTGACGTGACTGTCGGATTGGCCGCCGGAGACCTTCTCGCCCTTCATGTAGTGGCGCTGCCATTTCTCCTTCATCGCCTCGGCCTCGCGGCTCTGCAGGCGCTTGTTGAAGTCGCCACGGCTTTCCGCCCACACCTTGAACTCTTCGTTCAGCGACGGGTTATCGGCCAGCAGGCGCAGGGTCGGCTGGATCTCTTCCAGCTTCTTGTCCTGCACCAGCGTGATGAAACAGAAGGGCTCGCCCTTCTCGAAGCGCACCTTGCCCGGACGCGTCAGCTGCCAGTTCATGGTGAACGGGAAAGGCAGCCATTCCGTCTCCACCACGCCCTGCAGCGGATAGATGCCATCCTTCGGCTCGTTCGGCGGGCCCATCGTCCAGACAGACCAGCCCGGGTCCGTGCGGAACAGGTGGCCGGTATGGAAGGTGACGATCCCGCGCCGGAAATGGCTGTCGGCGACATTCTTCACCGGCGGCCACGCCTCATCGCCTGTGATCCTGATGTTCTCTTCCATCAGCCCGCCATCCCATTCGATGGTGAGGCCCACGGGGCAAAGGATCTCCCAGCCCGAACAGTTCGCCATCGTCAGAGGCAGGCAGCGGTAGGGGTGGCGATCCTGGAACGCATCCATCCATTCGCGGCGGCCCTGCCCCGGAACGATGGTCGGCGCCCATTCGTGGATCTTGTAGCAGTCGAGCCGCATCAAATGTCCTTCCCGGGCAAGCGCCTGACATTTAGACCAGCCGGCATGACAGAGCAAAGCACCCCCTCGAATGGTCCTGAGACTGGCCAGCGTGGCCCCCAAGGTTCACGCGGACCAATGCCCGCGCAGGACGATTTCAGCCGCGAGCCGGAAAAGCCCCTGTTCGCCTATCTCGACCGGCTGGGCATCAGAACGAAGACCGCCACCCACGCCAAGGTGTTCACCGTGGCCGAAAGTTCGAAGGTGAAGGCCGACATGCCCGGCGGCCACACCAAGAACCTCTTCATGAAGGACAAGAACGGCCAGCTGGTCCTGATCTCGGCCCTCGGCTCCAGCCAGCTCGCCCTCAACCAGGTCCACCGCGTGCTGGGAACCCAGCGCCTGTCCTTTACGGATGCGCCGCTGCTGTGGGATGCGCTGGGTGTTACTCCCGGGTCCGTTACCGGCTTTTCGGTGCTCAATGACACGGCAGGACGCGTGCGTTTCGTGCTGGAAGAGGCGCTACTGGACCATGAAACGCTCAATTTCCACCCGCTTCGCAACGACATGACCACCGCCATTTCGCGGGACGATTTCCTTTCCTTTGCGACCGCTACGGGCCATACGGTGACCCGCGTGGACTTCACAAAACTGGGCGCGGCCTGAGAACGTTGCGGTTTCAGGCAAGCGGGCCCATCTAGTGGTCCAGGACCTAGCCAATAGGACTGGGCCGGATCGTCGGCCCACCCCAAGTTTCAGGAGCTGTTTCCGTGGACATCATCGGCGCTGGCGCAGGTCGTCCCCCGGCTGGAGGCCCGAAAAGCCCGTACGTCATCGACGGCACGGACCAGACCTTCATGGCGGACGTGATCGAGCCGTCGAAGGACGTTCCGGTCATCGTCGACTTCTGGGCCACCTGGTGTGGCCCCTGCCGCTCGCTTGGGCCCACGCTCGAGAAAGTGGTCGGCGAGAACAATGGCGCCGTGAAGATGGTGAAGATCGACGTCGACAAGAATCCGGGCGTCTTCAGCCAGATCGCCAAGATGACCGGCTCGCAGTCGATCCCGACCGTCGTGGCCTTCAAGAATGGCCAGCCGGTCGACGCCTTCATGGGCGCCCTGCCCGAAAGCCAGGTCCGCGCCTTCATCGACAAGCTGAAGGGTGACGGCAGCGCAGCCGACGGCGTGCCGAGCGTCGCCGAACTGCTCGCCGCCGCCGAAGACGCCTCAGACGCCGGCGACTTCCCTGCCGCCGCCGAAATCTTCTCCGCCGTCCTCGCGCAGGAGCCGGATAATATCGAAGCCCTTGCCGGCCTCTCGCGCTGCTACATCAAGGCAGGCGATGTCGAACGCGCCCGCCAGATCGCCGAGATGATCCCGGAAGCCAACCGCAAACATCCGTCTGCTGTCGGCGTCTTCGCGACGCTTGATCTGCACAGCCACACGTCGAAGCCTGATGAGACGCTGGAACTGAAAACCCGCGTCAACAACACGCCGACCGACTGGGATGCCCGCTTCGAACTCGCCGGCATTCTCGCCGGTCAGGACAAGCACGAGGAAGCCGTGGATCAACTTCTCGCCATCCTCGACAAGAACTTCGAATGGAAGGAAGGCGCCGCGAAAGAGCAGCTCTTCAAGATCTTCGAAGCCCTCGGCCCGAAATCCGACATAGTGAAAGAAGGCCGCCGCCGCCTCTCGGCGCTGCGCTTCCGGTAATTTTCGCGACGAAGACTTCAGGCAGGGACCTCGCTCATGGCTGACCACACGGCTGAAAATCCCGGCCAGGTCCACCTGTTGCGTGCAAACCTGGATCGCGTCTTCAACGAACGCAGTTCAGAAAAGCGCGCTGCGGCGATTGCCGAACTTTTTGTCGACAAGCCCGTGATGTACGAGCCCACCAACGTCGTCGAAGGCCGCGCGGCGATCTCGGCGATTGCTGGAAGCCTTCTGGAACAGTTCGGCCCGACCTTTCGGTTCGTAACTGAAGGTCATGCCGTCGAGCATCACGGGTTTGCTGTTCAGCGCTGGACGGCAGGTCCGGAGGGTGGTCCTGTTGCCGTTACCGGCACTGACGCCGCCGAGATTGTCGACGGCAGGATTTCAAAACTCTGGGTCCTCATCGACCCGCCGCAGGCTGAGACGTAGTCGAGCGACGGCGCCAACGATCCGGTTAAGCCGCCTTCTCCGCCAGCTCCTTCTCCAGCTCCGCAATCCGCGCCCTCAGCGAACTCACCGCCGGCTCAATCTCCGCCAGCGTAAACCGCTGCGTGATGTGTTGCGGACAATTCCAGTCGAACGCCTCGACCTTGATCACTAGCGCACGCTCGACCTTTGCCTTGTAGCCGGGCATCGCCAGAGCCTCGGCCAGCTTCGGATCGTCAGCCAGATCCACCTCATGCATGCGACCGAGGATCTTCAGCCTGCCCTGCCGCGGATAATCCATCAGGAACAACGACACCCTGTCGTCGTGCTTGATATTGCCGACGCTGATGTACTGCCGGTTGCCGCGAAAATCCGCGAAGGCCAGCGTGCGCGAATCCAGCACTTTCAGAAAACCCGCAGGCCCTCCGCGATGCTGGATATAGGGCCAGCCATTCTCCGACACCGTCGCCATGTAGAAACTGTCGCGCACCGCGATGAAGTCGGCCTCGGCCTCCGTCAGCTCATCGGCCTCCGCCGGGCCATCGAAACGCGCGTAGCCGTGACGGCTGCCGTTTTCTTCCTGCGCGGCCTTCACATCGTCGGTGAAAAGCGTGGAGAGATATTTGTGCGTCATGACGCGCTCACTCCTTCAGCAAAGTTTCCGGCAACGCCTTCAGCGCCTGCCGGAATGGTTCGACCGACCCAAGCCCCCGCGCCAGCACCAGCCCGCCCTGCACCAGCATCAGCGCCCGCGCTCCCCTCTCCCGCGCCATACGCACGCCAAGCCCCGCATCACGCGCCAGCTTCGCAAATCCATCGATCAGCTGTTCCATCGCGGCCTTGATCGCAAACGAGAACGGACCCGTCTCAACGCGCGGCGATGCCAACACATTCAGCAGGCAAGCCTGCCGCCCGCCCTCATAGAAAGTGCTCAAGCTCTTCGTGACCTCCGCCAGCCGCCGCTCCGCCGGACCATCCGCGTCGAGATGCGCCACCACATGCTCACCGAACCACTCCATCGCAGCCGACAGCACATGCTCGGCCATCTCCTGCTTGCCGCCCGGATAGCGGTGATAGAGGCTCGCCTTCTGCAACCCCGTCGCTTCCGACAGCACCGCAACCGACGCGCCCTCATATCCCACGTCACGGAACACCCGTCCCAGCCGGGACAGAAGCTCTTCTTCATCAATAGATTGCGGACGGGCCACCAGCGCCTCCTGACTTCTCCCCCAATATATACCGAACGTTCGGTAATTACAAGATGTGCACGGCCCTATGAGAGAGCCATCGGCAACCCTCAGCCTAAGCCTTGCTGGCCTTCAGGAATTCCATGCGGATCATCGCCGGCGTCATGCCCAGCGCAGGCGGCTTCGCAGGCGCCGGCGCCACATCCGCAACAATCATCGCCGGCCGCGCGATCCCGGCCCAGCGCTCCGCCGTCAGATCCGACAGCCGCACGCACTGATCCGCCCCAAAGAACGCACGCCCCACCGCCAGCCAATCCATCTCCCGCGTCGGCGTCGGCACGCTTGCCGTGAACTCGTACACGCGATTGTCCACCAGCAGGATCGACAGGTTCCTCGGCTTGGCCCCCACAATCGTCGCCAGCGACGTCAAATTCATCGCCAGCGCCCCATCCCCCGCAATCGCCAGCACCTGATCATTCGGACGCACCGCAGCCAGCCCCAGCGCCACCGACGTCGCCAGCCCCATCGGCCCCGACACATACAGATTGCGCGCATCATGCCCCGCGCCCTTCAGCCAGCCCGACTGCGAGCCGATATCGCTCACTGCAAACGGCCGGCTCGGATAAAGCGCCAGCGCCGCCGCAATCGCATCCTGTTGCGAGGGAAGATTGCTCATGCCGCAGCTCCGCCGCCAGAGCCCAGCCGCTTCTCCAGCGCGATGATTACCGGCTTGCGCGCCGCCTCCGCCCACTTGAACGCAGCCGGTATCAGGTCATCGGGGAAATCCGCGGCGTCGAAATCGAACACCCGCGCCATCGGCCGCACGCCCGCATCGAACGCCTCGCGCTTCTCGATGTCATAGCCGTTCGGGTCCGCCAGCGCGCCTCTGTTGGTCACGATCACCACAAACGGCAAACCATACCGCAGCCCCATCGTCGCCAGCGCACCCAGCGAATTCAGCAGCCCCGCATTCTGCACCATCACGACAGCGCGCTCGCCCGCCATCGCCGCGCCCGAAGCCACGCCGATGCACTCCTCTTCCCGCGCACACGCAATGTAGGGAAAATCATCCGACGCCGCGCACAGCATGATCGTCTGCGCCAGCATGCCATCGGGCACGCCCGTCACCAGCTTCGGCTTCGCCGCTGCAATCGACCGATACAGCCTGTCGTCTGTCGCCGCCTGAGCCATACGCCGCTCCTGAACCCCCTCCGGTCTAGGTCGCCCGGCCCCACCGCGCAACAAGAACGGGCCAACCGAAAACCCCAAACAAGAACGGGTGGAGCCGAAGCTCCACCCGACAAAGGCTATCCCGGGGTGGGATCTCTCAAAAACTGTTTCGCGGCGGCCTACTTCGCGGCCGCTATGTGCTCCGCATACTTCGCACCGTCCTTCATGCTCCACTTCACCTTGACCTTCTCGCCCGCCTTGAACGCGCCCGTACTCAGTCCGGGCATGAGCTTGAACGTATCGCCATTGGCGAGCTTCACTTCCGTAGCGCTAAGCGCTGAAATCGAGCCGGTGGTCGTGGTGATTTGGGTTTTCGCAGCCGCCGCTGGAGGCGCCTTCGGGGCAGCAAGCGCGCTCAGCGGCACAGCGGCCGACAGCGCCAACAGGGAACCAGTCACAATGATCTTCATCGTTTTCATTGGAGACACGTCCTTCTCGTTCCGCGGCTTCATTCCTGTTGGAAGCCAGGCCGGAATGTATTCACGGGCAATCATGGCCGCGTCGGGTCGCGAAATCCGTCCCTGTTCGCCGGCGGGTCCCTGCTCGTGAGAGAAGACCTAGACCCGCCTCATCGCGCCGCGAAGGGGGGCTCAGCCGATATAATCTGCCTGCAATGCTCGCGTCATGTTGACCCCTCAGGTTGGGGGCGTGGAGGATGCCTCTCGACCCCCCTCCAGCGACGAGGCTTCCTCCCCGGAGCCATCTGCTCTTTTGCAAATGTTCCCAGTTAGCCCCATTGTCCTCCCCCGACGCAGGACAATGGGGTCTGGGAGAACATCGTGGACGCACTCACCAACATGACATCGCTACACGCAGCCGCGCTTTACGTGGGGCTGCTCGTCCTCGTCATGCTCGGCCTGAAATTCTACGTCGGCGGCAGACGCAGCGCCCTGAAGGTTCCCTCAGGTGAAACCACGCCGGAGTTCAGCCGCGTTATGCGGGTGCAGCTCAACGCGGTCGAGGATGTGCCAATCCTTGCTGTCGGCATTGTCGGCCTCGGCCTGCTCGGCATGCCAGTCTGGTACATCCACATGGTCGGTGCGGTTCTTGTTGTCTCGCGCATCGCACACGCTGCGGGCCTCGCCTCATCGGGCGGCATCTCGGTCGGCCGCCTCGGTGGAACCATCGGCACGATGCTGGTCTACATTGCAGTTGCGGGCGCGCTCGTCGTCCACGCCTTCACGCCCACACCCTGATCCGGAACACGTGACCCGGGACACCTGACCCGAAATACCTGACAACGCGTCCATCTTGCAGCCCGGGGATACCCCTCTGGACTCGGGTGCGACGAACGCCATTTCATGCTAGGGACTACCCATGACAGGGTCACTTGGCGTGGGGTCGTCTTGTCGAGTAGAGGGCCATGGCTTTGCCGCGTGTGTACCGTAAACCGTCCGAGCTTCCCGTCGCCATCCCTGTGTTCCCGCTGGGTGGCGCCCTGCTCTTCCCGAAAGCCGTTCTTCCCCTGAACATATTCGAGCCGCGCTACCTCTCGATGGTAGACGCAGCCCTCGTGGGGCATCGCCTGATCGGCATGATCCAGCCTGCCGGCATCGTCTCGCCAGCCACGCCGTCCGACACTGATTCGCCCAATCTGGCCGAGGTCGGCTGCGCTGGCCGCATCACAGGCTTCCAGGAAACCGAGGACGGGCGCTACCTCATCGCTCTCACCGGCATCACCCGTTTCCGCGTCCGCGAAGAGATCAAGCATGACGGCGCCTACCGCATCGTCCGCGCGGACTGGGAAGCCTTTGCGCCAGATCTCGATCGCCAGCCGGCCCTTGATGAATCAGCGCGTCTCCGCCTCATCGACGCACTCAAGACCTATCTCGAGCGCGGCGCGATGAAGGCTGACTGGGGCGCAGTCGAAGAGGCGCCTGTGGACACCCTCATCAACTCACTCTCGGCGGGCTGCCCCTTCACCAACCCGGAGAAGCAGGCGCTGCTCGAAGCACGCACGCTCGAGGACAGGTGTGCAGCGCTCATATCTCTGCTACAGATGGAGCGACCGGGACAAGGCGGCGGATACGTACAATGACGTCAGCAGCGAAGACTGCACCAGAATCGAACGTGGGCTCGCACGACGCTGCGCCCAGCGCCGCCAACGATCCGGGCGTGGACCCGCGCCTGCTCGAAGTCCTCGTGTGCCCGGTCTCCCGCTCCGCTCTCGTCTACGACCGCGAAGCCAACGAGCTCATCAGCCGCGCCGCTGGCCTCGCCTTCCCGATCCGCAACGGCGTCCCCATCATGCTCCGCGACGAAGCCCGCGACCTCGGCGCAAAGTAAACCAGTCCTCCCTCGCCGAAGGCGGGGGAGGTGGATCGCCGCGCAGCGGCGAGACGGAGGGGGCTGGCTGCAAAGCAGCCGGATCTATGGGCTCCACCAGACAGATAGCATCCATGACCACCCCAACCTGGCCTTCCGAACTCCGCTTCCAGAAAGCCCAATCCCAACTCTTCATCCGCTTCGACGACGGCCACAGCGTCACCATCCCCTACGAGCTCCTGCGCGTCGAAAGCCCCAGCGCCGAAACCAAGGGCCATGGCGGCCAGGCCCCGCCTCCCCCCACCCGCAAACGCACTGTCGGCGTCACCGGCGCCGAACCCGTCGGCCGCTACGCCCTCCGCATCCAGTTCACCGACGGCCACAACACCGGCCTCTACACCTGGACCTACCTGCGCGAACTCGGCGACCAGAAAACCGACCGCATGGCCGCCTACGAAAAAAGCCTCGCCGCCCACGGCCTGAAACGCGACTGACCCGTAGGGTGCATCAAAGATGCACCACACACCCCACACCACCCCCTCAATCGTCATTCCCGCGAAAGCGGGAACCCAGAGGCTCCACCCACCACCGCGCATTCATCGCCCCGCTCCTCCCGACGAAAGTCGGGACCCAGGGGCGGCTAGTCCCGGTGCGCGAGGCTAAACCCGTAGGGTGCATCAACGATGCATCGTGGCATGCGCCGGCGGTGCGGTGCATCGTTGATGCACCCTACGACGCCGGAATTGGGGGATAGAGCGGGACAAATCCGTAGGACAGCTTCCGCGCACCCCGAACAAACTCAGCGCGTTAGCGCGAAAGTTTGGAGGATACTCCGCGCTAGAATCTACGGCGCCCCGTGCCGGGGTATTATCCAACCCATGACACGACACAAACACGCGCAAACTGGGCTAGTAACCCCGCAGCTTCCTCAGCTCTTGCTGACAGCTGTGCTGCGCATGCTTGCGATGCTCGTGCTCCACGTCGCCTCAACGCTCCAGATGATCCGCCGCAGTGAAGCTGTGAATGCCACACAGCCCACGCCTACAGATCTGCCCCAAGCGAAGACCGACACCCAATCAAAGGAAACAATCCCGGCCGCGCAACACCGCAGCCCGATAGCCCTCATGGTGAGCAGCACGCAAAGCGTGCGCCCGTCGAACCACGAGGGCGCGCTCACCACCCCCTCCGTCTCGCTTGGCTCACGCCAAGCGATCCACCTCCCCCACACTGCGTGTGGTGGAGGCAAAACGCGCATTGTCGCGACGAAGGGGAATTGCCTCCACCAGTTGAAAACTGGGGGAGGTGGATCGCCGCGCCTTCGCGGCGAGACGGAGGGGGCGCTGCAACGCACGCCTCCGCCAAACAAAAACGCGGCCGCCTAAGCAGCCGCGCTCAAAATCCAGAATTCCCCAACCCGCTACAAGCGGGAACGCCTCAGCGCGCCATCAGCGTGGGCAGCTCTCCCAGATCGCCACCGGCTTCGCGAGCAAACACCTTGCGCACTTCACGCAACGACCCAGCCACCGACATCGCAGCTCCCGCCACAAGCCTCACCGGCAACGGCGCCGAGAACACGCGCGCAAATCCCTCCATCCCCGCAGCCGTCGATGCAACGTCCGACCGCCGCCAGCGCGTATAAGGTTCCAGCGCGCTCGCCGCCCCGATATCGAGGCCGGCCTTGCCCGCCGTCGCGATCACATCGACCAGCGCAGCCACATCCTTCAGCCCGAGATTCAGCCCCTGCCCCGCCAGCGGATGGATCACATGCGCCGCATCCCCCGCCAGCGCCACCCGCTGCGCATCGAACCGCTCAGCCACATAAAGCCGGATCGGGAATGCATGCCGCGCTCCCGCCAGCGTCGCGCCGGGAAGAAAATCGCCCGCCTTCTTCGCCAGCTCCAGCTCGAACCCGCGATCGTCCAGCTCGACCAGCGCCTTCGCGATGGCCGACTTCTCCGTCCAGATCAGGTTCGCCCGATCACCCGTCAGCGGCAGCACCGCCATCGGACCATTCGGCAGGAAGATCTGCCGCGCCGCCCCATTGTGCGGCTGACCCAGCTTCACCGTCGTCGAGATCGCGGTCGCGTCGTAGTCGTGTCCCTCGAAGCGCAGCCCCGCCGCCTTCCGCACGATCGACCGCCCCCCATCGCAACCAACCACCAGCGGCGCCTGAACCTCCGCGCCCGCCAGCTTCAACACTGCACAAGGATCGACCAGCTCCACGCTCTCGATCCGCGCCCGCGAGAGAAGCGTTATCTTCTTCTCCGCCACGACCGCCGCGTTAAGCACCTCGCCCAGAACGCTGGCCTCGACCATGTAGCCCAGCACCGGCTCGACGCAGTCTTCGGCAATGAAGTTGATCCCGCCTACCCGGCCCTCGGCCTCAACCTGGGTCACGGGTTGCGCACCAGCCAGCAGCGCCTCTTCCAGCCCAAGCGCCTTGAAGATCCGCCAGCACCCGTAAGCGATGAAGTACGCCCGGCTATCCCCCGAACCTTTCTGGGACCCGTCCTTCGCGGGAGGAGCGCCCGCATCCGCCACCACCGTCTCATACCCGCGCTGCGCGAGCGCGAGGGCCAGTGTCAGCCCAACCGGGCCTCCCCCGGCCACGGCGATGTCAGTGCGGTAGGTCTTCTGTTCTTGCGCCATGCCCCAGACATAGACCCGCCGCACCCAAAAGAAAAAGGGGCGCGGCAATGAAGCCGCGCCCCCTCTTCCCTCTCCCGCCCCGGCGCCGCGCCGGCAGCGCCGGTCTGGGCAAGGGGGAAACGATTAGACCTAGTGGTAGGCCACCTCGCCGTGTTCGTTGAGGTCGAGACCTTCTTCCTCGATCTCGTCCTTCACGCGGCCGCCGGTGAGGATTTTGACCAGGAACCAGACGATGGCCGAACCAACGCCCGACACCACCAGGGTGACGCCGACGCCTTTGGCTTGAGCAATCACCTGCTCCAGGATGCCCGGGTAGATCGTCGCGCCGCCGTTGGCGTAGTCGACAATACCCGCGCCGCCCAGGAACGGAGCGACGACGATGCCGGTGCCGATGGCGCCGACGATGCCGCCCACGCCGTGGATGCCGAACACGTCGAGCGAGTCATCGTAGCCGATCATGTTCTTCAGGCCCGAGCAGGCGAAGAGGCAGACCGGACCAACGACCAGGCCGAGGACGATCGCGCCCAGCGGACCGGCGAAGCCGGCGGCAGGGGTGATCGCGACGAGGCCAGCAACTGCGCCCGAAGCCATGCCGAGCAGGCTCGGCTTCTTCTTGAAGATCGCTTCCGCGAGACCCCAGGAGATGGCGCCAGCCGCCGTGGCGACGAACGTGTTGAGCAGTGCAAGACCGGCGTAGCCGTTCGACTCGAGGTTCGAGCCAGCGTTGAAACCAACCCAGCCAACCCACAGCAGACCGGTGCCGATCAGCGTGAAGGTCAGGTTGTGCGGACGCATCGGCTCGGACTTGTAGCCTTTGCGCGGTCCGAGGATCAGAGCGCCAACAAGGGCTGCGATACCCGAGTTGATGTGGACCACGGTGCCGCCGGCGAAGTCGAGCGCGCCGAAGGACCAGATCAGGCCAGCGCCTTCAACCAGCGCGTCTGCGTTTGCCGGGTCCGAGGCCATGATCGGGCCACCCCACCACCAGACCATGTGGGCCATCGGGTAGTAGACAAGGATCGGCCAGAGGACGGCGAACAGGACGACGCCCCAGAATTTCGCGCGTTCCGCAACGCCGCCGAGCACGAGCGCGGTGGTGATGCAGGCGAAGGTCATCTGGAAGGCGACGAAGACGATCTCCGGGATGGCTACGCCAACCGAGAAGCTTTCGACCATCGTGGCCGTATCAACGCCAGCGAGACCGACTTTCGAGAAGCCGCCCACGAACTTGTTGAGCGCGCCACCATCGGTGAAGGCCATCGAATAGCCCCAGCCGACCCAGGCGATCATGCCGATCGCCGTAACGATCAGGACCTGGGAGAGCAGCGAGATCATGTTCTTGGCGCGCACGAGGCCGCCGTAGAACAGCGCAAGGCCCGGGATGATCATGAGCAGGACCAGCACGGTCGAGACCAGCATCCAGGTGGTGTCGCCCTTGTCGACCGTCAGTTCGACGGGGGCGGGAGCAGCTTCTTCAACAACTGCGGCAGGCGCAGCAGCCTCTGGCGCCACAGCTTCCGGAGCGGGCGTGGTCGCTTCCGGAGCAGCAACCGGAGCTTCCGCGGCAGGCGGAGCTTCAGGCTGTTGAGCCATTGCTGGCGAAAGCGTGGTAAACATGACTCCTGCTGCGATCGCAGCCAGACCGGCCTTCAGACCAGTCCCCCAAAGTGAAAGTCGATCCAATCGACTGTTTATATTCGACATTTGTCTCCCCTGAGGTTGACTGGCAACCGGCGCTAGAATTTACGCACCCACCACAGCGACGTGATCGCCCCCGGACGATGCGACTTCGATAGGGGCGTCCGGCTGCCTATTTCACAAGCAGTTCCCCCCTTTGGCTTCCCCGACTCATTCGCAATTGCACAAAATTTGGGCGCCTGCCTGAGCGGCCGCCACTGAACAGGGCAAGAGGGCTAATGGAGTCCCTTCCCTACTTGCTTAACCGTGTCCCCGCTCAAAACGGGGGTAACTCTAATTCAGTGAACCACCGCAAGGCTGGATCATGGGGATAGGCCCCGGATGCCCGCTGCGGCGTCCGGGGCCCTTTTTTTGGCCCGCTGCAATCGTTAACGACACCGCAATGACAACGGAAACGTAACGATATTTTCCCTGTTACGGCCTGTGGAAAACCCGGTTTGGTAGCGCCCCGTTAAGCCTGGTCACGCCAGTGTCGGCTCTCTCCAGTAACCGTGTTTTTGGTCGAGCGAGGACGAAGGCATGCCGCAAGCGCGAGCGCCCCATTCTGAGGACGCCTACGAGCCGCAGGGCTCGAGCGCCCTGACCCGCTTCCTCAGCGGGCTGATGGCGTTCTCCGTCGGCGTTTTCATTTGCGGCTCGTGTTCGTCGTACAATTCGGCGGACCCGTCCTTCAACATGGCGGTCTCGCGCACGCAGGACCCGATCACCAACGCCATCATTGAAGCCGCCCCCGAAAACATGTTCGGCCACTTCGGCGCGTTCTTCGGCGACCTGCTGATGCAGGGTTTCGGCTGGACAGCGATCCTGCTCGGCTTCGCACTGATGATCGGCGGCGTCCGCCGCGCGTTCGGCATCGGCCAGCAAGATCCGGCCTCGTGGATGTGGGGCCTCGCCGCGATCCTGTTCGCCGCGTGCTGCCTGGCCGAATGGCCGATCCCGAAATCGTGGAACATGTCGGCTGGCCTCGGCGGCGTTGCCGGTGAACTGATGCTCGCGATCGTCTCGACGCCGTTTGCCGCCCTGAAGATTCCGGACCCGCAAGTGTGGGCGTCCGCGTTCGCTGGCCTTGGCGCGATCCTGTTCGCGGCAATGGCGATGGGCCTTGGCGCTTCGGATGCTTCCTCGCTGTGGCGCGCTCTCACACACAAGCCGCAACGCGAAACGGAAACACCAATCGTCGGCGTGCCTGCCCTGCCCTCGCGCCCTGCAACTTCGGGTACGCTGATGGATGGCGTGATGCGCCTGCTCGGCAAGAAGCCGCAGGAAGTCATCGAGCCAATCGTCTACACGGAAGAAGATGGTTTCGAGGAAGGCGATCGCGGCTTCTTCTCGGCCGTCGAGAAAGCCGAAGGCGCCGATGGCAAGACGCGCCCGATCGTTCCGCGCGTTCTCGAAAGCCGTCCGATCCCGGACGCTGCAGCCGCGCCCGTCGCCGCTGCCCAGCCTGGTCCGTCGGTTGCTCCGCGCACCGTCAACAAGCCGCAGCCACCGCAATCTGCGCCCCAGCAGCAGGCCGCGCCCCGCCCCGCACAGCAGCAATCGATCCGCGGTCGCGACGCGTCGAGCGCGATCCCGCCGCTCGATCTGCTCGACGTCCCGCCGCCGCGCTCGTCCGACGTCGACGAAGCCCGCCTGCTGGAAATGGCCGATCGTCTCGGCGGCGTGCTGACCGAGTTCGGCATCAAGGGCCGCATCACCGAAGTGCGCCCCGGCCCCGTCGTCACCCTGTTCGAGCTTGAGCCGGCCGCCGGCGTGCGCTCGTCGAAAGTCATCGCGCTTGCTGAAGACATCGCGCGCGCCATGTCCGCCACCTCTGCGCGCGTCGCCGTCATCCCTGGCCGCAACGCCATCGGTATCGAACTGCCGAACCCGACGCGCGAGACCGTTTATCTCCGCGACCTGCTCAACGCGCAGGAATTCTCGCGCTCGCGCATGGCTCTGCCGCTTGCCCTCGGCGAGTCGATCGAAGGCCAGCCGATGATCGGCGACCTCGGCAAGATGCCTCACCTGCTCATCGCGGGTACGACGGGTTCGGGTAAGTCAGTCGGCATCAACGCGATGATCCTGTCGCTGATGTTCAAGCTGCCGCCCGAGAAGTGCCGCTTCATCATGATCGACCCGAAGATGCTCGAACTGTCGATCTACGAGGGCATCCCTCACCTGCTCGCGCCGGTCGTGACCGATCCGCAGAAAGCCGTGCTCGCGCTCAAATGGGTCGTGCGCGAGATGGAGAGCCGTTACGAGCTCATGTCCAAGATGGGCGTGCGCAACCTCGCCGGCTTCAACCAGAAGGCAGAAGACGCCGCCGCCAAGGGCGAGCATCTCACCCGCCAGGTGCAGACCGGCTGGAACAAGGAAACCGGCGAAGCGGTCTGGGAAAACGAGCTCATCAAGCCCGAACCGATGCCGCACATCGTGGTCATCATCGACGAGATGGCCGACCTCATGCTCGTCGCCGGCAAGGACATCGAAAGCGCCGTCCAGCGTATCGCCCAGATGGCGCGAGCCGCCGGCATCCACCTCATCACCGCCACGCAGCGTCCGTCGGTCGACGTCATCACCGGCACGATCAAGGCGAACTTCCCGACCCGTATCTCCTACATGGTCACCACCAAGATCGACTCGCGCACCATCCTGGGTGAGCAAGGCGCCGAACAGCTGCTCGGCATGGGCGACCTTCTCTGGATGCAGTCGGGCGGCAAGATCTCCCGCGTCCACGGCCCGTTCGTGAAGGACGAGGAAGTCGAGCGCGTCGTGAACTGGCTGAAGGATCAGGGCCAGCCGCAATACGTCGAAGGCATCACCGACGAAGTGGAAGAAGAAGCGTCCGTCTCCGACAACGCCTTCGGCACCTCGTCTGGCGATCCGGAAGAAGACATGTACCGCGAAGCCGTGGCGGCCGTTGTGCGCGACAAGCGCCCGACCACCTCCTACGTCCAGCGCGTTCTCCGCATCGGCTACAACCGCGCAGCCTCGATGATCGAACGCATGGAGCGCGAAGGCATCATCAGCGCGGCGGATCACGCCGGCAAACGCCAGATCATCCCGCAGGATGTCCGCCGAGGCGGCGGCGCCAGCAGCGGTGGCGGCGACGAAGAAGCGGCTTGATATCAACCGCCCTTCCCTGACACGGGCCTGGCCTGAAACAGAAAAGGCCGGCTCATCGGAGCCGGCCTTTTTCATTCGCGCTTGCGCGAGAAACTACTCTTCGTCGTCGGGCCGGGCGGCTGCCTCGGCTTCGGCTTTCTTGGTCGCGGCGCGACGGGCGCGGGCGTCAGCCAGATCCTTCGCACGGGCGACCTTCTTCTCGGCGAGTTCCGCCGTACGCGCGACCTTGCGGTTAGCCATAGCCTCGGCGATCAGGGGAAGCAGGCGCTCCGCCTCAGCCTGCTGTTTCGCTGACCCGGCCTTAACCAAGCGCTCGGCGTTTGCCTGGAGGTTTTCAAGCTCCTTCTCGGTCATCTCCGGGATGCGTGCTTCGAGGCTCATCGGGGTCTCCTGCCGGCCCCGCGCGGCGATAGCCGACGCTTCTCCAAGAACGACAATATCATGAGATGCGCTGCCCAGACGGGACAATCAAGCAAAAGCGCAATGAATCGACGTTTTGTTGACTGCACCGCACCTTTTGCCACAGCGCCCGGATTGAGGTATAAGCCAGCATCGAGTTTCGGCCGACGACTTGGCCGCGCTACCCTGCGCACGCTGACGACATCCACCCACACTTGATGCAACAGGCGGATCGCGTTCGCGCGGCCGTCGTCACGTACGTAAGGAAGACTGAACTATGGCTACCGGAACAGTGAAGTGGTTCAACACCACCAAGGGCTACGGCTTCATCCAGCCGGACAACGGCTCGAAGGACGTGTTCGTCCACATCAGCGCAGTGGAAGCCGCCGGCCTCCGCGGTCTGGCAGACGGCCAAAAAGTCTCGTTCGAAGAGCAAGCTGACAAGCGCTCGGGCAAGATGGCTGCCGTCAATCTGAAGACCCTCTAGGACTGAACTGTTCGGCAGCGCGTGCAGCCGCGCTCCGGACGGAAAGAAAAAGGCCGGCTCTGATGAGCCGGCCTTTTTTGTATCATGCACCCGGCGTCGCCACGATCGGCGGCTGCGGTCCGCCAGCGGGTCCGACGCATAGGAAGCGCGTGTAGATGCCCCAGCACTGCAGCACATCACGATCGCCCGTGCTCATGCGCGACAACGTCACGACATAGAAATCCTCGAACGCATAACGGCCCGTCGCTTCATCCGGCCGCTCGACCTTGCCCTGCTTCATCAGCACGCTCGCAACGCCGCGATGCAGACCTTCGGTCGGTCGCGTCACATAGGCGCCCGCACCAGCAATCAGCAGAAGAAACAGAAGCACGACGAACGTCCGCATGGATGTCTCCTGCGCCCCACTCCGTTTGCTTATGCGCTATTTCGCGTCCGGCTTCGAGCAGAAGAACTGCGCATAGGCGCCGAGGCATTCAAGCATCGTCTTGTCGCCCGATGTCACCGTGTACCTGGTCGCCACCAGCAGATCCTCGTACTTGGCCTGGCGCGAGATGCCGCCGACCACGGTGTCGATCAGCCCGCCAATGCCGTCGCTTCCATTGGTCTTCGCGATCTCGGCATCGGCATTCTTCTTCTGCGCGTCCTCGTTCGGACGCGTCAGGAAGCCTCCGAAGCCAAGCGCGCCCAACAGCACAAGTATCAGCAGCATTCGCATCTATCGTTTCCTCGACCCGGTCTTCCGTTTCGCCTTCGCCGGCTTGCTTTCAACCGGCCCCTGTACGGTTGGCAATGGCGTCTGTCCCTCGTCCCAAACTTTCAGCCACTTCTTGGGCGCATTATGGCGCCACTGTCGCGTGAGATATCCGCGCAGCGTTTTGACATCGAGCCGCTTCAGCCGCGCCAGCACATACGGATAGTTCCGATAGTGGTCGGTAAGATGAAACGTCTCGGGATCTGCTTCCAGCAACATCTCCCGCTCATCCAGCGGTACGCAGCCCAGAACCACGCTGTCATCTTCCGTACGCAGACGGGTCAGGAATTTTCCGAATGATTTGTAGGAGGCGTGGCCATACGACGTGCCCGCTTCAGTCTCGGGAAACGACATGACCACGTCGTGAAACTGTTTCGGGCCCATCGCGTTAGCTACCCCTGTGACCGCAGCCAGCGGCCTGACGCATATTACCCGTGATTTCAAACAGGACTGAACCGATGTTCATGAAAACAGGGCAAAAAAACCTTGGCGGCGACTTGTTTTCGCCGGGCCCGAAGACGAGGTTGCCCGTCATGAGCATCCTGTCCGCACTCTTCCCCCTCGCCCTTTCAGTCAGCCCGGAGGCGCTTGCCGCCCCGGCGCAGCTAATGCCGGAGCCCGTGGCCCTGCCCGTCGCAACAGCGCCGGCGCCGCAACTCACGCAGATCAAATACACGCCGGCTACCAAGCCTGTCGCGAAGCCCGCCCCGGCTGTCGCCAAGCAGGGCGATGCCGAGCTCATCAAGATCCAGGCGCCCGTCGCCGCGATGGACCGCGACGCCATCATCGATCGCGTCGCCAAAGCCATGACCGACACCAAGACCGTGCAAGGCCGTTTCACCCAGGTCGATCCTGCCGGCGCGCCGTCTTCGGGCGCGTTCTACATCAACCGTCCGGGCAAGGTTCGCTTCGAATACACCTCGCCGGAGCCCATTTTCATTGTGTCGGATGGTACGACCGTCTCGATCGAAGAGCCCAAGCGCAAGGCGTATGACGCGATCCCCCTCGCCTCCACACCGCTGCATCTCTTCCTGCGCTCGAACATCGACCTGAAGAAAGACGGCAGCGTCACGGACGTCACAACCTCGAACGGCGCCCACTTCGTCACGCTGGTCGACAAGACCGGCGAAGCCGAAGGCAAGATGATCCTGCAATTCCGCGCCACCGATTTCGAACTGCTCGGCTGGCGCCAGATCGACGGCACGGGCGCGGAAACCCGCGTGCAGCTCGCCGACATGAAGAAGAACGTCTCGCTCAAGCCCTCGCTCTTCGTGGTGAAAGACCCGAGCGACAATGGCGACGGCCGCCGCTAGGCCAAAAATCGAGGAGCCGGGGTTCGCCCCGGCTTCTTTTTTGCGCGCATCCCAAGCGCTTTGAAAACGTAGCGGAAACGACACATCAAAATTTTAACCATGTTTCGGGTGACAAATCCGGGCACTCGTGGCTTTATTGCCACGTGGATCGGAGCCGCTCGCGCCTGAGCTTCCCCCCACAGGTGCTCGAAGCGGCTTTGAACGCCGGAGCTATCCCCCCGGCCCATCACGCCCCCGGGGCGTAAAGCGCGCCTGGCTGTCCCCGCGGCCGGGCGCGTTTGTTGTAACTGCATCGATCATCCAGAAAAGCCTCGCTCCACAGGTGCTTTTCCTTGATCTGAGGGGCGGCGCACCCGATTGTCTGGGTCTGCCCATAGCCCCACCTCCCGCACCTCCAACCAACGGCTTCCCCTACGATATGAACCGCCTCTCCCTGGCGACCTGGAACATCAATTCGGTTCGTCTCCGCATCGATCGCGTCATTGCCTTCCTCAAGCGGGAGAAGCCGGATGTCCTGTGCCTGCAGGAGATCAAATGCCTGGATGACCAGTTCCCCCGGAAGGCATTCGAGGCAGCCGGTTACAAGCACATCCACCTCTCCGGCCAGAAGGGCATGCATGGCGTCGCCATCGTCTCGAGGCTGCCGATCAAGGCGCTTGAGACGCCGGGCCTGTGTCGCCACGGCCATGCGCGCTGCGCCTCCGTCGAAGTTGCCGGCTTTGAAGTCCAGAACCTCTACGTGCCCGCCGGCGCCGACATTCCCGATCCCGAGCTGAACGAGAAGTTCGCCCACAAGCTCGATTTCGTCGAACGCATGCGCGACTTCTACGCCACGCGCGCCGCCAAACGTTCCGCCCTGCCCCTGCTGGTCGCCGGCGACATCAACATTGCGCCGGAAGAGAACGACGTCTGGTCTCACCGCCAACTGCTCAACGTGGTCAGTCACACGCCGGTCGAGACCGATGGCCTCAAGCGCATCCTCGCCGACGGCAAGCTGACCGACATCGCACGCGCCAAGCACAAGCCCGACGAGAAACTCTACACTTGGTGGAGCTATCGCGCCGCCGACTGGAAGCTCTCCAATCGCGGACGCCGTCTCGATCACTGGTGGGCCGACAAGCGCGCCACGCCGCTGGTCGACATCGCCAGCTACCGCATCATCTCCGAAGAGCGCGGCGGCGAAAAACCCAGCGACCACGTGCCAGTGCTAATCTCGGTCAACGCCGCGGCCTGATCGCGCGCCGGCCTGTACGCCACAGCTGTCTGCACGCCACAGCTATGCGCCCTTCCGCGCCGCGTCGATCTTCGCGACGTCGATCTTCCGCATCTCCATCATCACGGCGAACGCGCGCTTGGCCTCGTCGCCACCCGCCGCCATCGCTTCGGTCAGCGTGCGCGGCGTGATCTGCCACGAGATGCCCCAGCGATCCTTGCACCAGCCGCACTGGCTCTCCTTGCCGCCATTGCCGACGATGGCGTTCCAGTAGCGGTCAGTCTCCGCCTGATCCTCGGTCATGATCTGGAACGAGAACGCCTCGTTGTGCTTGAAGTCGACAGGCCCGCCATTGAGGCCGATGCACGGAACACCGCACACGGTGAAATCCACCGTCAGGACATCGCCCGCCTTCCCCGAAGGATAATCCCCCGGCGCCCGGCTCAGCGCACCGACTTTGCTGTCAGGAAACGTCTCGGCATAAAACCGCGCCGCCGCCTCTGCGTCCTTGTCGTACCAGAGACAGATCGTGTTCTTCGCAACCATGGATGTCCTCCGCGTGGAAGCCTGATGTTCGTCACAACAGATTATAGCGCGGGCAACGACCAAGCACAGCGAGGCGCCCTCGTCCTTCGAGACGCCGCTCCGCGGCTCCTCAGGATGAGGGCTGAACCTCCGGCGGTGGAATAGTCCTCATCCTGAGGAGACCCAAAGGGCCGTCTCGAAGGACGAGGACGTGCTCAGCTCTCGCCTACGCCTGCAGGCGATACCCGCCGCTTTCCGTCAGCAGCAGGCGCGCATTTGCCGGATCGGGTTCGATCTTCTGGCGCAGGCGATAGATGTGCGTCTCCAGCGTGTGCGTGGTGACGTTGGCGTTGTAGCCCCACACTTCGCTCAGCAGCTCTTCGCGCCCAACCGGCTTGCCGCCCGCGCGATAGAGATACTTCAGGATGTTCGTCTCTTTCTCGGTGAGACGGATCTTCCGATCCTTGTCGTCGACCAGCAACTTCGCCGCCGGGCGGAATTCGTACGGACCCAGCCGGAAGATCGCGTCTTCGCTTTGCTCGAACGTCCGCAGGTGCGCACGCACGCGAGCGAGCAGCACGGAGAACTTGAACGGCTTGGTGACGTAGTCATTGGCGCCCGAGTCCAGACCCAGGATCGCATCCGCATCCGTCACCTGCCCCGTCAGCATGACGATCGGCGCGGCGATGCCGTGCTTGCGCATCAGGCGGCAGGCATCGCGCCCGTCCATGTCCGGCAGCTCGACATCGAGAATGATCAGGTCGGCACGCTGCTCTTCGGCTTTCTTGATGCCTTCTCCGGCGGACGCGGCATGCTCGATCCGGAATCCCTCATGCAGCTCGAACTGCTCGGCCAGCGCCTCGCGCAGTTCCTTGTCGTCGTCGACCAGCAAAATCGTTTTTGCGGTAGTCATATTCAGGCGTCTCCCGGCCGCGCATCTTCCGTGCGGGACATGTGAAGTCTAGGGAGTATGTTGCCCGCACGGAAGCCGTCCAAGCGCGGATAAGCCCATGGATAACGCCGCTTTTATCGCAGATGCGTCTGGTCAGCTCCAATGGCCGGGCCACACTGTCCGCTGCGCTCTGGGAAGAAGCGGCGTTACGCCCGCCTCGGCCAAGCGCGAAGGCGATGGCGCCAGCCCGATCGGCATCTGGCCCATGCGCCAGCTGCTCTGGCGTCCCGACAGGATTGCCGCGCCCGCGACGGGCCTCCCTGCGGTTGAGCTGATCCCCCAGGCCGGCTGGTGCGATGACCCTGCCGACCCGTTCTACAACCGCCCCATCCTCCTGCCCTACGCCGCCAGCCACGAGAAACTCTGGCGCGAGGATCACCTCTACGACCTCATCGTCGAGCTGGGGTACAACGACGATCCCGTAATCCCCGGCAAGGGCAGCGCGATCTTCCTGCACGTCGCCCAGCCGGATTACTCACCCACCGAAGGCTGCGTAGCGTGTTCGCTCCCCGATCTGCTGGCGCTGCTGGCGGCGGCCAAGCCGGGCGATGCGATCGAGATTCGCGGCTAGGCTTCCGTCACGACAAATCGACAATCCACCTCCGCCCCGCTACGCACAACCCATGACCGACACCGCCGCACGCTCGCCCACCAACATCCTCTTCCTCGCTGGCGCCCTGCTCGCCGCGAGCCACCTCGCCAATGAGTGGGTGCGGCTCGACCTGCCGCTCGGCCCCGTGTGGAAATGCTCAGGCATCGTCGTGCTCGGGCTCTACGCGCTCAGCCAGCGCGCCATCCTCGTTGGCCTCGGCCTTCTGTTCTCGGCTGCCGGCGACGTGCTGCTTGAGCTCGACGGATTGTTCGTCGGCGGCATGGCCGCCTTCGGCCTCGCCCATGTCTGCTACACGGCGGCCTTCATCACGATCATCCGCCGCGACGGCCTCAACAAATCCGGCTGGCCCATTGCTGTCGCAGTGATCGCCGCCACCATCGCCCTCGCCATCTGGTTCGCGCCAGGCCAGGCGGAGAAGGGCCTCACCATCCCGGCGACCACCTACTCGATCATCATCTCGATCATGGTGATCTCGGCCGTCATGTCGAAAGCGCCGCTGATGGCCAAGCTCGGCGCAATCATCTTCATGCTCTCCGATACGCTGATCGCTGTCGGCATGTTTGCAAAACAACCCGTGCCTATCGGCAGCGTCTGGATCACCTACGCCGCCGCCCAGATCATGCTGGCCTGGAGCCTGTCCAGGCGTACTTAGTTTTCTGGCCTAAGCCGCCGGATAATCCCGCGCGCCAAACAACGCAGACCCCACCCGCACGCTCGTCGCGCCGAACAGCACAGCGATCTCATAGTCCGCGCTCATGCCCATCGACAGTTTCGCAACGCCATTGCGCGCCGCGATCTTCGCCAACAGCGCAAAGTGCGGCCCAGCAGGCTCTTCCGCCGGCGGAATGCACATCAGGCCTTCGATGTTGAAGCCATAGTCGCGCCGCATCGACGCGATGAACGCATCCGCATCTTGGGGTGCAACGCCCGCCTTCTGCTCTTCCTCGCCCGTATTCACCTGAACATAGAGCCGCGGCGTACGCCCCAGCTTCCCACACGCATCCGACAACGCCGCTGCCAGCTTCGTCCGGTCCAACGTCTCGATCACATCGAACAACGCGACAGCATCTTCCGCCTTGTTCGACTGCAACGGCCCGATCAGGCGCAGCTCGATATCCAGCCCCGCCTCACGACGCGGCTTCCAGCGCCCTTGCGCCTCCTGCACCCGGTTCTCGCCGAACACCCGTTGCCCAGCCGCCAGCATCGCCTCGATGCGATCATCCGGCTGCACTTTCGACACCGCCACCAGCTCGACAGTCGAGGCATCGCGCCCCGCGCTCTTGGCGGCGGCGGCAATGCGCGCAAGAACATCGGCGCGCGCCGCAGTGATTTCCTGAAGTACATTCTGGTCCATGGATAGTTCTCAACCCCAAGCCGCGATCCGCCGCAAGCTCTTGGCGTCCACACGGCTTGCGAAACCTGCACGCGCCCGCCCATCAGCAAAAGGCAGGGGCCGCACCCTGCCCCGCGCCTGGTTCATGACCGATCCGAAGCGCACCCCCGATCCCGCCGCAATCGTCGCACAACTCCCGAGGGGCTGGGGCGTGGTCTACCGCCACTTCGGCGCAACCGATCGCTACGCAACCGGCGCGAAACTCGCCCGCATCTGCAAGCAACGCGGCCTCACCCTGCTCGTCTCGGCTGACCCCGCCCTCGCAGCGGCCATCGGCGCGGACGGTGTTCACTGGCCCGAATCCCGCCTGCGCGGCGTCCGCCATCGTAGCCCTCACTTCATCGAGACAGCCTCGGCTCATTCTCGCCCTGGATTGGCCCGCGCCCATGCGCTCAAGCTCGACGCCGCTTTCCTCTCCGCTGTTTTCCCGAGCAACAGCCCCAGCGCCGGCAAAGCCCTCGGCTCGATCCGCTTCCGCCAGATCACCCGCTCAGCCCCCCTGCCGGTCTATGCGCTCGGCGGCATCAACGCCGAAAATGCCGCGCACATAGCGCAGCATTCAGCCGGATGGGCCGCGATCGAGGCTGTAATGTCGGGATGGCCCGCCAGGACCTGAAACTAGAACGAGAAAGCCGACTCGATACGAACCGAGGCTTCCGCCCCGTCCTTGTTGTTCGTGAAGTTCGTGCCCGGCGTCGACAGCGACTGGGCCAGCGAGTCGCCACGCACCGTCACGCCGCCGCCAAAGCGGAAGCGCGGCGTCACCTGATAGGTCACGCCAGCGGTGACTTCTTCCTGCGGGAAGATCTCGTTCGGCGCACGGCTGGTCAGGTCGAGCGTCAGGCCCCACTTGCTGGCAGGCTGCCAGGTCAGGGCCAGCTCGTCCTTCTGAACCGGAGCGATCGGAAGCAGCGTGCGCTCCGTCCCGCCCTTGCTCAGGCCGAGATTCAGCAACGGCGAGGCCTCTTCAGCCCGCTTGGACGATTGCGACAGGGTTTGCGAGGAAGCAGATACAGGTCCGCTCTCCTTGGTCTGCGCGAAAGCAGGCGCAGCAGCCAAAGAAGCGGCGAGACAGATCACTGATACTGAAAAACGCATGTCCTGCCCTCCTTCCTGTCGTCACTACCGATACTACGCACGACTCGCGCCGCAAAAGTTAACGAGAATTAAGTCGGCCCGAAAACTCGAACTTTATCTGCGAAGTGTCACTAATTACGCACAGTCAGCTCAAGTACTAACCCGTCATTACTGGCATTTATGTGACTGACACTGGGACTCAACCGCACAGGGATATCCGCCTCGGACGACGCCCAGCCGGCGCCAATATCCACATTGTCAGTAAGCTTATAGCCAGCCGCGACCAGCCAGGATGCGCCTTCTATGCCTGTCAGGCGGTCTTTGGCCCAACCGCCTTCAACCCCCAAACGCCAATTATCCACCTGCCGGACCAGTCCGGCCTCCCAGGCCTCGTAACCAGCGCTGCCTGATTCCCAGGCATTGTTGCTGGAAAGCCACCTCACGCCGCTGGTCCAGCCGTCATGTTCCAGCTCCAGACCCGCGCCCCAGGCTTCGTACTGACCGAAAGCCGCCAGACCGGATTTTGAATCGGCATTACTGTACGTCACCGCACCCCGGACCCGCAGATCCTGCTCGGCAAACTGCCGGGCGAACGACACCGCCCCCTCCCAGACATTCTCCAGCTTGGCCGAGGCGTACCCGGCCGCTTCGAACTGCGGATCGAAATCCGCAGTCTTCTGATTGGCCTCGGGCGTGTAGCTCGCCCCTACCCGGAAACCGATCCAGCGCGGGCTCATATAAGTGGCCTTCAGGGATGACCCCGTGACGTCATTCCGGGCGCGCGTGACGCTCAATCCCGTCGGATCAAGTCCGGGAGAAAACGCCGACACCCGGTTCAGCACCGTCGGCGCACGTGCGTCGAGGCGCACCGCAGCCCCTGAATCAAGGCCAAACACGCCCTCGCCCCATGGGCCGGTCACCGAAAGCGAAGCCACCTCGATCGTCGCCGAGCCTTCCTTGTCCAGCACGCCGCCACCCGCCGCGAGCCCGGTCGCAGCCGAAATCGGCGACAGGAAGCCGCCCGGGCTCGCAAGCCGCGGACAGGTCACATCGCTCGCCAGGCAAGCGCCCAGAACACCTGCAAATGAAGGCCGCGACGGTGCGTCACGCTCCAGCCGCACCTCCCCGCGCCAGCCAAGCGTCAGCCCGTTCTCCAGCGTATCTGACCGCGTCACGGTGGCCCGCGCCCCGCCAATTACACTGGCGGCAGGGGCCAGCGGCGTCTTTTCGTCCATGATTGCGCCTGTAGCCGTCGCTTCCAGACCGAACGCCCATTCGCCGTCAGCCGCCTGTGCAAAAGCGGGCAAAGCGGTCCCGAAAGCCGCACCCGTCCCCAGGATTGCCAGCGTGAATGATCGCCGCATGACAGAATTCCTCCGCAATCTCAGTTCAATGCACGATCTATATGAGGCGGTCTCAAGACCAGGCTAACGGCTACCGGCCCTTGCCTGTGGGATGCGCTCGAAGCTAAGGAAGCGGCTGCTAAGGCTTCCGGGGGCGCAAGTCGCGCCGGGCATACGGAGTTACGACGTGATGTTTTCCCGCGTGGCCGCAGCGGCCGTTCTTGCTTCCGCCCTCTTCGGGCTCGGTGGCTGCTCGATCTTCGGCTCCTCGACAGCCAATACGTCGACCGCCTCCAGCGCAGACGTCAGCCCCGAAGAAAACGGCGCCCTGGGCGTCAACGCCTATCTCTGGCGCGCCTCGCTCGACACCCTCTCCTTCCTGCCGCTGGTTTCGGCGGACCCGTACGGCGGCGTCATCATCACCGACTGGTACGCCAACCCGGACAAGAAAGATGAGCGCATGAAAGCGACCATCTACATTCTCGACACCCGCCTCCGCGCTGACGGCGTTTCCGCCGCCGTGTTCCGCGAAACGCTGGCCAATGGCGTCTGGACCACCGCTTCGGTCAGCCCCGATACCAACGTGGCGCTCGAAAACGCCATTCTGGCCAAAGCCCGCCAGCTGCGACTTAGCAGCCTGCAGTAGTCTCGGCGTCGCCTTCCGCTCGACGCCGGGATATGTCAGTTCCGGCGAATAAAACGAGCAGACGAGCGACTTGATGGCGACGCGTTACAACCCGAAAGAAACAGAGCCGAAATGGCGCGCCGCCTGGGAGCGCGCCAACGTCTTCCGTGCGAAGTCCGCCAAGGAAGCGGGCTCAATGCCGAAGGCGTACATCCTCGAGATGTTCCCCTACCCGTCGGGCCGCCTGCACATGGGCCATGTCCGCAACTACGCGATGGGCGACGTCGTCGCGCGCTATCGCATCGCCAACGGCTATAACGTCCTGCACCCCATGGGCTGGGATGCGTTCGGCCTGCCCGCAGAGAACGCCGCCATCGAGAAGAAGGCGCAGCCGCGCAAATGGACGCTCGAAAACATCCAGGCGATGAAAGACCAGTTCGCCCCGCTGGGGCTGAGCTTCGACTGGTCGAAGGAAGTCACCACCTGCGAGCCTGACTATTACGAGCAGCAGCAGCGCATCTTCCTGAAGATGCTGGCGAACGATCTCGTCTATCGCCGCTCTGCCAAGGTGAACTGGGACCCGGTCGAAAACACCGTGCTCGCCAACGAGCAGGTCGTCGATGGCCGCGGCTGGCGCTCCGGCGCCGTCGTCGAACAGCGCGAGCTGGAACAATGGTTCTTCCGCATCACCCGCTATGGCGATGATCTGCTGGCCGCGCTCGATACGCTCGACCGCTGGCCGGACAAGGTCCGCACCATGCAGGGCAACTGGATCGGCAAATCGCAAGGCGCGAAAATCCGCTGGGAAATCACCACTGCCCCGGACTTCCTGTCGAGCGGCAACGACACGTTCAACCCGAAGCACGCGACCGCTCCCATCGAGGTCTTCACAACGCGCCCGGACACGCTGTTCGGCGCCAGCTTCCTCGCGCTCGCCCCCGACCATCCGCTGACGAGAGAGATCGCGAAGTCGCGTCCCGACGTCGCGAAATTCATGGCCGACTGCGCTGCACGCGGTACGTCCGAAGCCGACATCGAGAAAGCCGAGAAAGTCGGCATCGACCTCGGCATCAAGGTCCACCACCCGTTCGATCCGTCATGGGCGCTGCCCGTCTGGGCAGCGAACTTCGTGCTCTCGACCTACGGCTCGGGCGCCATCTTCGGTTCGCCCGCTGGCGACCAGCGCGACATCGAGTTCGCGGAAAAATACGGCCTGCCCTTCAAGCCCGTCGTGCTGCCGCCCGGCGAAGACGCTGCAACCTACACCGTCTCCGGAACCGCCTATGCAGGCGACGGCGTGATCTACAACTCCGACTTCCTGAATGGCCTGACCACGAAGGAGGCGATCACCGCCGCCATCAAGGAACTGGTGAAGCGCGGCGCCGGCGAAGCCACCACGCAGTATCGCCTGCGTGACTGGGGCGTCTCGCGTCAGCGCTATTGGGGTTGCCCGATCCCGATCATCAAATGCGCCAAGTGCGGCACCGTCCCCGTGCCCGACGACCAGCTGCCCGTCCTGCTGCCCGACAACGCGGACTTCTCCGCGCCCGGCAACCCGCTGGTGCGCCACCCGACCTGGAAGAACACGACCTGCCCGAAATGCTCTGGCCCAGCGGAACGCGAAACCGACACGATGGATACGTTCGTCGACTCGTCCTGGTACTTCGCGCGCTTCACCGATCCCAAATCGAAAGAGCCGATCAACAAGGAAGAAGCCGCCTATTGGCTGCCCGTCGACCAATACATCGGCGGCGTCGAGCACGCGGTTCTCCACCTGCTCTACTCGCGCTTCTTCACCCGCGCCCTGCGCGACTGCGGCCTGCTCGACCTGCCGAGCGGCGAACCCTTCGCCGGCCTGTTCACACAAGGCATGGTCACGCACGAAACCTACAAGTCGGAAGCTGGCGCATGGCTGCTGCCGGAAGAGATCGACAAGCGCGACGGCAAGCTGATCGAGATCGCGACTCTGAAGCCCGTCACCATCGGCGGCGTCGAGAAGATGTCGAAGTCGAAGAAGAACGTCGTCGATCCACTGCAGATCATCGCCGACTATGGCGCTGACGTCGCACGCTGGTTCGTCCTGTCGGACTCGCCGCCCGAGCGTGACTTCGAATGGTCCGAAGCCGGCGTCCGCGGCGCCTGGGGCTCGATCCAGAAACTCTGGGCCCTCGTCGAAGCTGTTCCCGCCGCAGACGATGGCGCAGCCGACACCGGCGAAGCGCTAGACCTGCGCCGCCTCGCCCACCGCACCGTACGCGACGTGACGCAAGGCATTGAGAAGTTCCACTTCAACGTCGGCATCGCCCGCATGAACGAGCTGGCCAACGCCCTGCGCAAGGCCGAGACCTCGACCGCGCCCGGCATGGCCACCGCCCGCCGCGAATGCCTGTCGCTCTTCGCACAGATCGCCGCCCCCTTCGCGCCGCACCTGGCCGAAGAATGCTGGGCCGTGCTCGGCAATAAGGGCCTGATCACCACCGCCAAATGGCCGACCCCCGACCCCGCCCTGCTGGTGTCGGACACGGTCACCCTGCCGGTTCAGATCAACGGCAAGAAACGCGCGGAAATCACCGTATCGGCCACCGCCGATGCCGCCGCCGTCGAAGCGGTCGCCAGGGCTGATGAAAATGTAATCCAGCACCTCGCGGGTCTCACCGTGAGAAAGGTGATTGTCGTCCCCGGCCGTATCGTGAATATCGTCGCATCATGATAAGAGCCGCGCTTCTCGCCGTCTGCCTCGCCCCGCTGGCCGCTTGCGGCTTCACGCCGGTCTATGGCGGACAGGGCGCGGCCTTCCAGAACGCCGGGCCGATCACCATCCCGGAGATCCAGGGCCGCACCGGTCACTACCTGCGCAACGAACTCGCCCGCGAGATCGGCCAGGGCGTGCCCGGCTTCCCGGCCGGCAGCCTCGAGATCGACCTGAGCTCAGGCGTCGAACGTCTCGCCTTCGCGCCCGACCAGGCCGCATCGCGCTCCGACTATGTCGGCACAGCCAAGTGGCAGATGAAGAGCGCATCCGGCGTGCTCCTCGCCGAGGGCAGTGTCCGCGAGCGCGCCTCGTTCAACTTCGCTGACTTCGCCTATGCCGACCTCGCCGCGCAAACCGCCGCGCAGGAGCGTCTCGCCACCCTGCTCGCCCGCTCGATCCGCGCCGAAGTCCTCATCGCCGCCGGCCGCAAGAAAGACGCGCCCGCCGCTCCGGCTGCGCCCGCCGCCAAGCCGTGAAGCAGGCCGGCGCCCGCGCAGTCTCCTTCTGCGAAAAGCCGACAGGCTCGACAAGGATCGCGCTCATCTTCGGCGCCGATCCGGGCCTTGTCTCAACCTGTGCCGACACGCTGGCGAAAAACTGGCTGCCCAAGCCCGACCCATTCAACATCATCAAGCTTCACGACGAAGACCTGAAGCGCGACCCGCAAATGCTCGGCGATGAACTCGTCGCGCGTTCGCTGATGGGCGGCGACCGCCTCATCCGTGTCCGCGTCGAGAAAGACGCTTCGTCGAAATACCTGCTCGAAATCCTGGCCGACATCGACAAGGGCGCGCTCACCCCCGAAGCCTGGCTCATCATCGAAGCGGGCGAACTCAACAAGACCAACAAGCTCCGCGTCGGCTTCGAGGCCGCGCAAAAAGCCATCGCCCTCCAGCTCTACGCCGACGACGAAGCCAGCGTCGCCGACCTCGTCACCAAACGCTTCGCCGCCGCCGGCGTGATCATCGATGACGACGCGCTCGCGATCTTCGTGAGCGACCTGCCCGGCGACCGCCGCCTTGCCCTGTCGGAAATCGAGAAGCTGGAACTCTACGCCATCGGTCTGGGCCGAAGCATTTCTCAAGCAGATGTGAGCCAACTCGCTTCCGCCGAACAACCGCGCGGCGCCGACGACGCCGCCGACGCCGCCATTCTGGGCGATGCACCGCAAGCCACGCTCTCGATCAATCGCTATCTCGACGCCGGCGGAAATCCGATTTCCGCACTCCGCACGCTCCACTTCCGTATGCTTCGCGTGTCGGATGCCGTAGCGTCCAACGCAGGAACTGGCATGCGCCTGCGTCCTCCCATCTTCGACAAGGAATGGCCGCCCTTCTCCCGCGCCATGCGCGAGTGGAACGCCTCGGCCATCCACCGCACCTTCACGCGCCTGTACGAAGCGGAGAAATCCTGCAAGCAGGCCGGCGCGCCGTCCGAGGCAATCGTGCGCAACCTCATCCATAAGATCGCGACCCGCACACTATAACGTGTCGCTCCCCTTCGGCGCCGCAGCGTGACTGATAGCGCGTTCGTGATGTCCTTTCCCGGCCCATAGCCCACGGGGACATCATGAAACGCCTTCACGCTCTTCTTGCAGCGACAATGTTCTCTGCCTGCACGGCAACGCCGCCCGCAACCGACACCGCCGTAACGCCCACGCGCCTACAGACCACAGCCGCCGCAACGCAAGCCGCGCCCCCCACCGATCCCGTCGAAGTCGCAGCAGGCCGCAAGGTCTACGACACCTTCTGCTCCGTCTGTCATTCCGGCGCAGACGACACCGCCCCTGAACTCGCGACGCTCCACTCCTTCAACCGCGAGCGCGTCTCCACCGCCCTCAGCGACAAAGGCTTGATGGCGCTCCAATCGAAAATGCTGAACCCGGAACAGCGCGCACAAGTCATCTCCTTCATCACCACGCCCGAAGACCTCGGCGGCAACGGCATGCGCACGGTGATGACCACTAAGGAAGAATACCGCGAAGGCTTCGCCTATCCCGTCCGCAGCGCCCGCGATCCGCGCGACTCATCCGAAGTTCCGCGCGCTCCCGCCTGGGCCGCCCCGAAACTCGGCGATGGACCCTTCGATTCCGAATCCTGGGAGCAGCGCCACCTGCGCACCTCGATCGTCACGCGCGGCCTCGAAGCGCCGCGTGCGATAGAGTTCCTGCCCAACGGCGACATCTTCATCGTCGAACGCGCTGGCGCACTCCGCATCATCCGCAATGGCAAGCTCGACCCAACGCCCATCGCCGGCACGCCCAAGGTCGCGGCCAATCTCGGCATCGCCACCGGCTTCATGGATCTCGTCCTGCACCCGGACTTCAAGACCAACGGCCTCGTCTACATGTCCTATCACAAGGCCCGCGGCGATCTCGGCTCCAACGCCATCTATCGCGGCAAGTGGGACGGCAAGGCGATCGTCGACGGCAAGGACATCTTCGTCTCCGACGATGTCGATACGTTCTATTCCCGCATGGCCTTCGGCGCAGACGGCAAGCTCTACGCCTCCATCGGCGGCCCCGCCCTCGGCACCGACGCCTCGATGATGCGCGCCCAGAAAGCCGACGACTACGGCGGCAAGACGCTGCGCCTCAACGACGATGGCACGGCGCCGAAAGACAATCCCTTCTACGGCCGCAAGGACGCCAACCCCGAAGTCTTCACCATGGGCCACCGCATCCAGCTCGGTATGGCGATGAACCCATGGACGAAGGAAATCTGGGCAAGCGAGAACGCGCCCTATGGCGGCGACGAAGTGAACATCCTCCGCGCCGGCGGAAACTATGGCTGGCCCATTCTCAGCGACGGCCGCTTCTATGGCGGCAAGCTGATCGCAGCAGACCCGGTGAAAGCGGGCATCACCCGCCCGCTTCTTTCCTACGTCCCCTCGATCGCTCCGGCAGGCATCGCCTTCTACACCGGCGACAAATTCCCGGGCTGGAAAGGCAATCTCTTCATCGCCGGCATGCGCATGGGCGAGACCCCTCGCACCGGCCACATCCAGCGCATCGTCTTCAACGACAAATGGGAGTCCGTCCGCAACGAGATGCTCTTGCTCGATCTCCACCAACGCATCCGCGACGTCGCCCAAGGCCCCGACGGCTATCTCTACGCCATCACCGACGAAGGCGCGGACTCAGTCCTGCTCAAGATCGAGCCCGGCCCCGAAAAGTAGGGTGCATTGAAGCGCAGCGGAAATGCACCGCCAACGCTCGACGCCGACACCAAAAACAAAACAGCCCGCGCTCATCACGCGGGCTGTTCCAATCTCACAAACCGAAAAACCTATTCCGCAGGCGCAACCCGCGCACGCGAGAGCAGGCGGCAGATCTCATCGAGCTGTTCCAGCTGCGCATACTTGATGCGCACTTCGCCGCCTTTGCCATTCACATGGCGGATGTCGACATCCAGGCCGAGCGAACGTTGCAGGTCGATTTCCAGCGCCTTCGTGTCGACGTCCTTGCCGAAATCCGGCGCGGACTTGCCATCCGAATTGCCGGCCTTCGCCGCCTTCGACAGCGCCTCGGTGTCACGTACCGACAGACCCTTGGCGATCACGGTCGCCGCGAACGCCGACGGATCGGACGTCTTCATCAGCGCCCGCGCATGACCAGCCGAAAGGCGGCCCTCGCGCACATGCTCACGCACATCTTCCGGCAGGTTCAGCAGGCGCAGCGTGTTCGAAACGTGCTCGCGCGATTTACCAACCTGCTGCGCTACCGACTCCTGAGTCCGGCCAAACCGGTCGATCAGCGACTTGAACGCCTCGGCTTCCTCGACCGCGTTCAGGTCAGACCGCTGCACGTTCTCGATGATGGCGATCTCGAGCATCTCGCGATCATCCATTTCCCGCACGACGGCCGGTATGGCGGTCAGACCGGCCCGGCGGGAGGCGCGCCAGCGGCGTTCGCCGGCGATGATCTCGAACATTTCGGCGTTGGCCGGGTCCGGTCGTACCAGGATCGGCTGGATCACGCCCTTGGTGCGGATCGATTCCGACAGCTCTTCGAGCTCGGCCTCGATGAAGGTCCGACGCGGCTGTTTCGGATTCGGAACGATTCTGTCGATCGCGATTTCCATGGCGCCGGCATCGTCCGACGAAGCGGCGTCGGCAGCAACCGGGGTCGGGTTCTCGGCCACGTTACGGGCGCCGGCATAGTCTCCCAGCAACGCCGAAAGACCACGTCCCAGCTTGGCCTGTTTCAACGGTTGGTTCACGCCGCAGCCCTCTCGCGTTCGCGTTGCATCAGTTCCTGCGCGAGCATGATGTAGGCTTCGCTACCAGAACATTTATGATCGTAGAGAATGGCCGGCACGCCGAACGAGGGCGCCTCCGACAGTTTGACGTTCCGCGGGATCACGGTCTGATAAACCTTGGTGCCGAAGAACGAGCGCACTTCGCTCGCCACCTGATCCGACAGGTTGTTGCGCTTGTCGTACATGGTCAGCACCACGCCCTGGATCTCCAGATCCGGGTTCAGCGCGCCGCGCACCAGATCCACCGTCCGCAGAAGCTGCGACAGACCTTCGAGCGCCAGGAACTCGCACTGCAGCGGAACCAGCACGGCGTTCGCCGCCGTCATCGCGTTGATCGTCACGGCCGACAGCGACGGCGGGCAATCGATCAGCACCGTGTCGTAATGCTTGCCGCTTTTCACCAGCGTATCGAACGCCTCGCGCAGCTTGAAATTCTTCCGCGGATCGCTGTGAAGCACCGTCTCCACGCCCGCGAGGTTTTCATCGCCCGGCACCAGATCAAGGTTCGGAACCTTCGTCGGCAGGATGGCTTCCGCCAGCGTACCTTCGCCGACCAGCACATCGTACGATGTCTTGCGCCGTGCCTGCGGCTCCACGCCAAGGCCGGTCGATGCGTTGCCCTGGGCATCGCAATCAAGCACCAACACCCGCCGGCCGATAGCAGCCAGCGCCGTGCTGAGATTGATGGCAGTGGTGGTTTTACCCACCCCGCCTTTCTGGTTGGCGACCGCGATAACGCGCATCAGACCCTCCGGGAGCGTAACGACGAAACTTTCAGAACACGCCCTTCTGGGCTGGAGAGGCTGTCGAGCGTGGACAAATCGAACGTCCAGTCTTCCCGCGCCTCGGCTAGTTCTGCTGCAGTATCTCTACCTTTCATTAGCAGGGCCTTACCGGAAGGTTTAAGCCAGTCGTTCGCGTACCCCAGAAGTTTGGGCAAAGGGGCCAGCGCGCGAGCCGTCACCACGTCAAACCGGGTCCCCGGATAGTCCTCCAGACGGATGGTCAGCACGGATACGGGCAGGCCAAGCTCCTTGGCCACAGCGCGCAGAAACTCGGATTTCCGCGGGCTTTTTTCCACCAGCGTCACCGAAGCCCCCGGTCGCTCCGCCATCGCGCAGGCAATCACCAGCCCCGGAAACCCCGCCCCGGACCCCAGGTCCGCGACCGATTTGTCCGCCTCGGAAATATATTCGAGCAGCTGCAAGCTATCGAGCACATGGCGCCTCCAGAGGTGGCGTCCTTCGCCCGGCCCGATCAGGTTGATTCGCTCCCGCCACTCGGCCAGCAGCTCAAGATACCCCTCGACCCGCGCAAACGTCTCAGCCGAGACCCCGGTAATCCGGATCACGTCCTCGGGCCCAAACCCGTCCTCGTCAGTAGCTGGCCACGGCATCAGATCTGGCCCCCGAACGCACGCCCTCGTCCTTCGAGACGCCCGCAACGCGGGCTCCTCAGGATGAGGGCTGAACTGCTGTTTCCACGAAAGGCCTCATCCTGAGGAGGATGCGAAGCATCCATCTCGAAGGACGAGGCCGTGCTCACCACCGCCAGACCGCTCAACCCAGACCCACCTTGGTTGGGGCCGCCTTCTTCTTCGCCTTGGCTTCCCGCCGCAGATATCCCAGCACCGCCGTGATCGCGCCCGGAGTCATGCCCTCGATCCGCGCCGCCTGGCCCAGCGTCGCCGGCCGCACATTCGACAGCTTGTCCTTCGCCTCGTTCGACAGCCCGCCGATCGCGCGATAATCGAGATCGACCGGCAGCCGCATATCCTCGTCCTTCCGGAACGCGACAATGTCCGCTTCCTGCCGATCGAGATAACCGGCGTACTGCGCCTCGATCTCCATCTGCTCGCCGACCTGCGGCGTCACATCAGCAAGCTCCGGCCACACGCCGCGCAGCTTCGCGAAGTCGACGCCGTCATAGGCGAGAATCTCAAGACCGTTCCGCCGCTTGCCATCGAGATTGATGTTGATGCCATGATCGCGCGCCTCGTTCGGCGTCAGCGTCAGCGCTTCCATCCGCTCGCGCGCCGCATCGATCGACTCACGTTTCACGTGAAACGCCGTCTGCCGTTTCGAGCCGACAACACCCGCCGCGATACCAACTTCCGTCAGCCGCTGATCCGCATTGTCCGCGCGCAGCGTCAGACGATACTCCGCGCGCGACGTGAACATGCGATACGGCTCGCTCACACCACGCGTCACCAGATCGTCGATCATCACGCCGATATACGCGCGACTGCGATCGAGGATGAAAGGATCGCTCCCCGAAGCAAAGCGCGCCGCGTTGAGACCAGCCACCAGCCCCTGTCCCGCAGCCTCTTCATACCCCGTCGTGCCGTTGATCTGTCCCGCCAGATAAAGCCCCGGCAGACGCTTCACCGCCAGCGTCGGATCAAGCTCGCGCGGATCGACATAGTCGTACTCGATCGCATAGCCGAAGCGCTTGATCTCGACTTTCTCCAGCCCGCGGATCTTGCGGATGAAAGCCTCCTGCACGTCTTCCGGCAGCGAGGTCGAAATCCCGTTCGGATAGATCGTGTCGCCATCCTCCGTACCCGGAAGACCTTCCGGCTCGAGGAAGACCTGGTGCTTATCGCGATCCGCAAACCGCTTCACCTTGTCTTCGATCGACGGGCAATAGCGCGGACCACGTCCTGCGATCGCGCCGGAATACACCGCCGACTTGTGCAGGTTGTCGCCGATCACCGCGTGCACTTCGGCCGACGTCCAGGTGATGCCGCAAGCAATCTGCGGAACCGTGATCCGGTCATTCAGGAACGAGAACGGGATCGGCTCCGCATCCGCGTCCTGCATCTCCATGCCGTCCCAGTCGATCGACGACGCGCGAAGCCGGGCAGGCGTTCCGGTCTTCAACCGGCCCATCTGCAACCCCAGCCCATACAACCGATCCGACAAACCAATCGCCGGCTGCTCACCGACCCTGCCCGCCGGAATCCGCTTCTCGCCGATGTGGATCAGACCTTTGAGGAACGTCCCCGTCGTCACCACTACAGCGCCGGCTTTCCACGCCCGGCCCGACAGACCGACAACGCCGGCCACCCGGCCTTTGCCGTCCGCCGTCGGTTCGACAATCAGATCCTCAACCCCGTCCTCAATCAGAGAGAGGTTCGGATACTCCCGCAGAATGTCCTGCACCGCTTCCCGATAGAGCTTCCGGTCCGCCTGCGTCCGAGGCCCCCGCACCGCCGGCCCCTTGGACCGGTTCAGCATCCGGAACTGGATACCCCCACGATCGGCAGCCCGCCCCATCACGCCATCCAGCGCATCGACTTCGCGAACCAGATGCCCCTTGCCCAACCCGCCAATGGCCGGGTTGCACGACATCTCTCCGATGGTCGAAAGCTTGTGGGTCACCAGGGCGGTCTTCGCCCCGAACCGGGCGGCGGCCGCGGCGGCTTCAGCGCCCGCATGCCCCCCGCCAATGACGATAACGTCGAATGTCTCTGATTGAATCTGCATACGGCGGCTGCCTGTGGATTGGTCCGCTCACATAGTGGACCCGACCCCAAACGTCGAGAAGGTGTTTCACGTGAAACACCTCATTCCCACCCACCACCCTGTAGCCCCGTAGGGTGCATCAAAGATGCACCACGCCCCACCCACGGCCCCCTCCATCGTCATTCCCGCGAAAGCGGGAACCCAGGGGCTCCACCCACCACGACCAGCTCCTTGTCCCGCTCCTCCCGCCCCGGACGTGATCCGGGGCCGGACCCAGGGGCGGCTTGCCCCGCTGCCCAATACCACCCCCAAACCCGTAGGGTGCATCAACGATGCACCTCTGGAAGCGTGAACCCTGTTCACGCGTTCCCGGCGAAGGCCGGGAACCAGTCCCACCAAAAGAGAGCGCGTCAGCGCACGATATCCAACACCACGCCCAACCGCTGGCCCCCAGCCTGCGCGGGGGACACGTCCGTAAGCGATGCGAGATTGGGGGATAGTGGTGGTGCAGGACTGCAGGACAGCCAAAACCCATCCCGCATGATTTCAACCACCTGCGCCCCCAACTTGGGGGACGGAGCCTCCCAGAATCTACCGCCCCGCGGGCCGGGATATACTCCCACCCATGAAAGCGCTCTGGCAGATCATCCTTGCGATCCTCTGGCGCCTCCGCCCCGTTCAGGCGCTGGAGGCGAACCTCAGCGATGTCATCGCCATGGG
>Ga0116156_10000610_pt1 | contig 37637 bp, 28 predicted proteins | sample AD_UKC045_MetaG_FD_89891 | JGI IMG/M metagenome (GOLD analysis project Ga0116156, IMG submission 89891) | Active sludge microbial communities of municipal wastewater-treating anaerobic digesters from USA - AD_UKC045_MetaG | ecosystem: Engineered > Bioreactor > Anaerobic > Digestate | place: USA...
CACGTGCACGAAACCACGCAAACGGGGTACGATCCCCATCGCTTCCTCAGCTCTGGCTGACAGCGATGCTGCGCGCTTTCGTCGAGCTCGTGCTCCACGTCGCCTCAGCGCTCCAGATGACCCGCCGCCGTGAGGCTGTGATTGGCACACAGCCCACGCCTGCGGATCTGCCCAGAGCTGCGACCGACACCCATCAGGAAACAAACGCTGTCCCGCAAGACAGCCCGATAGCCCTCATCCTGAGGAGCGCAGCAAAGCTGCGCGTCTCGAAGGACGAGGGCGTGCTCACCACCCCCTCCGTCTCGCATGGCTCACGCCAAGCGATCCACCTCCCCCAATCTCCGATTGGTGGAGGCAACCGTGCTCCAATGCCGGCGACGAAGGGGACTTGCCTCCACCAGTTGAAAACTGGGGGAGGTGGATCGATGCGCAGCATCGAGACGGAGGGGGCCGCGCCCCGCACTCCGCAATCTGGAAGCGTGAACTCCGTTCACGCATTCCCGGCGAAGGCCGGGACCCAGCCATTTTCAGAAAAATGCGCGCAGAGCGCCCATGATCTGACGCCCTGACCTAGCTCAGGGCCAAAATCTCAACTCAGAAAACCCCGCCACAAGCGGGAACGCGCCCTCACGCCCGTGGCGCAAACACCCGCACCGTGACGCCGTCCACCACAACATCCTCGCGCACGCGGGTCCCACCCTTACGCGCCACAGCCGCCAGGCATCGCGGATACAAAACATGCTCCGCCTTCAGCACCCTTGCCGCAAGCTGCGCCTCATCATCTCCCGGCAACACATCAACTTCGGCCGAGCCAATGATCGGACCTTCATCCACCCCAGCCGTCACCTGATGCACCGTGCAACCATGCACCAGATCGCCGGCAGCCAGCGCCCGGTTGTGCGTGTCCACCCCCGGATACTTCGGCAGCAGTGCCGGATGAATGTTGATCAGCCGCCCCGCCCAATGGTTCACGAAGTAAGGCGTCAGCACCCGCATGAACCCGGCCAGCGCGATCAGCTCGACCCCAGCCGCCTCCAGTTCAACATTCATCGCGCGCTCGAACGCCTCACGATCCTTGCCGAACAGCTTGTGATCAACCGCAACAGCCTTCACCCCAAACCCGCGCGCCTTTTCCAGTCCCCCGGCATCAGGTTTGTTCGCCAGAACCAGAACGGGCTCGCACGGCCACGCCGAATCCTGCGCCGCCTTGAGCAGCGCCTCCATGTTGGAACCGCGCCCCGAAATCAGGATTCCGAGCTTCTTCCGGCTCACTTGCCGGGTCTCATCGCGCCGCAAGCTCACCGATCACGAACGGCGCGTCGCCTTGGTTGATCAAGCGTTCCATGAGCGGTTCCGCCACCGCCGGATCAACCGCCAGAACCATGCCGACGCCGCAGTTGAACGTGCGCCGCATCTCCTCGTCCGAAACCGCGCCCGTCTCCTGCAACCACTTGAACACCGGCGGCAGGTCCCATGCGCCGTAGTCGATCTTCGGCACGAGATGATCCGGGCACATGCGCGGCGCGTTCTCGGTCAGCCCGCCGCCCGTGATGTGCGCCACACCCTTGATCCGCTTCAGCCGGATCAGTTGCAGCACCGACTTCACATAGATCCGCGTCGGCGCCAGCAAAGCCTCGCCCAGCGTCAGCTTGTCATCAAACGGCGCCTTGTCGTCCCACTTGAGCCCCGAGCGCTCGACGATGCGACGAACCAGCGAATACCCGTTCGAATGAGGACCCGACGAGGGCAGGGCAATCAGAACATCCCCAGCCTTCATGTCTTCGGTCTTCGGCAGAACATCAGTCCGCTCAACCGCGCCAACCACGAAGCCCGCGAGATCGTAATGCCCCGGCGCATACATGCCCGGCATCTCCGCCGTCTCTCCGCCGACCAGCGTGCAGCCCGCCTGACGGCAGCCTTCGGCGATCCCCGTCACGACTTTCGTTGCCGTGCCGGTATCGAGCTTTCCGGTCGCGAAATAATCGAGGAAGAAAAGCGGCTCAGCCCCCTGGGCCAGCACATCGTTCGCGCACATGGCGACGAGATCGATCCCGATCGTCTCGTGCCGGCCAGTCGCGAAGGCCAGCATCAGCTTGGTTCCAACACCGTCCGTACCCGAAACGAGGATCGGGTCCTTGAACCCAGCAGCCTTGAGATCAAACAGGCCGCCAAAGCCGCCCAGCGAACCATCCGCACCAGAACGCTTTGTGGAAGCCGCCAGAGGCTTGATCGCATCGACCAGCGCCTCGCCTGCATCGATGTCTACCCCCGCATCGCGGTAGGTCATGGGCCCAGCAGAAGGGGGAGTGTCAGAATTTGATCCGGTCATGGGTTGGAGTTAACACGCTGAGGAAGGTCGGGCCAGCGTGGCCAAGTGTTCATGCACAACCTGCCTTACAAAGGCCGGACCCCACTGCTAGTTTCCGACCCCATGAGACAAATCACCAGATTCGCAGCTGTTTTCGCCGCTTCGCTGGCGCTCGCCGGGACCGCGCTTGCGCAGTCTCCGGTCTATTCGGTGAAAGATCTGCCGATTGATAAAACGGCAGGTTCAGCTGCCGAAGCCACCAATCAGGGCAGGGCCGAAGCTCGTGTGCTCGGCGCACAACGTCTGATTGACCGCCTGACTTTGCCGGAGGATCGCTCCGCCGCCCGTCAGCCGATCGATGCAGCCACGGTGGCGCGCTCTTATCGCTCGGTCCAATCGCAAGGCGAGAAGTCTTCCTCAGTCGCCGGAGGCATCCGCGCCACTGGCCTTGTGACGTGGAGCTATCGCGAGAACGAAGTCCGCTCGTACCTCGATAGCGTCGGCGTACCCTATGTCGACAGCCAGGCTGGTCTGGCTCTTGTTGTCCCCGTCGCCGCAGGTGGCGTTGACGGCGGCCAATGGGGCGCCCAGTGGGCAGGCAAGACCGACGACACGGTCCTGACGCCGTATATCGGCGCAGCCGGAAGCTGGGCCCAGCGCCCCACATGGGCCGATGTTCAGGAAGAACTCACCCGCACCCGCGCCAACCACGGCGTGATCGCTGAGGCCTACCAGCAGGGCGCGCAGTACTATGTCCGCCTGATCGACATGCGCACCAATATCCCGAACCCCGATCTCGGCGTGGCCGGTCCGTTCGTGAGTCTTCAGTCGGCCCAGGCTGGCGCTGTCGATCGGATGCAGCGCGCCTGGAAGACAGCTTCGATCGTGCGTGGCACCGGCACGGCGAACCTGACGCTCACAGCAGCTTTCGCGGACATCAGCGAGTGGGTTCGTATCCGCAAGAGCCTCGAGACCTCGCGCCTCGTTCGCCAGCTCAACATTGAATCCATCACCACCGTCGGCGCTGACATCAGCTTCGCCTACACGGGTCGCCCGGATCAGCTCGCGTCCGACCTGCGCTCCAAAGGCGTGGATCTGTCGGGTTCCGAGGGCAACTGGCTTCTGCGAGTGTCCGGTCCGCAATGACGCCGTCCGGCGGCCAGTTATTCCTCGACTTCCCTCACATTGATCCCGGCCAGCGTGAGCTGATCGATACCGGCTCCTATGCAGCAGCCGTCGGCGCCCTGCGCCGCTGGAAGCACTGGCCAGGTGGTCAGATGGCCGTCGTCGGCGAGCACCTGGCCGGCAAGACGCGCCTGCTACACGCCTGGGCCTCCGACGCTCAGGCCGCCCTCGTGACAGGACAAGCCCTCGCCAAGGCAGAGATCGACGAGATCGCGAAGCTCACAGTCTCCGCCCTCGCAATCGACGACGCCGACTATCCGGAAGCCGCCCTGGGCCTGCTGGCTGCCCTGAACCTCTGCCGAGACAGGGGCGTCCCTGTACTGGTCTCAGGCAGGACTGATCCCGCCGGCTGGCATCCACGTCCGCTTGATCTGAAGTCACGCCTGACCGCTATGCCAGTAGCCCGGATCGAGCCGCCGGACGACGAAACACTAGCCTTCCGCCTGCGCGAGGCCGCAGCCCTGCGTCACCTGATTTTGCCTGATGAATCCGTGGTTTACCTTGCAGCTCGGATGGAGCGGTCGTGGGCCGCAGTGGGGCAGGTAGCCGACCAGATCGAGCGCACGCCGGGACGGGCGGAAAGCCTCCGATCGGCCCGCGCAGTCCTGACCGCTCTCGGCATGGACCCTGGCTAATCCCTGCGGTGTCGGAAGAAGTTCTGTAATATATTGATGTTATGCAGGTTTCACGTCCGGCATCAGACCGGCAGCAGAACCTGGGTGTTGAAGTGGACCAAGCGGATATGGCCGACCGCAGCGAACGTACGCGCGAACCAGCCCCCAAGGGCAAGGAAGCCGCCGCCGTGACCGCAATCGCAGGTCAACTCGCGCAATCGCCCGAGCGCTTCTTCAACCGCGAACTCTCATGGTTGAAGTTCAACACACGCGTGCTCGAAGAAGCCGAGAACAAGCGCCATCCGCTGCTGGAGCGGCTACGCTTCATCTCGATTTCGGCCACCAACCTCGACGAATTTTATTCAGTCCGCGTCGCTGGCCTGCGCCAGCAAGCACGTAACGGCATCACCAAGACCTCGCAGGACGGCCTCACGCCGCAGCAGCAGCTCGACCGCGTCTTCATCGACGCCGGCATCCTGATGGCCGAACAACAGCGGATCTGGAATGAGATCCGCTCCGAGATGAAGCGGGCAGGCCTCGCGGTCGTCGATGAGGATGATCTCAACGACGCCGACACCGAATGGCTGCGCGCACGCTTCCTCGAGCGCGTCTTCCCGGTGCTCACGCCGCTCGCGATCGATCCGTCTCACCCGTTCCCGTTCCTGCCGAACCAGGGCTTCGCAGTCGGCTTCGCGCTGAAGCGTTCCAGCGACGGCGAGAAGCTTCGCGCGCTGGTTCCGATTCCGACCCATATCGAGCGCTTCATGGAACTTCCGGCGGGTCCGAAAGGCCGTCGGTTCATCGCGCTTGAGAACGTCATCACGTTGTTCCTGGATACGCTGTTCCCGGATTGCGTCTCCAAGGGCCGTTGCGTGCTGCGCATCATCCGCGACAGCGATATCGAGATCGAGGAAGAGGCCGAAGACCTTGTCCGCGAATTCGAAATCTTGCTGAAGCAACGCCGCCGCGGCCGTATCGTGCGTCTCAAGATTGAGCGCAGTGCGCCGGAGCATCTGAAGGCCTTCTTCATTGAGGAAATCGGAGCCGAGCCGAGCGATATCGTCGAAATCGAAGGTTTGATGGGCCTGGGCCAGCTCAAAGAGCTGATCGTCGATAACCGGCCAGAGCTTGTCTTCAAGCCGTTTGAATCGCGTTTCCCGGAGCGTATTCGCGAGCATCACGGCGATATCTTCGCTGCGATCCGCGTGAAGGACATTCTCGTCCACCACCCCTACGAGTCATTCGACGTGGTTGCCCAGTTCCTGCGGCAGGCCGCGCGTGATCCGGATGTGGTCGCCGTGAAGCAGACGCTCTACCGCACGTCCAAGAATTCGCCGATCGTCGCCGCGCTGATCGAGGCGGCTGAAGCCGGCAAGAACGTCACTGCGCTGGTGGAGCTCAAGGCGCGCTTTGACGAAGAAGCCAACCTCCGCCTCGCGCGTGACCTTGAACGCGCGGGCGTGCAGGTTGTCTACGGCTTCATCGAACTCAAGACACACGCCAAGGTCAGCCTCGTCATTCGTCGCGAACAGGGCACGCTGCGCGCATACACGCACGTCGGTACGGGTAATTATCACCCGGTGACCGCACGCATCTATGACGACCTGTCGCTGTTCACGGCTGACGAAGCCATCGGCCGCGATGCCGGCCGCGTGTTCAACTACGTCACGGGCTACTCGAAACCCAAGGAGATGGAGGCCATGGCCATCTCTCCCTTCACGATGAAGTCGACTTTGATCGGCCTCATCGAGGCCGAGATCGAGCATGCGAAAGCGGGCCGCCCGGCGCAGATCTGGGCCAAGCTCAATGCGCTGGTCGACGAGACGATCATCGACGCGCTCTACAAGGCGAGCCAGGCCGGCGTTCAGATCCAGCTGGTTGTACGCGGTATCTGCTGCCTCCGTCCTGGCGTGCCGGGCTTGTCTGACAATATCGAAGTCCGTTCGATCGTTGGCCGGTTCCTCGAACATTCGCGGATCGTATGTTTTGGCGCGGGCCACGGCCTCCCGTCAGACGAAGCCAAGGTGTTCATTGCCTCGGCCGACTGGATGCAGCGGAACCTCGACCGGCGCGTTGAAACTTTGACGCCGATCAAGAACCCGACTGTGCATAACCAGGTCCTTGACCAAGTCATGCTGGCCAACCTGAACGATCGCGCACAAAGCTGGACGTTGCGCCCCGATGGGCGCTATGTCCGGAACGCGCCGACCAAGGGCCGCCAGCCTTTCTCGGCGCACGACTACTTCCTTGAGAACCCCAGTCTTTCCGGCCGGGGGAGTGCGCTGCGGACGACCACTCCGCCGCAGCTCAAACCCAGGGGCTGATCCGGTAGGATGCGCCTCAGGGTCAGTTACGGACCAGAGGCCTACGCATGACGGCAACCTCCACCACCCGATCCAGGACGGCCGGCAAGCCCGTGCGTTGGAAACGGATTGGCGTGATGGACGTGGGTTCGAACTCGGTGCGCCTGGTTGTGTACGACGTACGTGGGCGTGCCATGCAGCCGCGGTTCAACGAAAAGGTGCTCGCCGGCCTTGGTCGTGGCCTTACCGCGACAGGTCGTCTGAACCCGGATGGTGTCGAGGTTGCTGTGGCGGCGCTATCGCGCTTCGCCTCGATCACACGCGCTCAGAAGGTCGAGGCGCTGTTTCCATTCGCGACCGCGGCGGTTCGCGAGGCGGCAGATGGCAAAGAATTCGTCGAGCGCGTGAAGAAGGAAACCGGGCTGGTCCTGCGTGTCCTCTCCGGCGGTGACGAAGCGAAGTTTGCAGCCGAGGGTGTTCTGGCTGGAACGCCGGGTATTGATGGCATATGCGGCGACCTCGGTGGCTCCAGTCTCGAACTCGCACGGCTGGCCAACGGGCGCTACGACGGCGGATCAACCTACCCACTCGGGCCGCTAGCGCTGGATAGCGGCGGCGCGTTTAACGAGGAGAAGGTCCTCGCGCGTGTGACCGACGTGTTGTCCAAGGCGCCGGAGCTGAAGAAGGCGGGTGATACGTTCTTTGCGGTGGGGGGAGCGTGGCGTTCGATCGGCACGCTGCACATGGAGCTGACGCGAGCGCCGCTGCACATGCTGCAGAACTATGAGATGGATGCGGCCGATCTCTCCAAACTGTTGAACGAGATACTGAGCGGCAAGAAGCACACGGAGCTGGTGCTGGAAGTCGCCAAACGTCGCGCGCTTACCATTCCCTACGCCGCCGCCGTGCTGAAATCGGTGCTCGATCTGGGCAAGTTCAAAAGCGTCATGATCTCGTCCTACGGCGTGCGCGAAGGCATCATCTTCGACAGCCTCGACCAGGTCGAGCGTCTGGAAGATCCGCTCGACGCCGGATTGGAAGCGTTGATCGCGGACGAGCAGGCGGCTGAGTTCGGGCGTGCGCTTGCGGAGTGGGCCAGCGAGGCGGCGCCCTACACGCTCAATGCACGGCTTTCTTCGGCTGCGTGCCGGCTCGTGGATATCGGCGCGCTGTTACACCCCGATCACCGCGCCGATCTGGCGTTCGACCTCGTGGCGCGTGCACCGCTCCCGGGGCTCAGCCACCGCGACCGCGCTGCGCTGGCACTGGCCGTGGCTTCGCGCTTCAGGCGGGGCGTGCGCAACGATGTCAGCGAAAAGCTGCTTGATGTGCATACGGCCGGCAGAGCGCGGGCGCTGGGCGCGTTGATGCGTCTGGCGGCTGACTTCTCGGGCCGTTCCGCCGCGTTGCTCAAGCACGCCAAACTGTCGTGCGATGGCGATACGTTGTCGCTGAAGGTGGCTGGTCCGTACCGCGCGCTGGTGTCGGAGTCGGTCGAGCGGCGCCTGGAGCAGGCGGCTGATGAACTTGATATGGATTATTCGCTGACGACCTGACGGCCGCTCAGACTTCCACGATCTTCACGCCCTTGGGCGAAGCGGCGAGGGCGACCTTGCCGGATTTTAAACGCAGCGCCATTTCGCCGAAGATTTCGCGACGCCAGCCTTTGAGCGCAGGAATGTCGGGATTGTTGTCGCGCGCCAGCTTCTCGAGATCGGCTGCGTTGGCGATCAGGCGCGTCGCTACACCGGCATCATCCGAAACCTGCTTCAGCAGCACCTTGAGCAACTCACCCACAGCGCCCGGCGGTGGGCCCGAGGATTCCGGACGTTCTACGTCCGGCGCATATTTGTCTGGATCATCCAGCGCCTGGTTGATTGCGTGGATTAGACCCTGGCCGTGTTTGGACTTGGCAAAGCCGTTGGGCACAGCGCGCATGCGTTCAAGCGCATCAGCCGTGCGCGGCTTCTGCTGAGCGATCTCCTGAATGGCGTCGTCCTTCAGGATGCGGCCACGCGGCTTGTCGGTTTCCTGCGCCACGCGCTCACGCCAGGCCGAGACGTTTGCGAGCACGGCAAGATAATCGCTCTTGTACTTGCGGATCTTGTGGCGCTTCCACGCCTGCTCCGGCTCGAAGGCGTAGATTTCCGGATCGAGCAGGGCGTCGTGTTCATCTGCGATCCACGAGGTGCGGTTTTGCTTCGCCAGTTTTTCGCTAAGGATGCGGTAGATCTTGCGCAGGTACACAACGTCGCCACGGGCGTAGCGGAGTTGTTTTTCCGATAGCGGGCGACGGGCCCAATCGGTGAACTGCGAGGACTTGTCGACCGTACCCTTGAGCACGCGGCTGACCAGGTTCTCGTAAGAGATCGAGTCGCCAAGGCCACAGGCCATGGCTGCAATCTGCGTGTCGAAGATCGGCGCAGGGGTATGACCAATCAGACGGGTGAAAATCTCAAGGTCCTGACGGGCCGCGTGGAACACCTTCACCTTGGAAGTGTCGGCCAGCAGCTTAAGGAGCGGGGAGAGATCGATGCCCTTGGCCAGCGGATCGACCAGCACGTCGAAATCGGCATTGGCGACCTGAATCAGGCAGACCTGCGGCCAGTACGTCGTTTCGCGGTGGAATTCAGTGTCTACAGCCAGGAAATCGCCGTCGGAGAGCCGTTCGCAGGCGGCAACCAGCGCGTCTGTATCGGTAATAAGCCGGATCTCGCCGGTCTCGTCGTCGTTCAAATTTCCAGGCTCCCGACTCGGCGATTAGCCGATATTGACAAGCTCGACGGCGACATGCGCTTGTCCGCCCGATCTATCAAGCCATTTCCCCGGTTTTTTGGCCGGAAATACAGGAGTTTCGCCCCGATGCATGCTTACAGGACGCATACCTGCGGCCAGCTGCGCGCGGAGCATGTCGGAAATAATGTCCGCCTGTCCGGTTGGGTCCATCGCAAGCGTGACCTGGGCGGTCTTTTGTTCATCGATTTGCGCGACCATTACGGCATCACCCAGTGCGTCGTGACGCCCTCCAACCCGCATTTTGGCCGTCTGGAGCGCATCCGGGTCGAATCCGTCGTTTCATTGTCGGGTGAAGTCGTGGCGCGTGACGCGGGTACGGTGAACGCGACCCTCGCAACCGGCCAGATCGACCTCAAGGTTCAGGACCTGACTGTCCTGTCCGAAGTGGCCGAAGAACTGCCGCTGCCGGTGTTTGCCGAGCCGGAATACCCGGAAGACGTGCGCCTTAAGTATCGCTTCCTCGACCTGCGCCGCGAGACGCTGCATGCCAACATTGTGACGCGTACAAAGGTCATCGCCTCCATGCGCCGTCGCATGGCGGATACGGGTTTCACAGAATATTCGACGCCGATTTTGACGGCGTCATCGCCGGAAGGCGCGCGTGACTTCCTCGTGCCCAGCCGCATTCACCAAGGCAAGTTCTTCGCGCTTCCGCAGGCGCCGCAGCAGTACAAGCAGCTGCTGATGGTGGCCGGCTTCGACCGCTATTTCCAGATCGCACCGTGCTTCCGCGATGAAGACCCGCGTGCTGATCGTCTGCCCGGCGAATTCTACCAGCTCGATCTGGAGATGAGCTTCGTCACCCAGGAAGACGTGTGGGACACGATGGAGCCCGTGCTCCGCGGTGTGTTCGAGGAATTCGGCAACGGCAAACCCGTTACCCAGAAATTCCCGCGTATCCCGTACGACACGGCCATCCGCAAATACGGCTCGGACAAGCCGGACCTGCGCAACCCGATCGAGATGGGGAACGTCTCGGACGCCTTCCGTGGCTCGGGCTTTAAGGTCTTCGCCGGCATGCTGGAGAAGGACGCGAAGAACGAAGTCTGGGGCATTCCGGCCAAGGGCGGCGGTTCGCGCGCGTTCTGCGACAAGATGAATTCCTGGGCCCAGCAGCAAGGCCAGCCGGGCCTCGGCTACATCTTCTGGCGCGAAGGCGAAGAGGGCGGAGCGGGCCCGGTCGCCAAGAACATTGGACCGGAGCGCACTGAAGCCATCCGCCAGCAGTTCGGCCTTGCGGTCGGTGACGCCGTATTCTTCACGGCGGGCGCTCCCAGCGCGTTCTACAAGTTCGCGGGCGAGGCGCGTAATCGCGTCGGCACGGAGCTGAACCTGACGCAGCCGGACCAGTTTGCTTGCTGCTGGATTGTCGACTTCCCGTTCTACGAATGGAACGAGGACGACAAGAAAGTCGACTTCGCACACAACCCGTTCTCAATGCCGCAAGGCGGACTTGAGGCGCTGAACAGCGACGTTGATCCGCTGTCGCTGAAGGCCTTCCAGTACGACATGGTCTGCAACGGTTACGAGATCGCATCTGGCTCGATCCGTAACGCGAGCCCGGAAACCATGGTTCGCGCCTTCGAGATCACCGGCCTCACCAAGGCCGATGTCGAGGCGCAGTTTGGCGGCATGTATCGCGCGTTCCAGTTCGGCGCCCCGCCTCATGGCGGCATGGCTGCCGGCGTGGATCGTATCGTCATGCTCGTCTGCGGCGTCCAGAACCTGCGCGAGATCACGCTGTTCCCGATGAACCAGCAGGCGCAGGATCTCTTGATGAACGCGCCGAGCGATGCCTCGATCAAGCAACTTCGCGAGCTCGGCATCCGCGTCGCTGCTCAGGAAAAGAAGTAAATCTTCGCGGGGCCGTGTCGCCGCTAACGATGCTTACAGCGCAGACATAAACCCTGAAAATACCAGTGGCGGCGGGCCTTTCCTTGGTTCGCCGCCGCATTCGCATTTACGTTTATACGTCCTAACGCGATCAGGCGAATTGCTCGCATCCCGATAGTCTCGCGGTAAATCGCTCGCCATCACCCTGCGTTTGACACGGCGGGAGCGGGTGATGACGGACGGGGTGAGAGTACTTGTGTTCGCGTCCCAGAAGGGTGGATCTGGAAAGACCACGCTGTCTGGCCACATAGCGGTGGAAGCGGAACGAGCGGGAGACGGTCCGGTCGCGTTGATCGACACCGATCCGCAAGGTTCATTGGCGAAGTGGTGGAACGCAAGGGCGGCTTCGACGCCCGCGTTCGCTCAAGCGTCACTTGAGGACCTGGATGCCTGCCTCGATCACCTCAAGAGCATTGGCTTCAAGCTGATCGTCATCGATACGCCGCCGGCAGTCACGCAGACGATCGCTCACGTGGTTCAGCGTGCCGATCTCGTGGTGGTCCCGACGCGCCCAAGCCCTCACGATCTTCGCGCAGTTGGTCCAACTGTCGATATTGCGGACTCGCTCAACAAGGCGCTGGTCTTTGTCGTGAACTCGGCCACGCCGCGTGCCCGCATCACATCGGAAACAGCCGTCGCCTTGTCGCAGCATGGCGTCGTTGCTCCCGTCACGTTGCACCATCGCGTCGATTTCGCAGCCTCGATGATCGACGGCCGCACAGTCGGCGATATTCAACCCGACTCCAAATCCGCGCTCGAGGTTTCGGCGCTGTGGATGTACATCCGCGCCCGTCTGGCGAAGCTCTATGGCGGCAAGGACGTCCATTGGGGCGAGAAGGCGCGCGCGGACTTCTCGACCGCAGTGCTCACACCGGAATCTCCAATGCAGCACCCGGTCCCCGTGGTCGAAGAGGATGACGAAGACGGCTGGGATGCTGATCTGCCAGCCTGGGCAAATATAGCCGTTGCGAATGCGACCGCTGATCGCCGGAAGGCTGCGGGCCAGCCGCGGACGACAGCGCAACCGCAGGCGTCGCGAAAGGCGCCGGGCGCCGTGCTTGAAGCCCAACGCCCCGAGCGCAACGATCTGGATCGTCGCGTTGCTGATCGCGGGCCGCCGCCGGGCCAACCGGATCGCCGGCAGGCGCGCAGCTTTGGCCGTCGTCCCACTCATTGAGGCGAAGCCCAGATGTCATCCCCTCAATTCGCATCTCTGAGTGCGGGCCTGCTCGCTCGCAAGGGTGAGGCAAAGCCCTCTCAGGAACCATTATTCGGATCGAAGCCGTGGCAGCCGCCGGTGGTCCCGGTCGCGACGATCACCCCGCCTGTGATGTCGCCGGCTGCACCCCACGCGCCTGCTACGGCTTCGAGCGCGCCAGCTGGTACGGCGCGTGGCGTCGAGGCGAAGGTAAGCTTGCAGGATGTCGCATCCATCTGGCCGCAAGCTAAGCCTCGGCCGAGCGTGGATATCGATACGGGCGGATGGGTTGCCGCGAAGCCGAACGCTGCGCAGCTCGGCAACTATGCCCAGCCAGTGAAGACCACGATCCGGCTGACACATGCGCAGGCGAGGGCGGTGAAGCTGGCTGCGCTGGTGCTCGACAAGCCGCAGCAGGAAATTCTGACGGCGGGGCTGTTGGGACAGCTGGAGGCGCTGGCGTGCTCGGATCTGTCGAGCTGCACATGCTTCAAGGCAGTTCTGGAGGGCCTGAAGATGCCGGGCGCTATGGAGCCGCCGCTGGCGTACTAGCATCCGCTGGTCCTCACGGACCACGAATCTTAACGTCTTGTCTTGTTCTGTGTCTGGGCGAGCGCTGGCAGGCTCATCGCACCAATTGCGGCGACCGCAATCAGAATACGATCGAGTATTAGCCGCGTCAGTTCTAGGCGAGGACGGAGAGGCTCATCAGACCGATGGCGAAAACCGCGATCACGATACGCTGTACCATTAATCTTCAGGTCCCTGTGTGCAGTCGCGGTGTTTACCGCCCGGTAGGCAACGTCCGCGCGAAGAAAGGGTTCAATCGCGGCGGATCGCGGGCAGAATTTTGTAAGTCTGGCGGTGGTTCGATGTGCTTTTCGTTAGAATTACCGATAGCCGTTACCGAAGTACCAACAGCGCACGACCGCGTCGCGTGCGGAACGCATTACTTATCCGTTGGGAATCGCGCGGACTTCGTAAATCGGCACTTTTTGCCGAGTTGATGCTTCAGCGAGCCGCTGACGCCGCATTTGTCCAGCACAACGTCAAGCCGTCTGAACGGTCGCTCCACATGCCTCGCAGACGGCAACGCCGTCGTCCGGACGCAGTGTGAAGTGTCCGCATGTCGGGCAGGCGTCGGAGAGATATTCCGGGGCACGCTGTGGCGTGATCGACGGCGTTTCAGTTTCTTCCAGACGCTCGGCAACTCTGCGTGCCGTGAAGGGGACGATGTTGTCCGGCATGACGCCGCGACTGAAGCCCTTGGAGATCAGTTGCTCCGGACGCATGGGTTGGGCCGGAGCCGTGGGCTCTTCGCCTTCGTTTGCGCCGCCGCCCAGACCGTCATGGCTGACGTTTTCGACTTCGGCGAGGTCGTCGCGGCCGAGATAGGAGACCGCCAACTCGCGGAAGATGTAGTCGAGAATAGACGTGGCCTTACGGATTGAGTCGTTGCCGGTGACTTCGCCTGCTGGCTCGAAGCGGGTGAAGACGAAAGCGTCGACAAACTCTTCCAATGGCACGCCGTACTGCAGGCCGATCGACACTGCGATGGCGAAGTTGTTCATCAGCGAACGGAAGGCGGCGCCTTCCTTGTGCATGTCGATGAAGATCTCGCCGAGTTCGCCGTCATCGAACTCGCCGGTGTGCAGGTAGACCTTGTGGCCGCCAACGGTCGCCTTCTGGATGTAGCCTTTGCGACGATCCGGCAGGCGGCGGCGCTCGGCCAGATAGACTTCGTCGTGATCATGCGCCGGAGGTACCGGCTGCGGTTGGCGCTCGAATGTTGGCGTCTGGATTTCGCTGGCGAGCGGGGCTCGAGCGCGGCGCTTGGCTTCGGCGATCCTGTGTTGAAGCTCGCCGTCAACGGCGGGACGGCCTGCTTCGATGCGCACGCCCAATCCGGCCCCCATTGCTGCGCGGACGGACGCGTGAACAGTCATGCGCGTGGTGTCGATCTGATCACCCGTGGATATGGCGACGACCGGCTGGCGGTTCAGATGGGGCGCGACAGCTTTGGCGAAGCGTACGCGGGCTTCCGGTGTGACGCCGTCGGCGCGGGCGAGCACGCGGGCTAGCGGAGATTTCGGGTTTGAGACCGGGCGGCGGCGGCCCTGGACCGCGACGCGTGCTTCATCGATCTCACGGGCGGAAACGCCAAGTGCGCGGAGGAGGGCCTCGCCATCGGTATCGTAGGCCTCAGGGTTGAGGCCGAGACGCTTGCGGATCAGCTCGTCGCCGACAACCCAGCGTGAGAAGGCCGCTGAAAGGCTGAGCCCTTCCTTGAGTGCCTGCTCGATGCGATCGAGCGCGTCTTCCGTCAGGCCTCGGGATTCCAGACGATGACGTTCGAGGCCGTCGATCTGGTCGAGGGTTCGTGCGCCCAGAATACGCAGCCGGACATCTTCGGCTTCGAGTTTGCTGGCGGTGACGTTGAGTGCTGCGGCTACACACTCCGAGAGATCCGGCGTCTGCTCGTCTTCGTGGGCGAGCAGAAGGTCGACCGGGTCTGCCCCGCTGCTCTCAGCTGCGATCCAGCGGATCGCGGCGGGGGAGGCGTGCTCGACCGACACGCTCTCTGCTGCGCTCTTCGCTAACTCGCAGATCTTGGCCGCAGCCGTGACGCCCGGCTCGCTGTCATAAGCCAGACCGCGCGACATGACGGAGGCCGCAAGCCCGGCGAGGCGAACAGCGCACCCCGGTGCGAGCGAATGCAGCGCTTCCAGTTCGGCTGTCATCACCGATAGATCATCGGCCGCCGCATAGCGCGCCGTATTCAAGGCGACCGCCGGTGCGTTCGGATCAGCCGTGGCTGGTCCAACGCCAACTTCGACGGCTAAACGCGTGCGGCTGACCCGTTCGATCGTTGAAGCCACCTCATTGGCTTCCAGTCCCGTCCAGCCTGGGATGATATAGCTTTGACGCCCCGGCTCGCGCGCGCCCGTCGCCTGCCTGCGCAGGGTGATCGCAGCCGCCCTTGGACCACCCGGCGTGCAAAGCGCAATTTCCACCAGTTCCGGGTCCGCGCCCGAACGGAATGCATCGATCAGTGCAGAGGTCGTCGGACGGCCCTGATCGTCGGTCTCGATGGTCAGCGCTTCGAGCGCATCGGCGACCGCCACGAACGCCTGGGTCGCCACGGCCCGGGCCGACGCCACCGCTGTTGCATCTGCAATCGCCGACAGGAGTTGCCCCGGTTCCAGCACGTGCGGCCGGCCACCTTCAATCAGGCTGGTTGGGGCGATCGGCGACATCCGGCGGGCGCGGATGGCCTCGCAGACGGTCTCCGCCGCCTCATTCTCGCCCCCCAGGGTGCGAATGGCGGTAAAGTGGGCATTAAGCAGCCGGGCAGGCGGCGCATCACTGTCGGCGTGCGAGATCAGGGCAGCGCCTGTCTCCAGCACGCGCGCCAGATGGCGGCTGCTCGATTTTGTGCGGGACTCGGCCATAGGTTCGCTCCCGTGTAAGTACTGCACGCAACCAATGCGGCAGCCGTCGCGAATCGGCCACATGATGGGGTGGTTCGGGGTGGGCTGCACACAGGAATTTGTCGCAGGGCCAAGGCTTTCGGGCCTGCTGGACCCATTAATTCGCGGGCGCCATATTCGCGCCGCCGAGATCGTGCCTATCTAACTGAATTCCTTGCGGAGCCGAGATGCTGAAGTCGATCTTCACCTGGTGGAACGGAGCCACGATTGGCGCCCGGTTCGACATCGGCCGTCGCGCTGGATTCATCGGCAAGGACGAGCAGGGCAACAAGTATTACGAGGAGCGCCGCCCAAGCCTGGAAGGCCGCAAGCGCCGCTATGTGATCTACAACGGCTACGCCGAACCCTCGAAGATCCCGCCGGACTGGCATGGCTGGCTCCACCACACCTTTGACAAGCCCCCGACCGAGGCCCCGCTGCCCCGCAAGAGCTGGGAGCTGCCGCACAAGCCGAACATGACCGGCACGCTCGATGCCTATCGTCCGCAGGGCAGTCTTGCTGAAGGCGGCGAACGCGCCAAAAGCTCTGGCGATTACGAAGCCTGGAAACCCTGATGCGTGAATCGCTGTTCGAAACACTGGTTGGCCTGGCGGTCGTTCTGGTCGCCGGCTTTTTCCTGTACTTCTCGCTGTCGCAGCGCAGCGACGCCTCGACAGGCGACAGCTACGACCTGATTGCCAAGTTTGACCGTGCTGACGGCGTATCGCCCGGCACAGATGTACGCATCGCCGGAGTAAAGGTTGGAACGGTGCGTTCGGTGAAGCTCGACCAGCAAACCTTCAAGGCCGAGGCTTTGCTCGCCATCAAGAAGGACGTGCAGATTCCTGAAGAGTCCGCGGCGCAGATCCAGTCGGACAGCCTGCTTGGCGGCAGCTACATCCATATCCAGATAAGCGGAATGCCGGAGAACATGCAGCCCGGCTCCAAGTTCGAATACACTCGCGGCAGCATGGACATACTCGGCATCCTTCTGGAAGCCGTTGGTGGTCTTGGCGGCGGCGGTGGTAGCAGTGATGCCGGGGGCGGCTCTTCTCAAGAGGCTCTCCCATGACACGCTTCATTCGTTTCACGCTTGCCACAGCCGCCATGGCGCTGGCTGCGGCTGGCGCGCACGCGCTTGAGCCGCGCGCCGGAGTGAAGCTGCGCGCTCTCGACAAGATCACCGGCAATTCGACGGATATCAGCGCGAAGGTTGGCGAGACGCTGACTTTCGGCCGCTTGAAGGTCACCGTGAAAGCCTGCTTCCAGGCTCCGCCAGAAGACGCGCCGGAAGCCGCCGCCTTCCTGGAAATCCACGCGACTTCTGCAGCCGGCAAAGGTGGCGTCCAGGATGTTGCCGCTGATACGGCCCGCATACATCGCGGTCCGCAGGCGATCGGTCCGGACGGTTTGTTGTTTTCGGGCTGGATGTTCGCGTCTTCGCCGGGCCTGAGCGCTCTGGAGCATCCGACCTATGACGTCTGGGTGATTTCCTGCAACACGTCGACGCCGGCCCAACCCGCGGCTCCTGTTGCTTCAACCGAGCCGCCCGTTACGCCGAACTGAGGGGTGATCTGAAGAGCGATCGCCAGCCGGCGGTGGAACTCTTCGCGGTCGATTTCCTCGACCCCAAACGTACGCAAGTGCTCGGTCACGAACTGCGTATCCAGCAATACATAGCCGGCGCGCCTTAGTCGCGCGACCAGATGGGCGAGAGCAACCTTTGACGCGTCAGTCACGCGCGAGAACATGCTTTCGCCGAAGAACGCTCCTTGAAGGCTGACTCCATAAAGTCCGCCGACGAGTTCGCCATCCAGCCACGTCTCCACGCTGTGGGCATGGCCCATTCGGTGGAGCGCACTGTAGAGGTTGAGGATCGGCGAGTTGATCCAGGTGCTCGGACGGTCAGGCGCGGCCTCGGCGCAAAGCTCCATCACGCGTGAGAAGGCGGTATTGACGCGGATCTCGAACGCATCGCTTCGGATAGTCTTGCGCAGACTTTTCGACACGTGGAAACGATCCAACGGAAGAACGCCGCGCAGATCGGGGTCGACAAGGAATAGTCGTGGGTCGTCGTGCGCGTCCGCCATCGGGAAAACGCCACGGCGGTAGCAGTCGAGCAGGTCGATGGGGCCGAAGCCGCGGCTCAACTAAACTCTCCTCGCGACGCTACTTCTTCATCCCGAGGAATTTCTCGAGCCAATGGATATCGTAAGCGCCCTTCTGAACGTCTGCATTGTTCACTAAGCGCATGTGCAGCGGGAGTGTTGTTTCCACTCCAACCACCACCATTTCGCCCAACGCACGGCGCAGGCGTGCGATCGCTTCCGCGCGCGTAGGCGCGTAGACAATCAGCTTGCCGATGAGGCTGTCGTAGTGTGGCGGCACGCGATAGCCGGAATAGACGGCGCTATCGAGACGCACGCCCAGACCGCCCGGCGCGTGGAAGTCCGAGATCAGTCCCGGTGACGGCGTGAAGGTCTCTGGATTTTCAGCGTTGATACGGCACTCGATAGCGTGGCCCTTGATGACCACATCCTTTTGTTTGAGCGACAACTCCTCGCCAGCGGCGATGCGTATCTGCTCCTGCACGAGATCCACGCCGGTGATCATCTCGGTAACCGGATGTTCGACCTGCAGCCGTGTGTTCATCTCGATGAAATAGAACTCACCGTCCTCATAGAGGAACTCGATCGTGCCGACGCCAAGATAGCCGAGCTTCTTGATGGCGGTCGTGACGGTCTTGCCAATCGCGGCGCGGGCCGCGTCGTCGATGACGGGTGAGGGCGCTTCTTCGAATACCTTCTGGTGGCGGCGCTGCAGCGAGCAGTCGCGCTCACCGAGGTGGATTACGTTGCCATGGCTGTCGGCAACAACCTGGATCTCGATATGCCGAGGCTTCTCGAGATACTTCTCCATGTAGACCGCTTCGTTGCCGAACGCCGTCTTCGCTTCGGTGCGCGCTGTCGACCATGCGATCTCAAGCTCGTCAGCCGAACGCGCGACTTTCATGCCGCGTCCGCCGCCGCCCGCGGTAGCTTTGATGAGAACGGGGTAGCCAATGCGCTTGGCCGCAGACCTGGCTTCTTCGATCGTCGACACCGCGCCATCAGAGCCAGGAACGACAGGAATACCCGCCGTCTGGATCGCTTCCTTTGCGGTGATCTTGTCGCCCATCATCCGGATGTGTTCCGGCTTTGGGCCTATAAAAGTGATGCCTGATCTTTCGACGATCTCGGCGAACTTGGCGTTCTCGGACAAGAAGCCGTAGCCCGGATGGATCGCCTGCGCGCCGGTGATCTTGGCGGCGGTGATGATGGCTGGGATGTTGAGGTACGACTTCGCAGCCGAGGCCGGGCCCACGCACACGCTCTCATCCGCGAGACGGACGTGCATGGCGTTGCGATCAGCTTCCGAGTGGATGGCCACCGTGTGGATACCCATCTCCTTGCAAGCACGGTGCACGCGGAGAGCGATCTCTCCACGGTTCGCTATGAGGATTTTGTCGAACATCGTTTGCGCTATTCGATGATGACGAGAGGTTCGCCGAACTCAACCGGCTGCTGGTTCTCGATCAGGATCTGCGTGACCTTGCCACCGCGCGGAGCGGTGACCGGGTTGAACGTCTTCATGGCTTCGACGAGCAGCAAGGTCGCGCCGGCATTCACCGTGTCGCCAACCTTCACGAACTTCGGAGCGCCTTCTTCGGCCTGCAGATACACTGTGCCGACCATCGGCGACTTAACTGCGCCTGGGTGATCGCGGAGCGAAGCTTTGGTCACCGGCGCTGCTGCTGCCGGAGCTGCGGCTACTGCCGCGGGAGCCGCAACAGCAGGAGCGGCTGCGTATTGAACAGCGCCGCTAGACTTGGCGACCTTGATGCGCACGCCACTTTGTTCGACTTCGATTTCGCCGAGATCAGCTTCACGCAGGATCGCCGCGAGCTCGCGGATCAGTCCCGTGTCGAACTTGCCAGTCTTGTCGGCAGGCTTGTCGGCCATGGTCGTCAAACTCTCTTCTGTTCAGCGAGGGCGACCGCAGCCTCGATGGCTAGGCGGTAACCCAGGGGGCCGAAGCCGGCGATGATGCCGGAGGCGGCAGGGGACACCAGGCTACGGTGCCTGAAGTCTTCTCGATTCCCAGGATTGCTGAGATGCACTTCCACGACCGGGATGGTCAACACCTTGAGCGCGTCGTGGAGCGCGACCGAAGTGTGGGTATAGCCGCCGGCGTTGATGACCACGGCCTGGGCGTGCTTGCGGGCCTCCTGAACCCACTCCACAAGCTCGCCCTCGTGATTGGTCTGCCGAAACACGACCTTGGCGCCGGCCTTGTCAGCGACGGACTGGGCCAGCTTTTCGACGTCTGCCAGTGTCGCGGTCCCGTAGATTGCAGGTTCGCGCTCGCCCAGGAGATTGAGGTTAGGGCCATTCAGGCAGTAGATGGTCAGGCTCATGGCGAGGGTACCTAGCAGGCCTTTACCTGAAACCGGTTCGCAACGCGACGAATCCGAGTTGCAGCTGGCGAATGAATAGGCGAATCCCGAGCCGGATCAAATGCCTGAGACGCTGAAATGAACTTATTCCTCAATGGCGAGCCAGCTAGCGTCCCTGACGCTGTCACAGTCGCTGATTTCCTTGAAAGTCTGGGCATGCCCGTGAAGGGCGTCGCCGTCGAACGGAACCGGGAAATCGTTCCAAAGTCGTTGTTTGCGACAACCCGTCTGGCCGAAGGCGACCGGATCGAGATTGTTCAATTCGTCGGTGGCGGTTGAATTCGCGAATCGCGCGAACTGATCACGTCACCCGCCTCCTGACGACTGGCGAGCAGCGATGGCCGAACATTGAGTTGTCGATCCCCGAAGCGTAGGACGCCTGCATGACAAGCTCCGACCAACTGATCATCGCCGGCAAAGCCTTCAACTCACGTCTGATCGTGGGCACCGGCAAGTACGCGTCCTATGCCCAGAACGCCGAAGCGGCTGAGGCTGCGGGGGCTGAGATCGTCACGGTGGCTCTGCGCCGCGTGAATGTCATGGACAAGGCATCGGACCGTCTGATCGACCATCTCGATCCGAAGAAATTTACCTACCTGCCCAACACCGCCGGTTGCTTCACCGGAGAGGACGCCGTGCGCACCCTTCGTCTCGCTCGCGAAGCAGGCGGCTGGAATCTCGTGAAGCTAGAGGTGCTCTCCAACACAGCGCACCTCTATCCCGATATGATCGAGACGCTGCGAGCGACCGAAATGCTGGTCAAGGACGGCTTCGACGTCATGGTGTACTGCACGGATGACGTCGTTTTTGCGAAGCGTCTGGAAGAGGCCGGTGCGGCTGCGGTGATGCCTGCGGCTTCGCCAATCGGCTCGGGCCTCGGCATCCAGAACCGCGTCAACATCCGCCTCATCGTGGAGCAGGCCAAGGTGCCGGTGCTCGTCGATGCAGGCGTTGGTACGGCCTCTGACGCCGCGATCGCAATGGAACTGGGCTGCGATGCCGTCATCGCGAACACGGCCATTGCTGCAGCGAAAGATCCGATCGGCATGGCGCGAGCGATGAAGCACGCTGTCATCGCGGGCAGGGAAGCCTATCTCGCCGGCCGCATGCCGATGAAGCGCTATGCCGATCCGTCCAGCCCACTCGGTGGTTTGATCTAGAGCGAACCGACCCCGGCGAAGATCAGGTTTTGACCTTGTCGCGCGCCTGTTTGACGATGTCGTTCAGGTGCTGCTCGCCAAAGCCGCCGACATAAGTGCCGTTGATAAAGAAGCTTGGCGTGCCTTCCAGCCCGACCTTCTCGTAGTCAGAGATCGATGCCTTCACGGCCTCGCGCACTTCTTTCGAGTTCATGTCCGTGCGCATGCGCGCCACGTCCATGCCGACCGACTTGCCGACCTGGTCGATGATCTCGGGCGTGTACGCATTCGCGGGCACCTTCATTAGCGCCAGATGCATCTCGCGATACTTGCCTTGCTTCTGAGCCGCGATCGCGGCAGCCGCCGCCATCTCCGAGTTCGAACCGCGTACGGCCGATTCCTTGATGATGACGCGCACATCGCCGCGGCGATCATCGACCTGGTTCATCACCCAGCTCGTCGCCAGCTTGCAGTAGCCGCAATTGTAGTCGGTGAACTCGACGATGGTTATCGGCGCATCCGCCCGACCGAGCACAGGGTCATACGGCGAAATCGAGATCTGCTTGTACGCATTCTCGGTCGACGCAACTTTCTGCTCTTCTTCGCGACGCTGCAGTTCGTTGAAAGCCTCTGCGAGCACGATCGGCTCGCGCATCAGGTATTCTTTCACGATGGCTTCGATCTGAGCCTTGGTCAGGCCATCGACGCTATCGGGAGCCTTTACTGAGCCCTGGCCGGAGCAGGCGGTCAGCGCCATCAGGGCGGTGGCCGCGGTCATGATTTGCAGACGCATGGTCAGGTCCTTTCAGGCGGAGTGCCCGGTCATCAGAAGGAATATGGGCCACTTCGGCTCATTTCCATCATCAATGTTGGGTGTGCAAGGCAGCTTCTGCGAAGCCCCCACGCGATCCCCGTGGGCGATTTTTCGGGTCGGAAAGCGCCATAATATCGTCTGCGCGCTGCCCGTTGGGCGTATTCAGCGTCAGCTTGTCTCGTGCACGACGCGAAAAGATATGCGCGCGGCTCATATTACCAACCTGATAGGCTTCCTCAGCTGTCGCGAGATCAGCGTCACCGATCCGGCCTTGCTTGGCGTAGACGACCGCCAATTGATTCCAGGCGAAAGCGTTGTCGTGTTCCAGCGCCAGCGCATCGATCAACAGGCCCTCGGCCTCGTTGATATTCTCTTCCGTGTTCGTCCCAACCAGTGATCGTGCGAGGTTCACTTTCAGCAGCGCATGATGCGGGGCCAGCTCCACCGACCTGCGGTGCGGCTCGACAGACTCCGCGGCCTTGCCACTCTCGAACAGGATCTGGCCCTTCAGTTCTTCGAAATAGGGATTGTTCGGGTCCATATCGATCAGCTCTTGCGTCAGCTTCAAAGCTGCCTTGATGTCGACCGCCTTGTAGGCCGCAATCGCGCGCGCGTATTTTGCGGGCTTCGACTGGTCGCTGGCCGGATAGCGCACAGCCACGCGCGTTGCCGGTCCGATGAAGCCGACGAGTTTCGCCTTCATCATCGCCAGCTGTTCGATCGTCTCAGGGCTCTGAGGTTTGGACTTCGCGGTGATCGCTTTAGCGCGGCGCTGTAGTGCCGAAATGCGGTCACTCGATATCGGGTGCGAGCGGAAATACGGGTCGCGACGGCTTTCCGACATGAGCTCTTCATAGCGGAAGTGCTCCATGAAGGAGGCGAGACCGTCTGCCGACTGGCCGGTCTTCTCGAGGAAGTCGAGGCCATACTGGTCGGCAGCGCTTTCATCGGGTCGGGAGAATTTGAAATAGGTCAGCATGCCGAACTGGCCGGCGCTGCCAAACAGGGCGAGGGCCGCATCTGGTGCGCCAGCAAAAAGGGCGAGAGCGCCGAGACCCATCGTGATGAGCGAGGTACCGCTTGCCGCGTTCATGGCGCCTTGGCGCGTAACGTTGTGCCCGCCCGCGATGTGGCCGGTCTCGTGAGCGATGACGCCCTTGAGCTCTTCAGGCGTCTTCGTTTCCATGATGAGGCCGGTGTGCAGGAACATGTTCTGCCCCGCCGCGACGAACGCGTTCAGCGAGTCGTCCTGCACGATGTAGATGTGTACATCCGACGGCTTGAGGCCGGCGGCTTCGAACAACGGATCGGAATAATCCCGCAGGATCTGCTCGATCTCGGCGTCACGGATCAGGCCTTGTGCAGATGCCGTGAATGGCAGCGCAAGCGCGAGCAGGGGGCCGGCAACAGAGCGCAAGATCCGGTTTACGACGCCCATACGTACGCTCCTTCAACACCGCCTGCTGCGCCGCAACCCAGTCGCCAGATAGCGACCGATGATTGCGGCGGCAGTCGGTGACGGCCGATACGTCTCAGCCCGTCTTGCGGCGGCTCCACCAGCCCGCCTTGCGAGGGGCTTTTTCCGGTGTGGGCTCGGACTCTTCCGGCGCGCCGTGGATGGCGTGACGGCGAGACTCCGCCTGTTCCGGTTGCGCTGAAGCTGCCTGCTCCACAGACTCGACGATCGTAGCTTCCGGCTCTGTTGCGGCAATTTCGTGATCGGCCGGCCTCGTTTCGGCCTCGACAGGTGCGACCTCTTGTTTCGCCGGTTCGCTCTCTGCGGGAGCTTCGAACGCCGGAACAACCGCCACGGGGACAGTCTCCACCGGAGCTGCGTTTTGCTCGGCTTCCTGCTCTTGCGGCGTCACGACGACAAGGAACGGCGCCGAGGCGATTGCGTCCAGCATCTCGCCGCCATCAGAGGCGATGTCCGGGATACGGTTGCGCTCGCCGCGTTCACGATCGCGGTCACGCCCACCTCTGCGACGACGACGTCCGCCGCGGCCGCGACCTTCGTCCCGACCGCCATCATCGCGGGCGGCAATCGGTGTCGTGTCATCAGACGGCTCGACGATCTCCATTCCGGAGGATTCTCGTTCGCCACGATCCCGTCCGCTGCGACGACGGCGTCCACCCCGACGACCGCGACGGCCGCGTTGGTTGCGATCATCATCCTCATCGTCTTCGGCATCCGACGAAGCTTCGTCGTCGCCATCTTCATCGTCGCCGTGATCGTGACCTTCGTGGTCGTCATCGGACTCATCATCGCCGTCGTCGACGATCTCTTCGTCTTCTTCCTCGATCTCATCTTCAGCCGGGGGCGGTAGCGGCTTGAGTTTGCGGAGGTCGATCGGTTGCATCGGCTTGGGCTGAATGACGTTGCCATCCGCGCGGCCTTCGATCTTGAACTCTCCGGTCTTCAGGTCTTCATCAGCTTCGATCCGCACACTGACATGGCAATCAGCTTCGATCGCGGCGATGGACGAGCGTTTCTCGTTGAGCAGGTAGAGCGCAACTTCTGCAGCAGCGTCGACATGCACGCTCTCAACGCGATCGTCAGCGGCGCGCGCTTCCACGGTGCGGAGCAGCTGGATCGCAGCGCTTTCGATCGAGCGCATACGGCCCGTGCCGCCGCAATGATCGCAAGGCTCCGACGACAGCTCGAGCACGCCAGCGCGGCGACGCTGACGCGAAATCTCGAACAGACCGAACTGCGAGATACGGCCGGTCTGCACACGCGCCCGGTCGATCTTCAGGCAGTCCTTCATCTTCTTTTCGACGGCGCGGTTGTTCTTGTTGTCCTCCATGTCGATGAAATCGATCACGACAAGTCCAGCAAGGTCGCGCAGACGCATCTGGCGGCAGGCTTCTGCGGCAGCTTCCAGGTTGGTTTTAAGGGCCGTGGCTTCGACGTTCCGCTCGCGCGTCGCCTTGCCGGAGTTCACGTCGATCGCGACCAGCGCTTCGGTCTGGTTGATCACGATGTAACCGCCTGACGGCAGCTGGACGGTTGGCGAATAGATGCCTTCGAGTTGATCTTCTACGCCCGTCATGACGAACAGAGGACCGTTGTCCTCGTGCTGCACCACTTTGCGCGTGTGCGACGGCATCAGCATTTTCACGAAGGTACGGGCCTCGGCGTAGGCCTCGTCGCCTTCAACGATGATGCGCTCGACGTCCTTGTCGTAGAGGTCGCGGACAGCGCGCAGAACCAGGTGGCCTTCCTCGTGGATGAGGGCGGGGGCCATCGACTCCATCGTCTTCCCGACGATCTGCTGCCAGAGCTTGGTCAGATATTCGAAGTCGCGGCGAACCTCGTTCTTGGTACGCTTGGCGCCCGCGGTACGAACGATCAGGCCAGCGCCACGCGGAACGTCGAACTCCGACGTAATGGCTTTCAGGCGCTTGCGATCCGAAGCGTTGGTGATCTTGCGGGAGATGCCGCCGCCGCGCGACGTGTTCGGCATCAGGACGCAATAACGGCCGGCCAGCGAGAGATAGGTGGTAAGCGCCGCGCCCTTGTTGCCGCGCTCTTCTTTCACGACCTGCACCAGCATCACCTGCCGGCGGCGGATCACTTCCTGGATCTTGTACTTGCGCTGGAAGAGGGCGTTGCGGCGGTTCTGCTTGCGCTCTGCTTCTTCTTCCGCCTCTTCGTCGTCCTGCTCCTCGGCCTCTTCGTCGGCCGAGCCATCGCTGTCTTCGCCGTCCGCCTCAGCGATCAGCGCTTCGCGATCCTCTTTGGGGATCTGGTAGTAGTCCGGATGGATCTCGGAGAATGCCAGGAAGCCGTGGCGATTGCCGCCGTAATCGACGAACGCCGCCTGCAGCGACGGTTCTACGCGCGTAACCTTGGCGAGGTAGATGTTGCCGCGGAGCTGTCTCTTGTTCCGCGCTTCGAAGTCAAAGTCTTCGATTTGGCCATTCGCTACGACGGCCACCCGGGTCTCCTCCTGGTGGGTCGCGTCGATCAGCATGAGCTTGCTCATGTGGGGAAACCTCTTGGGAAATGCAGGCGGCGCGCGAAAGCGCGGCTCCAGCCTGCGAAATGTTGACATGGTCAGGTGACGGTGGGGCCGTGCGTCCGGTCGGGCTGACTGAATCTCGCGAATTCGCGTTCATAATTGCCCTAGCCATGGAGGCAGCGATAACGCGGACCTCCGAATACGCACGAAACCGACTAACGCCCTCTACGATATAAGTATTTCGGAATTGCATCGCGAGGGGCGCGAAAGACGGACACTGGGGCCCGGCTTGGACTCACCTATGCACCTATTGGGGCTGCAGGGGAAGGGCTCTGCCCCATACCCTCGGTTATCCACAGGCTGTTCATGGCGCGGGTTAAGCTAGGCAATTGTTTTGTTAAGTTTTAATTGGTGCACGGCCGGTTTTGCCCGACCACGCCGAGGCGTTTGACCTTCCCGGCCGTGTTGTCGACGTCGAAATAGATCTTTCCGTAGTCGTAGAGCGTCGTTTCTCCCCGCGTTTCGACGCAGCGGGGTTTCCCGAAGCTGGCGCGGGCAAAGATTTGCTCCACGCCCGGCCGAACGCCTGAGCCTGTGTGGAAGCGGGCATCTTCCGCGATAATCCAGTAAACTTCGTCCTGTGCCCCTACCGTCAGGCCGTCCTCGAAGGTGTACGTCGTGGCGTCCGTACTGGGAATGGGAGTCGTGCTGGTCGGGTTTCCCTTAACGTAAAGCAGGGTGGCAAGCGGCATGCCGATCTGGATTTCACCGATGCGCTCTCCGGGCACAACTAGATCGTCATCCAGCGTCAGGGGCCCTGTCGCACAAGCACTCAATGCAATTGTCGTAAGGGCGAGCAGGGCGGGGACGACGTGCGCAGCAAGCATGGCAGACAAACTCTCATCACTCGCCCCGCCAGCGGTGTGAATGACAGGTCAGCCGAAAAATCGTCGGAAGTTGAGCGTTGTCAGCGATCCCAACGAACAGTTAACGAGCGTGGACTATGCGTTAGTAAAGGGCAGAAGCCCCCATTACGAAGCCTGAAGGGGCAGTCAGAGTTGCGCGCGTGGTTGCTGACAGTATTGTCGGTGCTGGGGCTTTGTGTCCTGGCGAACTCCGCCTTGGCGGAGCCCCCGATCGGTCGCGTGCTTTCTGTGAAGCTTGGCGGTGAGGGGGAGGCCACCCGGGTTGTTGTCGAGACCGACACTCCCCTCAAATACCACGTCTTTATGCTTGCAGCTGGCACGCAGCGGGTCGTGATCGACCTTCCGCGCGTGCGCTGGTCAATCAATGGTCTGACGTCCGAGTCAGGCACGGGCAAGGGCCACGGCGTTGTCGCCGGTTATCGTTACGCCCAGAACACCGCAACGACGTCTCGCCTTGTTCTTGACCTCGCAAAACCTGCGCTGGTGACGCGGGAGTTTGTTCTGGCCCCGAAGAACAAGAATGAGAACCACCGCATCGTTCTGGATCTGGATATTGCGTCAAACGCAGCGTTCGCAGAGGCTGCAACCGGCGATAATTCGGGTCCGCAACCCGTTGCGCAACAGTCAGTCCGCAAGCCCCTGATCGTCATCGATCCGGGTCATGGCGGAAAGGACCCGGGCGCTCTTTCCAAATCGGGTATGCGCGAGAAGGACATTGTCCTCGATGCAGCGATCGCACTGCGGGAGGAGTTGCTCAAATCAGGCCGCTACGACGTTGCCCTGACGCGCTCGACCGATGTGTTCATCGAGTTGGAGGATCGCGTCACCAAGGCCCGCAATCTGGGTGCGGATCTCTTTATTGCGCTCCACGCTGACGCCGGCTCCAAGGCGACCACCAGCGGCGCTTCCGTCTACACGCTGTCGCCTGAAGGCGAAAAGCGGGTGGACGGCGCGCGACGGAAGAATGACTGGATACTTGATGTGGAAATCGACTCTTCCCGGCCCGAAATGGTCAATCAGATCCTTGCCGACCTGGTGCAGCGGGAAACAAAAAACCAGTCGGCTCGCTTTGCTCAGATGCTGGCGCATTACATCGCCGAAACCGGTTGGCCTACACTTCAGAATACGCACCGTAAGAAGGGGCTGTACGTGCTGCTAAGCCCCGATGTGCCCGCTGCGTTGCTGGAAATGGGGTTCATAACGAACGATCTCGACGCCGAAGCGATGGCATCGCCCACCAAGCGCAAGAAGCTGGTTCAGGGCGTTGCGCACGCGATCGACCAGTTTTTCGACAACCAGACGCGGCTGGTCGCGGCGAAATGATCGCGTAGGTGTGTACCGGCTGGTGCTGAACCTATGCCGGCGCTGCAACCGCGACGGCGGGCCGCAGCCGAATACAAAGCCTTCACGAAGATGGGCTGAGTTTAACCCGTAATAGCCCTGTTACCGGCGGATTCCGCGCCATAAAGTCACCTCAAAGAGCGGTGATTCCCGGGTCATGCGTTTGCGACGGCTTTGCCGTTGCGCAGTCGGCGCCAGAACAGGCGCATAGCGGTGAGATAGCAGCTGCAGATGTCTACGTGGAATTGGAGAGCGATCCTCATCGGGACTGGCGTCACCTTGGGTGCGCTCTTCCTCGGCGCGGTCGGCTGGTTCTTTGTTGTGACGCAGAACCTGCCGTCCGAAGACGAACTGGCGAACTACGAACCACCGATCATGAGCCGCGTACACGCAGGCGATGGAAAGCTCGTCGCCGAGTTTGCGACCCAGCACCGCGTCTACGTTCCGTCCGAGGAGCTTCCCGACCAGCTCGTGCAGGCCTTCATTTCGGCTGAAGACAAGACCTTCTTCGAACACTCCGGCATCGATCTTTGGGGCATGTTCCGCGGCACGGTGATCAACGCGCTGCAGGGCAAGCGCATCACAGGCGGTTCGACGATCACGCAGCAGGTCGTGAAGAACATGCTTGTCGGCGATGAGCGGTCGGTTGACCGCAAGGTCCGCGAAGCCGTTCTGGCGATGCGCATCGAGAAGAAGCTCTCGAAGGAGCAGATCCTAGAGCTCTACATGAACGAGATTTATCTCGGCGGACGCTCTTACGGCGTCGGTGCGGCCGCACTGAACTATTTCGGCAAGTCGCTTGGCCAGCTGACCCTAGCCGAATGCGCAATGCTCGCAGGTCTTCCGCAAGCTCCGGGCAAAGTGAATCCGTACACAAACCCGGAAGCCGCAATCGAGCGCCGCAACTACGTCATCGGCCGCATGGTTGCCAACGGCTATGTCGACAAGGCCGCGGGTGATCAGGCGCTCGCTGAGCCGCTTAAAGTAGTGAACCGTCTCGATACGGACGAGAACCAAGCCGCTGCCTATTACGTCGAAGAACTTCGCAAGGAGATCCTCGCGCTTGGCGATCAGAAGAAGCTGACTGGCATCGACAGCCGCGGTGCTGCTGAGAAAGCCTTCCTCGAAGGCGGTCTCTCGATCCGCTCGACGCTCGATTCCAACCTGCAGCTGATTGCCCAGACCGCTCTCCGCGCCGGCCTCGAAACGTACGATCGTCGCCACGGCTGGCGCGGTCCGGTCGGCAAGCTTGATGCGACCGACGATTTTGAAGCGCAACTCAAATCGTTTGCGAACAACAAGGACAACAAAGCCAAGATCGCTGGCGGTGGAAACACCTGGCAGATCGCAGTTGTACGCACGGTCGCCAAGGATGGCGTGCGCCTCGGTCTCGCCAGCGGTGAAGCAGGCACGCTCAGCCCCGACGACGTGAAGTGGTCCAATCCGCTGAAGCGTGATGGTGGTGGCACGGGCCTCAAAGTCGGCGACGTCATTCAGGTTTCGCGCGATGCAACGCCTGATGTTTCGACGCAGCTGATCACCGACTACGGCGTTCCGAAGAAGGCCGCGGCGAATGCGCCCTGGCGTCTGCGTCAGGTTCCCGCGCTGCAGGGTGCGCTGGTGGCGATGGACCCGCACACGGGTCGTGTCTATGCGATGGCTGGCGGCTACTCCTTCGAACGCAGCCAGTTCAATCGCGCTATCCAGGCCAAGCGCCAGCCGGGTTCGTCGTTCAAGCCATTCGTCTATGCGGCGGCGATGGAGCAGGTCGATCCAGCCACGAACACCTACAAGTGGACGCCATCCTATCGCGTGCCGGATATCCCCTACGTGTCGTGCGATCCGAACCAGGCGAAATGCTACAAGCCGACCAACTACTCGGAACAGTTTTACGGCCTGACCACGCTGCGTGTCGGCGTTGAGAAATCGCGGAACGCAATGACGGTGCGCCTCGCGTCCGAGATCGGTTTCGACAAGGTGTCGGCCATGGGCGAGAAGATGGGCATCTACGACAAGCTGCCGCCTTACGAGTCGATGGCGCTCGGCGCCGGCGACACCACCGTGATGCGCATGGCTGTCGCTTATGCGGAAGTCGTCAACGGGGGCAAGCAAGTTGCCCCGGTCATGTTCGATCGCATTCAGAACCGCTATGGCGAGACGGTCTACCGCACCGACCAACGGGCATGTGCGACGTGCGTGGGTGAATGGAAATCCGGCATGCAACCGCCTGAGCTTCCCGACGAGCGCAAGCAGGTGATGGACCCGATCACGGCCTACCAGGTCGTCTCCATTCTGGAAGGCGTCGTTCAACGCGGCACGGGTACGATCATTCGCGCCGTGGGCAAGCCGGTCGCAGCTAAGACGGGTACGACCAACGACCAGTTCGATGCGTGGACAATGGGCTTCAGCCCGGACCTCGTGGTTGGCGTGTGGGTCGGTTTCGATAGCCCGCGCAACATGGGCGAGGGTGAGAGCGGTGGCCGCGTGGCAGCGCCTATCTTCCGCGACTTCATGCTGGCGGCTCTGAAAGATCGCCCTGCCGTTACCTTCCGTATCCCGGATGGTGTCGAGCTGGTCGAAGTCGATGCGGACAGCGGCTGTCAACCGGCGCCGGATACGCGCCTCATTATCACGGAAGCGTTCCGCCCAGGTTCGGCTCCGACCGATCGTTGCTCTGTGCCGGTGGGCGCGGATGGTTACCGCGTCGATTACTCCAAGATGGGCGCTGGCGATGAATCCGCGACGTCCACGCGCGATGGTCAGGTTGTTGGCCAGCCCGCCCCGGATGCGGTCACCACCAGCAACCCGGCTGATCCGAGCCAGCCGCCTGAGAAGCCCAAGGAAGAATTGACATTCCAGGACGGCAACTACTAGACGCTGGCGTTCTTTACCGGGCGGCTTATGCCTCCCGGCCTTTACCGCGCAGCGCGTGCCGCTGCTGAAAGCAAGCCTATGACTCCTGAACTCGAAAACATGGTCGAGACGATCCGGCAGTCGATCAGCTTGCTGCGGAGGCGTCTTTGACTGGGGTTTCGCTGAGAAACGTCTGGCCGAACTGAACGCGCTCTCTGAGCGTCCGGACTTCTGGAACGATCCCGTCAAAGCCCAGCCGATGATGCGGGAACGCAACCGCATCGAGTCTGCGATGGACGATATTCGGATGCTCGAGCGCGAAGCGAATGACGCTGTCGAGCTTTGGGAGATGGCGGAGGCGGAGGGCGATCAGTCAGCGCTGGCGGAAGTCGGCGCAAGCATCCGCTCGGCGGTGGGCAAGGCGAAAGACGCCGAGCTGAAAGCCCTGCTGTCCGGCGAAGTCGACGCGAACGACTGCTATATCGAGGTGAACTCTGGCGCAGGCGGAACAGAGAGCCAGGACTGGGCGTCGATGTTGCGACGCATGTATGTCCGCTACGCCAACGCTCACAACTACAAGATCGAAGAGATCGACGAGCATTCCGGCGACACGGCCGGTATCAAGTCGGCGACTATGCTGATCAAGGGCGAGAACGCTTATGGCTGGCTGAAGAGCGAGAGCGGCGTGCACCGTCTCGTGCGGATTTCGCCTTACGACTCCAACGCGCGCCGCCACACCAGCTTCGCCTCTGTTTGGGTCTATCCGGTGATCGACGACACGATCGTCGTCGACATCAAGGAGAGCGACGTCCGGACGGACACCTATCGCGCCTCGGGCGCCGGCGGTCAGCACATCAACAAGACGGACTCGGCTGTGCGTCTGACCCATGCGCCGACTGGCATCGTTGTGGCTGTGCAGGCTGAGCGTTCACAGCACAAGAACCGCGCCAAGGCGTGGGACATGTTGCGCGCCCGGATCTACGAGATGGAGTTGAAAAAGCGCGAGGCTGTGGCGCAAGCCGAAGCCGACTCCAAGACCGAGATCGGCTGGGGTAGGCAGATCCGCTCCTACGTTCTGCAGCCCTATCAGATGGTCAAAGACCTGCGCACCGGCGTTCAAACGTCAGATACGCAGGGCGTGCTGGACGGGGACCTGGACGAGTTTCTCGCAGCGTCGCTATCGCAGAAGCTGGGCCCCGAGACCGTCGTCGAGGACCTCGACTAGGCTGCCCAGAAAAGACCCCAATTGAGCTGCTTGCGCTGACCGGTCATATCGATTATCGATAAATCAAGGTCAGGCGGTTGATTCCGCCCTAAAGTGGCGGAGATGGTCTGTGCGGAACTACTATTCATTTAGTTTGGCGTCAATCATCGCGATTGCGTTGGCATCGCCTGCGCTGGCGCAAGAGTCGCCGGCGCCTGCCACCGTGGCCGATCGGGAAGGGGTGATCGCCTACACGCCAGCTGATTTCGCAGCCGCGCGCCCCAACACCGCGCTGGACATGATCCAGCGTCTCCCGGGCTTCACCTTCGACGGTGGCGAGCAGGTTCGTGGCTTTGCGGGCGCTGCCGGCAACGTCCTGATCGACGGCCAGCGTCCGACCATCAAAACAGACTCACTGAGCGACACGCTCAGCCGTATCACGATCAGTCAGGTCGAGCGGATCGAAGTCATTCGCGGTAGCGTCCCGGGCATCGACATGCAGGGCCGTACGGTTGTTGCGAACGTCATCCGCAAGAAGGCTGACACCTTCCAGCAAGTGCTAGGCGTGCGCAGCTTCCTTTTTGCCAAGACCGGCAAAACGATCCCCGGCTGGAACTACACGGCTACGCGCCGCGTGGGTGAGCACCAGTTCGAGTTCGGGCTCAACCGCGGCGTCTCAATGGATGACTCTGTCGGCGCAGGCTGGCGGACCACGATCGATCCAACGACGGGAAATCTCGATCTGTATGAGAACTCCCGCACAGAGGGGGATGGCTTCTCGCACGGCATCCGCGGCAACTACAAAGGTCCGCAGTTCGGCGGCACGCTCTCGCTCAACGCGCTCGTTTCGGCGGACGAATTCAAGAACGAACAACGCTTCATCGCGCCGATTGTCAGTGACAAGAACTATGTCCGTCGCTCCGCCAACAAGCGCGGTGAGCTGGGCGTGAACTACGTCACGACCCTGATGTCCGACCTGGAATGGGAAACGCTCGGCCTGTTCAAGTTGTCCAGCGGCACGCTCGACTCTACGGGGCGCGTGGCGGATCTATCTGGCGGCAATCCGGCCTCGTCGCAGCTCTTCCAGGTCGATGCCGAAGCCGGGGAGCGTATCGGTCGCTCGGTCCTGCGTTACAAGATGTCCCCCGAACTGTCCTTTGAGGGCGGCGGGGAGATTGCTTACAACTATCGCGATCAAGACGTCGCACTGACGATCAATGGCGCGCCGATCGCGCTGGATTCGTCAGACGTGCTGGTTGAAGAATTGCGCGGAGAAGTCTTTGGGCAGGCTTCCTGGCGGCCTTCCAAGGAATGGTCGTTCGAGGCCGGCATTCGCGTCGAACGTTCGAAGATCGAACAATCCGGAGACATCCAGAAGTCGCGCTCGTTCACATACCCCAAGCCTCGCCTGCTGGCCTCGTGGTCGCCCAATGAATCCGACCAACTGCGCATCCGCATAGAGCGGGAAGTCGGCCAACTCGACTTCCAGCAGTTTGCATCCGAAGTCGATCTGAACTCGGGTCTGCAAAGCAGTGGCAACTCGGATCTCGAGCCGAGCAAATCCTGGGTCTACGAGGCCGCCTATGAGAAGCGCTTCTGGGAAGGCGCCGCTGCGGTTCTTACCCTCCGCCATGAAGATGTGTCCGATGTTTCGGATCTCTATCCGCGACGCGTGCAGGTCGACACAGACAATGACGGCGTGCTGGAGACGATTTTCGTCGAAGGTCCGGGTAACATTGGCGATGGCACCAACGATCTCGTCCAGTTCACCCTGACGCTCCCGTTGGCCAAGCTGGGCCTTGAGGGCGGGGAGCTGAAGGTCGATACGATGTGGCAGAACAGCGAGGTCACCGATCCGCTGACGGGCGATAAGCGCCGCTTCTCCGAGCAGCGCCCCGAGAAGATCAATGTAAACTTCCGCCAGGATCTGCCCGAACTGAACCTGACATTTGGTCTTGGCTGGTTCGGCGGTTGGCGCGAGAGCTACTATCAGGGTACGGCAATCGAGAACCTGAAGCTGCGTGATTTCTTCAACTCGTTCGTCGAGTGGAAACCGGAGCCGGGCTTCACGCTCCGCGCCGAGCTGAACAATTTCGATGCCTACAGCTTCGACATCGAGCGTCGCGTCTATGGCGGCCCGCGCGATGTAAACCCGCTCAGCTACATCGAGACCGAGCGTCGCAACTCGCAGGTCCTGGGTCTTCTGAGCGCCCGCTGGACGTTCAATTAGAGCTTGTTTGACGGATGGTCAGGAAGGGGATTCGCACTCCTCCCTGACCTCCGTTGGGCGGCTCAGGCCAAAACCCGACAATTGTATCAAAAAATACCGCAAAATCAGAGCCTCAGGCCTGTGGATCAACCGTTTGAATCGTTTGTGTGGCGGCGCACAAATGGGCTAGAAGAAAGCGTCGAATCCCGGCGGCGCCGCCGCCCCTTATCCGGACGTTTTCTGCTTGAGCGATACACCTGAAAAACCGGCTTCTCCCGAGGCCAATGGCGCGGGCGAAATCGCACCGATTTCCATCACCACCGAGCTGAAGAAGTCGTACCTCGATTACGCGATGAGCGTCATCGTCTCGCGTGCGCTTCCGGATGTCCGCGACGGCCTTAAGCCTGTTCACCGCCGTATCCTGTTTGCCGCCTACGAAGGCGGCTACACGCATGACAAGGCGTTCCGAAAGTCCGCCAACATCGTCGGCGACGTGATCGGTCGCTGGCACCCGCACGGCGACCAATCGATCTATGACGCGCTCGTTCGTATGGCGCAGCCATTCTCCATGTCGCTGCCGCTGATCGAGGGGCAGGGGAACTTCGGCTCGATCGACGGCGATCCGCCGGCCGCCATGCGGTACACGGAAAGCCGCATGGCGCGCGTCACTGCGAACATGCTGGACGATATCGACAAGGATACCGTCAACTTCGAGGACAACTATGACGGCTCGCGCCAGGAGCCGACCGTCCTCCCGTCCAAATTCCCGAACCTGCTGGTCAACGGTGCAGGCGGCATCGCCGTCGGCATGGCGACCAACATCCCCCCGCACAACCTCACCGAGATTATCGACGCCACAATCGCGCTGATCGAGAACCCGGCCATCGAAGACATGGCGCTGCTCGACATCGTGCCAGGCCCAGACTTCCCAACGGGTGGACTGATCATTGGTCGGGCTGGCTCGCGCAACGGTCTGATGACCGGGCGTGGCTCCGTCATCATGCGCGCCAAGACGGATATCGAGACGCTGAAGGGCGGTCGCGAAGCGATTATCGTCACCGAGGTTCCCTATCAGGTGAACAAGGCCTCGATGGTCGAAAAAATCGCCGAGCTTGTGCGCGACAAGAAGATCGAAGGCATTTCCGATCTTCGTGACGAATCCGACCGCAACGGCATCCGCGTCGTGATCGAGATCAAGCGCGACAGCTCCGCCGACATCGTCCTGAACAACCTGTTCCGGCTGACGCCCATGCAGACATCGTTTGGCGTCAACATGCTGGCGCTGAACAACGGTCGGCCGGAACTGATGACGCTGCGCGTCATGCTGCAGGCCTTTATCCGTTTCCGCGAAGATGTGGTCGCACGCCGCACCAAGTTCGAGCTCAACAAGGCTCGCAACCGCGCGCACCTGTTGATCGGTCTTGCGCTCGCTGTCGCCAACATCGACGAGATCATCCGCATCATCCGGTATTCAAGCGATCCGGATGCCGCTCGCATCGCGCTGCTTGAGAAGCCGTGGCCTGCAATGGATATGGCGCCGCTGATCGGCCTGATCGCCGACCGCCGCACCACGTTCAACGAGCAGGGCGAGATCCGTCTTTCGGACGAGCAGGCGCGCGCCATCCTCGCGCTGCAACTCTCGCGTCTCACCAATCTCGGTCGTGACGAAATCGGCAAGGAAGCCTCCGGGCTCGCCGAGCAGATCAAGGACCTTCTCGATATCCTGTCATCGCGTGCGCGCGTGATGGAGATCATCAAGGGCGAGCTGACGGGCATTCGCGACAAGTTCGGCGTTCCGCGCCGCTCGGAGTTCGTTGAGGCCGATCTCGATCTCGAAGATGAAGCCTTCATCGAGAAGGAAGACATGGTCGTCATGGTCACCCATGGCGGCTATGTGAAGCGCACAGCTCTATCGGCTTACCGTACGCAGAACCGTGGCGGCAAAGGCCGCGGCGGTATGGAAACCAAGGAAGACGATTTCGTCATCCGCCTGTTCTCTGCCGATACGCATACCGAGATCCTGTTCTTCTCTTCGACCGGCATGGCTTACAAGCAGAAGGTCTGGCGTCTGCCGCTGGGCGCGCCGAATGCTCGTGGCAAAGCACTGATCAACATCCTGCCTCTGAAGCAGGGCGAGCGTATCACCTCCGTCATGCCGTTGCCGCAGGATGAGGAAGAGCGCGCCAAGCTGAACATCCTGTTCGCCACCAAGTCTGGCGGCGTGCGACGTAACCTGCTGACGGACTTCCTGTCGGTGAACCGTGCCGGCAAGATCGCCATGAAGCTGGACGATGACAGCGACGCCATCGTCGACGTGCAGCTCTGCGCGCCTGAAGACGACGTCCTGCTGACGACGGCCCTCGGCCAATGCATCCGCTTCTCGGTCGAAGATGTTCGCGTCTTCACGGGGCGCACCTCAACCGGCGTGCGTGGCATCAAGCTCGGCGCAGGCGATGCGTTGATCGCGATGAGCGTGCTTGGCCAGATCGACGTTACGCCGGCGGAAGCCCGCGCATACCTCAAGCGCGCGAACGCAGCTCGCCGCGCCGAAGGCGACGAAGCTGTCGAGGAGGCGGAAGAGGATACCGCATCTGACGGCGAAGATGGCGGCGGTTCGGCGGAAGCCAATGGCGAGGTCGAGCTGACGGACGAGCGCTTCGAGCTTCTGTCGGCGGCTGAACAGTTCATCCTGACCCTCACGGAAGAGGGCATGGGCAAGCGCGCATCGGCCTTCGACTATCGCCGCACGGGAAGAGGCGGGAAGGGACTCATCGCCCACCGTCTGCCCAAGAATGGTAAACTGGTCGCGTCCTTCCCGATCGGGGGCTCGGACGAGATCATGGTGGTGACAGATGCGGGGCAGCTGATACGTTGCGCCGTGGATCAGATCCGCATTGCGGGACGGGCGACTCAGGGGGTTCGCG
>Ga0116156_10000613_pt1 | contig 37588 bp, 24 predicted proteins | sample AD_UKC045_MetaG_FD_89891 | JGI IMG/M metagenome (GOLD analysis project Ga0116156, IMG submission 89891) | Active sludge microbial communities of municipal wastewater-treating anaerobic digesters from USA - AD_UKC045_MetaG | ecosystem: Engineered > Bioreactor > Anaerobic > Digestate | place: USA...
TAGATTTTTGATTTTCCAAACAAAAATCACATGATTTTCCTGTATTTTTAATTTTTTTTTATTTTATAGCTTTTCTGTAATGCCATTTTCCTCTAATAAAATATTTTATTCTTTAATTCTGATATAATGCGTTCGGTTCCAAACAAAATCGACAAGTAAAATAAAAATCCGATAAAAACAACGCTTCGGATAAGAAAAAGCCGGCAGCAAAAGTCGAAACCAAAAAAAAATCATTAAAAATTAAAAAAAATGAAATTATATAAAAAGAAACTATTCTAAAAATTCAGAAAAAAAAAACAAAAATCCCGGCAAAAAACAAATTGAAATTATAAAAATCATTAATAACAAAAATTTTATATCGATTTAGGGTCAATAAGAATCGCGTATTTTAACCTAAAAACTGAATTAGAATTTTGAAAAATGGTTGGAGGTAAGGAAAAATATTGATTTTGCGCGTTTTTTAAAAGGCATTAATTTTTACTTGGCAGTTTTCAGGTTAATGGCATTATCAGGATTCAATGATTTAAAAAATTTCATGACCCGCACAAACGCCGGCAATTTTAAAAAAATAAAACAATACTATTTTACTTGCAAAAAAAGTGAGATATAAATATAATAAATCATAAAAATGCATTAGGCATTTTTAGGGTTAAATATTCTATGGATTTTATAAATATTAATCTTGGATAATGCATTAGATGTTAAGTGAAGTAGCGATTCCAATTGAAATCGCTTTTTTTCTAAAACATAGATGCATTATTGCGATTTAGATATAAAATCGCAATTTATGTTAAAACTTCTAAAAATCCGAAAACTTTTTAATTTTACGGCTTTAGCCGTAAATCATATATTTTTGAGATTTTGAAAAATTTTCTAAAACAAGTATTCTATGCTGTCTGAACATTTTTTCAAAATTCTTATGCAGTTTTCGGATTAATACAATATTAATAAACGATGTAATGCGATATGAATTCTGACGAACTTTTTTTTTTAAATGATTTTATTTATATTACGGCTTTTTTACTTGGCGCGTCGGTTGGAAGTTTTTTAAACGTATGCATATTGCGTATTCCCGAAAACAAGTCAATAACATTCGATAGATCAAGATGCCCTAAATGCGGAACAATTTTGACGGCGTCCGATTTAACGCCTTTATTAAGTTATATTACTCTGCTTGGAAAGTGCCGGTATTGCAAAGAAAAAATATCTCCGCGATATTTTGTCATAGAACTATTGACCGCGGGATTATTCGTAGCTTCCGTAGTTTTTTTTGACATAACAAAACAACCGGTTAATTCTATTATCTTCGCGATATTTTGTTGCATAATGGTAATCGTGGCGTTTATAGATATCGACCATTATATAATTCCAGACAGATTTTCAATAGGTTTGATAATACTCGGTCCGGCGCTGGCTTTTTTAAATTTTTATCCGCTGAGCGACTCTTCGATATATTTTAATTTTTCAGGGGCTTGGTATAGACCCGCGTTGAACTCTTTGCTTGGGATAGCCGCGGCAGGCGGAATTTTTTTAGTTATTTTCATATCCGCGGAATTATATTATTCAAGAAAAGGAATCGAAGCTTTTGGATTCGGAGACGTTAAACTCGCCGCCGGAATCGGCGCGTTTCTCGGATGGAAGCTCGCCCTGTTTATGATATTTTCCTCTTTTTTCATAGGAATAATTTTTGCCCTGCCAGCCCTTATACTTCAAAAAAAAGGAGTGAAAGACCAGATGCCTTTTGCTCCGGCAATATGCGTTTCGGGAATATTTTCCTATTTATTAGGCGGAGAAATTTTAGCGTGGTATTCCAGTTGGACTACTATAATTTTATAACGCTAACGCGGCTTTATTATTATGACTTTCACAGATAAAGAATTAAATATACTTTACAAATTATTGACAAATTGCATAGACCGCGAATTTCAATCGAAAGAATTTTACAGTCGGCTTGCCGGTCTTACGTCTCTGTCCGAATTGAGAAAAGTTTTATATATCCTTGCAGACGAAGAAAAAAAGCATATAGATTACTTAAAACATATCTTCAATAATATTTTTAAAGCGGCGGTTTATCAGCTCGACGATCTTGCAAAGCATATTCTCATTCTTGAATCAAATTCAAAATATTTTGAATTGCCGTCCGTAAAAAACATCGAAGAACTTGCAAAATTCGCTATCGCGGAAGAAAATAAAACCGTCGATTTTTACAGAAATCTAAAAGATAAATTCGACGGTTACAACGCGGTTCGGGAAATACTTTCCGAACTTATCAGAAACGAAGAAGAACATAAAATCGCTATCGCAAAAATCATTATAGAATATCAGGGAAAAATTCAGAGATTCAATTCTGTAAAAAAGATTCTTATGTTCGACCTCGACGGAACTCTCGTTAATCCTGAATACAACGGTAAGAATTCCGAATATTATCTAAGACCCAACGCCGCGAATTTTCTTGCCGCGATGAAAAAAAAATATCTTTTATGCTTATTTTCGAGAAGCGATTTCGACTATATCAGGCATACCGCGGAAATTTGCGGAATATCGGAATATTTCGAGTATTATTTTGACCGCGATTTTGTCGTCGATGGAAAAAAAAATATAAATCGTTTGATAAAACGATTTAATCTTCCGGATTTTATGAGCCGTAAAATCATTGTAATCGAAGACAATTATACAGTAACGCCTATTGAAAATATGATTAAAATTCATTCCTATACCGGAAACAAAAACGATAAATTGTTTCTTGCCGATTCGCTTGAAAAACTCATTGAATCGGGTTTTGAAAAATTGGAAGCCGGATACAAAACGTCATGACTTTAAAATTATTCGGATTGTTGAAAAAATATTTTTTCTTATATAACGCCGTCTCTCTGATTTTTTTTATCGGCCTGATATATGCCCTATCATTAGCGGTCTTGAACGTTTGTTCTTTAGCGCCGCGCATTTTTCCGGATTTTATACCGGTTTTAAAATCTAATTATAAAATCATTTCGAGTCTTTCTATTTTGTGTTTTATTTATATTCTGCTGAAAATTAAATTTTATTCGTTCAAAGAATTCATTCTATTGTTTGAAAAATGCGATAATGATTTGATTTATAAAATTTCCGCAGTCGAAACCGCCGCCAAGCATAATCCGGAAAATCCTTTCGCTGAAAAATTAACCGGACAAATCATCGCGAAAATTTCCGAAATGAAATGCGAATCAGCTTTAAAACCTTTAAGAAAAAAAATCAATCTTTCTTTGATAATAATTTTATCCGCGATATTTTTGCAGTTTGTTCTGTTCCGATTCAATAATGATAATCTCGTCGAATTATTAAAAAAAGTTTATTCTGAAAATATTATTAAAGATATTGTTAGTTTCAGGGTAATTCCAGGTTCGATAAATATTATCAAAGGCGAAACCTTGACTCTGATTGTCAAACCTGTTTCATTCGGTAAAAATATATCCGCAGTCAATTTGAATCTTCATACGCTCAATGGAATTGAAAAAATTCCTCTCGTAAAAAAATCAGAAAATCAGGACTCGTTCTCTTATCAGATTAAAAATATAATTAGCGACGTCGAATACTCTTTTTCAACGGGAAATTTTGTTTCCAAAAAGTATCGCATAACGGCGTATACGAAACCGGTTGTCAATGTCGAATATATGAAAATAATTCCTCCGGTCTATGCTAATCTTGAAACCGAATTAATATATTCGTTTCAAGAAAAAATCGAGGTTTTAAAAGGAAGCGGACTTGAAATAAAATGCTCTTTGAATTTCGACCCTGAAACCTTTTACTTAAAATTTAATAATTCGGCTATTCGTCCGTCGGTTAAAACAGGCAGAAATTTCGTTTTGAATTTTAATATTTTTTCTCAAGGTTTTGCAGAATTATATTTTGAATCCGGTTCTGTGTTGAACAGCGATAATAAAAAAAAATTTTTTATTTCTTTGAAAAAAGATTCGCCTCCAAATATCAGATTTGATTTTCCTGAAAAAGACGAAACATTGCTTCCCGATAATATGCTCGGATATTTCGCTATTTCCGCCGAAGACGATTACGGAATAAGTTCCGGCAAAATTTTTTTTAAAAATGCAATAATCGGCGATTCGTTTAATTTGGACTTTAGAAAAAACGGGTTAAATTATAATGCGTATTATACCGTCGATTTTTCAAAATACGACGTTATGCCCGGCGACGAAATTTATTATTGCGCGGAAGTTTTTGACAACGACGCGGTTTCAGGATTTAAAAAATCGGTTTCTAAAACGTTTAAACTTAAAATTCCTTCCGTCGCCGATTTGTATAACGAACTGAATAAAGAGTTTAATTATTCGACAAACGTTATGGGAGCGATACAATCTAAAAACGAGGAAATAGCCAAATCGGCAAAAAAACTTATTAATGATTTAATGAAATCAAACAATTCGGACTGGTCGACTCAAAAGCAGATAAAAGAATTGCTGGACGCTCAGAAAAAAATCGAATCCGAAATAAAAGAAATCCAATCGAGGATTTCCAAAGCTATCGAACAATATAAAAAAAACAGGGAAATGCTCGGCGAAGAAACTCTGGAAAAAATTTCCAAATTGAACAAACTGATGAATGATATTATGAACTCAGACGTAAAAAATTCAATTATGAATTTTCAAGCCGCGTTTGATTCTAAGAATAACCCTCAGAAAAGCGAATTCCTGAAAAACGCCGTTTTCAATAAAGAAGAATTCGGAAAAAAATTAGACAGAACTATTTCTTTGCTGAACAAATTAAAACTTCAAAACACCGTAAAAAACATTCAAAAAAATATTGACGAATTAATGCGCAGACAAAATGATATTTCAAACGCAATCAATAAAAATGATTTGCAATCGGCTTCGGCTCAACAGGATAAACTCGCTTCCGAGCTTCAAAAAATTGAAAACGCGGTAGACGATTTAAAAAATTCTTCCGACGACAAACAAACTCAAAAACTCCTCGATTCTATAAAACAGACTTTGTCTAAACTACGCGAAAAATCCAATGAACTCTCTGAAAAATTAAAAAACGCCAATAATTCGCAATCGGAAAAAAACACGGATAAATCCTCGAATAATTCTCAATCCTCAAATTCCGAGTTGGAAAAAAAAAGTTCGGATTTAAAAGAAAAACTATCCCAACTTGCCGACCGTCTGAATAATATGCTCGCCGAAATGACTAACAAAGAATTCGAAAAATTTGAAAACGATTTAAACGCCATAATATTAAAAATGATTAATCTACAGAAAAAAAATCTCGAGTTAAAAAATAATTTCGAAGACGGGTTGAAACGGGCCGCCAATCAATTTATTAATTCCGGACAATTCGACTATCCGTATTTCATTAATCTTTGTCAGGAATATCAAAATTTCATTTACATTCAAAGTTCAAATTATTTTCAGCTTACTATAAAATCTTTCGTTTTTCCGCCTGAAATAATTGATGATTTTAAATATATTTCGGATATGTACGGTTATATAACGGATAATTTGAAAAATAAATCGCTGTCTTCTTCTCTTCAAAATATCAATGCCGTTATGAAATCGGTTTCAAATTTAATTTTCAAACTTTTGAAAATCAAAGAGGAATTGAACAAAGAAAACCAAAGCGACAATTCGTCGAATATGTCTGAACGTCTCGACCAGCTTGCCAAAGCCCAGCAATCTCTGAATTCCATGTCTTTTAATTTCGACAATTTGACTCAAGAGCAGCTTGAACAAATGTCGTATGAACAATCTTTAATACGCCAGTCGCTTGAACAAATGATAAATTCCAATTCCAATTCAGGCGACGCCCTTCAGGAAAGACTTCAAAAACTTGTCGATGAAATGAATAAAATTGAAAAATCTTTAAAAAGAGGAAACTTAAACAAAGAGGTAAAAGAGTCGCAAAAATCAGTTTACGACAAACTTCTCGACGCTTCGCGTTCGTTAAAAAAAGAAACTGAAAATCAGGACAAACGCGAATCAAAATCCGCCTCTGAAACTAAATCCAGACCCGCGCCTCCGGAAATATTCAATAAAAATTCCGCCATTCCGGACGAACTTAAAAAATTCAACGACCATACTTTGCCTGAATATTATAAAAAAGAATTAAACGATTATTATAAGTCGTTGTTAAAAATTTACGAACAACAGAATTTGAAATAATTGCAAGAATATTTTTGATATGACGCCAAAAGAAGAAAGCATTTTGCGATGCGATTTTATAGAAATACGCCAGAAAACCGCCGTGCTCTGCCCGGCGGCAGTTCACTTTTTTTTATCAATTTTTTCCAAAACCTTATCTGTGGCTTTTTTGAAAATATCCTGCCAGAACTCCCGTTTTTGTCTTTGTTTTTCCAATTCCGCTTCTTCTTTTTTATTTTCCAAAGACTTCATTTCTTCGTATTTTTTCGTCCCTAACGAAACCGCGTCTTTTATAGCTTGCTCCGGAACCGTAACAAGCAAATAAGCCTTCCAGTATCCCTCGTTTTCTACGTTTAACCATTGTTCAATATGCCATTTGGAAGCTTTAATCCTGCTTATAACGCTGTTTTTTATATATTCCTGCAATTCCTTGCTTGAAACCGCCGGATCGGAAACGTCAGATGATTTGCCGTATCTTACGGATAATTCTCTGTAGATATCGCTTACCGAAGTATTGACATATCCGGCGACCGCGTTTGAAGCTCCGCGCATAGCGTCTTCGCGGGCGTTTTTTTCCGTCGAACAATATTCCGATAATCCAACAAAACAAAATTTGTCCCCGTCTTTTTCGGGTTCTGAAACAATCCATTCGGGACGTTCCGGACTTGACGACCAGATTAATTTCTGAGGTTTGAATATTTTTGGGGGTTCATTATAAATATTTTTCTTTCCGCAATTTATAAAAAAAATTAAAATTAAAACGATTAAAAAATTTAATTTAGTCATAATCCTAAAATTCAGATTTTAAGTTTTAACATTTTTTTTGGAATTCGATTCATAATAGTTTTTATTTCCTCGAACGCGTCTATAATCAAACTCATATTTTTTCCCGTTTTACATTCCGAGTCTATTTTTAAAAATTGCTCGTATAATTCGGAAGCTCCCAAAGTGCCGGAACTTCCTTTCATTGAATGAGCTATTTTTTTTATTTCAGTAAAATCTCTTTGCCGGATTGCATATTCGAGCTTATCTATCGTTTCCGGAATCTCCAATAAAAACTCAATTATTATTTGTTCAAAATCAGAATCGCCGCCCGCTATTTCAAACCAGCGATTTAACATTGCTTCGTCTTCTGGCTCGGCTGGAAAGGAATTTATTTCGTCTTTCAATTTTATAATATCGTTTTTTTTGAAAAATTTTTTTCTTAAAACCTTGTTTACCGCGTCTATAATTTTATGTTTGTTGAATGGAGGGGTTAATAATTCGGCGTTATGCTCGTCAAACAATTTTTTATAAGAATCAATATTTTTATTTGCCGCGTCGGCGTAAATAACTATAGAAATATTTTCAAAACGTTTATCTGAATTTATTAATGAAATAAATTCGGCGCAGTCTATTCCCCTCGCAGAAGAGCTCGATATTACAAGATCCGGCATAAATCCGGAAATCATCGAAGCTCCAGTCAGACCGCTGTCAGCCGTTTTAATTGAAGCGTCCGGATAAGCGTCGAGAATTGCGAACTTTAATATGTTTATAATGACGGTATTTTCATCGATAATTAAAATACGCTGAGGTTTCATATAATCGGGAACAATGTTAGTCCATTTTGCAAGCATCTGATAAAATATTTCTTTTTTTATAGGTTTAGTCATATAATCGTTCATTCCGAATTCCAGACATTGCTCTTTATCTCCCTTCATTGCGTTTGCCGTCAGCGCTATAATAGGAATGTCCGCGCCTTTTTCTCTGATTATTTTCGTAGCCTCAAATCCGTCCATTACCGGCATTTGAATATCCATAAAAATCATATCGTATTTTTTTTTATCAACCATCTCGCAAGCCTGTTTGCCGTTTTCCGCGAAATCGCCGGTCAATCCCATTTTCTTTAACAATACGTCTATAAATTTTCTGTTTGCAAGCGTGTCTTCGGCTATCAAAATATTTATCTTTTTATTTAAATATTTATTGTCCACGTATTGTTCGGTTATAATTCCTTTTTCTTTATCGTAACCAAAAACGCATAATTTAATAGCGTTTAACAAAGTTAATTTTTTTATGGGTTTATTTAAAAAACCCTCGAATAATAACGACGATAACTCGTCCTTCTCAAAAGCGCTGCAATTTGAAGATAATCCTATGAGTTTTATTTTGTCTCCGAATCTGTTTTTTATTTCAGCGGCGACTTTAAACCCGTCCATATCCGGCATCATTATATCAATAATCGCGGCTTTTGGCGTATATTCAGCCGAATTGAGATATTCAAGTATTTGTTTTCCGCTTTCAAAAATCAAAGGAATAACGCCGGATTTTTTTAATGTGTTTTCAAGTATTGTTCTGTTTGACGCGTTATCGTCGACGCAGGCTATTTCAAGACCCAGCAGTCCGTCAGAATACTGAACCGGATTCAATAAATTGTTTTTCGATTTCCTGAACGGAATATTTATTATAAAAGACGAACCGGTATTAACCGAACTTTCAACTCTTATTGTTCCAGACATATATTCTATTATCTTCTTTACGATATTTAATCCGAGACCTGTGCCTCCGTATTTTCTTGTGGTGCTGCTGTCGACTTGTTTAAACGGTTCAAATACCAATTCGAGTTTGTCTTCCGGTATTCCTATGCCGGTATCTTTCACTATGATTTCAAATCTTATTGTATCCGCATTTTCTTCTTTTTTGGTCAGCTTTAATTCTATCTCGCCTTCTTCCGTGAATTTTATGGCGTTGCTTAATAAATTCATCAATATCTGTTTTAATCTTACCGGATCGCCTATAAGCAGATTGTCAACATCGTCGATATTACAGATAAATTCAATCTGTTTTTTATTAAAACGCGGTCTGAAAATATCTATGGTTTCAAAAACAATTTTATCTATGTCAAATTCGATTTCTTCAAGTTCGATTTTATTGGCTTCAATTTTCGATATATCGAGAATATCGTTTATTAGGTTCATTAAAGTTTCCGAACTTGAATATATCAAATTGACGTAATCGCGCTGTTCTGCGGTCAACTGCTCTTCGGACAATATCTCCGCGAATCCGATAATTGAATTAAGAGGCGTTCTTATTTCGTGAGACATATTAGCTAAAAATCTGCTCTTTGCAATATTCGCTTCTTCCGCGGATTCTTTTGCAAGTTTTAATTTTTCTTCGGTTTTTTTCAATTTTGTTATATCGCTAAAGGTTTCGAGAAGATAATCAGCCCCGCCGAGATTTATCGTTATTACGGTTTTTAATATGGAAACGGATTCTCCTTTCATATTTATCAGAATTCGTTCGGAATTATCTATTTCTTTTCCTAAATCGCAAACCGGGCATTTCCCCATTTCAGCCGGACAAATAAATTTATGGCATATCTGACCTGTAATAAAATCTTTTTCGGCTCCTATCATTTTAATTGCGGATTTATTCGCGTCTATTATCCTATGTTCGGTCTTGTCTATTAATAGAACTCCGGTTTGAACCGTTTCAAAAATCGTTTGAAACCATTGCCGGCTTTCTTCAAGATTTTTTTCAAATTCTTCAAGCGAATCCAGCATTTTATTTATTTCTATCGACAATAACGAAATTTCATCGTTTCCCTTTCCTTTTACGCGAAGACTTAAATCGTTCTTATCGCGGACGTCTTTAACGTTATTTATAAGATTTGAAAGTCTGACCACAACAAGCTTGCTCAATAAAAAATATAACAGAATAATTATTAAAATTAAAGTTATCAGAGACGCTATAAAAATTATTGATATATTATTGATTTCATAATTATATAAATCTCTTATCATTTCAAATTCAAAAATAAAATTATTTTTTGAAAAAACGCAGGGTTTATATAATTGGCAACTTAAATAATCTGATTTCAATTTTTTAATATCGAACGAATCGTATAACGTAAATTTATTTAATTTTTCTCCGGAGATAATATCTTTTTTTATTTTTTCGCCGAACTCCACCCTCATATTTAAATTTTTCGAGAATTTTAAAAGTTCCGTTTTATCGATTATTTTTCCAAATATGATTAGTCCCTTGGCCGGTCCCCTGCCTTCGCTTGTTAAAACTGGTTTAATGGAAAACATAAATGGACCGTATTCCGAATCGGCGATTCCTTTTAAAAAACCGTTCGCATTAAAATTTTGATTTATTGCTTTTAACTTTATAAATATTTCTTGCAAAGATTTTGGAATTTCATAAACAGCGCGCTTATTTGAATCGTAGTATCTCCCGAAATGTAAACTTCCGTCAAGTTTTAAAAACGCTATAATATTCATCTTTACGTTTATAAAAACTTCTTTGGTAAAATTCGCGTCAATAAAATCCTGATTGTATTTATCCATAAACTTGTAAGCTTCGTTCCATGTCGACCAGTCGGCGGATTTCTCGACTATGTTTTCGATTCGGGATTCTATTATTTGATTGAGCCGTTTTATATTGTTTAACGCTCTCTGGTTTTCAAGTTCCTCAATATCTTTTATTAAAAAAATTTGGGTCAAATAATATATTACGCCGGATAATAGAATTAATGCCAGCGCCAATATCGCTAATATCTTGCTTCTTAATTTCATAGTATTATTAACAAAAAATATTTTTTTAAATTTAAATTTAAATAAATAAACTCGCTACCGATTTCATAAGTCGATAAAACTCTTTCGGATTATAAAGGTTTAAATTTTTGGTTCTCCAGTTAGTTATGCCATGTTTTAAAATATATCCCGGACGCAAATAAAATTTCCGCAAAGCTTTTTTATGATAATTAATTAAAACCTCGGGAGTTAAAGCTTTTGCGGTATATATAGCCGGAGTATTCGTGAAGAATGAATAAGAAGAATAACGCTTCCACAATTGCAGAGCTTTTTCAGGATCGTCAAGCGGATTTTCAATTTCTCCGTTTTTTAGTAATTCATAATAATAATCGCTCCCGGGATACGGAACAAACACGGTAAATTGCGCCGTTTTTATTGGCAGAGAAACTGCTAAATTTATTGTTTGATTAATAGTGTCTTCTGTTTCTCCCGGTATGCCGAGTATGAATAAACATTGGGTGTCGTAAATATATTTGGTTACGTAATTTATTACGCCTTTGGCTTTTTCAAGCGAAATGCCTTTATTCATAGAATCGACTATTTTCTGATTTCCCGATTCTAATCCGAGCGCTATTCCGCAGCATCCAGATTCAGCCATTTTTTTTGCGAGTTTTTCAGATAAAAAATTAATATGAGAGCTGCAATGCCATTTTATTTTCAAATTTCTTTTTAATATTTCTTCGCATATTTCCATTGTCCTGTCTTCGTATACTGTAAAAAGCGAATCGATGAAATCTATAAAATTAACTCCGTATTTTTCTTTAAAAAACACTATTTCTTCTATAACGCTCGATACTTTCCTTACTCTGTAATTTCTCTGATTATGAACGTTGCAGAATCTGCATCTGTTTATGCATCCTCTGCTTGAAAGAATTGGAATCATTGTTTCTTTTAATCTGTCCTTTAACAAATAATCCTCTATATTTAAATCTTTGATTATATAATGAGGCAGAGCATCTATGTCATTAATTCTTTCTCTTTCTCCGGTTTTAAACGGTTTGCCGTCTTTCAGAAACGAGATACCTTTTACCGGTTCAAAATTTTTATTCTGAAATACGTCGATTATCTCGGCGGTCGTATATTCGCCTTCGCCATGAACGACTAAATCGCAGATTCGGTTTGTTAGAAAAAATTCATAGAAAATCGACGAATGGATATTTCCCAAAATTATAAAAATATTAAGATTGGATTCTTTGATTTTTTTTCCGAGCCGGTAAATAAATTCGCTGTTTGCGGTTAGACAGGTTGCCGCAAGAATATCAGGATTTTCTTTTTTTATATATTCAAAAGCCGATTGAACCGTGTCATTATGAAAAAAACTGTCTCTGAATGTTACCGTATGCCCTTTTTTTTCCAAAAAAGAACCGACGCTCAACAATCCCATTGGCATAGCCGGAATTACAAAAAGTTTACCGGCTCCCATTATTTCAGAACAGCAATCATTAGGATTTAAAAGCGTAATTTTCATATCGGCAAATAATAATTATTATATGGAAAGTTGTCAATGAAATAAATCAATAAAATAAAAAATTTGTTGCTATTCGGCTGTTTTTCTTAAACCGTTAAAAAGATTTTATTTTCTTGAATTGTTTTTTGATTAAGCTGTCGTTCCGAACCGTTCTTATTGTATATGTTTTCGTTGTCCGAGTTAGCGTTCTTCGCGCCCTAAAGAATGGACGATTCAGACGCGAAGCAGGCTGCAGAGAGCGAATAAAATAATAAGCCGCAAGGCTACGCGGTAGTTTAAGACAAAACATTTTATTTGTTTTATGAGCGACTGCGAGCGCGTATTAACGATACACGACAGGCTGCGGGTTTGCGGCAGAGCTGTGTCGCATGGAGATAATATCTTAAATTCCTCAAATTTTAATAACTTAGCAGTCCCGAGTTTTTTTACAAAAGCATAATATAGGAAATAAATAATTTTGTCAATAAATAGCTAAATTTTTTTAAGTTGAGATTTTTGAATAGCAAGGTCTAACCATACCCGCATAAGTTTTTTGAATTTTTTATATTCCTTAATTTTATTTCTGGTTTTGCACCGCGGGATATTTCAAGATTGAAATATGAAAATATTGTAATAGAACAAGGCATAAAAGTTATAAGACTTATTGAACAAAAAACCGCTTCTTTCAGAGGCGAAACTATCATACCGCCACATCCTTATATTGAGCGTTTGATCCTGAAAGAAAACGGCGCTGGTTTTATAATCGGTTACGCTTTTAATCGCGGAATTGATATGGTACGACTTTTTGGTATAAAATTCAGAAAACAAATATCGTCGGATTTTACACCGTATCAATTTAAACACACTATGTTAACTGAGCTTGCAAATCTTCGAGTAAATGAAACGCTCATCAAATTTTCAAACGGGAAATTACCAGAGGGAACGCCCAAACATTATTTGAAACGTGATTTAAAAACATTGAATAAATGAATTTTTGAATTTATCAAGAACATTCAAACGTAAAACATTAGAGTGTCCGTCAGCGCCAAGACAACCGGGAATAACAAAATATTTTTGACGAATTGTCTTTAATCGCCGCGTTTTTTCGGAATCGAGCAGCATATTTTTACGGAAAATCAAAAAAAGATTGTATGACAATACGACAATACGACAATACGACAATACGCGCATTTGCAAGGCTGCTTCAGTTCCATAGAACGGCTTGACGGCAAAACCGGCGCATCCAAAATCTTCTTTTAATTCTTTAATAATATTTTCATCGTTTGAACGACTGCGTTGCTGACGCCATATTTCAACTGCCGGAAGACAGAAAATATTGGTTGCCATAACCGAATATAGATAGTCGTTCATATCAATATTTTCAAATAACGGTAACGCTTTCTCCAATGCATTTTTTTTATATCTTTCTGTTGACGGACAACAATATAGCGACGTTCTTTATCCCGCGCATCCGGTTTGAAATATAATTCGCTCACCCAAATTCCTTTATCAACCACAATCCATTTTTCTTTTGAAATCATTCTGATTTGGCCGGCTAAATTATTATACAATGCCGCTTTTATAATATAGCGCAAACCTAAGTTTTCCAATAATTTTATAAATACTTCATTGTAAAATCCGGCGTCTGCCACTATCCCTTTTAACGCTATTTTATTTTTTATACGCGCAAATGTTTCATTAAAAAAATTCACGATATTATTGGCGCTTTTAGCGGCTCCGCTTCTATTCCATACATTAACAACTAATCGTTGCTTGTTTAAAAATACAAATATAGGATTATGACTGTTAAGGCAAGAATATTTTTTAAAACGCTTTGAAACCCATATAAATTACAGTACCTTGGCGTTTTTTTTATCTTCAACTTTTAAAAAGTCGAGGAAATCGCGAAACGATTTTCGAATATTAAGGAAAGTATATATTTTTTGAATTTTTAAGTCAAGAAATATAATCCAGTATTCCGTTTATTATTGATAACGGGTGAGCCGGACATCCGGGGACATACAAATCAATCTTGACTTTATCCAAAAAAGTTCTGTCAAGTTCCGGAGAATCTTTGAATATGCCTGAACTTATGGCGCACGCGCCTGCCGCAATAACTATTTTTGGAGACGGAACGCTTTTATAAGTATCGGCGAGAGCTTTAGACATATTTTTATTTATAGGACCGGTTATGATTATTCCGTCCGCGTGCCTTGGCGAAGCTACTATCTCTATGCCGAAACGCGTCATATCGAAATTCACGTTTGAACATGCGTTTAATTCAAGTTCGCACGCGTTGCATCCGGCCGCTGAAACCGACCTGAGTTTCAATGATTTCCCAAAAACTCTTTTTATCCGTTTATTTATTGAAACCGCGTTTTTATAATAATTTTCAGGGGTGGTATCGGAGCTAACGAATAACTTGTTTCTATCAGTGGAAGCCATTTTATAAAATGTGGAAAAATTAATTTTATTAAGATGACAAACCCGGGCGCAATCGCCGCATAAAATGCATTTTCCCAAATCGATTTCTATATTATCAGCCTTTTTTTTTATCGCGTCCGAAAGACATATATTTAAACATTCCGAACAATCAGACGGACAACTTTTTTTTTGAATTGACGGAAGTCCCCGAAACGAATCGTTTATTTTAGCTTTTCTTATATCGGGAATCGCCTGGTCTCCGTGATTAATTCTTACTTTCAACAAATCAAACATTAGAATTTTTTTCTCCGTAATTTATAAATCAAATCCGCAATAAGATAAATCAAAACTTTTGTTGCATAGCGGAAAATCTGAAATAGTATTTTTTCTCACAGCTATAGCAAGACCCAACCAGTTGTTAAAAGAAGGGTCTTTGATTTTATATTTGACTATTTCGGAATTATTTCCGGTTACGGCGCAATGAACTATTTCGCCGCGCCAGCCTTCTGAAATTGAAACCACGAATTTTCTCGGACGAACCTGATTTAAACATTTCATCAAACCGATTTCCAAATCATTATTATCCGCAATTTCTTTTATATATTCAATGGATTTAATCGTTTCAAGATATCTTATCATGGTTCTGGCAAGAACATCGCCGGATTCCAGAATTACAACCTGAACCGGTCGTTCGCCATAAAATCCGAACGGATGATCATTCCGTATATCTCGCGGCAGACCCGAAGCGCGCGCCGACATTCCGACTAAATTAAGATTTTCAGCGACTGTTTTAACTATCACTCCGGTCTGGTCAAGACGCGAATGAAAAGAGGCGGAATCGAACATAACCTCTGCCATTTGTTCTACGTCGAATCTTACGACGTTTAACGTCTTTATCATTTCTCTTTTTTTTGGTTCTGAAATCCCGAAAGCCGACCCGCCAGGGCGAAGCCATCCCCTTCCGAATCTGCTTCCGCAAATTGCGAGAGAAGTGTTTATTATTAAAGTTCTTCGCGCTCCAAAAACAGAACTTCCGGTTAGATACGCCACGTCGTTGCATATCGCCCCAAGTCCGGATAAGTGCATAGCTATGCGTTCAAGTTCAAGCGCTATGGCTCTAACGATTAGAGCCGAACGGCTTAAAGAACATCCGCTTAATGATTCTACCGCGTTTAAATACGCGGTATTATGAGCTATCGCCGAATCGCCTGCGATTGACTCGGCTAACGGAGAGTTATTTAAAAAATTATTTTTTAAAAATAATTTTTCTATTCCTCGGTTCTGATAACCAAGCTGAATCTCGAGATGGTTGACGTTTTCGCCGTCGCACAAAAATCTGAAATGACCCGGCTCAATTATTCCGGCATGAACCGGACCTACGGCTACTTCATGAATGAATTCCGAATCCATTTTAAGAAACTCGTATTTATCCATATTTTTTCTGACCGGTTTCAGCCATTTATGTTTTAACGGAAGTATTCCAAACTCTTCCCCGAAGTCCTCGAATAATTCGCGTTCAAACATTCCGAACTGTTCGATTTCGGAAGTAATTGATTCGTATTTTTCGTTTTTGCTTAAAGATGAAAACGCCGTCAGCAGATTTTTATTTTTGTCGTCGGCGAGAACCGCGGCAATTTTCAGCTTATTATTTTCAGGAATCCCAAAAAATAACAACGGACGTTTGCCGGTTTTACATTCTTCAATTATTCCGGTTCTCATAACGTTAAACGGAACATCAGGAATCAAATCCGTATCTACCGTTTCGCAATTAATAATTTTTTTCCAGTTCATAATTATTCTATCGTTTTTATCTAAAATTTTCAAACCATAACGCGGCGCCGGACAAAATATTCAATACTTTATTAGGGATGTATAACCCTAAAATTAAAGCGCATCCGAGCAACATCATTTGGGGCGCATATACGCAGAATCCGGTTTCTATATGAGATTTATCGATTTTCTCGATAGCGTTGTAAGAAATCATTTTCAAGGTTTTTTCAACAAGTCCGTATAAAATAACAGTCAATAAAACTATAAAAAGAATAAACTTAAAATACTGTTTAGCCGCAAACATAGATTTCAAAATAAGTATTTCGCTCATAAAAATACTGAAAGGCGGAAACCCGCAAATTGCGAGAATTCCAAATAACCACAGCCAGCCGGTAACCGAATCAATTTTCAGCAATCCTCTAATATTATTAGAATCTTTAGTTTGATAGATATGAAGAATATTTCCTGAAGTTAAAAATAGAGAGGCTTTAATCAAAGAATGACCTACCAGATGAAGCAGAGCGGCGAAAACTCCGAATCTGCCGCCAAGACCAAACCCGATAGAAATAATCCCCATATTTTCAATAGACGAATAAGCCAGCATTCGTTTGTAATTGCTTATTTTTATTATATATGCCGCGCTGATTATCAAGGATAAAAAACCCATAATTAAAAATAGATTTTCCGCGAATTCGTTTAAACCGTAAATCGAGCATATTTTATAAACGCGTAAAATACCGAGCAGCGCGGCGTTGAGCAAAGCTCCGGATAAAATAGCCGATACCGGAGAGGGCGACTCGGAATGCGCGTCTGGCAGCCACGCGTGAACCGGAGCCAATCCCATTTTTGTTCCGAAGCCGACAAGAATAAAAGGAAACGCGAATTTAATCCAGAATTGAATTATTGCGTTTCCGCTGCCGTATAAATCTTTAAAAAACAGGGACTCGATATTTTTACATCCAATTGAAATCAATATTATTCCTATGAATGCAAACGAGATTCCGATTGAACAAATAAAAATATATTTCCATGTAGCTTCGACGGCGGATTTTGTTTTATGATAATAAATAAGTATCGCGCTTGTCAAAGTCGTGGCTTCAATAAAGACCCACATTAAAGCGAGATGGGCGCTTAAAATCGCGCAATCCATTGATAGTATGAAAAATAAAAAAGAAATCGTATAATATTTATGCCATTTGATTTCGGAGGTTTTGAGAAAATTCACGCTGTAAATGGAAACGCAAAATAATAATACGGATTGAACAAGCAAAAAAAGAATATTTAATTTATCGGTTTGAAAATATTCGCCCAACCCGCCTCCGTAAATATACAGAAGAATGGTAATCGTAAGATGCATAATTGAATACCAGACAAGAATAAAATTATTTATTCGTTTTGAATTGAATAAAAACGCCGGAACGCTCAGCAATACCGGAATAAGAAATAATACGCTAATCATCATAATTTTAATCTTTTAAATTTGTTAAATTATCAATTTCAAGTTCTTCAAAAGTCGATTTTACTTTATTCATAAATAATCCCAAAAGAAGCACGACAAGAAAAATATCAAGCAGAACCCCGAGATCGACTATAACCGGCATTTGAGTAAGAGACGATACAGACAAAAGAAATATGCCGTTTTCAAGAATGATAAATCCTATCATATGCGTCAATAATTTTTTTCTGGAAACGATAATAAACAGACCGGTAATAATAGTCGAGATGGACATTCCGAAAAGCAGCGGTTTAACCGAATCCGTAGTATTTTCAATCGACCAGTAAGTAAGAATAAATCCAAAAAAGAAAATTAAACTCACTATCAGAAGCGAATAAAAATTAGGAAGAAAAGGTTCGGTTTCGCGTTTTATTTTATTCTCCCTGAGAGTTTTCAGTAAAAACCATGGAATAATAAGAGATTTAAAAAGCAAAGTTTCAATAAGCACGATAACAGAGCTTAAAAGACTGTGTTCAACGTTCAACGTAACAATTACGGCAAGAAAAATTCCCTGCAGCGAAAGCGTTTTGATATAAGCTTCAAGCCTGCTTGTGCCGGCAATATACAATAAAGTTACTCCGAATAATATTATAAAAAAATTAATCATTTCGGCGTTAATCCTCCGTATAAACCGAGAGCGGTTATGGAAAGAATTAAAAGACCTATTGAAATCATCACTAAAGTAAATTGAGGAATATGCGGCATCCGCATACGGGCCATTACGGATTCAATAACTCCTATTAAAACCGCAAGTCCGGAAAGAATTAAAATGAACGATAAAGTAAAAAATCCCGGAGCCAAATTAGGAGGTATAATCAGATTCGCTATTATAGACCCGTATAATATCATTTTTAAACCGGACGCGTATGTTATAAAAGCGAGACCTGGCCCGGAATTGTCGAGTATCATAACCTCGTGTATCATCGTCAATTCAAGATGCGTATTCGGATCGTCGACCGGAACGCGGCAGCCTTCAACTATAATCATAATAAACAATGCAATCGCGCACAGCGTAATTACTAAAACCGTTCCTTCGCGAGTTCGTTTCAACATTTCAAAAATTCCGCTGAAATTCTCGTTCCCTGTGGAAAATATTATTGTTGATATCACTATAAAAAACGCGGGTTCCGCAAGGGTTGAAAATGAAACTTCTCTGCTGGCGCCCATTCCTTCAAAACTGCTTCCGACGTCCATTGCCCCGAGCGCTCCAAAAAATCTTGCCGCCGCGAAAAGATAAGCAAACACGATAAAATCGCCGTTAAAACTTATTATGGATTTATGCGTTCCTACGGGAACAAACATCGAAGCCGCGAGAACGCTTGCAAGAATCATATCCGGAGCTATTCTAAAAACAAAAGACGACGTCGAGCTTACGACCTCGCTTTTTTTCAACAATTTTATGAAATCATAAAAAGGCTGGAATACGGACGGACCTTTTCTTCCGCCCCAAAACGATTTTACCCTGTTGATAATTCCGATAAAAAACAAGGGAAATAAAAATATAAAAATAAAATTTAAAATCAAACTATTCCAATTAATCTCAAACAATTTTTGGTTCTCCAGTTTTTTAACTCAACATCAGTTTTTCAATTTAATCAACCGGTCATATCATAATTGATATTAGGATAATTATTATGAAAACTATACCGTAAAGAATATACGATTGAGCGTTTCCGCTCTGCATCCACGCAAATAAATTTAATATTTTCTTCACGGTTTCGCTCAAAGGAATTATAATGTATTCTTCTATGAAATCTTTTACCTCGATTTTAAAATCCAACGATTTAGGATATGTTCCTTCCGGAGTTATCCTGTAATAATCGATTTTGACAAACATTTTTATAATATTCCAAAACGGTCTTATAAAAGAACTGCCGGTATATTGCATTCTGTTATTGCCCGACTGATAACCGCAATCCCAGGTTTTGAAATAAACGACTTTTCTATTTTTAAGAAGCAGACGCCTGATTAAAATGATGATTATAAATACCGTAATAAATATCAAAGACGAATATGAAATTAACGACGCCATATAAATTATATAATTGAAATTTAAAGACGATTCGGAATTATTTGAACGTATCAATAGATTAACGCAATTTGATATAAAATGGATTAAATAATTAGGAAATAATCCTGATAAAATAATAAGAGCCGATAAAACAAACATTGGAATAATCATTGATAGGTCCGGGTCCATATTCTGATTTTTCCGCAAAGATTCCTCGATTTTTTTGTTTCTGATATTCCCTAAAAAAACAATACTGTAAAGTTTTATGAAACAAAACAGGCATATCGCTCCGATTAATGCAAGACCGGCTATAGATAAAACCGATATTATTAAACCGAATTTGGAATGTAAAGACACGCTTTTAATCATAGACAAATAAATCACAAATTCGCCGGCAAATCCGCTGAAAGCAGGTATTCCCGATATTCCAAGACATCCTATTAAAAATAACGCGGCTGTGTAAGGAGCGAATTTTACAAGACCTCCGAGCAGCTCCATATTTTTACTATGGAATTTTTGATATACTGTCCCCGCTCCGAAAAAAAGCAGAGTTTTAAAAACCGAATGATTGATCAAATGCATTAAAGCCCCGGAAAATCCAAGAGCCGCTATTAAACTATTTTTATATGACAAACCTATCGTTCCGAATCCTACTCCAATAAGAATTATTCCTATATTTTCAACCGAACTATATGCGAGCATTTTTTTAATGTCGGTTTGAGAAAGCGCATATAAAACGGATATCAAAGCGGTAATCAAAGCTAACGCTAATATTGACGCCGCAAACAATTTGGAAGGGACTTCGATAAAACTGATAACTCGTAAAATCCCGTATATTCCGGTTTTAATCATTACGCCGGACATAATCGCGGATATATGACTCGGCGCCGCCGGATGCGCTTTCGGCAGCCAGCTATGAAACGGAAAAACTCCCGCTTTGATTCCAAAACCCGTGAATAAAAACGCGAACGCCGCAATCGAATACTTTTTTAATTCCGGATTCTTAAAAACTTTTTCGAAATCCCAAAAATTCATCGACTTTGAAAAAACCGATAGAATAAAAAAACCTATTATCAGAAAAATTAAACTGATATGCATTGTAATAAGATAATTTATTCCGGCTGATATTGTTTCTTCTTTCTCATTTTCAAAAATAACCAGCAGGAACGACGATAACGACATCAATTCCCAAGATACGAGAAACATCATATAATTAGCGGATACGGTAACCGTAATCATAGAAATTATGAGTATTCCAAAGAAAAACAAATGCGAAGCCAAATGTTTGTCTTGACCGCAATAGGGTTTAAGATAACCTATCGAATAAATCGACGTTAGGATAGAAACAGCAGATATTACAAAGATAAAAACGGCAGATAAAGCGTCGATAGAGAAATTTAGAAAAAATACCGGAGGTTGAACTTTTATAGCAAAATTCAGCGGTTCGCCGGTCATCAAAACTTTTCCGGAAACCGTTAAGAAACAACATAACCCGATAATTGTAAAAACAGCAAACAACCGGGTTTTCATTTCATCTTTCACTTTAAAAAAAACAGGGAATACCATTCCCAAAAAAATAAAAATAAAACCCGAATAAAAAACTAACTTATCCATACCTTTTTATCAATTTTAATCTTTAAAAAAAATGAATTATAAACTTGTAAAAATAAAAGTCAATATTTTTTTAGAATTTTTAGAATATTCTACATAACCCGGATAATCCCGAATAAACGGAAAAAACTGTTACCCTTGTTACTGTTCAGCTATGTTTTGTAAACAGAAAAAAATGCGGCGAAAATGTAGCAAAGGAACTTAGGTTCTGCGCTTTAACGCATTTTTACCCGAATAGTGCAATAAAAAAATGCTTTGCTACAACTTTTTTTACTGTGTATGTATGAACAAACTGAACAGTAACAAAAAATAACGTTTTAATGTTTTTCAAAAATACAAATTATTAGTATCAAGCTCCCTCCCTTTTTTCTTCGCGTTATTAATAATTCTCCATATTATATTGACAAAAACGGTTAAATGAAATATTTTTATATAAATTTTAAGACTCGAATACATTGACAAATTACGTTGTGTAAAAGATATTTAAATTTTGTATATTTTAGATGAAAAACTTATGAAATTCTGTTTCTGGTTACGGTTAGAAATTATTTATTCATAGTTTTATTAGAATGATTCCCCGAAGCTTGCTTTGGAAAATTTAATGTTAATAATTTTCCGGTTTATTGCATTATCAAAAATTTTTTTTTAGAAAAAAAAGTTTGATAATGTTAATAGCTTTTCCGTCGTTATGTATTAAGTATTAAATACTATGCTATTTTTTTGTTTATGATTTTTTCTATTAATATATTGATATTTTCGCTTTGGATATTCTTATTTAAGCACGATCTATACAGGGCAGGCAGAATCTTCTTTAAGTATTTTAATTTATTTTATTTTATTATATTTATAATAACAATAGCGTATATTTTATTGTTAAGTATAAAAAAGAAATCATATCGCAATTTTCTATTACATCCAAAAAATAATTATCCCGCATTATTCTTTTTCGGATTATCAGGAATAATATATCTGCTTAATGATTATTTCTTATTGATAAATGTTTTTTCAATAGTTTTATTCAGTATTGGAATTTTTGCGTTATTAGGTTTGTATTTCCCTGAAAAGTGGATACAAGGTATGTTCATACCTTTTTTAGTTATTATTAATGTTTTACCGATAGGCTATTATCTTGATATGTATATAGGTTTTCCGATTAGACTGATAACAACCGATATTGTAAAAAACTTTACAAATCTTTTAGGCTTTTCAACAATTACCAGCGAAACAATACTTTTTATAGAAAGCCGGGCTTCAAAAATTGATTTATCCTGCAGCGGTATTAGGAGTTTGTGGGCAGGATTATTATTTTATTTTTTGATGAGTTGGATAAATAAAGTAAGAATAAATCTAAAATGGCTCATTGCATTAATTATATTCATTTTAGTTATAATAAGTTTTAATATTTTTCGGGTGTCCACTATAATCATCATTGATTCGATATTTAAAAAGCCGGCTCTGGCGGATTTACTTCACGAACCCTTGGGTATAATAGGTTTTATTCTTATCTGCGGTATGTTTTTTATTTTCTTCAAATTTAGTTTTAACAAATCTGAAAAGGTTGAGAAAAAAGGTATAAGATTCAATAATATTCCGGCATTTTTCATTTTAATATTCATAGTAATTCTTATTTTGTTTCATCAACCAAAACAATTAGCTGAAAAGATATATGAGGAAATCCAATTTAAATTACCGAGTTCATTTATTACTGAGAAAACTGAATTTACTGAAATAGAAAAAAATTTGTTTGAAAATCATCAGGGGTTATTTTCAAACAAAATTAATTTCAGATACAATAATATCAACGGAACAATGATTATTGTTTTAAGCAAGTCATGGAGATCGCACCATAATCCGAAATTTTGTTTGGAAGGAAGCGGTATTAAAATAAATAATCAAACAACTTATTGTATAAATAAAGATTTTCCCATCAATTTATGCAATGCTAATTCTGAAAAAATCACGGCGACATTTTGGTTTCAGAATAAAAATTTTGTTACAGAGAATTATTCGGCAAGAATATGGAGTGATTTTATAAAAAAAAATAATAGATGGGCAATGATTACAATTGTTTTTAATAAATCATTTAAGCCGGATGATTTTTTATTTAATGAATTTCATTGCATTATTAAAAGCGCAATATTTAATCAGTTATTTAAGGGGTGAATTTTATGAAGAAATTTCTTTTTAAAATTAAAGAACGCTGGATGCATTATTGTTTATTTTGGTCATGGAATATTATTGCGTTGATTTTTTTATTTGTTATTATTTTTCCTTTTATGTTTTGGGATCTTATTAGCGCGTCTCTTGAAGGGAGCGTTCCATGGAATTTTGCTGTTTTTTCATATCTTTCTATCTTTGTTTTATTGGGAAGCGTTATTATTGGTTTGACAAAATTTCGCGGCGAACCAAAAACTTTAACAAAATTTTTTTATGGGGTTGAGACGCCGCTTTTATTTGTTTTTCTTTTGAGATTGACATTAATTAGAGAAATTACTTTCGCGACCGGATATCTTATATTAATTTTTATTTTAACTACCGTAGTTTATTTTATAAACCTTTTCAGACCAAAGCCGCAAAATAAAAAAACAACTGACATAATTTGTCTAATATTTGATACAATAATAGGAATCTTCGGTTTATATCTTGGTTTGATATTAATATTTTATGTATTGCCGTTTGCGTGGATATTATTAAAACATTTTTTTTCATTTGAATGGGTTGCCGGGCTGTGGGAGTTAATATTTCAGTCTAAAGGCATAATACTTTTTTATGTAATGATTGGCGTTGTTTTTATCGGTTTTTCATCAACTGTATTTATTGTATTGCCGTTTGCTTTAATAAAGATTTATATAACTCATTTCGTTAATAGCATAAAAAAGTTTGCCGGACGATATTGCAGAAAATATGCGGTCATTATTTCTATTTTAACCTTGACAACCGTTGTTATATTATTCAGTATCACTAATAATCAACCGCAAAAAATTTCATTTCAACTTCTAAAAAAAATTGTTCTAACAGATAAAGATAAATTATATATAATCGATAAATCAGAGATTATAAAAAAAGGATTAGTCAATGCATATCTCGCCCCATACAGATATTTAAGTTCCATAAAAGAAAATAACCATATAGCAATGATGTATCGCGAAACATTTGATATGAATAAAACGTCAGCGCAGAGATTGCAGGATTTTTATAACATATTGACTTTGCCGTTTTTATATAAAGGAAATAATTTAGAAGAAGATAGAAATGAAGCCGAAAAACTATATGCGGAATTTTTTGATCAATCAATAATGAAAGGCGAGAGGAACGCTATAAATCGAGCGGTTTCATCAACCTATCAGATTGATTCAATCGAAGCCGGATTGGTTGATATAGATAAAAGCATTGTTCATCTTAATCGGCAAACGATAACAGTAAAAGAAAAAAAAGGTTTTTCCGAAATAGAAATATTTGAAATTTATGAAAATACGACATTTCGGCGGCAGGAAATATTATATTATTTTGAACTTCCTGAAAATGCCGTAATAACCGGTTTATGGATAAATGATACGGAAAATCGCGATACAAGAAAAAAATTTATCGTTTCTCCGCGGGGCGCCGCTCAACAAGTTTATAATCAAGAGGTTCAAAGAAGAATTGATCCTTCATTGATGGAGCAAGTGGGACCTCGGCAATATAGGTTGAGAGCATTTCCAATTGAAGGAAAAGAAAAAAGCAAAACCGACATAAAGAAATTTTACTTATGGTTTACTTATACTGTTTTAAATGCAACTAAAGATTATTTGCCCTTGCCAAACTTACTGGAAAAAAGAAATGTATTCTGGGACAAAAAAACCAGAAGATTTATTAATGGCGAAGAAATAAAAAAAACAGTAATAACCTGGCTGCCGGAAAATTATATAAAAATCAATGAAAATAATTTAGCTTCAAATCAGATAAATATTGCCGTTAATGATAAGTTCTTAACTGCTATTAAAAATAATCAGACTGCTATCAATATAAAGGGGAAAAAGATTGCTGTCGTTATTGATAATTCTTTCAGTATGAATGAATATAAGGAGAAATTGTATAATCAGTTATCAATTGTAAATGAAAAATTATCAGCTGAAAATATTATCAAATATTTTATAGGAAATAAAGAGGCGAGCAAAAATAATATTCAAAAACAGGATTTGATTTTTTTCGGACAGACCCAACCCGCTGATATTCTGTTAAACTTTAAAAATTTATTTTTAAAAGATAATTATAATTATATATTTTTTATTACTGATGAAGGCAGTTATGAGTTAAGTAAAGATAATAAATCAAAATTAAATTTTTCTACGCCTGTCTGGTTTATTCATATTAATGGCAGTCTGCCTAAGGCGTATGATGATACCTTGCAAGATATTATTTATAAATCCAATGGAAACATCTGTAATTCTATTAGTAGTTGTTTAACTAAAATATCAATTATAGAAAATTCAAGATTTAAAGATAATATTATTTCAGTAGATGATCTTTACGCTTGGATATATTCAAAAAAAAACGATGTGAATCTTGAATACAAAACAGATTTAGCTTCATTAGGCGCGCTCAAAATAATTGTTCAAAATATAAAAATTTTAAATATGTCAGAATTAACGACTTTGGATCAAATACATTCTTTGGCAAAAAAGTATCAAATCGTCTCGCCGTATTCGTCAATGATAGTTCTTGTTGATGAAGAACAAAAACAAAGATTGGTTGAAGCGGAAAAAAAATCAGACAGATTTGAAAGAGAGGTAGAAACAGGCAAAGAGAACGCGAGTAGGCCGTTCAACCCGCTTAATATAAAATCGGTTCCTGAACCGGAAGAATGGATATTACTGATAATTGTCGTATCGCTTATTTTATTTGCTTTAATCAATAAAAGCAAGAAAGTAGTTTGACAGTTTGAGAAATGGAACTATAACTTTATATTTTTTTATTTTTGACTTTTCTCATAGATGCCATTTTTGCCATTTCTGAAAAAAAGAAAATTATGAATTTACGGCCCTGAAAGCGTTGAATTTCAAGTTTTAAAAATCGACTCTTGTCAGGTTCGATTTTAATTTTTTTAGTATTTTCAGTAAATCCGTTTGGATTTTATTTCATAATTCGATAAGATGCTCAACGGCCAGTCTCCATACCATCTTGATTTAGCCGAATGTTCAAAACATTTTTGAGACATTTTTTTATCGCCTTTTAATATGTAAAAATAACCCATTATTCCGTTAAACGTGGAATGATACGCGTTTTTGTTAAACGTTTTATTATACTTCGCTGAAGCGGTTTTATAATTGATATTCTCTTTTAGAACTTTTCGAAGATATCCGTGATAATCCCGGTCTTCAACATTGTCGAGAATAGAATAATCGGCTTTTTTGCCTTTTTTTAAATCAATAATAAATTTCAAATAATATGTGAACGGATTAGTTTTCTTCATTTTTTCCGCGGCGTTTAAAATCATCGCGGCTTTATCGTCCTGTCCTGCGCAGATATATGAAACTGCAAGATTGGTGAAATCGTAAGAAGAACTGTATTTTGTCGTATCGTTGAAAATTTTTTCATAAAAATTAATTACGAGCGAAGGATAATATTCCGCATAAAAAGTTTCAAACGCCCAATTAAAAAGCCATCTTCTTTTTGTATATGATTCATTCCAATCATATAAATTTTTCAATTCTTCTTCGAGTTTATCAAAATTTTTTTGTCTGATGTAAAATAAATATCGTTTGCCGTTATGCCCGTCTCCGTACCTGTCCGAATATTCATCGAAATATTTTTCCGCGTTTTTAATGTCGCCGAGCATTTCATAAGCTTCCGCCATTCCCAGCATTACCGACCCGGCGCCATACCATTCGAGTTTTTTGAGGATTTCAAGAGCTTTTTCGGGATTGTTTAATCTTCTCATATAAACAAGAGCTCCGTCTGCCATTGCGTTTATTCCGCAAATTTGCCTTGAATTCTCTTTGTAATATATGTCTAAAACCTCGAGAGCTTTAGAACAATTGCCGGTGTTTTTTAGAATTTGATAAAGCTCGTTAAAAATTTTTTCCTTATCGCCGGATTCATAAAACATCTTCAGATACATATCGGAAACCTCTTTTAAACCGCCGTCTCCATAATCGCTTATCATTTCGTCTTTAAAGCGAACATAATCATATTCCATTGCAAAACTGTTCGGCATAAGTCTTTTTCCAGTCTCTACATACTCTGAATTCTCATTATATTCAGAAAGATTATAATACAGAACCGGCAAGTATTTATTATTTTTCAACGCCCAATTAAAATAATTTCCCGCTTTTTTCTTCCATGCTATATCGCAATATGTTCCGGCTCTAAAATTTTTCCAGCAGGAATTATATACCGCCTTCTGATAATAGTTTATTATTGGATACGCGTCGTTTTTAAATTTTACTTTTAGAACGTTGAAGATTATTTTTCCAAAATACTCGTCGGGAAGTTTTTTAAATATTTCATAAAACTTTGAACTATCCGCGTATCTATTTTTGTAATATTTATCAATCAGCGATATAAATTCAGTAACCGGATCGTCAAAATCCCTTTTTAAATCTTTTACCAAAGCTGCCGCTCTATTTTCAGAAGCTAATATTTTTTTTTCAAAATGATAATTTTCATATACGGATATTCTTAAATAATTTATCAAAAAATGATAAACGCTCAAACAAGCCTTGTCGTTTGAAGTTATGGAATAATCTCGTAATTGCTTTAATTTCGCATTAATATGCCGGATATTAATTTTTTTAAAATGTGAACTGTCGTTGTCTTTGCCGCTATCGCCGCTGGCGGCGCTGGCGGCGCTTTCGCCGCTGGCGGCGGCGCTATCGCCGAGTCCGATTTTTTTAAAAACATCATCGGTTAAAATATCGGTTAAAAAGTTCAACATAAACATAGGGTTGGAAGCTCCCCTTGTTTTTTCTCCAAGATGAGAATAAAAATCATTGAAAATCGCCAAAAATCCGGATTTTCCATTTTTAAAAAAATTTTTTTGAAAAATTTTCTTTGCCAAAAGATATCTGTAATCTTTGAATCCGCATAGGATTTTCAACATTTTTCCAAAATTATTTTCATCGGTTATTTTTTTTTCATTCAACTTGATATAATTGATAAAATTCGTTATATCATTTGTTCCGGAACCGCTTTTTTCTAATAATTCAAGCGCGTAATCAACCTCGCCGGCGGAGTAAAATAACAGAGCTTTTAACAATAAAATTTTGGAGGAATTTTCAGGAACCGAATTGGAACTTTCTATATAAAGCAATCCCTTAAATCCGTTTGCAAGAGCTATTTCATAATCGTCTATCCCGATATGCAAACTGTAAAACGAAATCAGAGCGCAGCTTAAAGAATATAAATAAACGTCGGTTAAATTTCGGCATTGAAAAAATTTGAAATCCGGCAATTTAAGAATATTAGGAACCAATTCGTTTTCGAATACCGGAATAACGCCGGCGTCTATACTCTGGCTGTCAAACCCGGAACTATTTTTAAAAATATTCGCATTTTCAGATTTTACGGCGCGATAGAATTTTGAAAACAAATCGAATTTTGTATATTTGGGAATTGAAATTTTTTTTCCAAATTCAGATTTTAATAGTTCGCAAAAAATATCTTGCGGAAACAGCGGCTTGCCCGATATTGAAATCTCATAAGGTTTATCGTCCGCTTTTAGATTTTGAAAAAAAAAGATTAAGAGAAAAAAAATAAAAACAAAAAACGTTTTTTTCATAATAACCGACCGCCTTTAATTAAATTTAATTAATCCAAAAAACCGCATTCGGATTTTAAAAAACGCTTACCTTATGCCCGACAAACTTATAAAGCTACTCATATTATCAAAAATTTTTTCCTAACGTTTTATTTTCTTTTTATTTTTGATTTGGGTTTGGATTTTGGCGCTGGCGCCGATTTTTTTATTTTTTTTGTTTCTTCTTCTTTTAATATCTCCTCTTCTTCTTTCAGTTGTTTTTCAAATTCGGTATAATCTTCCGGAGAAACGTATCTTGATTTATTAAGGAGTATTCCGGGATGATGTTTAAGATATTGAATCGCCGAGCTTAAATCTGAAACGATTTGTTTTAAATTTTTTCCAAGCTCTTTGTCGTGAATAACTATTCCCATCAGTCCTTTCTCATTTTTCAAAGCTTCAAGATTGTAATTAAGCAAATCAAGCGTTTTGTCCAGTTTAACCGAGACATTAGACACGCCAGCCACGGCTTTGCCGATTTCCTTTTCATTTTCAGCCATAACTTTTGAAAGCGATTTGGTTATGCTGTTAAGATTTTCAATAGAGCTTTCCAAACTGTCTTTTTTACTTTTTAAAATAGATTCGAGAATACCGACCGAGGAATTTAATTTTTTCGAAAATTCTGTCATATCGGTCTGAACGGTCGATATGGTTTTCTCCAGCGATTTAGCGCTTTTCTGAACGCTGTCGATTATATCGTTAATTTTATCCGTATTTTTTCCGCTCAATGAATTTAATTTTTCCGAAGCGGCGCATAAATCGCTAATTATTTTATCCGCTTTGTCTTGATTTGTCGATATGGTTTTTTTTATCATTCCCGCCGAATCTTTTAACAACTCAAGGGTTTTCTGAAAAGCGTTTAATCCGGAATCGACTTTAATTTTGCCTGTCCGCGTTATTTCAGAAATATTTTTTATTGAATTTGAAAGATTATTTATCGAATTTCTTAATTGATCTTTCACTTCCTTTTCAACAAAAACGTCGTTGAATCCGTCGATGGCTTTATTCAGACCTTTTATAACGTCCATTACGCCGGCTATAACTTCCTCGATTTTTTGAGGTTCCTGACCTACAAGAGTTTCTCCGTAAACTATATTTCTGCTTAATTGGGAACCGGGCTCTATTTCAATATATTTTTCTCCCATAAGTCCTGCTTGATTAATATAAACTTTAGCGTCTTTCTTTATTCTAATCTTGTTATCCAGAGTAATTTCAAGGCGGACTTTAGGCATATTGTTTATTGTTACAAATTCTATTTGACCCACTTTGCCAAGATTAACTCCGGATACCATTACCGGTCCGTTTTTAATTATACCGTTTGCAAAATTAAAAATAACATAGAATTTCAATCCTTTATTCATCTTCCAGTCAGTCATTAAAATTATGACAAAGATAAATAAAATTAAAGAGAATAATATGACAAGACCAACTAATGCAGTCCTATTTTTTTTCATCTATCAATATCCTCCGGTATGCCGAACGCGTTTTTCTTTTTAATCAAATTTATTTTTCCTTTCCATTATATAAAACGTTTCAAAAAAACGCATTAGAAAATTGCAATCGTCATTTATTTAACCCGAAAACTGCATAAGGATTTTGAAAAATTGTTTATACAGCATAGAATACTTGTTTTAGACAATTTTTCAAAATCTTAAAAACATATGATTTACGGCTAAAGCCGTAAATTTATAAAGTTTTCGGGGTTTTAGAAGTTTTATCAATCATACGTCCATGTTTTTAGAAAAGGGCGGTTTCAAAGAAACCGCTTAAGCGATTCCAATTGGAATCGCCACTTCACTTTACGTCTAATGCATTTATCCGGGTTTAATTCCAAGCGCATCCTGCATAGAATACAATCCGCTTTTTTTAGTATTAACCCACACTGCCGCGTTTACGGCTCCGTTAGCGAACGTTTCGCGGGTATGCGCTTTGTGAGTGAGTTCGATGCGTTCGCCGTATCCGGCGAATATCACCGTATGTTCTCCGACTATATCTCCCGCCCGAACCGCATGTATGCCTATCTCTTTTTTTGTTCTTTCGCCCGTAATGCCTTTTCTGCCGTAGACGCCGCATTTTTCAATATCCCTATCAACGGCTTCGCAGATAACCTCGGCAATTTTTACCGCCGTTCCCGAAGGACTGTCTTTTTTTTTGTTGTGATGCGATTCGATAATTTCAATATCGTACATTTTACCGATAGCGGCGGCGGTAACAGAAGCAAGTTTAAATAATAAGTTCACTCCCATACTCATATTCGGAGAAAACACGCACGCGTTATTTTTGGAAAATCCGGTTATTATTTTTTTTTCTTTTTCTGAAAAACCGGTCGTTCCTATAACCACTTTTTTAGATTTTAATTTTATATTTTTCAATAAATTCAAAGTGGATTCGATTGAGCTGAAATCAATGATAACTTCGCTGTCATTAATAAATTCATTTATATTATCAGTAAGTTTTATTTTAGAATTTATTTCTCCGGTTCCTATAATATCGCAAATATTTTTTCCGATTAACGGATGGTCTTTTCTTTCAAGTCCGGCAGCTAATTCGGTTTTCTCATTTTGTAATATTGAATTAATAATCATTCTGCCCATTCTGCCGGTTGCTCCGACTACTCCGATTTTAATCATAATCTTCATTCCTCCCTATCGCAATTTTACTGTTTAAAAGATTTCAAAAACATTTCTTTTCCCTTCTCCTCAATTCGCAAATTCGCATATCCGTCAATTCGAAAATTGAAGTAAAACCGAGTCGTGTAATTTTATAAAATATGTTTTTAAATCAAAATCAATTTAGATAATATTTTATGCCGACTTATTTGTAAAGCGTTTTTTTGGAGCTTGGTTCCAAAATTTTTTTTAAAATATCAAAACAGGAATCCGGATAATATTTCAAAAAAAGCGGTATTTTTTTATTATATTATTTTGCCAAATCAAAAAAAACCTTGTGTTTTTTAAATATTTTAGTAATATGGATTTGGTAAATCAAAAAATATTTTATTGTATGGAGGATTTATAAATGGCTAAAAAATATGTTTATTCTTTCGGCGGCGGAAAAGCCGACGGAAACGAATCAATGAAGAATCTTCTCGGCGGCAAAGGAGCTAATCTTGCCGAGATGGCGGGACATAAGGACTTAAGACTTCCGGTTCCTCCAGGTTTCACATTAACCACAGAAATTTGCACTTATTATTATGAAAACAAAAAATCGTATCCTAAAGAACTTGCGGGACAGGTAAAAACGGCAATGATTCAGGTTGAAAAAATTATGGGCAGAAAATTCGGCGATTCGAAAAATCCGCTTTTGGTGTCGGTAAGATCCGGAGCAAGAAAATCTATGCCCGGTATGATGGAAACCGTATTGAACGTCGGTTTGACTGAAAAGACAATACCCGGAATGATAGCTCAAAGCGGCGGAAACGAAAGATTTGTTTATGACGCTTACAGAAGACTGATTATGATGTATTCAGACGTCGTAATGGAAAAAGCGGCTGGAATCGAACCTAAAGACGATCAAGGAATCAGACGTCAGCTTGAAAGAATTATGGACGCGTTAAAATCGAAAAAAGGTTACAAATCCGATACGGATTTAAACACCGACGATTTAAAAATTTTATGCGGTCAATTCAAAACTAAAATCAAACAAGTATTGAAAAAAGAATTTCCGGACGACGCAGAAAAACAATTATGGGGCGGAATAGGAGCGGTTTTTTCGTCTTGGAACGGCAAACGCGCAATCAGTTATAGACGCATCGAAAACATTCCGGACGAATGGGGAACCGCGGTAAACGTTCAAACAATGGTATTTGGAAATATGGGCGACGATTCTTCCACAGGCGTTGCGTTCACAAGAAATCCCGGCAACGGAGATAACGGTTTTTACGGCGAATATCTCGTCAATGCTCAAGGCGAAGACGTTGTGGCAGGCATAAGAACTCCGGCTCCGTTGAACAAATATTCTAAATCCGAACATAACAAAATGCTGCCTTCGCTTGAAGAAAGCGAACCGAAATTATACAAACAATTATTCGACATCCGCAACCGGCTTGAGAAACACTATCATGATATGCAAGATATCGAATTCACTATTGAAAAAGAAAAATTGTTTATGCTTCAGTGCCGTTCCGGAAAACGAAACGGTTTAGCCGCAGTTACAATGGCGGTGGATATGGTAAAAGAAAAACTGATAACTAAGGAAGAAGCGGTTTTACGCGTAGCTCCGAATCAGCTTGACGAATTGTTGCATCCAATACTCAATCCAAAAGAAGAAATGAAATCAAAAGCTTTAGCAAAAGGTTTGCCCGCAGGTCCCGGAGGCGCAAGCGGCAAAATAGTCTTTACCGCCCAGGACGCTGTAAAAGCCGCTGAAAAAGGCGAAAAAGTCATTCTCGTAAGAGAAGAAACAAATCCCGAAGACGTTGAAGGAATGAGAGCGGCTCAAGCGATATTAACCGCGCGCGGAGGAATGACCTCGCATGCGGCTCTTGTAGCGAGAGGCTGGGGCAAATGCTGCGTAGTCGGATGCGGCGCAATTCACGTCGATTATTCAAAAAGGATTATGAAAATCGGAGATAAAATTTTTAAAGAAGGCGCGATGATAACGCTTAACGGAACAAAAGGAAACGTCTACGAAGGCGCTATTCAAATGATGGACGCCACTGAAAATAAAGTGTTGGGCGAATTTTTAAGAATTTGCGATTCAATCAAAAAACTCGGAGTTCGCACTAACGCGGACACTCCGGCGGACGCAAAAAGAGCGAGAGCTTTTGGAGCCCAAGGAATAGGTCTTTTCAGAACCGAACATATGTTTTATGGAGAAAATTCCGAAAAACCTCTCTTCTTCCTACGCAAAATGATCGTGTCAAACACAATTGAAGAAAGACAAAAAGCTTTAAAAGAATTATTTCCGTTTGTAAAAAAAGACGTTAAAGCTACGCTCGCTGAAATGGACGGATTGCCGGTTGTAATCAGACTTCTCGATCCTCCGCTTCACGAATTTGTTCCGACTTCTGAAGTTAAATTAAATCAGCTTGCAAAAGAATTGAAAATTTCCTTTGCCGAATTGAAAAAACGCGCCGAATCTCTTCACGAATCAAATCCTATGATGGGACACAGAGGCGTGCGTCTCGGAGTTACTTATCCCGAAGTTACAAGAATGCAGATTCAAGCGGTTCTCGAAGCCGCGGCTGAACTCGTTAAAGCTAAGAAAAATCCGTATCCTGAAATAATGGTTCCGGTCGTTTGCAGCGAAAAAGAACTTGAAAACCAAAAAGCTATTTTCGACGAAGTATTAAATGAAACTTTAAAAAAATTCAATCTGAAAAGTTTGAAACAAATGTTCGGAACAATGATAGAAATTCCGCGCGCTTGTTTTTACGCGGATAAAATCGCAAAGACCGCTCAGTTTTTCTCATACGGCACAAACGATTTGACTCAGATGACTTTCGGATTTTCGCGCGACGATATCGGCGGTTTCCTTGGCGAATACGTTGAAAAGAAAATTTTGCCGGAAGATCCTTTCCAATCAATCGACCAGAACGGAGTCGGCGAACTTATAAAAATCGGAATTCAACGCGGTAGAAGCGAACGTCCGAATCTTGAAGTCGGCATTTGCGGCGAACACGGCGGCGAAGCCCGCTCCGTGGAATTCTGCCATACTGTCGGAATGAATTACGTAAGTTGTTCTCCGTTCAGAGTTCCTATAGCAAGACTTGCAGCCGCTCAAATAGTCGTTAAAAGCGCCTGTTGTTGCGGTAAAACAAAAAAGAAATAATCCGTTTTCGGATTAACAAACTTTTGCAAATTCAGTAATCCGATTTAAAAAGATTAACCGATAAGGAAATCTTAAAATCGAATTATCGGCTTACAATCTTTTTTTTACTACGCCTCGTTATTAATTTAACGGGGCGTTTTTTTAACCCAAAAAATGCAATAGTATAATTTCAGAGGCAATCTTCAAGGAAATAAAAAATCATATGACAAATATAGTATTAAAAAAAATTGCTCAAACTCGCGTTGATTCTTCCATTTTATATCAAAAATTTTTTATCGCCGATATTGAATTGAAAAATGGGGATACCGTTATAGAAGCCCAAGTCGATTATCTTGTGGAAGAAAATCCTATAACCATTAACGTTTATATAAAAAAAATCAATAACGGCGGCAATTCAATAATCGAGTATAAAAGCGACATACTCAAAACGTTAAAAGAATATCACTTAAATTTAGAATAATCAGCCAAATCCGTCAATGTCAATATTGTATTCTTTATCCAATTCGGACAATATCTGCGCTGTTTCTTCTTCTACTTCAGGAAATGCCGCGATAGGAGTGATTAGATGTTCCGGAAAAAATTTGTTGCCTTTGATTCCGCGTTTTTTCTCTGTTTCAGACGCGAATAAAATTCCGCCCCGTTTTGCAGTTTTCGGAAAAATTATTTTTGAAAACCGTATTATAGACGAAGTCATAATAATTTATTATAAATCTCCTAATTCGTTTACCGGCGAAGATATGATTGAAATCTTCTGTCACGGCAATCTGATTATTATCGACCGTATTATTGACGTTTTAAAAAAAAATTCTTTCAGACAGGCGAATCCGGGCGAATTTTCTTTCCGCGCCTTTAAAAACAAAAAAATTAATCTGATTCAAGCTGAAGCTGTCAACGAATTAATCTCGGCTTCAAATTCTTTCACTATTCAAAATTCTTTAAACGTTCTTAACAAAAAATCTTTTGAATTATTAGACGATTTGAAAAACTCGATATTGGAAATAAAAACATATTTTGAATCAAGAATAGATTTTTCGGATCAGAATATAGATTCTGAAATAAATATAGGTAATCTGACTGATAAGTTCAAAAAAAAACTCGAACGAATAATTGATAATTTCGATTTTTACGGACGCAATAAAGATAGTTTTAATATTCAAATTGCGGGTAAACCCAATGTCGGAAAATCCTCTATTTTTAATCTGCTTCTAAATAAAGACAGAGCTATTGTTACGGATATGCCGGGAGCCACTCGCGATATAATATCGGATAACCTGTATATAAATCATTTAATAAAATTCCAGATTTCAGACGCAGCCGGAATTCGTAAAACAAAAAATAAAATAGAAAATATCGGAATAAAAAAAGCCGTTGAAAATATCGAAAACGCCAATCTGATATTATTCGTAACAGATATCAATTCAATAGACGAATCCGATTTTTATATTCTGGAAAACATTATCAAAAACAAAAATTATGTTTTGCTTTTAAACAAATCCGATATTAACGATAAAATCGAAAAAAATATTTTAAAAACCTTAATAAAAAAAAATTGCGCGTTTCGTTTAAAAGTGTCGGCGTTAACCGGTCTCAATAAAAACAAACTGACGGAATTTCTAAAAAATTATTATACTGATTTCTACGGCGATTTTCAAAATAAAGAAGGGTTATTATTTAATTCGCGCCAGATTGATATTATAAAAAAAATTCTTGAAACGCTTAAAAACGCCGAAAAAAAAATGGAAAATTATCCCGAAGAAATTCTTTCTAAAATATTCGAGGATATGTTTCAGTTATTGTTTCATATTACCGGCGAGATAAGCGCCGAAGAAGTTCTTTCGTCTATTTTCTCAAAATTCTGCATCGGCAAATAATCCGTAAAATCTTTATGGTTGGTTTATATTCCGCATTCGGCGTTTTTAGACAAAAAACTTCTGTCAGCTACAAGCTCTGCTACAAAATCATCGCCTAATTTTTCCGTAAAATTTGTGATAATGTAAGTATCATTTGACTGATAATCGTATTCCATAAACGAATTATTTTTTTAGAATAAGTGCCCAGATGATCAAATCTGTTTTTTCTTAACATAAACCCGTATAATTTTATGGAAGAACTTGTCAATAAAAATTTTGAAAGTCAAAATGTTATTCGCAGGTCAAAACTGCATTTGATTATAAATGAAATTTCATCGTAAAAAAAGGGCTTCAAAATGCAAACGCGCATTATCCGGGATAAAATATGTTTGTAATAAACGATTAAAAAATAATAGCGCCCGCGACCGCTGGTTAATAGAATCTATAAGAGGTTTAATGAAATTGCGGATTATTTGGTTCAATAATTATTTTGATGATTTTTGGAAGTTCAGGTCTAAGAAATTGAAAAAAAAATATGAACTCAAAATTGCCTGAATTTATTGGAACAATTTCTGACTGCGTTCCAATCTTCCAATCTGCGGGGCGCAGTCATGGAAAGTAGAAACAAAAATTAATTTTTACTTGACATATGATTAAATTTCATATCATAAACGCAATTCCAATGTGATAAGTTTTTATTTCTGAACTCCCACCATTGCTCAA
>Ga0116156_10000619_pt1 | contig 37419 bp, 22 predicted proteins | sample AD_UKC045_MetaG_FD_89891 | JGI IMG/M metagenome (GOLD analysis project Ga0116156, IMG submission 89891) | Active sludge microbial communities of municipal wastewater-treating anaerobic digesters from USA - AD_UKC045_MetaG | ecosystem: Engineered > Bioreactor > Anaerobic > Digestate | place: USA...
AATATGTTTCGCGTTCTTTTATCTTCCATCGCATATAATTTGTTTGAAGAATTTCAAAGAAGCATATTAGCCGGAACTGAATTTGCCGATGCGTATTATTCAACCATCAGAACAAAATTAATTAAAATCGGCGCTACGATAACTGAAAACAGCCGCAAAATTTTATTCAGAATGTCAAGCTATTTTCCATATCAGGATTTATTTAGTAAATTATGCATTAATCTTCGCTAATACGAAGATTATTTTTTGTTTTTCAAATTTTTTTTCTAAATCCATCTTAATTCTAACCGGCGCAAATTCTGCCATGATTTAAAAAAATAGTAATTTTACGAAAATTTTAAAATAATTTTTTTTTGAAAATCCCGGACTTTTTAATATATTTTTACAAATTTATGCTTTATTATTTCATTTTAAACAACAATTCTTTAAACGGATTGTCGAACTTTTGATTCGACTTATGAGGTTTGTCATTTTTATTTTTTTTTGCGGCGTTTCTTTTATCGCCGGAATTTGTTTTGTCGTGAAATCCGTTTTGAGATTTTCCGCTTTTTACAGCAGCCGGTATTTTGACAAACGAATCGTCGAATTTGGTCGAAAGAGTAATCCTGTTTCTGTCGACGTCTACTGATTTTATCTGGACTTTAAGATGTTGACCGAGTTTTAAGATTGAATTAAGGTCGGCAATATATTTTGACGTAACCTCGGAAATATGAAGTAATCCGTCTTGATGAACTCCGATATCGACGAACGCTCCGAATCTGGTGATGTTCGTAACTACTCCCTCTAAAACCATGCCCGGCTCAAGGTCTTTAATGGAATTCAAGTCGTTTCTGAAATTCGGATTAATAAAATTTTCTCTCGGATCTCTGCCCGGTTTCTTTAATTCTTCGATTATGTCTCGAAGCGTGTAAATTCCAATATTATCATTAATAAATTCTTCAGGTTTAATTCCGTTTAATAAAGACGGGTTTTTAAGAAGATTATTGATATCAACATTAAGTTTTGCCGCGATTTCATTGACTGTATTGTAATTTTCCGGATGCACCGCGGAATTATCCAGAGGGTTTGACGGATTAGATATTCTAAGAAATCCGGCGCATTGCTGATATATTTTTTTCCCTATTCCGGAAACTTCGAGCAATTGTTCTCTCGAAGAAAACATTCCGTTTTTACTTCTGTATTCTATAATGTTTTTTGCGGCTTTTTTATTTATGCCCGAAGCGTATTGAAGAAGCGAAACGCCGGCGGAATTCAAATCCACTCCTACAAAATTGACGCAGCTCGACACGGTATGTTCGAGTTCTTTAGCGAGCAAATTCTGGTCGACGTCGTGTTGATACTGTCCTACTCCAATGGATTTCGGATCTATTTTAACTGATTCCGAAAGCGGATCCTGCAGGCGGCTGCCGATACTCGCCGCCCCCCTGACGGTCAAATCGACGTCCGGAAATTCTTCCCTCGCTATTTCAGAAGCCGAATATACCGACGCTCCGGATTCGTTGACAAGTATGGTATATAACCCAGAAATTTGTTTTTCTTTTATTTTTCCGTCAATTGTATTTTTGATTTCTTTGCTGCCGGTTCCGTTTCCTATAGCGATATAATTTATCTTGCGGCTATCAATAATTTCAAAAAGATCTTTCATAGATTTTTCAGTCTCGGAATCGTTTCGAGTAAACAACACCGTATATTTAATTAAGTCTCCTGTCTCCGATAAAACGACAGTTTTGCTTCCGGTTCTGATTCCCGGATCAACAGCTATCAAAGGTTTGTTTCCAAGCGGCGGCGCCAGCAGGAGATTTTTCAAATTCTCGGCGAAAACTTTTATCGCTTCGACGTCGGCTTTTTGTTTAAGTTCAACGCGTATTTCAGTTTCAATCGAAGGAAAAAGCAGACGTTTATAACCGTCTTCAACAGCTGAAATCAACTCGTCCGCAAAAATATTTTTATCGTTTTTTACAACGATAGCTTTTATCATATCTATTTGTTTTATCTCGTTAATTTCAAAAGTCAAAATTAAAACCTTTTCTTTTTCGCCGCGTCTCATTCCCAAAATTCTATGGGACGGAATCTCGCTGATTTTTTCTTTGAATTCGTAATACATTTCAAACTTTGTTTTTTCTTCTTTTTTGGCTGTTGTTACGCGGCTGCAAATAAAACCGTTATCTTTCAAATCGTTTCGAATAACGGCTCTGATTTCAGAATCCTCGCTTATCATTTCCGCGATAATATCCTTAGCGCCGCCTAATATTTTTTCTTCGGTATCAAGTCCTTTTTCATCGGAAAAATAAGGTTTTAATAATTCCGATTTATCTCCGTCGGTCAATGTTTGTCCAAAAATCAGAAGAGCAAGCGGTTCAAGACCGAGCTCTTTTGCAACAACCGCTCTGGTTTTACGTTTTGGTTTATACGGAAGATACAAATCTTCAAGTTCGGTTTTTGACGTTGTTTCTTCAATTTTCTTTTTCAATTCGGGAGTAAGTTTTCCCGCTTCTTCTATTGTTTTTAAAATAGTTTCTTTTCTTTCCTCAAGTTCAGTATAATATTCAAGTTTGTCGGAAATGGTTTTAACCGCGATTTCATCGAGATTTCCCGTCGTATCCTTTCTATATCTTGAAATAAACGGAATTGTAGAGCCTTCTTTCAAAAGCGATATCACGCTTTCGACCGATTTCAGAATTATGCCGGAGTCTTCGGAAATTGCTTTTCCAATGTTTATCATTTTTTTCCTTCCTTAATAATGAGATTGAATTTTGTAGCGGAGAATAGACGAATAAAATCTATTAAACAATTTTTTTATAAAGAGGTATATCAATGGCAATATGAGTTCCTTTAATATTTTTAACTTTAAATCTGATAGAGCCGTTAATTTTTTCAAGAAGTTTTTTTACGGATTTTAATCCGCGATTTTTTTTTGATTTGTCTTTAGAAGAGTAATTGAGAGCGGTCAGTATGTTGAAAAAAAACTCGTTTATGTTTGAAAGTTCCGAATCGCCGATTATTCCTTTTTGTTTTGAAATCTTAATTATTTCATCGTAATCAAATCCCTTGCCGTTATCGGAAATTTCTATGAAAGTATAATTTTCATTTTCTGAAAATTTTACTGAAATTTCAGATTTGACTCCATCGTCGCCGCTAAAGCCGTGTTCAACGGAATTCTTTAATAATTCGAGCAATATATTATACACGGTTTCAATGTAAAAAACATCCATTTTGAGCGAATTCCCGGAAAAAATAATTTTAACGGTTTTATTTTGCGACATCGCGAATGTTCTGATTTCAAATTCAAGATCGTCTATCATTTGTTTAATCTCAAGTTTTCTGAACGTAAAATATTCTTTCTGAAGATTAATAAGATTTGCCGCGAATGCTTTTTCGATATTCTTTACGTTTTTAAACCAGTCTTTTTTCAAATATCGTTCCGGAATATTTTGATTAATCTCTTTTGACAGTTGTGAAAAATTCGTATAAATATCATATATCGATTCTTTTAAGTTCTGCAAATCCGAAGAAGTGATAGGCACGATTTTTTCTTCTTCTTTACCCGACTCGGATTTCTTTTTTGATAAATATGCAAATTCAAGCGCGTCTCCGCATTGTTTATTCAATTCTTCGATTTCTTTTTTTAAAGAAGACGATAACGAACCGTTATTCTTTGACCATTCGTTTATCTTCAAAAAAATTTTTTCCGTTAATTTGATAATTTCAGAATTAATTTTAATTGTTTTAAGTTTAAGCGGTTTATATAGTTTGGCTATAAGCTCTCCAAGTCCGGATAATTCCGAAAAATGATAAACATTAGAAGTATAAATCAGATTATCTCCGAATTCAAGAATATCTTCGATTACATTGAAATAATCAAGATGGTTTTGCAAATCTTTAATCTCAGAATTAAAAGATTCGATATGATTTTTTATTCCTGAAATAAATAAAGGCTTTATTTTATTTATGTCAGAGTCGCTTAATGAAATTTGAGATTTTGACATTATGACAATCAGCTTAAATTTTTTTAAATATCATACTTTGTTTTTATAAAAACGCAAGAATAATTTTAAAAATGAAAATTCAAAATTTTATGAGGCAATGAGCTTTTTGAATTCTTGAAAATTCAGTTTCACAACGCAAGCGTTACGGCAACGCCAAAAAAACGGTTGAATTTCAAACTATAAAATTCGACCATTTCAGGGTCGATAGAATCGAATAATTTCATACCGCAGGCGAAATTGCTCTACGCGCAAGGTCGCCTGCGGTTATGTAAAATTCAACCGCTTTCGCGGTTGTAATTTGTTTTATTATTATTCTCTTATAAAAAATCAAAGGTGAAAAAAATTATTATTCAGCTTGTATTTACAAAAACAAAAAAACTCACTTTTACCTAAGTCGGATTTCATCGGAAGGATAGCCGTATAATTTGCTCATAATCCTTTTCCGGAAATTCGGATTGTGTTATTCGAATCCTTTAAACTTATGAATTTTCACCCAGATAAATCCTATATTATTGTATATTATATTTTTCTTGACTTCTTCTGTTACAACCATTCCGCTCGAATATAACGGAAAATTATTTTTATCTTTAATGTCGCGGGTCAAAACGTCGCCTTCCTCAAGCATTTCCGCAGGCTTTAGTTTCTCGGCGTTTTTATCAATCTTTATTTCAAACGGTTTAATTTTTTGATTTAAAACTTTTATATTTTTCGCGGTTAACCAATTTTTCACTTTTATTATTATCAGACTCAACGCGCTTAACGCGCATATAACGGATAAAATAATGAAATAAAAATCGTCTTCAAGAATTTTGTTCAAAACAAAACCTCCATTTTTTCAAGTATTTCCATTCTCGCGGTTTCCGCGCTTTTAAAAGTCTTTTCAATAATGTCGAGATTGATGTTTGAAATTTTGATGTCAAGTTGAACTCCGGTTATTCCTTTTGCGGTTCCGGCAACTTTAAAATCCATATCTCCGCAATGATCTTCGAGTTCGTCAATATCCGTCAGCAAAACAAATTTTTCATCTTCTTTTATCAAACCTACGGATATTCCAGCCGCCATACGATTTATCGGAACTCCGGCGTCTTTAAGAGAAATAGAACCTCCGCAAACGCTCGCCATAGACGACGAACCGTCCGACCCGAGTATTTCTGAAACAACTCTGATAGTATGATTATAATCTTTGGTCTTCGGCATAATTGGTTTTAAAGATTTTTCCGCAAGATAACCGTGACCGTATTCCCTTCTTGAAACGGAGTTTTTCTTTTTGCTGTCGCCTACGGAAAAACCCGGAAAATTATAATGAAGAAAAAAAAGTTTGTCAGAATCGGTTATGGAGTTTTCTTTTTTCCCCGCGCCGATAGTTGTAACGGCGAGACTTTGAGTTTCGCCGCGCGAAAACAGCGCGGAACCGTGCGCGGACGGAAGCAAACCTCTTTCGCAGCTTATATTTCTTAACTCCGATAATTTTCTGTTGTCCAAACGTTTTTCAGATTCAAAAATAAATTTTCTATAGCGGGAGTATTTGATTTTTTTTAAAATCGCGTTTAATAAAACATCATCTTTGTTCTCGGCGGAATATTGATTTTTTAAAATTTTCAAATAATCGCCAAGATTATTTTTAAAAACTTTTCCGTCGTTTGAAAAAATGTTTTTATGCTCGGATTCGTATTTGAAATATATTTTTTTATAAAGTTCGCTGTCTTCAATATTATCAGGAACGGAAATCTTCGGTTTTATATTTATTTTTTCTATAAACGATTTTTGAATATTAACAAGTTCTTTTATGTTTTTCTCTGCAATTTCAATTGAATTAAGCAAATCCTCTTTTGAAGATTCGCGTCCTTCGCTTTCTATCATCGTAATTCCGTTTTCTGTTCCCGCGACAAACACTTGAAAATCCGAGTCTTTCAAAGAAAGGAAATCGGGATTAACTATGAATTCGCCGTTTTTTTTGCAAACTCTTACGCCTGCCATTGGAGACGCATACGGAGCTTCGGAAACGCTCAAAGCGGTTGATACCGCGGTTATAACCATCGTATCCGCCGGAATAGCCGGATCGTTTGACAATAAAACGCATTCGACGTTTGTTTCATTTCTGTATTCGGACGGAAATAACGGACGTATCGGTCTGTCGATAATTCTTGACGTTATTATTTGATGAAGAGTTGCAGGCGATTCTCGTTTTATATGCGGACCGGTAATCAATCCCTTGCTGTAATCCTTCTCTAAATAGGAAACCGACAAAGGAACATATGGTTGTTCGGATTTTTTTTCAAGATTAATAACTATAGCCGCAAGAATCGTCATTTTTCCGTATTGAAGCCAAATCGAACCGTTGCATTTTTTCGCAACCTTTCCAGTCTCGATTTTAATTTTTTTTCCGTTGAATTCAGTTTCGATTTTTATTATTTCGCTCATAAAAAAATCCCCGAGTATTTTATAATTTTATCTCTATTTCATCTAAGAATTTTTCATCAGGTACGTATTGAATTTTAATAGACGGCAATAATTCAAATCCGCAAAGTTTCAATTGTTCCTCGATTATTCCAACGCTTTGACCGCCCCATCCGTAAGAGCCAAAAGCGAGACCCGTTCGGTTTTTTGGAGAAAGCCCTTTTAGATACGTTAGAAAAGCGGAAGTAGTCGGCAGAATATTATTGTTCAAAGTGGGAGAACCGACGCAAACGTATTTTGCCGTTAAAAGTTCTGTCATTATGTCCGATATGTGATTAAACTGAAGATTGAACAAATCTGCTTTAATTCCGTTCCGTTCGAATTTTTCGCGAATTGCGTGAGCGATTTTTTTAGTCGTTCCCCACATCGTATCATAAATTACAAGCGCCTTATTTTCAGTTTCGTTTTTTGACCATTTTTGATAAGACGATATAATCGAAGATATATGATTTTTCCATATTATACCGTGGCTCGGAGCGATTATGTCGATACTCAAATTTTCTGCCGCTTTTAATGCGCTCTGGACCTGCTGCCCGTATGGCAAAACTATATTGGCGTAATATTTTTTTGCTTCAGCGGTAATTATATCGAAATTATACTCGAAATCAAAACGTTCGGATGAAGCGATATGCTGTCCGAACGCGTCATTTGAAAACAATATTTTCTCTTGCGGAAGATATGTCAGCATATTGTCCGGCCAGTGAACCATCGGAGTAAGGATAAAGTTCAATTCGCGTTTTCCAATCTTCAATGTGTCTCCTGTTTTTACCGCCGTATAATCATAATCGTTTTTATAATGCGCTTTTAATCCTTTCAATCCGTTTGCGGAAGTAACAATTTTTGCGTTTTTAGCTATTCGGCAAATATCGGGAATAGAACCGGAATGATCCATTTCAACATGATTCGATATAATATAATCTATTTTTGAAGGGTCTATTACAGAAGATATTCTTTTTAATAATTCTCCGGATAAATAATATTTTACCGTATCAATTAAAACTATTTTTTCGTCGATTATCAAATATGCGTTATAGGTCGAACCGCGCTGAGTCAGATAACCGTGAAAATTTCTCAAATCCCAGTCGATTCCTCCAACCCAGTATATATTATTTTTCAGTTCAACGGCTTTCATATAAACACCACCCTTTAAATAATTAGCCGGCATTATACCGGAATAGTTTCGATTTCGTCTAAAACTTTTCAGTTTTATGACGGCGGCAAGTTTCCATTATTACTTTATGATTATATTTAAACATTAAAATAAACGCAATGAAAAATTTTTTCAGTTATCGTAATAATTTCATTTTCAATTTTAAAATGAGCAAAATTAAATTTCCAAAAAAATGCGGCTCGAATTATATCCCGTATATAATATAAAGCGATAATCGCATTATATAATGAATATCCCGCTATATTAAACGAAATAGAGAGCGATTTATTAAATGGAGCGCCGAAGAAATTGGGGATTGACCGCGGGACAGACATTAAGTTTAGCTCTGATAAACAACTACGCATAAATATTTTTATATCAAATCTTTCCAAATTCCCGCATTGATTTTTAAAGGATTTAGCAATCTATTTTTTCGCCGCTGCCGGCATATTTGCTATCATCAAAAAAAATTTTAATTTTTCCGGATTTCATACGCGAAAAAAAATTCCAGCGAAACGGATTTTACGAATTTATCTTTGACAAAAAAAACCTCAAAATTTCCATTTCCTTTGTTTTATTCTGAATTTCATAGATTTCAATAATTTTCTGAAGAGCGATTTTAGAATTTGTAATATCATAAACCAAAATAGAATTGCCGATATTTTCTACAGGTTCCAATATTTTAAGCCACGCAAACAAATCCATATCTCCGGGATAATATACGCCTGTAAAATTGGTTTTGGAGACGGCAAGCAAAATTCTATTTTTATCAAAATATTGAGGAGTTTTAGGATTTAGTTTTATTCTGGTTCTCGGGGCAAGTTCAAGATACTCAATCCCGTATTCTTCAGGGGCGTCGTTTCCAAAATAGGAAAAAACAAGAAACGAATTTGGATATTTATTTAATCTCGTTTTCAATTTTTTCAAATCCTGCCCCCAGTCTACGTTGCAATCCGCAAGCAGATTGGAGTTATTTTTTCCGTCTGCGGAAAGGGAAGTCAATTCATTGAAATACGCCAAATAATCCGGATGCGTATTAAAAGAAGAAACCGACATCCAGAGTGTCAATATGAATAAAAACATTCTTGATTTACCTTTTAATTTAATCATAAACGACGATGTTACACCTAAAAAAACCGCCAGTATGGGATAAACGGGAAGCATATAACGCATACCTGTCTGAAAATTACTCAAGGATATTGCAAAAAAAATAATAACCGCCGCTATTATAAAATTAAATAATTCCGGATATTTAATTAATATCGAATGTTTAAAAATATAAAATATAAAAATCAAAGCCAGTAAGATTTCAGGCGACGCGGTTTTCAATAAATAAACGCCGAAATAATAAAACCAAAAACCGTTCATCGAATAAAGTCCGGCGAAAAAAATATTGGTTTTTCCCTTCAAAATTCCGGACGCAATATCTTTTAAACCGTTCAAATACTCGGGAATTCCTACAAAAAAATACGACGTAAGCAAGATTATCAAAGCGACGATAAAAGAAACCGATAATTTTCTAAATCGCATTTCGATAAAATCAATAATGCCGGCGTTTTCTTCAGGTTCATTCGTTTTACAATAATGAATTACCATAAAAGAGAGCATTATAATTATTTCAATCACGGCGCTGGATTTAACCGCAAACGATAATCCGGTTATAATTCCAAAAAAAATCGAGTTTTTGAGAGTGGGATGTTTCAAATATATTTGACAAACGCAGACAAACCAGAAAATCAACAAACACATAAATATATCGATATTGGCTATTCCGGAATACGCTATAATATTCGGCGACATACTCAGCCAAAACACTGAAAAAACCGCGGCGACTGAGTCTGCAATCGACAAAACGAATTTATACAGAACAAAAAAAACAATTAAAGAAATAAAAACAGCCGTTAATCTTGAAAACAAAATAATATCTTCTCTGCAAGATTTATTGATTTTCAAAAATCTATCGCCTAGTATAAATTGATATGAGTAATCAGTTTTGTTCAAGTCGCTCATATCAGGTTTTTTCAAATCAAAAAAAAGTAAAGGCAAAGAGATAACGAGTTTAGAAAGAGGCGGGGTCTCGTTATTAATAAAAAAAGCTTTTTCAGTCCAATACATATAACCTGCTGCCGGATAAATTATCTCGTCAAAATGAACTGATTTATCCTGGATATAAAAAAAAGTTCTGACTATAAAAATCAGCGCCAATACAAAAAGAATCGAATATTTACTTTTTGATATAATTTCCATTCAGCACATCGTTTTCATTAACTTTATTTAAAATTATGGAATCGCTTTCCGTTAAAACGGCATAAACAAAAGTATCGTCCGCCGTATACGGCAGTATTAACTCGTAATAGCCGTTCGCGTCAGCTTTATACGAATTCCTGTATAAAAATTCTCTTCCAACGTTTGTCCGGACAAGTCGCCTGACCTCTACGTCTTTTCCCGGAGAGGTTTTTCCGGCGAATCTCGCGCCTTTCACGTATTCGAAGAGTTTTATTTTAGAGGTTGTTCCGGGACCGCCCATATATTTCATCTGAGAAACCTCGTCGGATTCATAAATCAAACGATAGCGTTTCAATCCTTCGATATCGAGGTCGGGTATATATGGTTTGCTGCCGTCGTGCAGATGCAGTTTTGCTCCCATAATTTGCAAAAATTCTTCTTTAGGAATTCTGAATCTGAATCCTTCAAATTTCAAAAGTTTATAAGTTTCTCCCGGAAACCTCATACTTAATTTTCTCAAGGATTCGACTAAATATAACGGATCAAAAGTTAAAACATACCTGCATTTATACTGATTCAAATACCGGTTTCCCTCTTCTTCGCTTTTAGAAAGATAATAATTTATCATACGCTCAATTCCCATACCGTAAGGATTTGCCGCAGGAGGTCTCTCCGCGACATAAGCTATAAAATGTCCCCAGTCCCAAAAATTCATAATGCCGTATTCAGGCATAGCCGGAGGATTTTCAAATCCGTCCGTAGGCGGAGTATTATTCTTTATCCAAATCAAAGCATTATAATCGCTTTCAGATAAAATCGGTTTGCTCGGAGTAGCGATAAATTGCGAAGCAAACCAGCCAAATCTAAAAAATAAAAAAACCGAAACGCAGACAATAAATATATTTCTCAAAGAAAAATCAGGATATTTTTTTAAGGGCAATTTTTGTTTAAAAAAATCAAATATTGATATAATAAATTTATTTTTAATTGAAACGCGGATATTGGATTGAGACAATAATTCAGAGATTAAAACCAGAGAATACGCACCAAGTATTGAAACGTTAACTCCGAAAATATAACAATATCTGCTTTGTTTTACCGCCATCAAACCCATCAGAACGGAAATTATAAAAAATAAAATCAAATCCGGCGATTTTTCGACTGAATTTTTATAAATACAAATCAGAATTGCCAGCAATCCAAAAGGAACTAAATAAATAAAACCGGTAAGAGCATACTGCAATCTTATAATTTCAAAACCGTTTTCAACCGAAAGCAAAGGCGAGTATTCCGAAATCGTAGTCAACCAAATATGATACGGAGCTTCTCCTTGTTTCATTAATAGTTTAACGCCTTCCATAATACCTGAATAACTTTGCGGCAAAAATATTTTAACAATCAAAAACAAAAAAGCTCCAAAAATCAAACAGTAAAAACATTTTGCATAAAACATTCTGATTTTAGAAATCCGAATAATTTTCGACGTTAAAATAAAAATACCCGAATAAAACAGAGTAAAAACCGAAAAAATAAAAATATGCAGCAATGAAAAAGCATCATGATTGAATAATCCAAGTCTTCCCCAGTAAGAGGTTATTGAAGGATAAAAAATTAAAGCGAGAGCAAACAAACCGCATTCCGCCATAACAAACGCAAAAGGAATCAGTTTTTCTTTTGACAATAAAAAAACAAGTAAAAACGAGGTTAAAAAGCAGGGAATCAGATAAAGAGTTGCGCCTGTCCACATCATATAAGCAAACCAAATCGTTATTGCGGCAAAAAGCGAGTATGGAGTTAATTTAATAAACAAATCTTTTAAATTAAGATTATCCGATATGAAAATCAGCTTTTTCAAAATCAAAGCAAACGATATGTATATGATAAACGCCGAAAAGGTTTCGGCTACGTGATGGTCAATTTTTCCAAGCATAGAATAACTTATGTGGTAAGGCTGAAAAGCAAAAAACAAAGCGGCGAGCAAACCCGCGGCGTTGCCGAATAAAATCCTGCCAAAAAACCAAACGGGAATGACGGTTAAAGCTCCCAAAATCGGCGGAAGCCAGCAAGCGGCGTATTCAACGCCGTATTTTGTAATATTTCCTTTATTGAAAACATAAGAAAAATACGCCGCGAGTTTAGCAAATCCGGACGGCCAGAAACTCACGCCTCCTTCGGGATAATTCAAATAATAATCAAATTCCGGCAATTGAAAATTATGATTCAGGAAATACGTTATTCTGCGCATATGATAATACGGGTCGGTATCGTGAAAAAGAACTTTGTCTCCCGATAGAAACGAATACTGAATAGCCGGCAAAACTCTAATAAAAAAAGCGATAATAAAAACGCAAAATAAAAAAAATATTGTAATTAAAACGGTTTTGTTTTTTTTCATCAATCTCAAAATTCCATAATGTTTTATTTAAGCAAAATATTTCCGCTATGAATAATAATTGTATTTTACAGTATTTTTTTTATCAGTCAACAAAAATATTATCTAAACTAGTCTCTGAGCGCAGTCAGAAATTGTTCCAATAATTTTTATATACTTTTCGTATATCATTCCAGTTGTTATATGAAAAGCAAATATTAAATTGACGACGTGAAAGTTGCGACAAGTTATAAAGAGCGTCGAATTTCATATAGCCGTTGATGAAATCAACGGTTAATAAAAAAAATATGAAAACGACCCTGAACAAAGGTCGAATTTCAAGACAGTATAACATACATCCCTTTCAGTGTTGTATGTTCAAGTTTTTTAATACCGCAGGTTTTTTTGCGCTCCGCGCAGGCTACCTGCGGTTACTTGAAATTCAACCGCGTTCGCGGTTGAAAATTATTAAAAACAAATCAAATTTTATTTAGAAAACTAAAAAAGATTAGTTTTTTTACTGACCGCGCCCCGTCTAAACAGTCAGTAAAAAAGTGGAACTTTTTGGAAGCGCGATCCTAGTCTCTACCCGAAAAATAGCATCTTATTAATAAATTTATTGCATTTACGGCAAGAATATTTTTAACCCGAAAACTGCATAAGGATTTCGAAAAATTGTTCAGACAGCATAGAATACTTGTTTCAGACAATTTTTCAAAATCTTAAAAACATATGATTTACGGCTAAAGCCGTAAATTTAAAAGTTTTCTGGTTTTTAGAAGTTTTAACATAAATTGCGATTTTAAATCTAAATCGCAATAATACATCTATGTTGTAGAAAAGGGCGGTTTTAAAGAAACCGCTTAAGCGATTCCAATTGGAATCGCTACTTCACTTTACATCTAATGCAGTATCCGGGTTTAGTAGCGCTTTAAAACCTATATAAATATCCATTTTGGGAAGCGCGGAGGCAGACAAGGATTGAATAAAAACAGGTTATGTTTTTTTAAAAAATTTTCCGGCTCTATGACAGGCGGCGGAATGGTTTGGATATAAATCTTCGAGTTCGGGTTCGTCGGTTTTACATCTGTCAAAACAGTATTTGCATCGAGGAAAAAATTTACATCCTTTATCAGGTATAAAATAATTTTCATTGGCGTCGATTTTAATTTTTTTTGATTCGGGTTCCGGTTTTGGAATAGCGGAGATAAGCATTGAAGTATAAGGATGAACCGGATTATCGAATATTTTTTCCACGTTTCCAATCTCAAGAATTTTTCCTCCATACATTATAGCCGCCCTGTCCGCGATATTATAAACTACCGACATATCATGAGAAATAAAAAGATAAGACAAATTAAGATTTTTTTTTAAATCAAGCATAAGATTCAGAATTTGAGTTCTGACCGACATATCAAGCGCAGATACCGGTTCGTCGCAAATAATCAGTTCGGGATTCAACGATATTGCTCTGGCGATGCTTATTCTTTGTCTTTGGCCTCCGGAAAATTCATGAGGAAATCTTGAGCAATATTTCGAATCAAGCCCGACGCTTGTTAAAAGTTTTTTTGCCGTTTCGCTTTTATCGGATTTTTTTATCAGTTTATGTTCTATCAATCCTTCGGTAATAATATCGGAAATTTTCATACGCGGGTTCAATGAAGAAAAAGGATCCTGAAAAATAATTTGCATTTTTTTGCGCAAAGATTTTTGTCCGGTCGAATCGAGTTCCGAAATATCTTTGGAATGAAAATATGTTTTTCCCGAGTTTGGTTTTTCAAGACCTGTAACACATCTCGCAAGCGTGGTTTTGCCGGAACCGGATTCGCCCACTAAAGCCAATGTTTCTCCTTGAAAAACTTCAATACTTACATTATCTACGGCTTTTGTGAATTTTTTAGAAAAATTCAAAAAATTGGAATTTAAAGGAAAATATTTTGAGAGATTAACAGTTTTTAAAATTACATTCATAAAAAATTCCGTTTTAATAAATCAATTTTCATATAAAAAACAAGCCGCTTTTCTATTGGAGTCTATTGAAATTAATCGCGGTTGGCGTTGTTTGCATATCTCCATAACCGACCCGCATCTCGGAGCGAATCTGCAACCAACCGGATAATCGGACGGAGACGGAACATATCCGGGAATACTATAAAGTTTTTGTCTGGTTTTAGAATTAATTTTCGGAATCGATTTAATCAGACCCGAGGTATAAGGATGCAGCGGATTTGAAAACAAATTTTTAACGTCTGAAATTTCAACTATTTTTCCGGCGTACATAACAATAACTTTTTTACAAACCTCGGCAATGACAGGAAAATCGTGCGTTATCAACAACACAGACATTCCGGTTTCGGCTTGCATTTCCAAAATCAAATCGAGAATCTGCGATTGAATCGTTACGTCGAGCGCAGTAGTCGGCTCGTCCGCGATTAATAGCGACGGTTTCATAAGCATAGCCATTGCTATCATTACTCTTTGCCGCATACCGCCCGAGAGTTCAAATGGAAACGATTCCATGCGTTTATCCGCGTTATGAATGCCGACTTTATTTAACCAGAGTTTAGCAATTTCATCCGCTTCTTTTTTGTTAATTCCTGGGTTGTGAATTTTCAAACCTTCGATGAGCTGTTTGCCGATTTTCTGAAGCGGCGATAAACTGGTCATAGGTTCCTGAAATATCATGCTTATTTCGGCGCCTCTGATTTTTCTCAACTCGTCAATACTTAATTTTAAAATATCTTTATTTTTAAATAATATTTCGCCGCCTGATATTTTTCCCGCCGGTTGCGGAATCAATCGTAATACGCTTAAAGCGGCTACCGATTTTCCGCATCCCGATTCTCCCGCCAATCCGACAATTTCTCCTTGATTTATTTCAAAAGCGACGTCTTCTACCGCCGATATTTTTCCGTCGTCAGTAAAAAAATCTATTGTCAGATTTTTTATTTCAAGCAATTTTTTATCTTTCAAATCATTCATATTTGATTTTTTTCCTTGAGTCAAACGCTTCTCTAACGCCTTCTCCAATGAAAACCGTAAGCAGCATAGTTATAAAAAGCGCGGCTGAAGGATACGCTATCAGCCACCATGCGTCTCTATGTGATTGCGCTTGTCCGAGCAGTTCGCCCCAGCTCGGCGTAGGAGCCGGCAAACCGTACCCTAAATAATCAAGCGCCGAGAGCGACGCTATCGCGCTCATTAAACTGAAAGGGAAAAAAGTAACGACCGGCGTTAAAGCGTTGGGAAGTATATGCCGGAAAATAATTTTATATTTAGATAATCCAAGCGATTTCGCCGCTTCAACGAATTGAAATTTTTTTAGTCTTAAAAATTCTCCGCGCATATAATATGAAATCCCAATCCAGTTAAATATGGCATAACAGACAAGGAGCAGAATCAAACCTTTGCCGAACAAATCTCCGAGTAGAATTATGACGTATAAAAACGGTATTGCTGACCAGATTTCAGTGAAACGCTGAACGGCAATATCTGTTAATCCGCCGGAATATCCCTGAATTCCTCCGATAATTATTCCTACGGTCATCGCGGAAAAAGATAAGATTAAAGCGAAACTCATAGATATTCTAAACCCGTATAATAATCTTGCGAATATGTCGCGTCCCGTATCGTCGATTCCAAATATATGCGCGGAAGACGGTTTATACGGAAATTTCATTTTTTCTTTAAAAGCCGAAAGTTCAAATTCGTCAAGTTTTGAATTTTGTTTTACGGTTATTTTTATCTTATCGGTTTCTACCGGATTCGCCGATATTTTTCGGATTAAAAAATTTTTTAAATCTGTTTTATTGTCGATACCGCTCGATTCGATTAATCCGTTGAAATTAGCGTGTTTGAGATTATTTTTTACCGATAAAAATTTTAAAAATTCAGGGTCTATTCCCAGTATTTTTAAATCAGAATTCAAAACGGCTTTTGCCGCAGAGTAATTGTCGCCGCTTCCTTCGCTTACTCTTATTTTTATTCCCGCGTCCGGAACTTCGCCGCCTGAAAACGACGATAATTTTATATTTACCGGTTTTCCTTCCGAAGTGAAACCGGTTAATGAAGCGGATTTATCCGGTTGACCGGAATATCTTATTTGTATCAACCCCGTTAAATTCACCGTTGTGGTTTTATCTAAAAGACCGCTTAAATTTTTTGTTAGTAATTCTGATTCGGTTATTCCGAACGCGTCAGGCGCCGCGTCGTCTGACTTGATTATTTGCATTGTTTTATCGACTCTTACGCTGCCGAAAACCAAATTTATTTTTTTTAGAGTTAATCTTATTTCTCCGGATAATCCTTGTTCCGAACTTTCTATTTCATTCGGACCATATGGAATAAAAGGAAAAATCATATAGTTTGAACAGTTATTCTTGAAAATTTCAGACGCGTTGATTTTTTTATAATCGGCTCTGGTTTTATTTCCGTTGGGAATAAATTCGCATTCCGGATAAAATTTAAAAACAGGAAAATAGAATTTGCCGTTGAACTTAATCAATAACGGTTTGTCGTTAGCGATAAATTCGGAGAACAGACTTATTAAATATAATCCGGCAAGAATTAAAAAAGAATAATAAGCGCGTTTAATTTTTTTAAATTTCTTCATTGTTATAAATTATTTCCGGATACGCCGGAAAACTTAATTTTTCTCGAAAGAAATACGCGGATCTATCCAAACATAGCATACGTCCGACGCAATATTTCCTATCAGTCCTAAAAAAGATTGAACTACAATTATACCCATAAAAACATTGTAATCTCTGCTTGTTATAGCGTCAAGCGCAAGCATCCCCATTCCCGGTATTTCAAAAACTTTTTCAATAAGAACCGAACCCGCAAACATAAGGGTCATAAAACTTCCGAATCCGGTGGCTATCGGTATTAAAGAATTTCTTAAGGCATGTCCGAAAACGGCTTTGTTAAACGAGCAACCTTTAGCCATTGCCGTCCTTATATAATCCGAACTTATCTGTTCCAGCAATGAATTTTTCATAAGAATCGTTAATACGGCGAAAGCGTCTATCATATAACAAATAATAGGCAAAACCATATGTTTCGCCACGTCGAAAATTTTTTCCGTTAAAGATAAAGCGCTAAAATTTTCCGATATGAACCCTGTCAGAGGAAACCAGTCCCATAATCCTTCGACGCTTCCGCAGAATAACATTTTTAAAATCATACCGAGAGCAAACGCAGGAGTCGAATATCCGATGAAAATTATAACGCTTGTAGTTAAATCAAACGATTCTCCGTGTTTTACGGCTTTTCTTACTCCGAGCGGAATGCATATTAAATACTGAAGAATGAAACCGGTAATACCGAAAATGAGCGATACGGGAAATCTTTCTTTAATCAATTTCCAAGCGGTTTTGTCCGGATATTTATACGAATCTCCAAAATCAAATTTTAAAACGCCTTTAAGCCACTTGAGATATCTGATATGGACGGGTTTGTCAAATCCGAAATGTTTTTCAATATTTTTTTTATGCTCTTCCGTAAGCCCGCGCGTTATTCCGGAAGAGTTTGCCGAACCGTCGCCGCCGATTCCGCGCATTTGAAGCATAATCTGCTCTACCGGACCGCCCGGAACGAATTGGCTTATAGCAAAACAAATAACCGTAATACCAAGCAAAGTCGGCGGTATAAGCAGAAATCTTTTTATGAAATAATTAAAACGGTTCATTTGAAAGAATATATTTTATTACGCTATCTTTATCAAGCGAAAAATGTTTGTATAATCCGAAAGGTTCGAGCGTGGAAAAAGAAAAACCGTCTGCCGCTTTATGAAACAAGCGCGGAACTCTGATATTTTTTATTCGAAAAATTTTATCGCAGATTTCATCGAATAATCCGCCTTCCGGATAATTTTCTTCAATAACAAAAATATTTTTATAGCCGCGGCATAATTTTTCTACAAACGCCGGCTCGATATATCTTAAAGTTGAAACCGAATAAACGTCGATTTCCTTATCTCCCTCTTTTTTTAAATAATCTGCCGCCTGACAGCAGAATAAAGTCAAATGAGGCCCCGACGTTAAAATGCAGGAATCGCAGGATGTTTTCGAGAATCGATTATTTCCGGATTTATAGGTTTTAACCGCCAGTCCCCAACCGAATTTGAATTTTATATTAGGAATTTTTCCGTGATACTCCGCCGAGGGAGTTCTATGCAGTTTAAAATAAATAGATTTTCCGGAATTTTGTTTAAAATACCATTTTAAAATAAGATTGATTTCTTCGGGAAAAGCGGGATGGAAAACAAACATATCAGGAAGCGTCCGCATCATATTTATATCTCCGGAACACTGGTGCGATTTACCGTCCGTCGAATAGCATAATCCCGAATAATGTCCTGCGTAAATAATTTTTTTGTGTTCTGAACAATTGACGTATATTTGTTCAAAACATCGTCTATAAAAACTTGCGTATGTGTTGGTTACGGGTAATTTCCCTTTTAAAGCGAGCCCGCCGGCAAAAGAAATCATATCTTGTTCGGAAATGCCGAGTTCGACGAATCTATCGGGAAATTTAAGGGCAAATTCGGTTAATTTGCAGGATTTTTCAAGGTCTGCGTCAAGGCAATAAATAGATTTATTTTTTTTGGCGATATTAAAAATGGTTTTAGAGAAAGCGGTTCCGGTGGAAAGCGCAGACGTTTTTTTCAGAGTTTCGGGTTGCCTCTCTGGAATTTCGTTCTTTTTAAAATCGTAAATAAATTTTTTAAGCGCGGTTTTTAATTTTTTCTGACGAACCAATGCGCTTAATTCTTCAAGCGCCGCGTAATACTCGGGTTCGGAAGGAACTCCGGAATGCCATGAATATTGTCTTCGCGAAGAATTCGACGACTGCATATAACTTATGCCCGCTCCCTTGGATGTGTTTGCGATTATCACGGACGGTTTTTCAGTTTCTCTGATTTTCCAAAATAATTTATTGGTTTGCTCTATGTCGTTTCCATTCACGTTATAAACGTCAAATCCGAATCCGCAAAGCGTATAATACAGATTTTTTATTGATTTTATATCTTTGACGTTGCTGTCGGATTGAATGTTGTTTTTATCAATAATTGGTATGACGTTAAAAAGATTAAATTTAATAATAGTCATAAAAGCTTCGTAATTCTGTCCTTCCTGAAGTTCGCCGTCTCCAAGTATGACAAAAATTTTATTTTTATTGTTTGAGTTGAAAGCGAGTCCGGCTGCTTTTGACAGCGTCTGTCCGAGCGAGCCGCTGTTTATATCTATTCCGTTTGTCGATATATCGGTATGGGCTTGGAGACCGTCTACCCGCTTGTATTTAAGCAAGTCCCGCGTTTCAATAAATCCGCTTCCGGCTAATGCCGAGTATTGCATAACAGCCGCGTGTCCCTTGCTTAATAGAATCCTGTCGCGTTTGCAAGAATTATTACAGGACAAATCAGCGCAGTCAAAATAAAGATTGGTTATTATTTCCGCAATTGATAAAGAAGCGCCTATCCAGCCGCGTCCCGCAAAATAAATTGAAGCGAGGGTATTAATCCGGTTGTATGCGCATAGTTCGTTTAATATTTCATATTTTTTATCAGGCGAAGTATTCCGGTTGTTTTTTAATTTATTGGAAAGAGTTTTATAATAATTATATTCGATTAAAAATGTTTTTTTCATAAATTTTAGATTGAATAAGAATTATTACGGGTTTGAAAATTAAACATATTGTTCTGAAAGGATTTTTGCGGTGGATTCGTCAAGCCGTTCCATTCTCCTTACTTCTTCAAATCGTTCTAACAAATCATTGACTCTCAATCTTTTTTTTTCAGAACCTGAAAAGTCGTAAATAATTTTTCCGCGATGCATCATAATCAATCTGTCGCCGAGATTGACCGCTTGCTGCATTGAATGGGTAACCATTAAGGTCGTAAGATTTTTTTCATTTACTATTTCGCCCGTAAGAAATATAACTTTTTCAGCCGTTTTGGGATCGAGCGCCGCGGTATGTTCGTCAAGCAAAAGAAGTTTCGGTTCTATCCACGCCGACATAAGCAATGTAAGCGCCTGTCTTTGACCTCCCGATAAACTGCCTATGGGATTAGATAATCTGTCTTCAAGTCCCATATTAAGTTTTCTGATACGGTCTTTAAACTTTTTTATAAGACCCGGTTTTAACGCCCACGATAATCCGCGCGTTTTGCCGCGTAACGAGGCTAACGCAAGGTTTTCGGCGATTGACATTGACGGAGCGGTTCCGCTGAACGGATTCTGAAAAACTCTGCCGATAAGTTTTGCTCTTTTATGCTCATGCCATTTTGTTATGTCGAAACCGGATAAATTTATTTCTCCTTCGTCTATAAAAAACGAACCGGCTATCGCATTAAGAAGCGTTGATTTTCCCGAACCGTTGGTGCCTATGACAATAACAAAACTCGATTGTTCGATATTTAATGAAACTCCCTGCAAGGCTTTGACTTCGTCCGGAGTATTCGGATTAAAAGTTTTTTTAATATTATTAATTTTTAACATCATTTGTGTTTTTCATAAATAAAATCAATTTTTTAACGTTTCGGTTTTGCGTTTCATTATATTCTTTATTGATTGTCTGTCAAGTCATTTTTATCCTGAAAATTCATATGCAAATCCGACGAGTAAAATAAAAGTCCGATAAAAATAATGCTTCGGATAAGAAAAAGTCGGCTGCAAAAGTCGGAAAGAATAAAAAAAGTGTAAAAAAATAAAAAAAATGAAATTTTATAAAAAGAAACAACTCTAAAAATCATGGAAATAAAGACAAAAATCCGCGTTACTATAAAATATATTTATACCTTTTTGAAATTTCCAAACAAATATCCTTTAACTCTTTATCAACTTTATCTGAAAATATTACTCGTCTATATTTTGCGGGACAGACTAAATGATATAACAATACGGATACATTATGTTGTTTGTGTATATATTTACTCACATTTATATTATATCATATTTAGTATTTAGCTCTGTTTCTTTATTATTTTTAACTTGACATTGAGAATTTTATAAAATATATTGTAGAATAAAAATCAGGAGTTTGCCGTTTTTATAAAAATCAAACATATTTGTTTAAAAACGCTTAATTTCCATTTTTCAACAATAATTTTAAAATTTATTTAATTGAAGATATGCGCGATATTAAAATTAATGTTCTGATAGTCGAGGACGACGAATCTCTGAACAATCTGATTAGAATTCACCTCGAAAAAATGAATTGCAACGCAGATATGGTTTCCACTGCGGAAAAAGCGATTCAACTGATAACCAATCAATACTACGATTTATTTTTAATAGATATAAATCTCAAAGGCATAGTCAACGGTTTAAAACTTCTCGATTATATAAAAAACGAGCTTAACCTTGAAAGCGAGGTTATTATAATTACGGGCAACGCAAATGTGCAAACCGCCGTCGAAGCCATAAAAAAAGGCGCATATGATTTATTTGAAAAACCTTTTTCGTTTTCAAAACTTAACGAAGCCCTTGATAAAGTTCTTCATCAAAAAATAATTAAGCGGATTCCGTTAAACGTTCTCGGAATCTACAAATACGCATATCCCGAACAATTAAATAAAAACTACGTAATATTAACGGTTGACGACGAAGAAGATATTCAAAACCTGATAACGCTAATGCTTAAAGAATCAAATTATGAAGTTATAACAGCTTCTTCTTCAGCCGAAGCGCAAAAAATAATAGCTCATACAAGACCCGATTTAATTATTCTCGACATTATGATGCCGGGCGAGGACGGGTATTCATTCGGAGCAAAACTCAAATCGAACGAACAATATTTTGACATACCGGTTTTAATGCTAAGCGCCAAGGGCTCGGACGCGGATATAAAAAAAGGAATAGACCTGTGCGCCGACGATTACATTTCCAAACCGTTCAATCAAACTATTCTATTGTCAAAAATCAAGGCATTGCTCCGCTTAAAGAATCTCATCGACGAAATGAAAGTCTACAGCAATTCGCTAATTCAAAAAATTGAAAAACAGGATTTGTTAAGAAAGTATCTTTCAAAAGAAACTCTATTCTTCACGCAGCTCAATAAATCGCTTTATCTTAATGAAAAATCATCTTTGATAAAACAACTGCTTCCGGACATACTTGAGATAGATATGTTTTCGATTTTTTTAATTGACGGCGATTATCTCAAAATATTTTCTCATAACCATCAGGAAATATGCTCTGAAATTTCGTTTGATTCGATAAAAGATTCTCCTATGTTCAAAGCGATTTCAAATCAAAATCCGGAATTGATAGAGGATTTTCGCTCGACAAGTTTTTATAAAGGCAAAACAAGAGAAAAATACAAAAAAAAATCGAGCATAATTTTTCCTTTGATTATTCATAACCGCTGCATAGGCGTAATAAATTTAAACAATAGAAAAGTCGGCGAGTTTGATATGCAGTTTTTAGAACGCGCCACAAGATTGATTGAGCACATCGCCAATTCAATTGAAAACTGTCTTCTTTTTCAAAAAATGGAACAGATGGCTATTATAGACGAATTGACTAAAACATACAACCGCCGCCACTTTTTTTATCTGCTATCAAATGAAATAAAAAAATTTTTAAGATACAAGCATAAATTCTGCGTTTTAATGATAGACATAGACAATTTCAAGAAATTCAACGATTCGCACGGACATATAAACGGCGACAGAATTCTAAAAAAATTCGCCGACGTCATCAGAGACAATATACGGGACGTGGATTTTTTTGCGAGATACGGAGGCGAAGAATTCATTATACTTTTCCCCGAAACTCTCCTCGAAACGTCCATTATGATAGCGGAACGAATCCGCAGAGCTATTGAAAAAGACTGTTTTATTTATATCGACCAAAAACAAATTGGAATAACGATAAGCGGCGGTCTTGCCGAATACAAAATAGATTTTACCGAAGAAGAAATTCTTAACGAGGCGGATAATTATTTGTATTACGCCAAACGAAATGGAAAAAATCAAATTATTCATATGATAGAGGTTTAATAATGAAGTTAAAAAAATTATCGGTTTTATGCGCTGCATGCGCTTTTTGTTTATCCGTTTTTTTCTTCGCCGGACGTTTAAACGCCGCCGAAAAAATTAAAACCAACATATCGGGTTTTGTCGACGTCGGTTATTATTCGCCGGAAAACTCGGATAAATCTTTTATTATCGACAACGCTGGACTATCTTTTGGAGGGGAAAAATCCGAATTATCAGCCCTTATCGAAATAAATTACAAAGATTCCGAAGACACATATTTTTTCGACGATATGCTGTATCTGAATAAAATAGCCATAACGGTTACTCAAAAAAACGGCGGCGCTATAATCGGAAAATTTCCGAATCTAAGTCTTCCCCGTCAATCCGACGTCTGGTCGAGAAAAACTCTTTCTTCCAATATCATAGATATTTCCATTAACAAACACAATCCTGTGGGTTTGCAGTATTACATTAATGCCGACAAGATTAATTTCAGCATCGCTTATTTAAACGGTTTTGGTTTTACCGCGGCGCCGGTTTTTCCTAACTCAAATCCTGAACTTCCGACTTTATGTCAAAATCAGGATTACAAAAAAAACGGAAAAAATGATATTTTCGCGTCGCTCGCTTTTAAATCCGGCTCCGGCTTTTACTTGAAAACAGGCGCAATGTTCAGTTCTCTTTCAAAAAAAGATTTGGCGGAATTAAACGCGCTTTCCGCTCTCGCTATGACTGAAGACAAAAAAAAAATGTGGTATTTTTCCCTTGAACAATCCTCAAATCAAATGTATTTCAGCGGAACTTATTATCAGTATAAATTCTCGGAAATAAAAAATAATATAATTGATTTAATATTATCATATAAATTAAATAATTCATTAATTTTAAGCGGCTCATTCAGTCAAATTAATTATAATGACGTTAATACGGTTTCGATTGTTTTAACCGACAGAAAACAATATACCGCTTCGCTCGCATATGAAACAGGGAATCTTCTCATAGGTTATGAATACGTCGTCAATAAAGAAAATCTGCCGGATAATTCGACGGTTTCAAGCGCGAACGATATTCATTCTATGAAAGCGATATATAAATTCTAAAAAAATATTATGAAACATTTATTGTCTAAAGATTTTTTTATTAATCTGAATAAACTCGGTTCGAGCAAATTTTATTTTATCGGAATACTCGGAAGCGGAATGTCCGCTCTTGCCGGCTTTTTAAGATTAAAAGGCGCTCGCGCGGAAGGTTCCGACAGAAATTATTCTACGTTCCAAAAAAATGAAACCGCTCTTTATCTTGAATCTATCGGTTGCGTTATTCATAATCAAAACGAGTCTCATATAACTCCGGTTGCCGATTATGCCGTAGTTTCAACCGCTATTGAACCGGATAATCCGGACGTAAAAAAATCTATTGAATACAATATTCCTATTATTCACAGAGCGGATTTATTAGCGTATCTCGTCAACAATAATGCCGGAGTAGCTATTGCCGGAACGTCCGGAAAATCAACCACTGCCGGCATAACCGGATTTTTATTAAAAAAATGCGGATTGCCGGTAAATATAATAACCGGCGCCGCGATAAAAAATATAGAAGAAAATAAGGAACCCCTCAACTGTATTGCCGGAGATTCCGGAATTTTCGTCGTTGAGACCGATGAAAGCGACGGAAGCATCGTCAAATTCAAACCTGCGGTTTCCGCTCTTACCAACATCTCGAAAGACCATAAAACCATTGAAGAATTACTTCCGCTTTTTCAGGAATTTATCAATAATACAAAAGAAAAAGTTTTTATAAATAAAGACGATAAATTATCAATGCGTCTTAATTTTAAAAATATTAACGCGGTATTCATAGGTTCAAACGATAAATGCGATTATGCAATATCGGATTTGAAAGAATCTAAAGACGGAACCGAATTCAAACTTAACGGAAAATCATTTGAAATAAATATCCCCGGAATTTATAACGTTTATAATTCGGCGTTTGCAATCGCCGTCGCGGAACATTTCGGAATTCAATATGACAAAATCAGAGAAGCTCTAAAAAAATTCGAGGGAGTCGCTGACCGCTTTGATTTTGTGAGAAAACAAAATCCGTTAATAGCGTTCGATTACGCGCATAACCCGGCTAAAATAAACTCGCTTTTACAGTTTGTTATAAAATTTTACGGCAAAACTTTATTTATTTATCAGCCGCACGGATTTCAACCGACTTTCTTTTTGAAAAACGAATTATCCGCTGTTTTTGAAAACTATTTTATTGGCGGCAATAAAATTATTTTGAAACCCATTTTTTACGCAGGCGGCTCCGCCGATAAAAAAATTTCTTCTGAAGAAATCGTTAAAGAACTTAAATCCAAAGAAATTAACGCCGAGTTTGCGCCCGACGACAGCTTTATAATAGATTACATCTCGCATAATAAAAATCTTTTCGACGCGATAATTATCGCGGGAGCCCGGGATAAAAATCTTAAATCATTATGCGAAAAAATAAATAGTTTGTTCTAATCGTTATGATTCTAAACATGCTAATCCGTATAACGTTTGTTTTATTCTTAATATTCGCGGGTTTGGTTTCTTGTTCCGAAACAGGGACAAAAAACGGAAAATTAAACGAATATTTATCCGCGGTCAAAATCGAAAATCTTTCAGAAAATCAAAAAATAGAACTTTTAAAAATAACCGTTAAAACGGAAAACTATTCGAGATTGGCAGAAATTCTTTATAGATTAGATTTAAAAAGTTTTAATGAACTCGACGAAAACTCTTTTAAAAAAATAGTTTCGCATCTGATTGATTTAAAAAAAATCAGATTAGCGGAATCTATCGTCAATTCGGCGGATATACGAAATTCTTTAAAACCTAAAATCGCTATAGCCGAATTAAAAATCGCAAACCTCGATTTTTATAATTTCGAGAAATATTTGAAAAACTGCGGCGATTTACCGGTTTCCGAAATATCATATTTAATAGACAAATATTTAATTTTTTTTAACAAATCGGAAAACAAAAAAAACTTAAAAAAATTTTCGAAAATAATATTAAACTTTCTCGTTGAAAACGGCGAACGCGAATATGCCCTCAACGCCGCAAAAAAAATATTAACCGTTATACAGGACGACGCGGCGGCTCTTCTCGTAATATTGAAATTCGGCGACGATAATAAAAAAATACTCGGCGATTCCGAATTGAAAATTAAAAACGGCTCGCCGGATCTTCGTTCTTTGATGATTTGCGGTTTAAACGAATTTCAAAAAAATAATTTAGATAAATCATTGATATATTTTAATCAAGCTCTTAAAACTTATCCTTATAATTCAGACGTGAAAAACATTATGTCCGAAATTTATTTTCTATCGGCGCAGGAAAAAATCGGTCAAAATTCAAATCCTGTAAATATTGCCGAACTGGTTTTAAAATCGGTAATGCTCGACCCTGACAACGTAAACGCTCTTTTATCCTTGACAAAAATCTATTACAATTCCGGAATGAGCGGCGAATACGTTAAATTCGCCGAACGTCTTTTTTATAATAATTATTCAGACGCAAACGAATATCAAAAATATGTTTCAGCTTTATTGAAGCTAAAAAAAACCGAGTCCGCTTTAATGTTCATAAAAAACCGCGAGTCCGCTTTTTTATCGGACGCCGGTTTATTTAATCTTTACCTCCATGCGCTTGAAGCCGCTGGTTCAAGATCAAAAGCTTTGTCATTAATCAAATTCAAACAATTAAATTCTACCGCTAATAAATCCGAATACGCCGCTCTGACTCTTCTTTATTATAAATATCTTCCCGCCTCGGAATTTAACGACAGAATAAAAATATTAGAAGAAATAATATTCGAGAGCGGAGACGCAATTTCAATCTCGGAACGTTCAAAATTAGCCGAAGAGCTATCTGAATTATATTATTTGACTAACAATCAAAATGAATTGCTGAAACTGTTTCTCCGCATTCCGGACGCAAATTACAATCCGGTTTATCTTTCAAATTCGATTCTGAAAATATCAGATAAAGAAATTATCAATAATTTATTGACTCGAATAAAATCCGATAAAATCAAAATTGATATTACCGCTTATTTGAATCTTTTAAAAAAATCCGGAGCTTTTTCAGAAATTACCGATTTTTTAAAAGACAGGATTAAACAAACTTCGAGACAGGATATTATACTTTTTTATACCGGAGCATTAATAAATTTAAACCGCATTCAAGAAGCGATTCCTTATTTAAAAAAAATTCTTCTTATTAACAAAAAGAATACGGACGCTCTTTTTCAAATGGGAATCGTCTATGAAAAAACCGGCGATTTATCCGCGGCTTTCAAATATTACAATGAAGTAAAAAAAATCAATCCTGATTTCGCGGACATTGATTTGCATATAATCCTTCTTGATTGGAATAAGGAAAAATACGAATACGTTATCGACAGATTACGGGCAATGTACGTATCCGATAAATCGAACGAAATCCTTACCGGCAAACTGATTGAATGTTTAATAGAATACGCGGTTATAAAGGATTTGCAAAATGATGCTCAATCGGCGCTAAATTATTTCAATCAGGCTTACCGTCTCGAACCTTCAAATCCTAAACTTCTCGTTAATATGGCTGAATTCTATTTAAAAAAAAAGAATTACGATCAATCGCTTGTTTATTATGAAGAATATCTTAAACGCTCTCAAAATGAAGAAATTATGCTGACTGCTGCCGATATTTATAAAATAACCGGCGACTATAAAAAAATGAGAGAGCTGCTTATTGAAATTTTAACCATAAATCCGGAAAACGAAAAAGCCAGAAATAAAATCATTGAAAACGGTTATGACGATATTTTGATTGAACAGGATACGCGAATCCGCCGATCAAATAAAATTCTCGCCGACAATAAATTTCAACCCGACGTTATCGTCCAAAACCAAGCTGACCTAAAAAATAAAATCAACGAAACATTGAATCTTATTAGTTTAAAGCCGCGGTTTTACGAGGGTTATCTCAGACTCGGATTATATTATCTTCAATTGAGAGATTACGTAAAATCCATTGAAAACCTCGAAAAATATCACAAATTATTCAATTCAAAAGAATCTCTTTATTATCTCGCGGCGGCTCTTTCAAAAACAAACAGAAATCTTGAATCTTTAAATTATTTTAAAGAACTTTTCGCAAAGCATCCTCAATGGGAAAAATCTTATAAAGGTTTGATTAATTCCTATTTGTCGAATTATATGATTCAGGAATTGCTTGAATTTCTCGCAGAATTGTCAAAAAAAGATTATTTCAAAAACAATCCCGAATACTTTAGTTCGGTTTTTTACGATATCTCATTATATTATTGCAAAACCAACAATTTCCAGACCGCTCTCGAAATCATTTCAAAATCCGAAGCTATGTTTAAATCGATTTCAAACACCCGGTTTTTGAAAGCCAAAATTTTTTATATTCAAAACAGATTGCAGGAATGTTTTGATTCGCTCCAAAATATTTCTTTCATAGATAAAAACGATTACTTGCTTTATAATTATATGATTGCCGATTATTATATACATAAAAAAGATTTTGATAAAGCCGGCGATATCTACGGAATAATTCTAAAAATGAATCCGAGCAGTAAAGTTGCCGGATTTAATCTTGATTTGATTTCCGGATTTAACGGTTCTACCTCAAAAACCGCGCCTGACGGCGAATTGAAAACTAATTATGAAATATACAAATATTTCACCGAAAACGATTACTCGAAAATTATTTTAACGAATCCGGTTTCCGATTACGTAAAATATTATCAGGCGCTCGCTTTATATAAAACCGGAAATTCAAAAAAATCTCTTGAATTGTTCGAGCAAATAAATAAATCGAAACTTCCGGTCCAATCCGAGTTTTATTATCATTACGCTCTGATTTTAAATAAAAATTATTTATTCGAAAAAAGTTCCGATATTATAAAAAATAACGTATCGAATTTTAAAGGCGCGACCAAATACGAAGCTCTGCTTCTTCTTGCGGAAAATTATTTAAAACTTAACAACGGAGCGGCGGCTCTCAATCTTTTAAATAATTCCGGTTTCCCACCTGAATTTGAAAATGCGGTTTTAAATTTTAAAGGAGTAGCGAATTTCAATTTGCGACAATATGAAGCGGCAGCCGGCTGTTTTGAAAACTGCCTTGGCGGTTCTCACGATAACGAAGTTTTGTTTAATCTTGCCGCAACATATAAAGAATTGGGATATTTGGAAAAAGCGCTGGAAATATGTTCGGAGTTAAACTCAAAAAATTATGCCGATATTCATAAAACTCTAACTCTTTCCGGAATCATATATTACGAGCTCGGCAATCTCGAAGAAGCGGAAACCAGATTAAAAAAATCTTTGGAAAAAAAACCGGACCAGTCCCAGGCTCGAAAACTTATTTCAGTAATTCAATTTAAAAAACATTAAATCAATTAAAGGAAAAAATTATGATAAAAAGTATGACAGGCTTCGCAAAAACAAATAAATCCGTTTCATTCGGAAATATAGATTTAACAATCAAAACAGTTAACAACAAAAATTGCGAGGTTTCTGTAAAACTTCCAAAATTATTATTCCCCTATGAGAACGAAATCATCAGCGCGGCAAAACAAAAACTGCAGCGCGGAAAAATTTGTATTTTCATCGAACTGACCGAATCGGAAAATAAAAAAATAACAATTAATAAAATCGCGTTAAAACAATGTCTTGCCGAAATTAATTCATTGAAAAAAGAAATCCCCGATTTGAATTTGTCCTGCGCCGATTTTTATTCTTTGTTGCGGCTTCCCGAAATGATTGAAATCCAAAACAACGATATAACTCCGGAAAACTTTAAAACTGAAGTTTTGGACATACTTTTTGAAACGCTCGAAAAACTCAATATTATGCGAACCGGCGAAGGCGCGAATCTTTTGCCCTCAATTCTCTCTTATATCGCAGAAATTAAAAATCAGATAATCGTCATCAAAAATGAAATTCCGGTTTCAATTAATTCTTATAAAACAAAATTAGAAAAAATAATCGGAGATATCGCAAATAGTTCAATCGAAGATAAAGAAAAAAAAATTATGAATGAACTCGGATTATACGCCGACAAAATCGATATTACCGAAGAAATCGAAAGACTGTCGAGCCATTTAATGGAATGTGAAAAATTATTAACCGCAGAAGATTTTATTCCCGTAGGCAGAACTCTTGAATTCATCGTTCAGGAACTAAATCGCGAAATTAATACCGCAAGCGTCAAATCCGGCAGTTTTGCGATTTCTCAATCAGTAATAGTCATAAAAAATCTCATTGATAAAATAAAAGAACAATCAATGAATTTAGTATGATTTTTTTATTTATTGCATTATAAAAATATTATTGATATTTAAGAAAAAATATTTTCAAGAAGTTTTAAAAACATTGTGGTTTATTTTTTAAATATATTCAAGAAATGTTTTTAAGTTTTTCTTAAAAACCAAAATCGACAAGTAAAATAAAAGTCCGATAAGAATAGCGTATTTTAACGAATTCATATCATCATTTAACGAGTGTTCTATTTTCCAGCGAATCGCCCGCCTTCCGCAATTTTAAAACATTTTTTTCGGAAACGGCTCGCCGTAAGTATTTATTACGTCGATTTTTTCAAGCATACCTTTTCTTGCGGCAAAAACTCCAAGTCGAATATATTCAAAATTTTCTTTATGATGCGCGTCAGGCGAGAGCATTATTTTCACATTCATTTTTTTCGCGTATTCAAGATTTCTCCAGTCAATATCCATTCTATACGGATTGCAATTTAATTCTATCATTTTATTTTCGCCTGAAGCGGTCTTTATTATTTCTTTAATATCTATCTCGTATCCTTCTCTTGACAGCAGCAGCCGTCCGGTCGGATGCCCGAGCGCCGCGCAATAATTATTTTTCAAAGCCGAACAAATTCGACGGGTCATTTCTGATTTCGTCATTTTAAAACCGGAATGAACCGAAGCTATGACAAAATCAAGTTTTTTTAAAACCGAATCGTCATAGTCCAGCGAACCGTCGCTTAAAATATCGCTTTCTATTCCCGAATAAAAATAGAAATCCCTATGTTCCTTATTAAATTCGTTTATAAAATCCCTTTGCCGTAATAAAAAATCATCTGATAATCCTCTCGCGTAAAAAGCGGATTTGCTATGGTCGCTGATTCCCGCGTAAATATAACCGCTTTGTTTCAATATGCCGTATATTTGTTCTATCGTCAATGTTCCGTCGCTTGCAGACGTGTGTATATGAAAAATTCCTTTAATATCGTTTTCAGATATTAAAACCGGAATTTTATTTTCAAACGCAAGATTAATCGCGTTTCCGTTTTCTCTTAATTCGGGTTCAATATACTGCATTCCAAATACATCTTCATAAAGTTCGCGTTCCGAAGACGAACTGATTTTCAGATTGTTTTTAAAGATTACGGAGTTGGAGATTTTAATTCCGGATTTTTCTAAAGCTCCATTTAACGCGGCAATATGCTTGTTTGAACCGGTAAAAAAAATCAATCCGCCGTAAAATTCAATTTCATCTAAAAATTTTATTTCGCAAATAATTCCGGATAAAAATCTAAATCTGATTAATGAATCGTTTGAAGAAATAATTTCTTTAACCGATTCGATTTTTATAATATAATCCGCGATTTCTTTGATTCTGTCCGATACGGCGAGCATCTCTATTTTTTCAGCTATTTCAATTCTGCGTCTGACGCTTCCGACAATTTCGATTTTTTTGAAAAAACCTGTTTTTTCAAGCGAAATTCTCAAATCTTCAGATTGTTTCCATGCGGTTATAAATAAATATTTGCCGGAGTAAGATTCAACTTTTAAAATATTTTCGATTAAATTTTTTTGAAACTTTTCTCCAAATCCTTTTATTTTCGACAGCAAGTTTTCATTATGCGCTTTTTTTAAATCTTCTATAGATTTAACGCTCAATTCATCATATAATGATTTTATGCGCCTCGGTCCTAATCCTGATATTTTAAATAAATCGAATAACGTTTCCGGAAATTTTTTTTTTAGTTCAATAATCTGTTTTGATTCGCCTGAAATGATTATTTCTTCAATAACCGAATAAATGCCTTTTCCGATACCCTTAAAATTTTTCAACTCGCCGGATTTATAACTTTTCAATATGTCCGTTTCAATTTTTTCTAAAGAAAAAATCGCATTTTCATACGCCCTGATTTTAAACTTGTCTTCTCCCGCAAGAATTTTCAAGTCTAATAATTCGCTTAGTTTTTTGATAATTAAATCTTTCATTTTGATTAATTTAATATTGTAATTGAAAAAATTTTTTCAGTATTTTCTTTAATACAAATATATAACAAGAAATAAAAAAAACAGCTAATAAAAAAATTATGACGCCGATTAATAAGATAAATACTATTTCAGAAAATGATGAAGAATACGCGGTTTCATTATGATCGGCAATTATGCAACCATGGTTCAAAAAAAAATTAAGCGTTATTATGCTAATGATAATAAAATAAATTCTTTTCAGATACTCCGCAAATATTTCAGAATAATCTAAATATCCCGATATTGAAGTCAATATATCTGAAAACAATATTGTTAAAATACAGAATTCTAACAATACGCATAATATCCAGATAATTGCGTTCTGAAAATCAAACAGGGAAAAAATGTAGAACATTTGGTGAATGCCAAAAAATAAAACTATTAACATACAGGTATTATAAAAAAGTCTAAACTGAAAACGCTTATTCTTGCGAATATTTTTATAAATAAGAATTATGAGATTGAGAAAACTGTAAAAACATAACATAAGAAAAGTCACAATTATTATTCTATCAAAAATTATAGTTGAATTTTTAAAAATATCTAAATTGAAAAAAATCATACTTAAATTATTATTTTTATCATATAAAATCATATTAATAAATATGCTTAAATATAAATACAAAAATTCGATAAGCAAAAAAACAGCAATACCAAAATATAAAATTTTCAAAGCGGTATTAACGGCATTTACTTTCATTACTTTTTTTGTCTCGAATCCAAAAAGCAGGATGTGTTTTTCATATTATTAACCATAAAAGTATGCGTTTTAAATATATACTCAGGGTTATCAAATTTTCTTATACTGCAATTTTCAATGAAAACCCATTTTTCATTTTGAATTTTCCATAATTGTTCGATATACCAAAAATTATACTCTGTAAAATTTATATAATCTGTTTTAAAAGTATGAAAATTGATATTAACTGTTTCATAAGACGCAATTACATTTTTTAAACAATCAAATGAATCGTTCGTAGCGCTTCTGTTCTCAATTTTAATTTTTTCGCTATAATTATTTGCCGAAAAAGTTTTACTTTTTTCATAGTTTTTTTCTGAAATAAATTTTGAATCAAACTCTTCAATATTTTTTAAACGTTGACCGTTTTTTCCGATTATAATCTCAATAGTAACAAAAGCCGCTGTTTCTTTTGGAAAAAAACGAATATCTGTAACTGAAATCTTTTTAAAGACCGAATTTGGATCGACAGAAGAATCGGAAAATATATCCTTTTTTATTGAAGCCAATACTATATTATCTTTGTTATCTTCGAAAACATTGATAAAACGTTCGGCTTCGGATTTTAGTATTAATTTTTTTTTATCGCCGGCTTTAGATTTATAAAAAATAACGCTCAGAAAGGATGCAAAAATAATAAAAATCATCAAAGCAATAACTTTCTTCATAAAATTATTCCTTTTTAAAAAATTTTTATCGTTACGTTAAGGCGCAGTTTTTTTTAACCGATAAACGGTTTACTTTAATTGTTTTTTTTTATTTTCAGTTCGTAAAACATTTGCAATTTAAATATCAATAAATTAAACATATCGATAAAATCGTCAAGTAAAGAATATATAATGGGAATAATGAATAATGTTAAAACTGTTGAAGAAATCAATCCGAATATCACAGCTACGGCGCATCCCTGATATAGCTCCGAACCTTCTCCTTGAGACAGCGCAAGGGGTATCATTCCGAGAATAGTAGTTATCGTAGTTATCGCTATAGGTCTCAGTCTTCTTTTTCCAGCTTCAAGTATAGCGTCGCTTCTCGCTATTCCTCTAAATCTCAGTATGTTTAAATAATCTATCAAGATTATTCCGTTATTCACAACGGTTCCGCAGAGCATTATTATTCCGATTAAAGCAGATATGTCAAGCTGCAGATTCATTATTCTCAAACCGAACACAACTCCAATCAGCACCAGCGGAACCGAAAACATTATTATTACCGGCTGAATAAAAGATTCAAATTGAGAAGCCATAATTATGTATATTAAAACAACTGAAAAAATCAGAGCTATTCCAAGCTGCCTGAAAGATTCTTTAGTATTTTTTGCCGAACCATACCAATAAAACGAAATGTCTTTATCCTTATATTTAGGAAGTATGTTTTTATCAATGTCGTCGAGAATTTTTCCCGCGGCTGTTTTTGAATTAAGCATAGATTCTATTGTATTTACATTGTTCAAATTAGTTCTATTTAATTCATTATACTGTCTTGTCTCATAAACATTTACAAAATCTCCAAGCCGCTTTATTGAACCGGAATCAGTTAAAACCGGATATTTTGAAAACATATTTTCATCAAAATTCTTCTGTTTTTTTCCTTCTACTATAATATCTATTTTTTTATCGTTTTTATTAAAAGTTCCGGCTTTTGTTCCGTTCAAAACAGTGAACGCATAATCTGAAACATACTTTGCGGATAATCCGTTTTCAGAAATTATCCTTCGGTTAACCGCCGCTGAAATTTCTCTGGAATAATTTGAACCGCGAATCTGCGTTAAAATTATCCCTTCCTTATTTTCAAGATATTTTTTTATTTCTTCCGAATTTAAATCAATACTTTTTTTATCGTCGGAACCAAGACTAAACTCGATTTTTTTATTATCAACGTTTATCTTAGAAACCTTTGAAACGAATAATTTTCCTTTATCGAACAAATCCGAATAATTTTCCAAAAAAACAAGATAATCTGAAATTTCACTAACCGAAACGCCGTCTTTCATCTTAATATATATTTCAGATTTTGCCGGCGACACGGAAGTCGCGATTATTTCGATATTCTTTTTCTTAACGTCGTTCTCGATTTTTTTTGTTATATTATCGGTTTCTTCGATTCCGATATCCGGTTCAAGTTCAAGATTAATCTTAAACTCTTTTATATTTCCGTCCGGCAGAAAGATTCTATCCGGCATTTTTTTCAAACTTGCCGCGCAAACCGCCACAACAAACGCGACAATCGCGAATTTATAAAACATATTAAGCAATATTTTTGTTTCAAATTTTACGCCGATTGCGATTTTTAAAAGAAAAATATATAAGCGTAAAAAACAGTTTCCTGTTTTTACGATTAATTCGTCTATGTATTTAAACAGAACCGGAGGTTGTTTATTATATTCGTTTTTAAACAAATAACAAGACGCCATAGGAACCAGCAAAAGAGCCGTGAACAATGAAAAAACAAGCGAATAAATTACCGATAACGATAAATCGGTAAAAAGCTTGCTCGCTATTCCGGTCAGAAAAAGTATTGGAAAAAAAACCGCTATTGAAGTGAGATTTGAACTTAAAACGCTTATCGCAACTTCCTCGCTTCCCGTTACGGAGGCTTCTTTCGACGGTCTTCCCTCTTTCAAATGTCTGTAAATATTTTCAAGTATTACCACCGAACTGTCGAGCATCATTCCAATGCCAAGCGCAAGTCCGGCTAACGATAAAATATTTCTTGTTACATTTGAAAAATATAACAGTCCAAAAGTGGAAATCAACGCTATCGGTATGGTTAAAGAAATAATTAAAGTGGATTTGAACGACCTTAAAAAAATAAATAAAACAATGACTACAAGTATAATTCCGGATTTTATGTTTCCTGAAACGACTTCTTGAGATGCGTTTATATAAACCGAATCGTCTTTTGAAATATTTATTTTTAATTGTTTTTGTTTCAAAGCGAACTCATTTATAACCGGTCTGATTTTATTAATAACGTCAAGCGTATTGCCGTCGTTTGTTTTCTTAATAATAACGGCAACCGACGATATTCCGTTGACTCTTGATATATTATCGTTTTCTTTATACGTTAAAACAGTATTAGCGACCGCCGATATTTTTATATTGTTTTTTATTACTATATTCCTTATATCGTCTAATTCTAAAATGTTTCCAGTCATACTGATTGAATTTGAAGTTTGACCTATCCGGATATTTCCTATCTGAATTTTCTTATGCCATAAATTGATTTTTTCTATTATTTCAGGAGCCGTTATTTTCATTGAAGTCATACGGACAGGATCGCAAACAACTTTTACGCATTCCTCGTTGCCTCCGATAATTTCAACTTTCCCGACTCCTTCAATGCGTTCAATCAAAGGTTTCAAGGATTTATCAGCTATGTCTTTGATAATATTAATATCCGCTTCCCCGTATAAATCAAAACGAAAAATTGGTTGAGCCGAAGAACTTATTCTGTGAAGCGAGGGTTTTTCAGCTTCATCGGGAAGCGAAACCGAGTTTATTTTTTCTCTTATTTCAAGCGCAGCAATATCAATATCGGTATTCCAGTCAAATTCAACCGTAATCGCGCTTTTATTTTTTTCCGAGGTTGAACGCAAAGTCTCAACCCCTGAAACCGTATTTAATACTTCTTCCAGAGGTTTGGTCACTTTGTTCAGAACGTCGATTGGAGACGCGTTCGGATAAGGAGTTAATACTATAATAGTAGGAACGTCGATATTAGGAGTAAGACCGACGGAAAGTTTCGCCGCGCATATAAGACCTGCCAGCAAACAAAATAATAGAATCATTATAGTGGCGACAGGTCTGTCAACGGCAAACTTTACTATTTTCATCCGGTTTGTTATTCTGAAAATTTAGTTTTTGTCATTTTTTTTACCAAATGTTTTTCAAGTCTGATATAATTCGGCAATCCGTTTAGATACGGAGGATAATCTTCTCCGGTAATAAGAGGTTCGCAATAAATTTTAAAATCTTCAGTTACGTGCATTCCATCTTCGCTTATAAATTCGTCCGGTAGAAATTTTTCGCTGTTCGCTATGTTTTCAAGTTCCGTATATCCTGTGGTCCATTGATACGGATCATTGCTTTCTCTTGTTATCGTAACCATTTTTCCGTTCAAATCCTGTCCCGCTATTTCAACGGCTTTTTTTCCGCACGCAACGGCTTG
>Ga0116156_10000622_pt1 | contig 37335 bp, 17 predicted proteins | sample AD_UKC045_MetaG_FD_89891 | JGI IMG/M metagenome (GOLD analysis project Ga0116156, IMG submission 89891) | Active sludge microbial communities of municipal wastewater-treating anaerobic digesters from USA - AD_UKC045_MetaG | ecosystem: Engineered > Bioreactor > Anaerobic > Digestate | place: USA...
ATAGACAAATCTCTCGCGTTTGCCGATATTAACCGAATGAAAAATCTTGTTATAATATTTTTAATAGTTATATCTTTAATAGTTTTTTTAACATCGCTTTTTATATCCACAAGAATAACCGGACCGATAGTGAAAATAACAGATATGAGCAATAAACTTGCGAAAGGCGATTTGAATATAGACGCAAGTTCGATAAAATGGACTATGAACGACGAAATAGGACAATTGACAAAATCTTTTGGAAATATTATAGACAGCCAGAAAAATCTCGTAGAACAAGCGAATTGCATAAGCGGCGACGATTTAAACAATAAAATTCTCGACACAAAAATAGAAGGCGATTTAGGCGACGCGTTTAATAAAATGACTTTAAAATTAAGAGGATTGGCGGAACAAGCGCAAATAATTGCAAACGACGATTTATACAATTCTCTACTTTCGACTAAAGGACAGGGAGCGTTAAGCAAAGCGTTCGCCGATATGGTATCGAATCTGCGCGGACTAACCGAACAGGCGAGACTTATAGCGAACGATGAATTGAATAACGAATCTCTTTCCACCAAAGGCGAAGGAACGCTCGGAAAAGCGTTCGCAGATATGACGAAAAATTTAAGAAAATTCGCTGAACTCGCAACGTTTATAGCCGACGGCGAACTTAGCGGAATAAAACTGCAGATTGAAAATAAAGGCGTATTAAGCTCGGCTTTTTATGAAATGGTATTAAGTTTGAAAAAATTATCCGAACAAGCCGGAGCCATAGCCCGCGGCGAATTGAATCATCCGGTTTTATCAGAATCAATCAAAGGCGAACTCGGAAACAATTTCAGCATAATGACGAATAATCTAAGAAAATTAATATCAAACCTTGAAAACATCATATCTGAAATCAAAAACGTAGCAGTGGTAATAGATAATGTTACTTCTGCCGTTAATACGACTTCAAGCGATTTTATTAATCAAAGCAAAGACCAGGCGTTATTGACAAACGACACGGATACGGCTTTGACTCAATTTTCATCGTCGGTTCAGGAAATCGCGTTGAACTGCGATAAAAGCAAACAGATTTCAAAAAACACTATAGAAGCGATTAAAAGCGGAATGCAGATAATGAATCAGGTTACGCAGGAAATGGAAAATATTAATGAAAGCATAAAAATGACCTCGCATAAACTTGACGAACTCAACGACAGCAGCAGAAAAATAAGCAATATCGTGGATATTATAACTGGCATAAGCGAAAAAACGTCATTGCTCGCTTTAAACGCTGCAATAGAAGCGGCCCGCGCCGGAGAATCAGGACGCGGATTTGCCGTAGTCGCAGACGAAGTAAATAAACTTGCGGAACAGACAAATAAATCGGTTAAAGAAATTTCGCTTCTTGTCGACACAATAAAAGTTCAAACCACAATGTCCGTAGAATCGATGAATAACGGCAGAACGCTTATAACAAACGGAGTTCAGCTTGTAGATAAAGCTTCTTCCGCTTTCAGCAACATTCACGAATCAATAGAAGAAACCAACACCTCGATTATTGAAATTTCGGACGCGGTCAAAGAACAAACAAACGTTATTGACAGCATAGTGAGAACAACCGACAAGTTGAAAAACATATCGAAACAGGTTATGGAAAAAAGTCAGGAATTGAGAATCAAAGGAGAATCGCTGAACGAGAACTCCAAAAAACTTCAAGGATTACTGAAAAACAATTAAATTGTTTTCATATCTTCAAGCATAATTTGTTCGAGTTTTAACGTTTCGGATTCAATATTACAATTTTCAGTAATCGAGATTGGCGTTCCGTATTTTATTTTTATAGAGTTAAAAGGCAAAGGTATCAGGCATTTATCCCAAGTTTTCAATATCAATTTGAATTTTGCCGTTGAAACTATCGGAAGAATTTTATACCCTGTTTTTAGCGCAAAGCCCGTTACGCCTTGTTTCACTTTATATATCGGTCCTGTCGGTCCGTCGACTGCGAAAGCAAAATCGCATTTTTCTTTTCTTGCCGTTTTAATCATCGATATAAGACTTTTTACCGGATTCCTGTCGGATGAACCGCGTATAGTTTTGAATCCGAATTTATTTAAAAAACCGGCTTGGACGTTTCCGTCCCGCGAAGGGCTTACAAGAACCGTTATTCCCTTATTTTTGTGAATATACAACGCTGAAAACTGTCTTCCGTGCCAAACGGAAAAAACCACATTTTCATTTTGCGATTTCAATTCCGAATAATAGTCTTTTCCAATTATTTTCACTTTAGAAGTTTTATGAACAAAATGCAGATAAACGCAGATTATTGAAGGGAGTAATTTATTTCTTATTAATTTATCGAAGAAAGAATTTTTAAAATATTGCGATATGCTTTTTTTTATCCTCATTAATAATCCCGAATAATGCAATAAAAAAAGTGAAGTTTTTCAAAACATATATACGCGCTTGTTAAAACTTCTAAAAACCTTAAAACTGCCAAGTAAAAATTAATTCTTTTGAAAAAGCGCTCAAAATCAATGTTTTTCCTTACTTCCAGCGCTTTTTCAAAATTTTAATACAGTTTTCAGGTTAATTAGCGTTTAGAATTTATTTCTGAAAAGAAACAAAAGATTTTCGTTACTATAAAGGTCTATATAAAAAACCGTTAAAACGGTTACTAAATAACGATTTGACTTTTGTAAACCCCGCAATTAATTGCGGGGTTTATAAAAACAATACAAAACCTAAAACCGTTTTAACGGTTTTAATATATCTGCCGATTAGCAAATCATTTTTCACTATTTATTTTCTTCAGCTTCTTTTTTATAATTTTCCGCTTCAGCGACTATTTTTTTAGAAACTTCAGCCGGAGCTTCTTCGTAATGAGAAAACGACGCTTCAAAATCTCCCTGACCTCGCGTTATCGATCTCAATATCGTGGCGTATTTATACAATTCTCTTTCAGGAACCTGAGTTTTTACTATGCTTACGCCATCTCTCGAATCCATTCCCAACACTCTTCCGCGCCTTGAGTTTATATCTCCAATAACCTCGCCCATATACGTTTCCGGAATCTGAACCTCGAGATTCATTATAGGTTCAAGAATAATAGGCATAGCTTTTTCGCACACGGCGTCAACCGCAAAAGAACCGGCAATCTGAAACGCCAAATCCGAAGAATCGACATCGTGATAACTTCCATCGTATAACGCAACTTTCATATCAATCAATTCGTAACCTGCGACATACCCTTTCTGAAGTTTCTCCCGAACGCCTTTTTCAACCGCAGGAACGTATTTCGACGGAATGGAACCGCCGAACAATTCGTCGGCAAACTCTATTCCGGAACCGCGTTTTAAAGGTTCTACTCTAATATGACAATCGCCGTATTGTCCGCGCCCGCCGGATTGTTTTTTATATTTTCCCTGAGCTTCAGCTTTACGTTTTATAGTTTCTTTATACGCTACTCTTGGAGGGGTTATTAAAAAATTAATATTGGTTTTTACTTTTAATTTTTTCAACATCAAATCAAGCTGCATTTCTCCCATTCCCGAAATAATGAACTCGTTAAAAGTTTTATCCGTATAAACTTGAAATGTCGGATCGCTCTGAGCAAACGAATGCAGCGCGTGAGTCAATTTTTCCTGTTCCTTTTTCACCTCGGCTTTTACGGCGTTAAACAGAACCGGTTTAGGAAAAGCTATCGGTTTAAAATTGAATATCACGGAAGAATCTTTCAAAGTGTCGCCGACTTTTGTGTCTTTAAGTTTAACAAGAGTCGCTATATCTCCGGTCGAAAGCTCGCCGGTTTCTATTCTGGTTTTCCCGACCATTACCGCTATTTGACCGATTCTTTCTTTTGAATCGGTTCTTGAATTAATTACGTCCACGCCGGATTTCAGCTTGCCGGAATAACATTTTATATAGGTAAGTTCTCCCAAATGTTCCTCGACTACGGTTTTGAAAACCAGTCCGGTAAAATGTTTATCCGGAGAAATATCCATTTTCATCGAATCTTCCGGAGAAGACGGATTAATCATTTCAATTGTTTTTTTATCTAACGGCGACGAACCGAGACTTAATATTTTTTCAAACATATTGTTGAGTCCGCAATTTTTTGAAGCCGACCCGCACAATACCGGAACTACAAGATCGCCGATAATAGCTTTCTTAAGATACTCAAACATCTCGGTTTCGGAAATCGTTTCGCCTCCGAGATATTTTTCCATCAACGCGTCGTCAGTAACCGCTATTGCGTCTATAAGTTTCGTCTGATATTCTTTTACGTAATCGTTCAAATCAGCGGGAATATCAATAATTTCAGGCGGATTTCCATCCTCTCTTGATTTGTAGAATTTCATAGTTAACAAATCGATTATACCTTTAAAATTCGCGGCTTCGCCAACCGGAATTTGCAATATGACGATTTTATCGGTGAGCATCCGGCTGATTGAATCTACGGTTTTATCAAACGAGGCGTTTTCAACGTCCATTTTATTTATAAAAATAAATTTTGACGCGTTATACTGTTTCAATAGTTTCCAAATTTTTAGCGTGGAAATCTGAACGCCGGCAACCGGGTCTATCAATACCGCGGCGTTTTCAGCGATATGTATTGCGCCGATTAATTCTCCGATAAAATCAGGGTAACCCGGCGTATCTATAAAATTAACTTTATTATCTTTGGTTTCAATCGGGAAGATTTTCGAAGAAATCGTGAATTTTTTTTCTATTTCAAACGGAAGATAATCAACCTGAGATGTGCCGTCCATTACGCTTCCAAGACGATTTATTACTTTTTTGTTAAACAATAAATGCTCTAAAAACGTAGTTTTACCAACCCCGCTGTGCGATAATAACGCGATATTTCTAATGTTTTGCGCTTCGTATTGTTTCATAATTTATTAAACCGTCCTTTTATAAAATCCCGTTTGCGTTTGCGTTTGCGTTTGCAACGCCGGGCTTTTTTAAAATTTAAAATTAAATTAAAATAAATTAATAAGAAGATTATTTTGCGCTGTTCAGCTATATTTAATAAACAGAATAAAACTGAACAGTAATAACATTATTTTGCGATTATATCCGGATTTGATTATTCTTCTTCAGAGTCCTCCGAATCTTCAGATTTGCTTTTCTTTTTATATCCGCTTTTTGTTTTTGAACGGCCTGATTTTTTTTTGTCGTAAGATCCTTTTTTTCCGCCGCTCTTTTTTGCTTTTTTCATTATAGCTTCTTCTACTTCCGATTTAAACGCGTCGTCGACAGCTTCAAGCACAGGAACAAATTTCTTGCCTTCTTTTATCGATGGCCACATTACTTCGCCGGATTTTATAGTAAATCCCGAAATCACTATCGCATTGTTAAAACCTACTTTCGGATATTTTCCGTCTCTTACGTTCACAAAGGATATTTCAAGTTTTCCGGACGCTTTGCCGGTTTTTTTAGATTTTATCGCAGAAATGAAATCGTTAAAATTATCGGCGTTTTTTTTGTCGGCTTCGACAAAAGGAAATTCGTGTCCGCCTTTCTTTGATACTCTTCCGGGAAATTTCACTTCAGAGCCGACAGTAACATTTGTTATTTTCAAACAATCATTAACTACGATTTCAGTTCCCTGTCCGCCTTTTGCGTTTTTCGTTATTACGACTTCTCCGAAACTTTTCGAGGATTTCCCGCGTTTTCCTTTAGGAGAATCGCCGTCTTCGCCTTCGTCTCCGCCGTCTGAAGAAGCCGTTTTGTAATCAAAATTTTCTTCTTTGGCTTTTTCTTCAAATTTCGCCAGAATTTCTTTTTCAAGCGCGTCTTTATTGTCGGCGTCCGCAATCTCAAATACGTCGGTTTTAGTTTCGTCCAAACGCGGCCATTCGACTTTCAATTCGCCGCCTGACATTTTCACAACCAATCCCGAAATCTTCAATCCGTCTTTTGATATAACGCTTATAAAAGCTTTTACAGGACTTGTTTTACCGCCTCTCGATTCGAATAAACTTATATCAATATTGCCGGCTTCTAATTTTTTTAGTTCGCCTTTGAATTCAACCGGTTTTTCCTGACTAAAATCCAGAACCGCGTTTTTCAGTTTTGAAATAAAATTATCCATTCTGTCGTTGTCCGCTGATAAGAAAGGTCTTTCCTGATCCGAACGTTTATTTTTTTTTGCGGGCAGTTCAACCGAGGTTCCATCAACCGCTATCCCGTGAATAGTCAAATTTTTATTCAGTTCAACGCTGAACAAATCATCGTTTTTTTCAATTTTTGTTATTTCAAATTCAACGCCGCCCGAACCGTTTGCAGATGACGCCGACGGCGATTTAGTCACTTCAATATTGCCGACTTCTTCATTGTTTCCCGAACATCCCGAAAAAATAAAAATAAGAGAAACAAAAAGTAATCCTGATAAAAACAACGCTTTTTTCATATCAAAAACTCCTTAAAAATTAAATTATGATATTTTATTTTATATAAAAAAAAAATCAACTATTTTATAACCGCTAATTTTTTTACTTTTTTTCCGGCCGAGTTTTTAAAAACCGCCAAATATACTCCAGAAGCTAACTCTCTGCCGTTATCGTTTCTAACATCCCACTGAAAATAACCGTTATTTCCGGACAAATATTTGGTTTTAAAAACGCGCGAACCCGATACCGAGTAAATTTCTATTTCCGTATTTGGAATCAGTCCGCCGAAATAAATCCCCGAACCCGCGCTTCCGTCGTATGGTTTTCCATTTCTATAATTTCCATCGTTCGGAACATACGGGTTTGGATACGCGACAATTTCATTTTGCGGAGCAAACGGAGCGCTCGACGTATCGGGAGTAAAAATTCCTCGAATTGAAAAATGCGACGGTTTTAACGTTATTGTTTTCGCTGTTCTATCGATTACGGCGCCGGATTCTTTATACCAGAGCGAATCGTTTTCATTAAAATAAAAAATAGCGTAATTCTGATCGGAACCGGCGGTTAAAACAAATGTATCGTTATAAGCGAACTCAATTGAAATTCCGGATAAAATCGAATTGTCGATTTCTGTGGAAACTCCGTTTTTATCATAATATTCAATTTCAAATACCGTAGAACCGGTAGAATGATAATTTGAAATATTCCATATTTTCGAGGAATAATCCGATTGATTTAAATTTTTTAATTCCAACCAGCCGCCGGTATCTTTTGCAATCATTGATATATTCCAATATCCCGCCACAGAATTAACGCCGTCTTCGACCGGATATTTAATATGAACGGTTTCAGATATGTGATCGATTCTTATGCCGACGACAAACGTGTCGTATCCAGTATTAGACAATTCAAAAAAAGTATCCGGCTGTAAAACCGCATGGTATTCAGGATAATAATTTATTGTAATCGAATCAACGGAATATTCGCCGTAAGAATCAAACGCTTTTACCTGCAATACAAACCTGCCGGAATGTAAAAATTCGATTTCCGGACATAATACGGAATCCGAAAAAAATCTTATGTTGTTATTATTAATACACGACCATTCATACCGGACAATATTATTTTCAGAATCCGAAGACGCGGCTTGAACCGTAAATCCGTTTTTTAAATCCGTAAAAGTATCGCCTGTCAAAATAGAAACAACCGGAGGCGTATTGATAATAAATTCAAAAGTTCCAACCGGAGAAAATCCGCTCCACCCTCTATCGTCGTTATATCTGTTATCATTGGTTCTGATTCTGTAATAATAAACGCCTTCCGTTGAAAGAGCCGCGTATTCGGGAATTTTATATTCAAAAATATCAAATCCGATGCGCGCAGCATCATAATACGCAGAATTGAAATTCTTGTCAGAGCTTATCTGCAGATGGAAATCAGCTTGAGTGTCTCCGTCAATATCTTGAAAATTCCATTTAAACAGCGGGATACTGTCGTACGAACGTTCAATTCCGTCAATTGAAATTTTCGAGCTTGCAAATTGAACGCTCGGAACCGAAGGAAGATTATTAACCGGTTTTTCAAAAGGATTTTTTTTACCGAAATAACCTATATAATATATTGTTTCGCCAGCATCAGAAATTCCGTCGAGATTCAAATCATAATCAGGACAAAACCCGTATTCGCAGCTTAAATTTATGAATCCCGTATCCGCTGAAGTCAGCGGGATTTTCAAATCCTCCGCAATATCTTCTATTAAAGATTGATTTTCATAAATAAAAGAACTCGGATATTTGTTTCTGTAAAAATTATTTTTCGAGAAAAAGTTTGATACGCTTCCGGCGTCGATAATAATCGGTTGCGAATTATTGAAAGCAACCTCGTTATTTATAAAAATATTTTCCGTCGAATTATCTTTAAGCGAGAAACCGCTTCCAACGCTTGACAATATTGTATTGTTTAAAAACATGCATTTTCTGGATTTATTTATATCGACTCCGGTCAATGAATTAAATTTAATATAATTATTGCTTACAAAAACGCTGTCGCAATTGTCGAAAAACAATCCGCGTTGGTGAGTGATAATCGTATTGTTAGCAAAAACAAAATGTCTTGTATTTACGAATTTAATTCCAAATTCGCCCGTGTTCAATATCTCGCAGCCCGTCATTCTGCCGCCGGACGAACCCGCTAAAAAAACGCCGCCCCATACGGGACCGCCGGACGTTTCGCTTTTAAAAATACAATTCTCGAATATCAAATCGTCCGCGTATTTCGCCTCGACGTTATATTTGCCGTTTTTGAAAGTCAATCCTTTAATTATAACCGAATCCCCGGTAATTATAAAAACCGCGGAATCATTCAAAGAATATTTTTCAGTGTTCAATATTGTCGAAACGCTGTCTTCGCCTTCAATGCAAATTCCCGATTTGAAGACGCTTACCGGCGCTGTATATTCATAATCGGGATTTTTAAAAATAAACACAGTGTCGCCGTATTCCGCCGCGTTAACCGCGTCCTGAATTTTATTATAAGCGGTCGAGGGATTTCCGCTTAAAGTATCGCTGTTATCGCCGTTAGATCGGTCGACATAAATAATTTTTGAAAATAAAGGCGTTGAAATATTTAATAAAATCGCAAGCATAAAAAAACTTTTTAAAATTCTTACAATAACGCTATTCATAATTTTTCCCGCGGAGCAATAATTGAATTTAAAAATTGTTTAATAAAACTTTTGACAAACGATATTATCATTTTACTTAACTTCCGAAAAATTTACAAGATTTTTATTGACAATTATTTTAAATTTGATAAATTTTTTTTATGACAAATAATAATCTAACAACTTCGGAACGCGATTTTTTTTCAATGATAGCCGAAGCCGCGTTTGCGAATCCTTTCAGCGACGCCCGTCTTGAAATCGATAAAAAAATCTCGAAATCAGACGATAGATTAACCTCGGACGAAATATTTATCAGACTGACAGGCGCGGTTTTTCAAAAAATTCAAGATTTGAAAAACGCAGGAAAAGCCAATCTCCAACTTTATTCCGCTAAAGATAAAATCATAATGACTAATGTTTTATTGTTTGAAATATTTCACAAATATTTTGAAAAACTCGACGCGTTAATAATTAAGCAACTCAAAGAAGGCGATAATGCCTGTTCAATAGAATGGTCTGATTCGATTTTAAAAAATTTTATTGAATACGGATTTTCCGAGACTGAAGCAATTCATTTTTTCGCGATATTTTTCCAGTTGCGTCGCGCTCATTATTTCATTAATTCATTGCTCGTTGGAAAAAGCAAATGTATGAAACAATTGAGGATGAATCTTTGGAACAATATATTTTCGTTTAATCTCAAGTGGTATGACAAATATTTAAATTCCAAGATGGAAGATTTTTCCACGCTGCTTATAGGCGAAACCGGAACCGGAAAAGGTTCCGCCGCCTTTGCTGCGGGATGTTCTGGCTATATCCCTTTTGATAAAACAAAAAAAAAGTTCGTTGAAAGTTTCACAAAAGTTTTCATTTCAATAAATCTTTCGCAATTTTCCGAAACCTTGATTGAATCGGAATTATTCGGACATAAAAAAGACGCGTTCACCGGCGCCATAGATTCGCATTGCGGAATACTCTCAAAAACAAGTAAATTCGGAGCCGTTTTTCTCGATGAAATCGGGGAAGCGGGGATACCGATTCAAATAAAATTATTAAAAGTATTGCAGGAAAGAGTTTTTACGCCTGTGGGCAGTCACGAACAAATCAGATTCAGCGGAAGAGTTATAGCGGCAACGAATAGACCTTTAAAAGATTTGATTGAAAACAATAACAGATTCAGACGCGATTTTTATTACCGCCTTTGTTCGGACGTGATTGAAATACCTCCTTTACGCGACAGAATAAAAGAAAATCCGGAAGAATTAAATTTATTAACCGGACACATTATAAAAAAAATGATATGCGGAAACGAAGCTCCGCCTGAACTGTTTGATTTTGTCGGAGATTGTTTGAATAAAAATATCGATTCGAATTATCCGTGGTATGGAAACGTTCGCGAACTCGAACAGTTTGTAAGAAGGATAATTCTTAAGGGAAATTTTGAAAAAAACAACTTATATGATAAAAACTCAAAATCCGACAATTTTATCGGACAAGTCGAAAACGGTCTTTTAAACGCCGATAAGCTTTTAGCCGGATATTGTTCCATACTGTTAAAAAAACATAAAACCATTTCTGAGATTTCAAAAATATTGGAACTGGATAGGAGAACCGTAAAAAAATATTCAGAATTAATAAATTAAAAAATTATTGACAAAAATTGAAAATATAGTTATATTATTACAAATATTTTTTTAACGGGACTGTTTATGAAAATTAGAACCGGAATAATTTTTTTATTTATATTTTTTTCAGCCATATCCATAGTTTATTCAAACCCCGCAGATAAAGACTTCTTTGATAAGGGGATGAATTTTTATTATTTGAATAATTTAAAAGACGCTTTGTCAAACTTTTCAGACGCCGTTAAAACAAATCCAAATAATTCGCAATACAGGTTTTATCTCGGAAAAACGTTGTTCAAATTAAAGGAATATCAGAAAGCGATAAAAGAACTTGAAACCGCTTTGAGTTTGAAAGAACCTTCCGATGAAATAATCAGATTTCTTGCCGAGTCGTATTTTACGATTCAGGAATGGCAAAAAGCTCTGAAAATGTATGGAATATTATCGGAAAAATTTCCAAACGAATTTGAAATACATTTCAAACTCGGCCAATTGTTTTTTGTTCAAGACATAAACGATTTAAATAAAGCCCGCAAACATTTTGATATTGCATTGAAACTTGCTCCTTTGAATCCATACGTCCGGTATTTTATCGGAAGAATTTATTTGAAACAAAATCAGTTTCCCGAAGCTATAAGCGAATTCGACAAAGCCGTATCGAGCGACCCGAGCAATGGGCTGTTTTATTATTGGAGAGGCAACGCTCATTACGCTCAAATGGATTTCTACAATCCCAAAGACGAACACTGGAAATCAGACGACGATTTCAGAAAATCAATGGAGCTTGGTTTTGATCAGGCGCAGACTTATTTTATGTTCGCAAACACCTGTTTAAACCGCGGTTTATATTATATGAACAATAACCGCGAAGCCGACGGAGTCGAACTGCTGAAAAGCAGCACGAATTATTACAGAAAAGTCATAATTCTTCAACCTGACGCTTCAAACGCATTCAACAATCTCGGGCTTGCATATCTCGGTTTAAACAAAATTCAGGAATCCATACTCGCTTTTAAAAAAGCGATTGAAATCGAACCGACAGTTTCATTCTTCCATAATAATCTTGGAGACGCTTATTTCAAACTCGGAAATTTTAAAGATTCAATTACCGAATGGGAGCTCGCGCTTGAACTCGAACCCGATCCCGACAATATAAGAAGTTCATTATTCGGCGATAAACGCAATCTTCGCGATAAAATCCGCGACGCCGAACGCAGACAATAGAAAACAGAGAATAAGAAAAATCCATTTATTCCGCTTATCGTTTGTCGAGTCAGTATAATTCTAAAACATTTACATAGTATAATAATTATACGCAATTTTTGATTATTGTTTCCCTGTTATCTATAACTAATTGACTAATGTTTATTTTTAGTCTTTTATATATTTCTAAATGATGTTCCTCTGGTTTTGTAGTTGTTCTTATAATATTTAATCGGTTATTTTCATCAATAAAGTTTATACTTACAATTTGGCGAAATTTAATAATAATCTTATTTTGTTCCAGTTAAGATTATTTTCCTCTTTGTTTTTAAAACTCTCTTCAATACAATTATATACATGATGTTATTCATGATGTTATTTTATCATAAAACACGTCGAATGTCAAAAGGAAAATCACTCAAAATTTAACTTTTCGGCGCTATTTTCCGGTTTTAGACATTTTAAATTTTCAAGTTCTCGAAAATTAAACGCTTGATTTTCCGAAAGATGGATTTTAACCGAAATTTTGCTCAAAAGTTGCGAAACGTCGGCTAACAATGACTGCTGAATAGTAATAAAATTTTTATTCTTCTACGGACGTTTCAGGATAATATTCGCTTATTATCTCTTTTACTCCGGAATATGCGTTTCCGGCTTCTTGCGCCAATTGAAATAAATTCCAGAACATTTTATATGATGCGTTAAGTTTTAAGGAGTCCTGAACTTGAACGGACGATTCGGAATTTATTTCAGAACGCGATAACGCTTTCTTATTTGTTTCAGAGCGAGATAAAGCTTTCATATTTTTGTATTCGGAAATTATACCGGTAATTTTCGGTATAATTCGCAATATTGATTTCGCGGTTTTATCTATGCTCTCGGAGGGAATAGATAAACCTGAAACAACCTCGTTTATAATCTCGGTAAATTCCTCATTGTCAATATTTTTTATACTTTCAAATATCGACAATAATAAATCAAAATCGCTCAATAATTTCAAATTATCATTTATAAGTTCAAAGTTTTCTCCGGTATTCAAATAGCCGCGCATAAGACAAACTGTTTCGACAAGAGATTTTATTAAATCTTTTTGGGACTGAGTTATCCTTGAGTTCAGTTTCAATTTATATTGAATCGTATTTGACGGAATAAAATATATTTTGTTTTTAAATTTATTATTGCCCGGAATAACCATATCAATCTTAATATGATTATTGTTTTCATTAGATTGATAATAAACAATCTGAATCGAAGATGTGATTTTTACCGGTTTTTCGTCGTTGATAAATACTATGTATTCAAGGTTATGATCAAACTCAGGAATTTCAAGCATCAAGAATTTACTTGATTTGATTGAAGTTTTTTTTTTTAAATCCTGCAAATTGCCGCCAAACGCGTAATTCGTAAATAATAAAACCGCTAAACAAAGCTGAATTACCAGTTTGAAAAAAAAATTCATTCCCATTATTTGATATTTAACAAAATTGATTTTAAATTATTATAATAATCCTTTAAAAAAAATTCAAGTTTAGATTTTTTTTATTGACAAATATTTTTGTTTAAATATTATATAACACAAAATATTTTTTGCCCCCTAGTGTAACGGCAGCACACCGGACTCTGACTCCGTTCGTATAGGTTCGAATCCTATGGGGGCATCCACCATTAACCACTTTATTTTCAGTTAATTAAAATGGTTTTTCAGCCGCCTATTATATCAGCCAATTTCTCTTGGCGCGAAAAAAGCGCGAAAAATGTATAACTTTGGAGTTTATCAATCGCGGTTTTCCATTCTCTCCAAATTCGCGCGAGAATAGAAATTCAACCCGAATAATGCAATAAAAAAAGTGAAGTTTTTCAAAACATATATGTATGATTGCGATTTAAAATCGCAATTAATGTTAAAACTTCTAAAAACCTGAAAACTTTTAAAATTTACGGCTTTAGCCGTAAATCATACGTTTTTTAGATTTTGAAAAATTGTCTGAAACAAGTATTCTATGCTGTCTGAACAATTTTTCGAAATCCTTATGCAGTTCTCGGGTTAAAAAAGCGGAATTTTTGAAAGCGCGCCAAATTGAAGCGAGCGCAGTAAGAAATTGTTCCAATATTATTAACAAAATTTTCGCATATTATTTCAGTTATTTTTGCCGACAGCTAAATGAAATAATAGAAAAATATTTTTCGCTCGAATTAGCGATTGTGTCAAATATTTTTGATGATTTGTATTCTATCCACGAATGTCCCGACAATTTATTGTTATTTGAAACCCCTATGCGCATCTCAAATTTAGTATCGCAATATTTATTCAGTAAATAATACAGAATAACCGATTTTTCAAGGCAATTCGGTTCGCCTGCCGTCTTTAAAATTCTTGTCGCCCAAATATTATACCAGACCGGAGGAATATTTTTTTTGCGGAATTTCAAGGGAGAATACAGACCAACAAGTTTTCTTATGTTAATTCTATGCTTCAAAAACTTGATAAATACAGAATTAACAATAATCCACACCAGAATTTTAATTTTGAATAATCTCGATAATATTTTCATTTTCGAGTTCGGATAAAAATTCGTTAATTTGTTTTTCAAGTTCTATTCGGCTGAATCTGTCGAATTGGAACTCGGCAGATATAAATTTTATTATATCGTCAAATCCGCAGATTTTCTTTTCTTTTATGAACTCAAAAATTTCTATTCCGGATTTTTTTAAACCGTAATAACAACTGTTGTCAATGTTCAATATAATCAGTTCGTCGTTTAATTGTCTTGAAACAAGGTCTGCGTTTAATTTAATTTTTTTCATATTTAAATCCGGCAATTCAATAATTTTTCAATATTTTATTTAAAATTTTTTCAGGAGTTATAGGCAGAGAATATATATGGAAACCAAGCGCGTCGAATATAGCGTTATTGATTGCCGGAGCTACCGCCGCATACGCGACCTCGCCCACGGCTTTCAAACCATAAGGTCCGGTCGGTTCCTCTGTCTCGACAAAAACCGTTTTAATTTCCGGTTTTTCAAATATTGTCGGAATTTTGTAAGCGAGCAAATCCGTTTCAACCGCCTTGCCGCTTTTCGAATATGAAATATTCTCGTATAAAGCATAACCAAGCGCCTGCATTGTAGTTCCTTCTATCTGTCCTTCCGCAAGCGTCGGATTGACAATTTTTCCGCAGTCCAGCATTTGAACAATTTTTACAATCTTTATTTTTCCCGTTTTTTTATTAATATCAATATCGGCAAAAGTCGCGACAAAAGGCGGAGCGGAATTTTCTTTTTTTACCGTGGCGCTAAACACTGTTTCGACCGGTTTCAAATCCAAAAAAATCAATCGCGCTATATTTTCAATATCAAATGTTTTGGTTCCGGATATTATTTGCGAGTTTTTAAAAATAAATTCTGATTCATCAATCCCGTATTTTTTTGAAACCCAATTTAAAATTTGAGTTTTTAATTTTTCACAGGCTCTTTTTACGGCTTCTCCGGCAAAGTAAGTGGTATTCGAAGCGTATGAGCCGGAATCATAAGGCGTAACAGCCGTATCTGAAGCGATTAGATGAATTTTATCCAAAGTCAAACTCAAAGTTTGGGCGGCGATTTGAGTTAAAACCGTATCGGCGCCAGAGCCAACGTCGACGGCTCCGCTCAATAATTGAATGCTGCCATCTTCATTCAGAGATACTGTAACTACCGACCTTGTTATATTGGCAATACCGCTTCCCTGCATCGATATAGCCATACCTTTTCCGGTAACAACGTCTTCATTAGCCGCTTCCCGCCGTTTATTGAATTCAATCAGTTGTTTTCCGTATTCAATTAATTTCGGGAGTTCGCAGACGTTCACAATCTCGCCTTTCGGGAACGGTTTTACAAATAAAGTTTCGACCTGAAGTCTGTCCCCTTTTCTTATGCAATTAATTCTTCTCAATTCTTCGGGCTGTATTTTCATTTTTTTAGCCGCCTCGTCGAATAAAGATTCAAGAGCAAACATTACTTGCGGTTCTCCGTATCCTCTGAACGCGCCTGACGGCGTTTTATTAGTATAGACGACCTTGACGTCGGTTTTAATGTTTGGAGCTGGATATAAAGACATTATACGCATAACCGCAAGCTCGGCAACCGTAGAACCATGACCGCCGTATGCGCCTGTATCGGATAAGATATCCGCTTCAAGATTAATTAATTTTCCACGATTTGAAAAACCGAGTTTCAACGAAGTTCTGAAAGGATGTCTTGTTCTTGCAAATAGAAATTCTTCTTTTCTTGTCATCAAAATTTTTACGGGTTTATCAAGAAGCGAAGCCGCAAACGCCGCGTAATGTTCGACAATTATTTCCTGTTTGCCTCCGAATCCGCCGCCTATTCTCGGTTTTATTACTCTTACTTTTGAAAACGGGAGCCGTAGAAGTTTTGCTATTATTCTTCTAACGTCAAAAGGAACTTGAGTCGAAGCGTAAACATTAATTCTCTCGTATTCGTCTTTAAAAGCAATGGCGGTATGAGGTTCGAGATGAGCGTGCTGCTGCTTGGACGTTTCAAAAATGTTTTCAACTATTACCGGAGTATCGTCCCAGTTTATTTTACCTTGCTCATAATGAAATGAAGAAGTTAAATTTTTGCCGGAATCTTGAATGTTTAAAATATCATTATTATTATGAATACTTGCTTTCGGATGAAAATACGAATCTTCAAAATTTAAAATTACAGGCAGTTCGCCGTATTCTATTTTTATAAGTTTGACGGCTTCTTCCGCTGTTTTTAAATCCTCTGCAACAACTGCGGCTACCGGCTCTCCGTAAAATCTTACTTTTGAATCGAACATCCGCAAATCATAAGGCGACGGTTCGGGATAGCCTTGAGCGGCGGACGTGTATTTAAGGTCGGGAGTATTTTTATAAGTCAGAATTAATTTAACGCCCTTTAACGCTTCCGCTTTTGAAACGTCGATATTTTTTATCAAGCCGTGAGCGACAGAGGATAAAGCAAGTTTCATATAATATTGATCCGGAAACATCATATCGCTTACGTATTGCGATTTTCCGCGGGTCAAACCGTCGCCGTCGATTTTATCCACCGGTTTGCCGAAAAGTTCGGCGTCCATTTCAAAAGTTTTATCTTCAATGCTTTTGCGTTTGTTTATAACGTCAAAAAAAAGTTCGGCTCCTTTTATAATTTTTTCATAACCTGTGCATCTGCATAAATTACCGGACAATTGTTTTATCAAAGTCTCTCTGTCCGGATTCCGGTTTTCAAAATATAAACCCGCCGCAGCCATAATAAAACCGCAAGAGCAGAATCCGCATTGAGCGCTCCCCGCCCGTTTAAAACAAAGAGGCAAAAGTTTTAATTCGTCGTTAAAACTTATGACTCCTTCGACGGTCAAAATTTCGCATGCTTCCGCCTGAACCGCAAGCGTCAAACAAGATAAAACATTTTTTTTGTCGATTAAAACCGAACAACCGCCGCAATTGCCGCCGTCGCACGCCTGACGCAATCCTTTATATCCGGCTTTTTTCAACAACTCGACAAGTTTGGTTGAAACTTCAACCTCGAATTTTCTTGTTTTTCCGTCGATATTCAGTTCAATATTCTTTTTCATTTATCCCGCTCAATTCATAGTTTTTTAAAAATTTTTTGTATCTATTTTTCAATTCTTGGCTATTGCGGTTTCTATCAAATATTTTAATATATTTTTCCTGTAATCCGAAGAAGCTCTCATATCGGTTTTAGGAGAAGGTTTGGTTTCTATTTTATTCATCAAAGATTCCACAGATTCATTTTTCAAAAAACACTCGGTATTAAGCCAGTAACTTCCTAATGCAACATCGAATTCCGGGAAACTTTTATATTTCATAACAGTTATATTTAAAGTGGCGATATCTCTTCCCATTCTCGATTCTTTTACAAAAGAAGATTTTTTTATTCCGTCAAGTTTTGATTTTTTAAATATAAAAGAATTAATTATGTTTTTCGGAGGCAGCGCGAATCTTCCGTTTTTTGGATTTATAAAATCATTAAGCTTAATAATTTTTATGCCGGTTTCATCTATGACTTCCATATCGGGATTCGACAAATACAAAAACCCAAGCGTATCGGAAAAATCAAATTGAGAAATCAAATTTCCCGCTAATGTAGCCATATTGCGTATTTGAGGAGACGCAATTAATCCGCAGGATTCGACAAGTCCCTCAAAAAAGTTAAAATATTCAACGTTTTTTAACGCTTCCAATTCTGAAAGTTTTATTCCGGCTCCTATTTCTATCGAATCTTGATGTTCAATAATATTTTTTTTTATTATTTTTGTCAAAGCTATCAAATAATCGGAATTATTGCCGCGCCAGTTTATAGTTACGCCGCCGGCGTAATACGAAAAACTGCCGTCAAGTTGATTGATTATTTGAAAAGTTTCATCAAATGTTTGCGGAGTAAAAAAATCTTTATGCATACTTGTTGAACTTTATAATAATTCGTAAAAAAAATCAATTTGAAAATGGCTTTACAATTTTCTCGATTTTTAAAAGTTGCAGATAAAAAAAGCACTAAGACTCTGTAATTCTAAAGGTTTAATAATCTGCAACCGCTAACGCGGTTGAATTTTACATAACCTCGCTTTTGGCAATTATTTCGAAACCGTCTGAAGTTATCGTCAAAAAAAAGCAATATATGGAAAGACATTATTTTTTTTTATTATATAATCACAAAATAAATTTAAAAACCAAATATTTTAAAAGGAGAGAGTTTTGTTATGGAACAATACGCATTAAAACCTATCGGAATTATTCGAGGACAAGATCGTCCGGTTTGCATCATAAAAAAAGAATACGTTCCGGCGTTAAAGTTCATTGATAATTTCAGTCATATCCTGTTAATTACAAACAAGGCAAATCAAAACTATGGAACCAAGCTGAATACAATTCATAATCCTTTCAACAACGACAAATTTTATTTTTCAATTTCAAGGATAGCCGACGTCGATTATAAAGCGGGCATAATAAGGATTGATAATTTCAAATCGGAAAATAACGCGGAAATATTCGATATAAAACCTTATTTTCCCATTGAGGATAGAATAAAAAATATAACAATGCCGGATTCGGTAAAATCTTTAGGAGAGTGGAGAATCGACCGCGATATTTCCAATTTAGCCGCCGAATCAAATTATAACGATGCTCCGCAAAATTTTTTTTCCGAAAAACAATACAAAATTAATACGATAGGTTTTATAAGAAATATAAATAGAAAAACCATAATTCAATTAGAGAACGGAGCGACAAAAAACGAACTCGATAAACTTGCGGAATTCAGTCATTTGCGCGTATTCTGGTGGTTCAGCAGATTTGACGAAGACAAATATAGAAAAGCGGTTCTTTGCAATCCGCCTTACGAAAAGGCGCCGGCAACCGGAATATTCGCGTCGCGCTCTCCGGTAAGACCCAATCCAATCGCGCTGACAAACGCGCGAATAATAAATATTGATTTCAAAAATTCAGCGATTGAAATATCCAATATCGACGCGTTCGATAAAACGCCCGTGATAGATTTAAAACCTTATATAGCGGGAGTTGACAGGGTTCAAAAATTCGCGGTTCCGGAATGGTTGAATCATTGGCCGGAATGGAACGAAGAAGAAAAAATAAAAGAGATTAAAACCGGCGATTTAAAAAACTCTGACTATGACGAACTGAAGAAAATATGCGCGGGCGACAGCAATTCCGTTAAAATCCCCGTATACAATCAAGAATTCAAATTTTCAGAAAACAATTCAAACGAATCCGCAGATACGCAGAAAATAATTATTTCCGGATGTTCCCACCACAATCTTAAAAATATTTCTTTGAGCATACCTAAAAATAAATTTACCGTTGTAACAGGCGTAAGCGGAAGCGGGAAATCTTCCCTCGTATTCGACACGGTTTTCGCGGAAAGCCAGCGGCGGTTTATGGATTCTCTTTCAACAACCGGAAGACAGGCGTTTGAACAATTTGAAAAACCGCAGGTGGATAAGATTTACGGATTGCCTCCGGCAATATCAGTCGAACAAAAATCGGCGAACCGGAATCCGCGATCGACCGTGGGAACTATGACGGAAATTTACGACTATCTGCGTTTATTATTCAGCCGCGCCGGAATCAGACATTGTCCGGACTGCGGAGCGTCCGTAAAACCTCGAAGCGAATATCAAATCGTAGAACTGATTTTATCGCTTCCAGAATTTTCAAAACTTGAAATTACCGAAGCTGAAAGCGGAGAACTCATATCCGAATTTGAAATTTCTCCGGACAAAAAAAATCCGGTGTTCAAAAATAAAATAAAAGAAATAGTAAAACGGGCGTTAATAATCGGACGAGGCGCGTTTGCGGTCAAAATAAACGATTCCATTTCAAATGCCGGAATCAATGACAAAAAAGATTCCGCAGCCGGATTAGGAGCCGGCAAAAATCCGACAAACGAAAACTTTTCCAACGTCGAAAAAAAATTTATTCTGCATACCCGCAATAAATGTTATCATTGCGGCAGAATATTTTTTGATTTATCTTCGTCGTATTTCAGTTATAATAATCCGGTCGGGATGTGTCCGAAATGCAGCGGACTCGGATATACTATCGAAGTTTATCCAGAGCTTATCGTATCGCGTCCGGATTTGTCGATACTCGACGGCGCCTCGTTATGGTGGGGCAATTTAAGACAGCAAATAAAAAAACCTACCGGCAACTGGTGGAAAGGAGAAGTTTTAGCGCTCGCTCAAATAATGAAAGTAGATTTGGAAAAACCGTGGAAAGACTTGCCTGAGGATTTTAAAAACAAAGCCCTTTACGGAACCGACGGAATCGAGGTGAAATTCGAATACTCGTCGGCGCGCGGCAGAAAAGGAGAAATTACGCGTCCGGTTACAGGCGCGGCAAATAACATCTCAAGAATGTTCCGCGATACTCAGGGAGAAGGCAGCCGTCAATTTTATATGCAATTTATGCGAAACGAATTATGTTCCGAATGCAAAGGCGAGAGATTAAATTCAGAAAGCAGAATAGTTACGGTATGCGGAATTCGTTATCCTCAAGCCGCTCAAAAAAACATCGAAGACTTGTTCAACTGGATAAATGAATTGCCGAAAACTCTTGAAAAAGAGGATTTGCAGATAGCTTCGGATTTGTTAAATGAAATATACAGACGTTTGAAAGCGTTGATGAATATCGGGGTTAATTATCTCACTCTCGACAGACCGGCTCCAACATTGTCCGGAGGCGAAGCTCAACGCTTGCGGCTTGCGTCTCAATTAAATTGCGGATTAACTGATTTATTATATGTTCTTGACGAGCCTTCAATCGGATTGCATCCTTCCGACCATCATCTTTTAATCGACGCTATGAAAAAAATAAGAGACGCGGGAAATACTCTGCTGGTTGTCGAACACGATACGGACACAATGAAATCCGCGGACTGGCTTATCGAAATCGGACCTGGCGCGGGAGAAACCGGCGGCTATATTACAGCTCAAGGAACTCCGCAATCTGTCATGGACGCGGGCGATTCCATAACGGCAAAATATCTAACCGGAAAACTTAATGTCGAAAATAATACGGCAAACAGAAAAAACGAAAAACAGAATTATCTGAAACTATTCAATTGTTCGCTTAACAATCTAAAAAACATCGACGTATCGTTTCCGCTCGGAAAATTCATCTGCATTACCGGAGTCAGCGGATGCGGCAAAAGCAGCCTCGCCTCAAAAACTTTATATCCGGCTCTCGAATCTTATTTTGCCGGACATTCTTACAATACTAACTATATTGATAAAATCGAGGGTCTTGAATTCATCGATAACGTTATAACAGTAACGCAATCGCCTATCGGCAGAACTCCAAGGTCAAATCCCGCCACTTATATTGAACTTTTTGATGAAATCAGAAAAGTATTCGCAAAAACCGAAGAAGCCGTTAACTTAGGGTTTAAAGAAAATCATTTCAGTTTTAACGCCAAAGGCGGCAGATGCGAGTCATGTCAGGGAGCAGGCCGAAAAAATATTGAAATGCATTTTATGCAGGATATATGGATTGAATGTCCCGAATGCAGGGGCAAACGGTTCAACCGCGATATCTTAGAAATAAAGTTTAAAGAAAAAAATATTGCGGACATACTTGAAATGGACGCGGCGCAGGCTTTGAAATTATTTGCTGAAAATAAAAAAATAAACAGAATACTAAATACTCTTAACGACGTTGGTCTCGGTTATATTAAACTTGGACAAAGTTCGGTTACTCTGTCCGGCGGAGAAGCCCAAAGAATAAAACTCGCAAAAGAATTATGCAAATCCGACACAGGGAAAACGCTTTATCTTCTGGACGAACCCACCACCGGACTGCATTGCGCCGACATTCAAAATCTTTTGAATCTTTTGAAACGGCTTACTCAAAAAGGAAATACGGTTATTGTCATAGAACATAACATCGATATGATTAAAAACTCCGATTGGGTAATAGATCTCGGTCCGGAAGGCGGAAATAAAGGAGGGCGTATAATAGCTCAGGGAAAACCTGAAGATATAAAAAAAACAGCGGAGAGTAAAACCGGAAAATTCTTATAAAAATAAAAAATGACTTGAATTTATAATAAAATGTTATATATTTTCATAAACAACATTTTTTTACGGTTTTAATAATTAGGAGTTTTTTATGATTCAGGTTACAGAACTTAAACCGGGCAAAGTCGTTATGATTAACAACCAGTTGTATAACGTATTGAAAGTGTCTTTCAATCAGCCCAAAGAAGCGAGAACCGAGGTGATTTACAGGGTAAAATTTCAAAACATAAGCAATCAATCTATTCTTGAAAAATCATTTCACAGCCCTGATAAACTCGAAGACGTTTTTCTTGAAGTCCGGAAAATGCAGTATCTTTACAACGATATGGAATCTTACACATTTATGGATATTGAAAATTACGAGCAATATCAATTGGATAAACGCTTAATCGGAGACGCGATTAATTACCTGCTCGAAAATATGGAAGTTGTAATTTGTCTTTACGACGGACAACCGGTTACAATCACAATGCCGAATTTCGTCGTTTTAAAAGTAGTCTACACCGAACCCGGAGAAAGAGGCGACACGACCGGAAAAGTTTTGAAACCTGCAAAACTTGAAACCGGACTCGAGGTTCAGGTTCCATTATTTGTGGACACCGACGTCAGAATAAAAGTCGACACGCGGACCGGAGAATACGTAAGCCGAGCTTAAATATTATGAAAAAAACACTTTTAAAATCATTAATTCAAAAAGCTTTGATTGAAGATATCGGTTCCGGCGACATAACGACTGACAGCATTATAACCGGCGATAAAATTCATACGGCAAATTTAATAGCGAAAGAAAACGGAATTATATGCGGGACCGACGCTTTCAAAGAAACATTTTTATTTCTCGAACCGAAAATTAAATTCAAGTTTTTTAAAAACGACGGCGATAAGTGCGTGAAATCAGGTATTATCGCGGAATTAATCGGCCCTGCTCAAGCTATACTTAAAGGAGAACGCGTCGCGTTAAATATCATTCAGCATTTAAGCGGAATAGCGACGCTTACCTCAAAATACGTTGAAATTGCCGGAAAATACGGCGTTCAAATAGCGGACACAAGAAAAACTCTGCCCAACTTAAGATACTTGCAAAAATACGCCGTTACAATCGGCGGCGGAAGAAATCACAGAATGGGATTATACGATATGGCTTTAATAAAAGATAATCATATCAAAGCCGCTGGAAGCATTTCAAAAGCAGTTGAATTAGTCAGGAAAAAAACAGGTTTTTCCGTAAAAATCGAGGTCGAAACCTTTAATCTGAACGACGTCAAAGAAGCTCTCTCCAACCGCGTTGAAGTTATTATGCTCGATAATTTTAAGTTGTCGGATATCGATAAAGCGCTAAATCTAATCGATAAAAAAGCCATCTCTGAAATTTCAGGAAACGTCAGTCTTGATAATCTTGAAGAATATTGCGAAAAAAAACCGGATATTATTTCCGTAGGCAGTTTAACTCATAGCGTTAAGGCGCTTGATATGTCATTGAAGATTAAATAAATAATATGGCTGAAAGAATAATTGTCAAAGGATTAAACTGGATTGGCGACGCCGTTATGTCGTCTCCTTTTTTTGAAAGTTTAAAAAAAGGAAATCCTAAAAGTTCAATCGTTGTTCTCAGCAGACCGTGGACTGCGGAAATATATAAAAACAACCGGTATATAGATAAAGTCGTGGAAATCGACGATAAAAAAAATAAAATCGAAGCTATTAAATTCTTAAAAAAAGAAAAATTCGACGCAGGCATTCTGCTTCCAAAATCTTTATCCGCGGCGTTGCTGTTCAAATTGGGAAACGTAAAAAAAATAAGCGGATGGTCGGCGCAATTCAGAAATTTCATTATTTCCAATCCTGTTTCTCTTACTAAAAATTTAAAAAGCATTCATCAGGTTTATCTTCATCTTGAACTTGCTTACGCTAATTCGGGAGTTAAACTTGAAAAACCGGAAATTTTTCTAGACACTTCCAAATCAACCGACGAACAAATAAAAAAAAAATATTTTAACCGGAAAAACGTTTTTTATCTGGGAATAAATCCCGGCGCGTCTTTTGGTCCGGCAAAACGCTGGAAACCGGAATATTTCGCCGACGTTATAAATCGCCTGAATTCGCTCGACTCCAATATGACGCCTGTATTTTTCGGGTCTTCAAACGAGATTTCCATAAGCGAATCCATAATAAAATCATTGAATAAAAAAATAGAATACGTAAATCTCGCGGGCGCAACGACATTGCAGGAATTGTTTTCAGCAATTAAACAATGCTCTTATTTTCTCACTAACGACAGCGGTCCAATGCATATTGCCGCAGCTCTGAAAATACCTTTAACGGCGATATTCGGTTCGACGAACGATAAAACCACCGGACCGTTTTCGTCTAATTCAATCGTAGTTAAAAGCGGCGCGGAGTGTTCTCCCTGCATTTCTAAAAAATGCAGGTTCAACACGTATAAATGTATGAACGACATTACGCCGGATATGGTTTTAGGCGGCATAGCCGGTTTTCTTAAAAATTTCAAAGGTTAATTTTTTAACCGGTTCTTTTCCGTAAATTCTAAAAACTTATTTTACCGAGGAGCTGTTTATTATGAAAAAATATTTTATAATATTTGTATCCACATTTTTATTATTAAACGCTTACGCCTGTATTTGCGCTCCTTACGAATACATACCTGCGGACGCCAATATTAAACTTAATTCAAAAACAGGAATTACGGTGTTGCCGGAAAAATTTTTAAGAGAATACGATCCCGTTACAATATTTTTCGCTGTTCCTAAAAAAAATGAAGCGCCCTGTCCCGAAGACAATCCCGCAAAATACATTGAAACAAATATAAATCAAGCGGGAGAATACAGATGGATTGATTCAAAAACGCTTCAGTTTAGGCCTGCGTCTCAATGGCTTCCATTAAAAACATATTATTTAAAAATCGACGGTTACGAACTGAAACTTATTACTCTTATGGAACCTCCCGAATCAATGAATCCGGCAAACAATTCATCAGACAACCCTGAAATAAAAGATATAGAATTGACTTTCAAATATGAAATCGGCGAATCGGATTTAAAAAAAATGATACGCATAGAAACTATTGAACTGCCCGGTACTGAAACCGGCAACACAATTGTTATTCCTGAAAACGAATATTCCATAAAAAGGTTGCAAAGACCTTCAAAATCCGAATCGGCAAAGTATATTATCTCTTTGAAAAATCCGGTCAAATCAGGATTAAAAACCGTTTTAAATTTTAAATTGTCGTCAGATGATGAAAAAACGCTTGTAAAATATCAGTTTTCTACTAAAGAAAGTTTTCAAATTAAATTTGCAGGAATTCAAGAATCGAATCTATTGCCCGTCGTTAAAAAAGGCGCGGTTTATTCAAACGAACAAGCAGTTTCCGGAACAAAACAAAATATCGTCTTTCATTTTTCAGCTCCTTTATCAGCGCTTACTTTGTCTGACCTTAAAAAATTAATCAGATTCTCGCCCACTGCCGAAATAATTAATTTCGAGGTTCAAGGCAATATCTTAAACGCCAATTGTAAATTTGAAAAGGAGAAAATTTATAAAATAATCATTTCGCCCGCAAATATTAAAGATATCGACAATAGAATTCTTGATTTAACCGGAGACGTAGAATTTTATTTTTATATTAAACGCAGCGAACCTTTCTTTAACTGGAAACAAAGCGAAGGAATAGTAGAATTGTTTGGTCCTCAGGAATTTCCGTCAACCGGACGCGGAGAAGAAAAAATCGATTTAAGAATATACAAAATAGATCCGCTGAACCGCGCGTTCTGGCCGTTCCCGGAAAAACCAATCGTCATTGACGAAAAAAAAGAACCGCCTCGACCGGGTCAGGAACCAATCACAAACCATCCGGACGCCGAACTAATTAAAATATTGGAACAAAGACGCGAATATTACAACGAAGAAGGCGAACAGTATTACCCCGAAGATAATAATGATAAAATCGCGGATTATGTTACAGACGCTCAAATTTCCAAGCATTTAAAACTATTAGGTTCTCCGCTGATTTCAAAAATAATCGAACTGCCTTCAGCCGATTTCAATAAAACAATTGAATTCGGATTGCCTTTAAAAAAATATTTTGAAGATATTTCCGGAACCGGCAAAGCCGGAACTTATCTCGTTGGAATACGAAGACTCAACGGAGAAACAACGCGAAAATACGTAAGAATTCAGGCTACCGATTTGTGTTTAAGCGTTATCGAAGAAAAACGTTCGATAAAATTCGCGGTTACTTCTTTAAAAACCGGAAAACCTGTGAAATCCGCTCATATTAAAATTCAAGGAATTTATTATAATCAAAATAACAACAATTGGGAAAATCTAATTGAAGGAATTTCGGATGAAAACGGAGTCTTCAATTATGTTCATAAAAAAGCAATATCCGCTAATTTAAAACGGATTATTGTCAGCAAAGACGACGATATGCTGGTTTTAAATCCCTCTTCTCCGCCTCCCTATTTCGTCAACAATCACTGGCATAGAACCGAAAACAGCAACTGGCTAAGCTGGCTTAACAACGTTCCGTATTCAACAGAAAACGATATAAACTATCTTTTACACATATTTACGGAACGCCCTATTTATAAACCCGACGAAGAAGTTTTTATCAAAGGTTATATCCGAAAAAAAGAAAATGGAATTTTGGAGTTTCCTCCGGATGAATTAAAAAACAGATTCGTTTTAGAAATATCTGCCGTCGGCAATAAAAAATGGAAATCCAATATTTCTTTAAACCGGTTCGGAAGTTTTGATTATGTTTTTAAAGAAAAAGATTTGCCTACAGGAAATTATACGGTTTGCGTTTTTGACCTTAAGGAAAAAATTTTTTTAGACGTTCAGACCGGATTTAAAAAAGAAGCGTATAAAATTCCGACTTTCGATATTCAAATTTACGCATCCGATTCGGTTCCTAACGACAGACCGTTTCCGGTTAAAGCGACGGCAGAATATTACGCCGGCGGAAAAATAACCAACCGTCCGGTTCAATGGAGAATCATTCAATATCCTTACGCGTATTTTACCGAAACAAAAGACGGATTCATTTATTCGTCCGACAACAGGTTTGGCAATTACCAATCTTTTTCCGACTATGGAATGAAAGAGGACACTGGAATTATTGATTACAGCGGCGAATGCAATATGGCTATCAATCCCGGCGCGGAGATTGACGGCTCGGCTCGAGTCTATAGCATTGAAGCGACAGTTACCGATATCGATATGCAAACCGTGACAAGAACTAAAGAAGTAATATCGCTTCCGCCGTTTGTTATAGGATTAAAAAACAAAAAAATATTTTATAAAGCCGATTTGATAAAACCGGAATATAAAGTCTTATCATTCGGCGGAGGATTTGCCGAGAACGTAAATTTAAACGTTAAATTACTGAAACGCGAATGGCATTCCTATCTCCGCGAAGCTAATTTTTCACAGTCAAAAGCCGAATACGTAACCGAAAGCGTGGATAATTTAATGTTTGAAAAAAAAATCTTATCTTCAAAAAAAGTAGAAACCATAAATATTCCGGAATTGAATTCAGGCGTTTATATTTTGGAAATCGAGGGTCGGGATATGCTTGGCAGAATTCAAGCGGTATCTTCCGATTTTTACGTTTCAAATTCAGACAAACCTGTTTCTTGGGAAAAAGCCGTTGATAATGTTTTCAAAACGGTTTCGGACAAAGACGGCTATGTTCCGGGAGAAACTGCAAAAATGGTGGTAAAAAGTCCTTTCTCAACCGGAAACATATTGACTGTCGTCGAACATCCGGAAAAAAATATTTATAAATGGAACTCGGTTGAAAACGGCAACGCGATAATTGAAATACCGATTGAAAAATGTTTTACTCCGCAGCTTGCAGTTCATTTTCTTCTTATGCGCGGAAGAAACGGCGATTCGGATAATTCAACCCAAAACCGTAGAATCGACGTTAACAAACCTCAGACGGTATGCGCGACCAATTACATTAAAGTTAAACCCGTAGAAAATCAAATCGAAATGAAACTTGAACATCCAAAAACCGTCCTGCCCGGTTCAGAGGTTTCGATAAAAATCGAATTAAAGGATAATAATTCAAAACCCTTATCCGGAGAATTAACTTTATGGCTTGTCGACGAAGCGGTATTATCGCTTGCTCCGGAAAAAAATATCGATCCGTTAAAAAATATGATAAAACCGGTTTCTTCTTCAATTAGAATAACCGATTATAGAAATAAAATTATTGGAAAAGTATTATTGAACGAAGAAACAGGCGGCGACGGAAAAACTCACGGCGACGTGAAAACAAAAAACACAGTCAGAAAAAATTTTAAAACCGTTCCATATTATAATCCGTCCATAATAATCGGAGATTCCGGCGTAGCTCTCGTAAAATTCCGCATATCCGACGATTTGACCAATTTCAAAATCAGAGCCGTAGTCTGCGGCAATTCGGGCGAGCGGTTCGGGTCGGCAAAATCCTCAATATCAGTTAGACTGCCCGTAATTGTCCAACCGGCGCTTCCGCGATTCGTAAGAATAGGCGACGAATTTAAAGCGGGCGGAATAGGCAGAATAATAGAAGGAGCTTCAGGCGACGCAAAATGTTCTATCGAAACCGAAAACGCTTTGGTCTCCGGAACCGCGTCAAAAAAATTCTTTCTGAATTCAAATAAATCCGAACAGATTTATTTTGATATGAAAGTTCCGGTTCCCGAACTTATCAAATCCGGAAAAACGGTTCAATCCGAAATGAAAATAAAACTTTCGCTTACGCGAGAATACGATAACGCGGGAGACGCGTTTGAAATCTCTATTCCTATTAAAGACGACAGACGAAAAATATCTTATCAATACGATACCGAATTAATCTCGGGATTAATTTATTATCTTCCTGAACCAAAGGAAAAATACAGAGGAAACAGTCTTATCAAAGAATTTATGGCGACCGATAAGATAGCGGTATTAAAAACGGCGAATGCGCTCGCATTTCTCGCCCGTTATCCTCACGGTTGTCTTGAACAAAAAATAAGTCAATCTTATTCGTCAATAGCTTTGCGCGGAATTCTCGAACGTTTCAATATGACAGAACTCGTAAAAACAATAGACGAAAAAATCAATGAAACGTTTTTTTATCTGGAACAATGCCTGGGTGCGGACGGACTTTACTCTTACTGGCCCGGAAGCGAAGGTTATGTTTATCTTACCGCGTATATTGTCGAATTTTTAACTGAAGCTAAGAGGGCTGGTTATAAGTTTCCCGATAAACTTCTTGCCAGACCAATAACGCATCTTCAAAAAGCTTTGCGTTCCGATTATGAAAATTTTATAGACGGTCAATCATTTTTGGAAAGAGTTGAATCGTTATACGCATTAGGAAGGGCAGGGTATTTTGACGCGTCTTACGCTCGGGAATTAAGTTCAAAAATTAATTACATGAATCTATTCTCCAAATCAAGACTTATGCTGGCGCTTTTGGAAAATAAAGGGAAATCAGATAAAAAAAATATCGAACAATTAAGAAAGGAAATCTGGGAGAACACGATTTTCACTTTACGCGACGGAATTGAAAAATATTCCGGTCTTCAAAAATTCACAGGTTCTCCAAATGACGATTTAGTGTTAAGCTCTGAAAAAAGAACTCTCGCAAACGTAATACGCTCGTTATGGAGAACCGACTCGAATAATGAAAAATTAAATCAAATGATAAACGAACTCGCCATTGTTGGAACCGGCGACGGCTGGGGAAATACTATAAACAACGCCTCGGCGTTATTGGCGTTGAACGACGTAATTTCGGTTCCCGAAAAAAAATACGACGAAACGAAATTTGAAGTTTCAACCGGAAAAATCTATGACGATTTCAAGCTTACGGCAAAAAACCCGATTTATTTTTATAAAACCAATTCTTCGGAAAAAACAAAAATAGTTATGAAAGAAAGCGATAAAAAAGTTTTCGGATCGTTTAAAATGTCTTATATTCCAGATCTTGACGGTTCTTTTGTAAAACAGGAAAACAACGGGTTTGTGATTGAAAATGAATTTATTAAAATCGACGAAAGCAACAACATAATCAAACGCGAAAAAATCAACAAATCCGGATTATCGCTGAAATATTCGCCGGGAGATATTATTGAAATACACATTTCAGTAATAAATCCGAAAAAACAGAATTTCGTAGCGATAACAATTCCTATCGCCGCGGGTTTTGAACCTATGAATCCCGAACTTTCTACTTCGTCGCATCTCGCAAAACCCGCCGGAAAAATCACTAAAACGCCGTCGTATTCAATGTATCTCGACGATGAAGTAAAATATTACTATAATGAACTGCCTCAAGGCAATTATGATTTTTACTTCAGAGTAAAAGCCGCCATAGAAGGAAATTTTACTAACCCTGCAGCTTTTGCTGAATTAATGTATAACGATAATATCAGAGGAAATTCATTTGGAACAAAAATAAAAATTAACAATTAATCGGAATTAAATGTTCCTGTTCGGGTTCAATATGAACTGTTAAAACTGTTTAAACCTGAAAACTGCCAAGTAAAAATTAATTCTTTTGAAAAAGCGCTCAAAAACATTGTATATTTGTTTTGATAAAGAAAATAATTCAAATGATAATTATCAATCAATAAAAAAAATAGCCGACAAAAATAATATTAAAATTCGAATAGTTGGCTCGTTAACGCCGAAACATCATCAGGAGTTGTTAGATATTCCATTGTGCAAAATTTCTCTTATTTATTTTTAATGACTTAGATGATTTGAATTCCGGCGCTCTGAATTTACGATAAAAGAAATGCTTCCAGGCTTATCGAAGAAATGACGGATAATTAGAAAAAATTATTTAAACTATTTAATTTTGTCTTATTAATACGCTATTTTTTTCCATTTGTTTTCTGTTTTAAGCGAATTCTTTAACCTATTCAGTAAAGTCAAGATAAAGTATTGAATTGATTCCTTCAATTCCGTCGAGTTGAAAATGAATATTATTTGCGTCCGGAATAATTTTACCGTCAACTATAAACTTATAAAAATATCTGCCCGCCGGAATATTAAGTTCGCAGAACCATACTCCTGAAACAAAATCATAAGTCAAAGGTTCGCGGCGCCAGTCGTTAAAACTGCCGGTAATAAAAACTGATTTTGCGGATCTGGATTGAAAATATATTATCCGCGAATAACCGTTTTTCAATAATTGTTTTAAAGCGAATTCTTCTTCCGTTAATTTTAATCCGCTTGATTTTTCCTGCGAATATTTTTCCGGTTCAATCGGATAGTCGCGTTTTATTGAAGACAAAATAAATTCGACCGGCGGAATCTTTTTTTCAATACTTACCGGAGGCGGAACAACTTTTACGTTTTCGGGTTTATCATATTTTTCATTAGATTCCGTAGTTGCAGCGTCAACCGAATACCCTTGAAAAACCGGATACTGCGACGGTTTTATTTCCGCGTCTTTTTTGTCTGGCAATGATGTTAATGCGGGTTTCGAAAGCTGCATAATTTTAATTAAAGCTTCAAGCTCTGCGTTTTTTTTCTGTTCTTGGATTTTCAATTTTGGTTCAGTTCTTTTTCCAAACAAATAATTTAATGAAAATCTATGCGTATTTCCAAGTTCTGTAAATGGAAGAAAAGCGTAATCCAAATCAAAATTCATCAAGTTAAAACCGAGACCGACCGAGTATCCTTTTCGGTCGGATTCAATTCCGTTATATCCGGCTCTGACTCCAAAATTGAAATCATAATTTTTCGGCAAAACAAATAATTCCACGCCAAGATTCGCATAAATTTCATTATCGTTCGGAATATTCACGTCGAGCGCAGTTAAAAACCTGTCGTCAAAAAATTTATAAGATACTCCAAGTTTCAAATTCAGCGGCATTTTATCATTTTCGCTTTCAAACTTACTCAAGCGTCCGAAATTCTGAATTAATGCTCCTGCCGAAAAGTCTTCGTTGAAATCATATTGCATTCCCAAATCAAACGCAATGCCCTGCGCGGATTCCTTGTCGATTTTTTGATGAATCAGTTTCGCTCCTATTCCGTATTTCGCGAATTTATTGAATAATTTGAATTTATCCGCATAAGACAAATGCAGCATTCTGTCGTAAGCCGAATATTTTCCGTCTTTATAATACGGATTCGCAGGATTTCCCGTTTCTACTGTTTTTTCTATAGAGCCGTAATCAAGCGAAGAAATTGCCGCGCCGAATACTCCGTAATCTTTTATCGGCGTAACAAATGATAAAACATTATAATTAATATCAAGCAGCCAGTTCAAATGCATAAAGGATATGGTTTTATTTGATACGTCATACAAACCCGCCGGATTGTAATACAAAGAATTTATATCTCCTGATACCGCTGAAAACGCTTCGCCCATTCCCGCCGGTCGCGCTCCGTATCCGAGTTTAAGGAAAGCCGCGCCTGTGGTTCCGACGTCTTTAGAACCAAACGCCGATAACTCCGAAGGAATCATTATACAGATAAAAAAAGCTACTACTGCGCTGAAACAAATTAATTTATTTTTCATAATTAAATCAAGAATAATTCTTTTTTTATCAGCCGCGTTTTTCATTTTATTTCACAACCCCGAGTTTTCCTATCTTTTTTGAAGAACCGGTTTTTAAAATATAAATGTAAATTCCGCTGGCAACTTCTCTTCCATATTTATTTTTAACGTCCCATTTTAAAGTAACGCTGTTTCCGGACGGGATTATCTGATTTTTATCGAAATCAACGACAAGTTCTCCGTTTATATTATAAATCTGAAGCGATTCAAAATCTGCCGGAATGTTTGCGAATTTTATAAAACCGTCGAGAGATTTTGATTTATAGAACGGATTTGGATAGACTGCAAATTCAGATAAATCCGCAGGAACGGGATTAACTGAAAGAATTATATAAACCGAATTGTTTTGTCTTACTATATTCAAATATCCGTTAGTATCAACGCTCGAATTTTCAAGAATGCTCCATTCATTTTTAGTTTCGTCGAGAACAAATATTTTCAGCAAAACGGTATCGGAAGTTATTGCTATAGTATCCGGAATTTTTACCGACATCTTAATATAGTTATTAAAATCATGAATTTCCAAACCGTTTGAATCTTTAAACAAAACCCAATAAACATTATTGTCAGCGTTTGGCGAATTCAAATCGGAATTCGATAACGGTTTGATTCCCGGCAAATTCGCTATTTTATTATTTGCGGATTTGATTGAATTAATTATATGCTCGTATTTTTCTTCGTCGTATTTAAATATTCCGTTTAAAGCGTTCCAATTGAAAATATAAAATTCTCCGATATTTGCGAAATCAGAATTATGCACCTCGAAATTTAATTTATCTTCATAATATAATTTTTTTGTAATCGCGCCTGTATCGTTTGTCTTAACGGATTTAACTCCTGAAACAACGCCCGCGTTATTTTCAATATCATACGGACGGATTTGATAATAATAATTTTTTCCGGGTATAACATTGTTATCGGTAAATTTGTTGGAATACGCAAAACCTATATTGTTAAAAGTTCCGCTAAAAGTATCGCTTCTTAATATCCCGTATTTATTTATTCCGTATTCAAAAGACTCAAGCCAGCTTAACGTAATTTCATCAGAACCGGCAAACGCTGAAATCGTAAACGGACTTTCCGGAACCGGATTTTTATTAGACCATTCGGAAACTATAATCATCCCGGCGGAATCATTGTTTTCATAAATGGAAATAGTCCTTTCCGAACTCACAATTAACGTTCTATTGTCGCCTGCTTCATATTCGCCGTCTATAACGAATTTATAATTATACGTTCCGTCCGGCAGACTTAATTCCACCTGCCAATTTCCAGAACCGGTATTTGTTAAAGGCGTAGCGCTATTATTCCAGCCGTTAAAATCTCCGGATACTGAAATCTTTGAAGCCGCAAAACTCTGATAAGACAATAGAGTTTTTGATTCTTCTTTCAATTCAATCGGAGTTCCCGGATTTAAAAGAAAACTATAATTTAAATTATTATTCGTAACAAATTTCGCGTCAAACTGATAAACTCCTTTTTTTATTTTATTCATCTTGTTGTCGAGCTTATTTGAAGTCAGCGGCTTAACGTTTCCAAGTATTCCTATTCCGTATTGCGGTTCTGTAATCAAACCAGAAATCAGCGAATTCCTTAAATCAAGAATAAAAATTACCGGAATTTCTTTGCCTGCCACGCCTGAATTTGAAGCGCTCATATCGCTTGATAATCCGCCGAAATCAACTGATTTCACCTGATAATTATACGGAATATCCATTACTACGTTATTATCTATATAAATTATAGATACTGTAGTGCAGACTAAATTTCCATTTTTATAAACTTCAAAATAATCAATATCAATATCCCGCGCTGAATTAATATTTATGTTTAATTTTATCGCTCCGCTATCTGATAATATTGTTAATTCAGGTTTATACGGTTTATCATTCCAGTTATCATAATTAATATTTTTTATAATAACTTCTCTATTGTTATCTTCCCAAACTGATTTGTTGTATAAATACTTATATGTGTATTTTTTATTCAATATCAATGGTATAACTGTAGACCAGCGTCCATCGGCTGTAGAATCAGGAATAAGAGTTTGATCTGTTTTATTCCAATTATTAAAATCGCCCGCTATTGTAAAATTGTAAATATTATTTTCTCCCTGAGTTATTCCGGAATACAAATAAAAAGTTACATTGGTCAAAATTCCAGAGCGAGCGGCAAATTCGTCTGAAAATCCGCTTTCATATTTGAACCCGGTTCCGTCCTGAACTTTAATCTTATAATAAAAAGTGTCTGTCGAATTGACGTTTGAATCAATATAATTCGTATCAGTTGTAGTATAAACTAAAACATAATCTCCTGTCTGATTATTTTTCTTATATAAATAAAAAGTATCCGCGTCGAAATCTCCAAGCGTCCAGTATAAAATTATTTTGCCGCTGTCCGCGTCTGAACTCAAACAAGGCGCCGAAGGCGTATTTCCCCAATTATCATTTATTTCAAATATTCCGCTCGGGGACGAATCTATATTAATATATCTGTCAGAATGGTTCTCATAATCTCCGTCGGTAAAATCCGCTTTAATGTATTTGTATTTAAGATTTGTTCCTACTTGAACATTTTCTAAAATCCCCGTCCATATTCCGTTCTGATCTGTGTCCGTTAAAATCAATCCGTTTCCGCCCCAACCCGGAAGCGGAATATCTCCCGCTACTCTCACGGATTTTATGCGTTCTGTTTTGCCAGCGTCAACTCTGAATAAAACATTTACGGGTTTTGAAACAGTCGCTTGTATTCTATCGCTGAAATAACCTTCGGTTTGTTCTGCTCCGGTTTCTACCGCAGTAAATCTGTAATAATAAGTCGCTCCATTTATCAGATTGTTGTCAATGTATTGAGTATCTGAAACAGCGAACGCTTTTATGAATTGATATAAAATATTGTCAGGCGATATTGTCCTGTATAATTTATAATATCCGGTTTTCCTTATATCAGCCGCATTTGAAGCGTTAAAATTAATTTTAACCGAACTTTCGTCTATCGGTATTGCCGATATATTTTCCGGCGGGTTGGACAGATTACACCAATTATCATAAAATATATTGTTATTCCCGCTGATATAAACTTTACGGTTAGAACCGGATAATCCTGTTTTTCTGTTTCCAGCAATGGATTCCCAGTTGCCGTCGATAACAAATTTATATTCTGTATTATCCTGAATCCCTGACATTTCCGTTATCCAAGTGTCGGTTCCTGAAATCTTTCTGAGAAGCGGCGCGTTATTAGTTTTATCCCAGCCGTTAAAACCGCCTGCTACTTGAACTTTTTGAGCCGAAGCCGAAGTGTCAAAATATTCGAAAGTATATTTCGCGTCTTCTTCATACAAATTATTATTTATAACGTATTTGTATTCATAAACTACTGCCGGTTGTAAATATTTTGTTATTGTCCATTCATTATTTCCTGATTGCAGCATAATATCCTGATAAGGATTATAGCCGTTTGCAGAACTAACCCAGCTTACGGTATCGGTTTTTTCTCCATTGATTTTCACGTTAAAAATTACAGGAACCGGCGTTTGAGTTTTTAAAGAAACAATTGAACTCCAGAATCCTTCCTGAACAATAGAACCCGTATCAACCGAAGTCATTCTATAATAATATGTGTCGTTAATATTTAAATTTTCATCAATATACGAAGTTTTATCCGGCAATAATTCGGTTAATAATTCATAACCGGAATCAGGAGTATTTGCGCATCGGTATAATTTAAAAGATATTATATCCCGCATATCCGAAAATTCCGGCTGAGTCCACGATAACTGAACCGATGTTTCGCTCAGACTCGTTCCCGAAAAATTTTGCGGCGGATCCGGCAGTTTACACCAATCGTCCAATATTTCACATTCCGCAGTTACAAATATTTTTCTGTTATCTGAATTAAATCCTGCGATTCTATCGCCGCCTTCTTCAAATTTTCCGTCAATTGCGAATTTATATTTTTTATTTTCCTCGATTCCATATACTTCGGTTATCCAAGAATCCGTCCCGTTAATTTTTTTCATCAACGGGGCATTTACGCTTGTATCCCAATTATTGAATTCGCCTGCAACCTGTACTTTATATGCTTTTGAATCATTGTATATAAAAGTATATTTTGAATTTTGTTCCCATACCGCGTCAATTGAACTATTTAAAACGTATTTATATTCATATATAAAATCCGGCTGCAGTAATTTTGTTATCCGCCATTTATGATTTCCAATATATTCCATAGAATCGGCTTTATTATCATAACCGTTAACATTGCTCGCCCAGTTCACTGTATAAGGCATAGTCCCGCCAATATCTACAGTAAATGTAACC
>Ga0116156_10000624_pt1 | contig 37269 bp, 20 predicted proteins | sample AD_UKC045_MetaG_FD_89891 | JGI IMG/M metagenome (GOLD analysis project Ga0116156, IMG submission 89891) | Active sludge microbial communities of municipal wastewater-treating anaerobic digesters from USA - AD_UKC045_MetaG | ecosystem: Engineered > Bioreactor > Anaerobic > Digestate | place: USA...
AGCGCCACCGGGTCGCTATATGTTGACAATACAAACAACGCCAGTTCCGCGCGATTCATGAACGCTTTCGCGACGGCTACTGTGTATGCTGAGAATTCAAACGCAGGCCCGGCCGTATATGGACGAAACACAGGAACAGGAGTCGGCGGATATTTTGACACGAACGGAAGCAATCACGCGGTTTACGGGTTGAACACAGGAACAGGAACAGCGGGATATTTCGAGATATTCAACGGAGCAAACTCCGCCGCCGCGCTGAAAGCCGAGACGGACGGCGTCGGCAGCCTGCTTGAGCTGCACAATTCCGGCTCTCCAGTTTTTACAGTTGACGCCGACGGAAACCTCGCCGCAAGCGGAACGATAAAAACAGGTAATGACACGGGAATAGACGGCTATGATGTGAACTTCTACGGCGCGCTGGGCGGCGGCAACACAGGCGCTCGGATGTACTGGGACGCCGACACATCTGCCTTCCGAGCGGGGCGGGACGACACCGGAACAAACTGGGATAACCCCAACACCGGCCTCTACTCCTTCGCCTCCGGCTACAACACAAAAGCAAGCGGCCAGCAATCAACAGCAACAGGATGGAACACAACCGCAAGCGGCCAGACCGCGACAGCGTTGGGCAAACAGACAACCGCAAGCGGCCAGACCGCGACAGCGTTGGGCGACTACACAACCGCAAGCGGCTCGAAATCTCTCGCCGCAGGAGAATATGTCATCGCAGGGCCCGCTGACAACACCATCGCGTTGGGCAAAGGCGTGGATGCCGGCAACCAAATGACTAACAACGTTGCCTACTCCCTCGGCATCGGCTTTAACAGCACCGTTCCTACATTCTTCGTCGGCCCGGCGAGCGGAATAGGCACATACGGAAAAGTGGGCATAGGCACAACTACACCCGCATACTCCCTTGATGTCAACGGCACAGTAGCCGCCACAAGCGCCATCTTCGTTGCGGGCGGGCACGTCAACTTCGGAGCGAACCTAGGCGACACCGGCTACGGCTTCCGGGACAACGCCGGGACGATTGAATATAAGAACGACCTCGGCGCGTGGGCTCCTGTGGGCGGCGGCACGGAGGGCAACTTTGTGTCGAAGTCCGGCGACATCATCGACGGCGGGCTTGTTGTCAATTTCAACACCGCGACAGCGACCTTGCATGTGAAGACAGGAGACGCGGGTGGAACCGCCGCTTATTTCGAGCAGACCGGAATGCCTGCGGTGGCGACTCCGACGGTTTACATAAAAACCAACAACACTGACACGGGCAGCAACGCTCTTAAGATTGAAAGCGCCGCAGGGGACACGATTTACGCGCGGACAACCGGAGCGGGTAGCGTCGGATATTTCCACACGATGAACGGCGCAAGCGTCAATCCGACCGTGTTTGTTTTCTCCAACGGGCAGGGCGACTCATATTACTCCACCCAAATGGGAAGCGGACTTCTTTACGGCGGCAACCAGACAGGCTCTGGAAATCTAATGACGCTTAACGCAAGCAACTCGCCGATGTTCTCGGTGGACAGAAACGGCGCGGTGTACGCCAGCGGCACGGTAAGGACTGAATCCGCATCCGCCTTCGCAGCGCCGGTCAACGGCTACTACGCCTTCGGCCCGGTAGTCGGCCCGGCAGGCTACGGTTTCCGGGACAACGCCGGAACGCTTGAATACAGAAACGATGGCGGATCATGGAGTTCATTCACAAGCGGCGGTTATGTCGCAAAATCAGGAGACACGATGACGGGCGGGTTGACGATAGACTTCAACACTGCTACGTCCAGCCTGTATGTGAAGAACATGGGCGCCGGCCATGCGATAGCGGCCAGCGGCACCGTAACAATCGGCAGCAACACCGGAACAGACGGCTATGATGTGAGTTTCTATGGGACATACGGCGCTTTTACGGGAAGCCGCATGTTCTGGGACGCAAGCAAGAGCGCTCTGCGCTCAGGCCGCGACGGCGACGGCACATATTGGAGCGACGCCAACATAGGATCGTATTCCTTTGCGACAGGTTATAACTCCAAAGCGAGCGGAAACCATTCAAACTCGATCGGGCCGTGGACGACGGCGAGCGGAGAAGCTTCCGTCGCTCTCGGAGACGCTCTTACGTCAGGGGGCAATACGTCCGTGGCCATAGGGAGTTTCTCTTCCGCAAGCGGCGACTACACTTTGGCTGCGGGCCGCTGGGTAACGGCTGGGCCGATAGCAAACACAATGGCGATAGGCAAAGGCGTGGACGATTCCAACCGAATGACTAACAACACCGCCGACTCCCTCGGCATCGGCTTTAACAGCACCGTTCCGACATTCTTTGTCGGGCCAGCGAGCGGAATAGGAACATACGGCAAGGTGGGCGTCGGGACGACGACGCCGGCGTATGCGCTGGATGTCAACGGCACGGTAGCGGCCACAAGCGCGATCTTCGTTGCGAACGGACATATTAACTTCGGCGCGAACCTTGGCGACACCGGCTATGGAATCAGGGACAACGCCGGAACACTCGAATACAAGAACGATCTTGGCGCGTGGGCATCGTTTGCTCCGGGAGGCGGAGACTATGTGTCCACATCCGGCGACACCGTCAGCGGCGGGCTTGTGCTTGATTTTGACTCGGCGACCACCACTCTCCATGTGAAGGCCGGAAGCATAGGCGGCGGCAGCGCGGCTTACTTCGAGCATCTCGGAGTTCCGGATACGGCCACCGCCACGGTTTACATTAAAACAGATAACATCAATGTGGGAAGCAACGCGCTCCGGGTAGAAAACGCCGTCGGCGACACGATTCACGCGTCAACCACAGGCAATGGAAGCGTGGGATATTTCATGACCTCAAATGTAGTCAACATAAACGCGACTGTGTTTGCGCAAACCAGCGGGCAGGGCGAAGGTTTCTACGCCAACCACTCCGGAAGCGGGCTTCTGTACGGAGGCAACCAGACAGGCTCCGGAAATCTTATAACCCTTAAAGCGAGCAACTCGCCGATGTTTGCGGTGGACAGGAACGGCTCGGTGTACGCCAGCGGCACGGCCATTATTGAAGGCCCGGTTGTGTCGAAAGCCAACATGATGGGCCAGACGGCTTTCAAATCGACAGGCAGCAACGTCACAGGGTTGACATACGAAAACTCAGGCCTGAACGGCAGGGGAGCATACATGGAATCACTCAGCGCGGGCAACAGCTACCCCGTGCTTGAGATAAGAAACAGCGGGTCAGGCAACGCCACGCTCATACAGTCAGCCGGTTCAAGCGCGGCTACTTCTGCGGTTTACATAACATCAGACAACTCGGAAAGCGCGAGCAGGGCGCTGTTCGCCGAGCATTCCGGCGCCGGAACCGCCATTCTCGGCTACAACACGGGAGACGGAATCGCCGGCCACTTCCAGATACAAAATAACGCTAACATGACGACAGCTCTGCTTGCGGAGACAAACGGCGACGGCGGAAAAGCTGTGACAGGATACCATACCGGCAACAGCGGCTACGCAGGATATTTCAATGTCGGCAACGGCATCAGTTCAGCCGACGCGGTATTCGCCGGGACAAACGGCTCCGGCAGTCTTTACACAGGCAACCACACAGGCGGCGGCGGCAACCTGATACATCTGCAAACCGGCGGAACGGACACTTTCGTTGTTGACCAAAGCGGAAACATAATCGTCGGCGGCGCGGCGGGCAACTATGTGTCAAAATCCGGCGACACGATAACCGGCGGGCTTTATGTCGATTTTGACACCGCCACTGAAAGCTTGAAGGTGATAAACACTGATATAGCAGGCAAAGCTCTATACGTAGAAGGAAACATACAATTAGGAATGAACGACGGATTCACAGGCTATGATGTGAACTTCTATGGCGCGATGGGAGCAGCAGGTTCGCGGATGTTCTGGGACGCGAGCAAGAGCGCGTTCAGGGCCGGCTACGACTCGATGGGAACAAACTGGATGGACGCCAATATAGGTATTGATTCTTTCGCGTCCGGGTTGAACTCGAAGGCGTCAGGATTCGCGTCCACCGCGATGGGCGGAGGGACTACCGCCGGAGGCACGTATTCATTCGCCGTCGGAGACGGAACCACTGCAGGCGGGGATATGTCTGTGGCGATGGGCGGATACACCACTGCCGCAGGCACATCGTCGTTCGCCATGGGAGACAGCGCGACGGCGGGAGGAGTCACTTCAGTGGCATTAGGAAGAGAAACCACCGCGAGCGGGGATTACTCAATAGCTCTCGGCCAATGGCTAACCGCAGGGCCGGCAGCTAACACGATCACGCTAGGCAAAGGCGTAGGCAACGCGACTCGACTTAACAACAACATCGCCGGTTCGATGATGGTCGGGTTTGAAAGCGACGTTCCCACTCTGTTCGTCGGCCCCGGCAGCGGAATCGGAACTTACGGCAAAGTCGGCATAGGCACTGCTTTCCCGGCGGTCATGCTCGACGTGCGAGGCGCGTTCAACGTCGGCAGCGATGTCGGCGCGGACGGATATGATGTCAACATGCACGGCGATTCAGTTGGATCGAAACTTTTCTGGGACTCATCGAAAATGGCCATCCGCGCGGGCAGGGACGCGGCCGGAACTAATTGGAACGACTTGAATGTGGGACAATACTCGGCGGCGTTCGGCTACAACACGATGGCAAGCGCAGTAGGCTCTTTCGTAACAGGCAACCAATCCTCCGCTTCTAACACATATTCCGTGGCGATGGGAGACACCGCGCAATCGACAGGGATAACTTCAATTGCTATAGGAAATGTTGCTTCCGCTGCAAACGATTATGCGGTCTCAATCGGCGACAACACTTCCGCATGGGGAATGTCCTCAACCGCGCTTGGATACTACACGACAGCCAACGCTTCATATTCAACGTCGATGGGCAAATGGACGACAGCGCAAGCGAATTCTTCTATAGCCATCGGCTCCGGTGTAAATGACTTGAACCGCATGTCGAACAACGTCGCAAACTCTTTAGGCATCGGGTTCAATACGACTATTCCCACCCTCTTCGTAGGCCCCGGCGTCGGCGTCGGCACACACGGCAACGTGGGCATCCGCACGACGACTCCGGAAATGTCCGCCGCGCTTGAAATCGCAGGCACGGACGGCGCGCTGCTGCTTCCCCGTTTGTCAACCTTTGAGCAGGACATGCTCACGGGTGTCAACGGCATGTTGATATATAACGCCTCCACTAATAAGTTCAGGGGATACAGGAGCGGCGCATGGTCAGACTTAGGCGGCGGCGATTTCATGTCCAACGGCAGCGTGCCCATGACAGGCTCGCTGACAGTCGGCGACAACACCGGCTTCGACGGCTACGATGTCAATTTCTACGGCACATACAACGGCTTCGCTGGATCTCGAATGTTCTGGGACGCAGACAAGAGCGCGTTCCGCGCGGGTAGAGATTCGACGGCCGCAAACTGGAACGACGGAAACGTGGGCGCGTATTCTTTTGCCGCCAATTATGACACTAAAGCAAGCGGCATGTATTCCACCGCGCTTGGAAACCAAACCATCGCGACAAACTTGGCGTCGGTGGCTTCAGGCATGTTCACATACGCATACGGCTCATATGCGAACGCGACAGGCTATAACACCGAGGCAAGCGGGGACTACTCGTACACAATGGGCAACTCGACAACCGCAAGCGGGGCGTACTCTCTGGCAGTCGGACAATGGGTGACGGCTGGATTTGCCGACAATACCGTGGCTATCGGAAAAGGCGTCAACGATGTCAACCGCATGACGAACAACACGGCCAACTCTTTTGCCGTCGGCTTCAACAGCAACCTGCCAACGATCTTCGTCGGCCCCGCAAGCGGAATCGGAACTTATGGCAAAGTCGGCATAGGCACTGTAACGCCCGCCACGATGCTTGACCTTCGCGGAGATTTCAACGTCGGCAGCGACACCGGCGCGGACGGCTACGATGTGAGTTTCTACGGAACATACGGCGGCAACACGGGTATGCGCATGTACTGGGACGCCTCAAAAGCCGCTTTCCGGTCAGGCAGGGACTCGGACGGCACATTCTGGAGCGACGCCAACACGGGAGCTTATTCATTCGCGGCGGGATACAACGCCAAGGCGGCCGGCGAATCTTCTGTGGCCTTGGGACAACAAGCCACAGCTAGCGCCATGCATTCGGTGGCGATCGGATACAACACCAACGCCGGGTTGTACGCCACCGCCATCGGATATTCGACCACGGCCAGCACCACCGCCGCAACCGCATTGGGAAGCACGACCACCGCAAGCGGCATTTACTCCACCGCTATGGGCTACGGCACATCTTCAAGCGGCAACTCCTCAACAGCAATGGGCAGAGAAACCGCCTCTTCCAACTCATACGCTACCGCTATGGGATATCAGACATCAGCCAGCGGCACAGCCTCTCTTGCCGCCGGTCAATGGGTGACCGCCGGCCCCGGAGCAAACACAATAGCTATCGGAGCGGGCGTGGACGACATCAACCGCATGGTAATAAGCGCGATGAATTCCTTCGGAATCGGATTCAACAGCACGATACCTACACTCTTCGTCGGAGCGGCAAGCGGCATAGGCACATACGGCAAAGTCGGCATAGGCACATCGACCCCCGCCACGATGCTCGACCTTCGCGGAACGTTCAACGTCGGCGCGGATACCGGCGCGGACGGTTACGATGTGAACTTCTATGGCTCGAACGGCAATATTGGGTCCAGAATGTTCTGGGACTCCTCCAAGATGGCCTTCCGTGTCGGACGCGACGACGACGGCGCTCACTGGAACGACGGCAGCGTGGGATTCTATTCTTTAGGAACAGGATTCAACACCATTGCAAGCGGCGATTACTCTACGGCATTGGGCATCGGAACGACGGCGAGCGGCATGTACTCGACAGCGCTTGGCGGACAAACTACGGCATCATCTAACTACGCGACCGCGATGGGTATGAGCACGCTAGCGAGCGGAGACGCGTCGACCGCCATCGGAGCCAATTCGACTGCTAGCGGCTGGTACTCTCTGGCAGCCGGCCAATATGTGACTGCTGGCCCCAACAATAACACCATAGTCATCGGCAAAGGCGTCAGCGACGTCAGCCGTTTGGTAAATAACAACGTCAACTCTCTAGTTATGGGATTCAACAGCGACGTGCCCACGCTCTACATCGGCCCCGCCGGCGGTTCAGGCAAGATAGGCCAAGTGGGCGTCGGCACGACCGCCCCCGGCGCTTTCCTCGGCGTCGATAATCCTGACGCTTCAGACGCCGGAATCGTCATCAGGGGAGACACCGAGGGCGCGGGACATCTTCTTGTTCTCCAAAAAGCCGGCGTCGATAAATTCATCATCAACAACAACGGCGTGGTCACCCTAAAAGGCTGCCCTGCGGACATGAAGAGCGCGGGCGCTTACTGCATCGAAATCGACGAGCGCGCGGGGAAGCCGTACACCGGGGCCGTTAATGACTGCCAGAGCGCAGGAAGAATGATGTGCACCACTTCCCAGTGGATTGCCGCCTGCAACAACGTCGCCGGACTTAACACATTGACCGACAACGGAGAATGGGTGGATTCCGTTTTCTACAATAATGGAACCGGGCAGCTTCAGAGCATATTCGTAGGCAACGCTGGTTGCGGAAACATCGGCAACGACAACTTGGTCAACAACCGCACCTTCAGATGTTGCCTGTGACGCGCGAAAAAACAAATAGCGTCAACGCAATGTCGCATCTGGCTTGCTGATTAATCGATAGTAAGCAGTAATATGATAGCATTAAAAAACGCCGCTCCGCAAAAATCGGGAGCGGCGCTTTCACTTACGTTGATTCTCCCCGGACTAACTCTGAAACCGTAATAATTTAGGGCGAATTTTTCTCTTGAATTCTTCAAAATCCTTGGTATATGCATGTTATTAGATGCTTCTACCCACTACCAAGTGTGCCATGCGCAAAGCTTTTTCCTTTGCGCATGATGCTTTTTACCAAAGTAGTTAGTGGGAACTTTCATTTAATTCTTCGTATATGCAACATTTTCACCCCATCAAAAAACACCGCTTTTTAGAGCACGGCAGGTTAACGGATTGAGAATCGGACGGTACGAAATTGTACAAGTTTGGAAAAATACAGTCAAAAATAGTCCAAAATCAAATATTCGATCCCGGAATTTATGGATTCAACTGTTGCAAATTTTGCAACAGTTCAAAAGAGGGCGGACATGAAGCAACTCGTAATATTGAGTATTACATCTTTGACGCTATTATTTCAGCCTGTTCCCGCTTTAAATTCCACATGGTCTATCAGTTCCTCATCTGAGAAAACTGCAAATAATTTTTTCGATGGGGGTTGACAGTCTGTTAAGGTGGCAGTAATATAAAACGCAAAGGCTTACACATATTGGCGGTGAATCATGTCCAAAACTGTTAAAGAATGGCTGACCAAGGATGAGTTGGAATCTGAGTTAAGGCGTTCAGGTGTTGACCTAATCGAAAAACGCAAGAACAGGAACATCAAACGCGTGCTTTATTATTATCGGTACAAGGGGCTGATAACCCCACCCATTCGAAAAATGGTGGGTAAGCGGCTGACCCTTTTTTATAACAGCATCGTTATAAGTGAGATTCTTACTATCAGGCTTTTGAAAGAACGCGGCAAATCACTTGATAAAATAGAGGATTACATGAAGAAAATGGTGAAGTCCGAATTTGTATCCAGCGCTCGTGACGCCATACGCGAGGTGGAAGATAGATTCGGAATGGAACCGGATACGGAGATGGTGGTGTTGTCTGCTCTCAGCAAGGATGGGCAATTCATTTATCTCAAGACCACAAAACAGAACAAGAAGGCCGTATATGAAATGCTTGATAAAATAGGCTTCGAGTCAGAGAGCATTTCGAAAGAGGATATAGATAGAATAACAAAGCGATTATTTTTGCCATATTACTGCAAAGGCTTACGCTATAAACAGATTGGAGGTGCAAATGATTCCTAAGAAGGTTTTGTGCCACCGATAACTTACGTCAATTAATCGAAAGAAGGTGTAATTATGACCGAGGAATTGTACTATGAAAAACTCAACTGGTTCAAAGAAAATGAAAAGCCGGAAGTGGTTCTGTTCATAACTGACAACGAACCGCGAACGAGGATTGTTATCGCATGGCAGAATACGAAAATCTCGATTTCAAAGGAAATCACTCCGTTGAACACAGATATCGAGAGCGAAGTGTGGGATTGGTTGTGGGAGAACACTGAGTTTTCCCTGGATGAATTGAGTGTGAAAAGCGTGCTTTCGTCATACGACATTGAAAAGAGGATCAAACCGCTTATCGCGAACAGAATTCTCTATCCGGACGGCACGGTGAATTCATTCGTTCAGCGATACCTTCGCGAACAGGTTCTGAAGCTCTTTGATGCGAAACATAAAAAAACCGCAACAAAACGAAAGTAAAGAGGCATATCAGCAATACCGTTGATAAATTCCGGATAAATGATATAGTAAGGAATAATACCTGGCATTATGTGCAGTATTTGTAAAAGATGGTTTTAAGGAAGGAACTGAAACCGTGAGACTAGTTTACGAACCCAAAGGCCGTGCCCGTGAATACGCGGCTCTTGCCGCCAACCTGTATACATCCTGCACTCATGGCTGCCTGTACTGTTACGCGCCTCGGTGCATGCAGCGTAAGCGTGATCTATTCCACACAACCGCAAGCGTAAGAAAGAATGCGCTTAGACTCTTCGCTGCGGATTGCACCGAATATGCTGAACAACATCTCACTGAGCCGGTACTAATGTCTTTCGTAAGCGATCCGTATCAACCGGATGAACTTGAATTGCGGATCACGCGCAAAGCCCTCGAAATAGCAGCCGGCCATAAGGTGCCGATACACATATTGACGAAGGGCGGCACACGTGCGATTCAGGATTTTCCGATTCTCGTGGAAACGGGATCGCAGGCCGCGTTCGCATGTACCCTGACGGTGTACGATAAGTCGTGGTCTGCAAAGCTCGAACCATGCGCTGCCGAACCGGAGGATCGGCTCCAAGCCCTCAAAGCAGCACATGATGCCGGTTTATCAACATGGGTATCTTTCGAACCATCAATTGATGAGGAATCAGTTATTAAATTTATCAGATTGTCTCATTCTTATGTTGATCTCTACAAGGTCGGCGCAATAAGCGGCGATAAATCTCTGTCCAGGATAAGTAACTGGCGCGACTACGGTATGAGCGTTATAAATGAACTCGAGAAGTACGAAAAGGAATACATCATTAAAAATGACCTGGAGAAGGAATTGATGCCCGATGGACAATAAGAAAACAATAAATTCCCCGGTCCCCGGGCGAGCCGCGCACCAAACCGGCTTCATTAGTGAAAATTCGCGGTTCTGGAACCTCTCGCGGTTGTAATCGGTCGAAAAACAGAAATCGGGAATTATTGTGTGTGGGACTGCAATACAGGCAGACAAACACCCACAAGAAAACACACAAATACTCATAATACCGGCTGATATTTTGATTTATGGATAATTATGGACAAATTTTCGGATAACCGATGCTCAGAAAAACACCGGACGCGACACGTGATATGAGGGGAAATAATGATATTATTTTGATTGATTATTTTTCAGAACAGCTTCAAGACTGTCTCTGAATTGATTTTCGTCTTCGTTGTTATAGAATGGGACACCAATTAATCGGAATTTATTGCCCTCGAGCTTCAATATTGTTGTTTCATATTCGGTTTTAATCGCATTGAGAAATTCCAATTTCCATTGTTCGGCCTTCTGGAGTATTTTTGCCTTTGGCTCAATGAACAACTGAAGAACAACCATCTCCTTGTTCTTCTCCTTCAAAAATAAAACAAAATCAGGCTGGAAAGCACGACCATCTGAAAAGTTGTAAATTGAAAAATGTCCCTCGTTTCGTAGAAGGTAGATTTGATCGTATTGCTCCTTCAATTCATGTATCATCCTCGCCAGCATGCGAACAAAATCTTTTTCCTCTGAAGTCCCATAAATTGTATTGAAAGCAAACCAATCTTTATCAGATACCAAACCTTCGAACTGAGCATCATCAATTGCACGAGGATTCTTTGCATCGAATTTCAATATTTTGTCATAGAAAACCTTACTTACTCTATTGTCTTTGAAATTTCTTGTGCCTTCATAATCTGATACATTTTCACTAATCTCTGATTCAATCTGATTTAATAGGCCTGATATTGCATTCAGTTGTTCAAGGCGTTTGTTATCCAAATCATATAGATTGCCTTGGAAAGTAATCGAAAGTCCGCCAAGATAATCCTTTGATTCAATAAAGTCTCGAACAGACTCAAGATTCGGAAAACATTTCTTTAGGGTTGCAAAAGTAAAAAACGGATTACGAGATATAGCACATTGAACAATATTGAGATCGATATCCCTAACCCATAAATCTTTACTGTTTTCTTCTTTTAACACAAAATCTTTTTTGCTTTTATCCAATGCAGCGGTAGCACCGCCATGCCCTGATGATATGATATGGAGGTAATTACGATTCTTTACACCAAGATCAGAAAACGAGCGAACCCGTTTATAGTCTTTTTCTTGACGTTCATTTAGCCAGACGACTCCTTTTTTGTAAAAATCTGATTTCTTAAAGGAGTCTTTTAGTTTTAGTTTCTTAATTACCTCTCGCTCATCCATCATTCCTTGCTCAATTAGAGCCTGTTTAATTTCAGATATGTAGCGATTATCATTAATGCTGTGATAATGCAATTCTTCAAGTACTCTTAGTTCATAATCAAGGTCACCATCGTATTTACGCCTGAATTTATCATTGTTTTGTGGCAGAACAAAAGGAAAGTAACGCGCTCCACGACCGATAAGTTGTGCTTCAGATAGCGTGGTTGTTCCTATTTTTGCTCTTCCTGTGTCGCGCGATTCATAGCAACGCACAATATCAAAGAGGTTTAGTACATCCCACCCTTCATTAAGCTTCTGAACTGCGAAAATAGCGCGTATGCGGTTGTTTTTATCTTCAAGTGTGTTTACAAGTATTTGATGGTTCTCTTTATCGTTTTCATCGTTTACGGACAGACAATAATCAGGGTGAAACTCCTGCTTCAATCTTTTCGCCAATTGTTCATCACTTATTCCGTTATCATCGAAGTATTTGAATGCACTTTGAATTACCGGTATGTCAGTTTTTCGTATTTTTGTAATGTGTTTTGCTGATAGCTCATCAATGATTTTATGAAAATATATTTTATTCTCTTTAGATTGGTCGATAGTTCGCTGCGCTTTGAGCAATATTACAGGTTTGAGATTTATACGATATTTTGCTGCTACCTCCTGTTTGTACTGACTAAGGATCAACGCTTGTAGTATTCGTTCCCTGTGTCCAAAATCAGATTGAATTATTACAACGTCTTTTGAAAATCGATCATTCCTAAAGTGGAGTAAATCATATTGAATTATAATTTTATTTATGTATTTTTCTACTATAGATGGATTGCTTAAGTCGATTGTTGCAGTGAATTCAAGCAGCAGATTTTCTAAATTCTGATTAAAGATACGCTCAACTGTGTTTTCCCAACTTTCGAATATTTCGACCTGCGCCTTTGTTTTTACATTTATGTGGTGAGCTTCATCTGCAATCAGTACAATTTTATGCTTTTTGAAATCTTCAAATGTAATAGAGTTTTCCTTCTCATTGGTCAAATCAGAGTGAAGTTTTTGAATTGTGGTAAAGCAGATATTTATGTCGTTCGGATTAACTCCTTCAAAGTTATCCACAAGAGAAATGTTAATGCGCCGGTTTCCAATATTTATATCATTATTGAAAAGATATTTAATACTAGAAGGATTTAAGAAGTTGTCTTTGGTTTTTTCGATAATATTTGTTGAATTTACAAAAAATACAAAGTTGCGATACCCTTTTTTGTGAAGATATAAGATTAGCCCCGCCATGATGAGCGTTTTTCCGCTTCCCGTCGCCATGTTGAAAAGCAAATGTATTGGACATTGCTTAAAATCAAAATCATTTTCGAAGTAGCATATGAAACGTTGAAAAGCATCCACTTGATATGGGCGCAACTCAAATTTATGATTTAAATTGTCAGTGACATAATTTGGTATTTCTATTTGCGCGACAGTTCGTTTCCCGAATTCTTCTACGATTCGGTCATAGAGATATTTTTCAGGCATTGTATGTTTCTCCATAAAATGCCTTGTTCAAAGTTTTGTCTTCTTTGCTAACTTTGAATTGTGCATCGTCAATTTCAGATAAATTCACATATAGCTGATTTTTATCGAGCAATTCAGACATCTTGTGTTTTTGTTTAATGAGGCCATTCTTTTCTTTTCCCAACTCTATAAATATCTTAACTGCATCTTCGGGTATTTTGGGGTTAACATACCAGTTCAGGAATGAATCTTCTGCCATTCCTTGCCATACTTTCAAAAGTTCCTTACTGGTCTTTGCGGATTGTATAAGATCCATGAAAGATTCATTGTATTTCATCAGCTCGCAGCAGATGAAATCGCCACCACCATTCCAATTTACTGATTTTGAAACACCTGATTTTTCTCCAGCAATTACATTTTGTAATCGCACGATGGTATCATTTTCTCCATATTCAAGCTGCTCAACACCAATATACTGCCGTCCCATTTTGTGAGCGACTGCTACGGAAGTGCCTGATCCAAGATAGAAATCCAAGAATATATCTCCAGCATCAGTATTTAGATCAATGATTCTGGAAATCAACTTTTCTGGCTTTTTTCCCTTTTTTAATTTGACACCACCCTCGTTGTGTAAGTCATTTGGTAAAACATCATCCCACAAATCAGAAAGTGGTTCAGCCGTAACTATTTCTCCATCAATTTCAAATAGCCTTTCCGAGTAGAACAATAATCTTTGACCGTTAAGCAGATAAATATCAGGCTCATTCTCTCTTTTTACATGGAATATCTTTTGTGGATTGGCTTGAGACTGTTTGATGACGGTCTGTACATCTTTACTTACCTTGTCGAAATCGGGATAGGCAAACTGTATTACCGCATCAGAATTCGCTTTAATAAACTCGAATATTTCATACTCGAATTCAGATCCCAGTGTCTTCTTTAGTTCTCTTTTTGATATGTTTTTGTATTCTGAAAAAGCATCAAGAAGGGAACAAAAATGCCACTTTGAAATGGGGCCTTTTCTATTCTTAATAAAATTATTATATCGGACGTTGCGGTCTCTTTTAACAACTAAACGTTTTGGTTTCCAAAGGGGTTTTTTCATGCAATAAGATATCAAATACTCGGTTAGATTTACAACACCTTCATTAATAGCCTTGTGCCCGGTAAGTGAACCACGCTTAACTGTTATGATACCTGAACGATTTTCACGGCCAAAAATATCGTCCATTAGGATTTGAATATAGCCAATTTCATTTTCATCAATAGATACATAAATTGCTCCATTATTTTTAAGGAATTCTCTCGCTATTTCCAATCTATTTTTCATGAATGTCAACCATGTGGAGTGGTTGAAATTGTCATTATAGCCAAATGAATCTGTACCAGTATTGTAAGGCGGATCAATATAAATCAATTTGACCTGACCTCGAAACTGATTTTTGATTGTGTGCAAGGCAAGCAGATTATTGCCCTTAAATATCATGTTTTCTTGAATAACACTATTCTTATCTCGTTTGAAGTCTTTTACTGGCTGCTTGCCTTTATCTGTATACCGCGTGAAATTGGTAAGCACTTTTGGGGCTAAAAGGCGGTTGATCTCATCCTGAGCAAGCACTTCGTTAAAAATAATCTCTTTTCGTTTTTCCTCTTCTTTCGTCTGTCCACCTTCTATGAAGCAATCTTTATAAGGCCAATCTATCGCAACTTCGCCACGTTCGCGCAAAAATTTACCGCCAATAGTCAAGCCAATATGGTTGTTAAAGCGGGTGTAAGAGTTATCGAGAAAATTCTTCTGAGAAACGTAGTCAATAAATGTGTTTATATTGAATATCCAGTGTTTCTCTATTTCCTCAAAGAATTTCTGTTTGATTTCTTTATCAGAAAGTAGAAGCTTTACAAGCCCACGATCAATTTTCCATGCGCTATCCTGAACAGCGGCAATTAGAAGTTCGCCATCATCATCTATAAAACGCCGATCCGTTTTAAGAAGATTTATCAATTTTGTGTTGAAGGTCATTTGTAATCTCCTAACTTGCCAACAAAAGGCGCTTTTGTTAACCGGTTAACAGCCGTCACTCGTTTTTCTCTCTCATTCCGAATTAAAAATGCGGAGTTCTGAAACGGACTCATATCAAACGTAAAACATGGTTGCCGGATGATTATTGAATCAGAATAGTTGCTGCAAGGTGATTGTGATTGCAATCGCGATGTAGGAAAAAGGCAGTTAAATAAAGGGTATTCTCGGACTCTCTCAATTTTTGAGAGTTTGAGAGTAATTTCCTGCGGATGTGGAGCGGATTGTTTATAGGTTAAAAAAAACGGGAGCGGTGGGGGTGAACAGAGAGAGGTTTTCGGGCTGTGGCGCTGTTCACGAAATATCCTTCTGTTAACTAAACGTTTTGAATTCTGTTTTCATGTACCACTCGGAAATTTGAAGTTAAGCAAAAAAGCGCTTTATTACTCGCTTTTTTGAATTAAGCTCCCCGGAGACAACCCTCTTCAAACTCCCAAAACCCCGCTTTTTCTGAAGCCCCCTCTGGAGAGAAATCGCAGAGAACCCCGCGCCCAACACCTTATCGTGAAAATATTCGTCCGATAATTTAACAACCTGAGAAACTTCTTATGTACGCCGAGTCAACTGCACAGGCACCGATTCAACGCACGCGACAACCGCAACCAATCCACCCCGACCACCCGCCCAACCCGTCGCGCCAGAATCGGATGTGTCTGCTTCTGTCCCAGCAGTTGAAGAGGAATGCGCGCCACCCACAAACGTCCAACTAACCCACAGAACCCGCAGCAGGTAAAACCACCGCTATCTACTTGGCAGCTATCATTTACGAAGCATTACAAGGTCTTCATCTAATCCATGACGCATGCATTCCAATCGGGGGGAAACTGACATTAGGAGACCTGCGGACGTTGGTTTAATACGGAATGGGAATAAGCTCGGATTCTTAATCAGACCATGGATGTTTGCAGAACCGTTGGATTTAGAATGCAAAAATGCCTCTATCAACCATGAAACAAGATGTGGCTCATCAACATTTATGATATCTCCAGAAGTATAAACACCCTTTGTTTCTGTTTCTGACAACACCTTCCAATCCACGTAAGACCGCATTGCGCGTTGTGCAGAACGGGAGACTGTCTCCCGTTCACCATATTGTTCACGAAGACGCCGCTGAACTTGAGAAGCAGTAACCGACGGTTGAATCTTTAAGAGTCTTCCAACTTGTGTTGCCGTTGCTCCCCAAAATGGATAAACTGCCATCAACATTCCCCAGTGGACCGGCGTATGATATACCGCTGGAAGGTTTGAAATAAGTTTCAGTCCGTCATTGCGAAGAGGTATGAGGTGATTTGGGACAATGAACCATGTTTTTGTTAAAATTGTTATCGTCTTATCCAATGAACCACGAACAATTTGATTATCGTATTGAAATGAATCTTTGATCTCGTCTTGCAAAGCAACCTTGGATTCATGGACTTGACTGCCCGCTAAAGCGTACTGTGCAGTTTTTTTTAACCAAGACAGTCTAATAATACGGTCAATGCCAATTTGAGTTAGTCGAACATCCTTGTCTACTCTCATGAACTCCTTCTTTCGATCTGGATAAGAGGAACGACAAGTTCCTCAACCGAGATTCCTCCATGACAGACGACACGCTCTCCATCTCTGACAAACGCTTTCCTTCCCGGAGAAATAAGCGCAAAACAGTTATCCGGAAGACCAACAGGGAGCCATTCGAGCGCATCAGCGTAATGTTTCTTAACTTCGGCACGAAGAAGAAAGTCTGGATATATGCGAACGCGCTCGCCTCGTAGATCGGCGACAGATCCTTCACTTGGTCGTCCATATCCTTCAGCTTCGATATTCCCGTGGTCGGAAGTAAGAAAAACTTGGTAATTGAGCTTTAGAAGCAGATCTAGGAGAGAGAGCATATAAGACTGCTGAGCCCACTGTCGAACCTGATTGTGCATGCCAGCGGTTCCCATCTCCATTCCATGTATGATTTTATCTATCTTGTCTATGACAAGTCCAGCGACTCGCGTTTTAGGGTGAGCAAGCTGTTCCGCAATCTCTGACAGATTGCCGCTGCCTAGCCCCCTTACGTAAGTGATTTCGTTCGGCTGCAGTCCTTGGTCCGCCCAGAATTGCGACCACAAGGAAGGCTCTTTATCGGTGGTGTTAATGCTATTCGGGAAATATATGGGGGGTTTTCCGGCAAAGATGGTTTGCCTTGAGATTGATGTGATGGTTGGTATCCAAGCAAAAACAGCATTTTCCCGAAAACAATAATCGGATTTCTGAGATGCTATTGTTTCACGGATGATAATCCACTGGTCAAGAGATAGCCCGTCCACTACTATTAAAGCGATTTTAATTCGCTTGTCTTCGACTATCTTGTGCGATAGAAATCTTGGTAAATGATGAAGCATCACCGGTGGGGTAGGAGGCAGATTTACAAGCCCAGCGTATCTTCTGATCAGCCAAGAGCAAAATGAAGAATCTACTTGAGCCTGCAAGTTTTTTACTTCTTGCGCTATTGTGGCAGAGGCGTCTTCATATACGGTCACTATCAGTTCTGCCCAACCGCGGGCATAGATTAGCCAATCTGTATATTTGGCGTTGTCTTTCGGAATAGACATACTAAGGTTTGCAATCTGTTTTGATAGGTGCCGGGACCGGTCTTCTACTGAACTTGTTATGACTCCTATGCTCGTCCAAGTTTTTGAAAGTTTTTCAGATTGTTCATGCGACACTGATTGGAGCATTCCTTCAAGGAACAAATTGTCGATGTAGACTTTTACATCATGGTGATCAAATGGCAAATCGGACGGGCCGGGGTATTTGAGACCGTAAGGTTCATGCTTCTCGCACAAACGATGTTCACCTGAATCTGCGAAACGGTCGAGAAACAATGGCCAGCGCTCTTGAAGAAAAGCAAAGAACGCTTCCCGATCCGAGACTATTGATTCGAGTGGCCACTCCGTGAAAGTATCATTCTGCTGCAGAATCTGAATGAACCGTTCATCGAGTATTTTGGGTATGCGTTGGCCGCGATAATGACGGCGAAGCAGAACTCGCAGCAGGTCGGAAGGCTGTTTTATGAGTTCGGGCGCAATCTCGAATACATGGCGAAGAACAAATTCCTTTGTGGCATTTTCACCAAGCAGCCCTGGTGCATGCCTTGTTTGCGCCGAGAAAAGAGAATCAAGGTCGCTTCGATCCAAACCAGTCACAACCGGGTAACTGAGATTCGGAAAAATCTCGCCGAGGTTGAAAGAGAGTTTACGTCCTGCATTCAACAAATCGAAAGGCAAGGCACCGAGAGCGCTGGCATGTGATCGCAATACGACAACCAGATCGGTCTGTTCACCCCGATCCCAGTGGGAACGGAATTTCGATTCATAAGCGTAACGAAAAGCGACATGATCCTCGAAGGGTATTAGCTCAAAACCCTGATTTCGAATACCCTCAAGAATACCCTCCTCAAGGATGAGTCCGTCAGGGTCTGCAACCAATGTAAGCCGTGCAACATTCGGAGTGAACTCATGCAGGATTATTTCTCTCCAACTATTCATTGTCGCATCCCTCCACACGGATCAGGATCAAAGGCGATATTTCAGGATACACCTGCATCTTGTGTTCGAGCTGTTCCTGAAAAACACGTTCCTCTTGTAAGATAAGCTCCAGCCGGTGATTGCGAACCTGCGGCAGTCCAATCCTCTCGGCGGCCCTTCGCTTTGCAGCGAATGCGTACTCCGATTTCTCGCGCTCGCGGGAAACATGAGCGCGATGTTCTTGTATGAGTTCCTCATATACAGGTTTCCCTTGTTCCTCTGCCATGCTCAGTAAGCGTTCGTAAGTGCGTATTGAGGCATCCATATCAAGTAAAGAGCTAATTATTGGATTTGTAGCGAGTAGGTGATCCCAGATGTGCCTAGCCGTAGGAGTGAATGCTTTATCATCATCTGAGATAAACAGGGGCAAAATTCTCTTACGTTGCCTCTCCTCCGATATAATCGAAATGCTCCATAAAGACCAGAAACCATGTATTTCCTTAGAGATTCCTTCTATCGAAACCACAGGAACAGGTTGTCCTGAAATAAATCGGTTAAGTTGAACAATCAGAGACCTAACCTTTGTATCTTCAAGAGTCACATAGCGGCCGGTAGGCGTCATTTCCACTTCTTTTAGCGAAAAAACGACATTGGAATATACCTCGCCGTCCGGCCATGTGATATTCCATGTCTTCCCTCTTTTTTCCGCATTGCCTCCGTGAGAAGATAGATAGCTTAAAGTCAGTCGCTCAATCCAATGAGGCAACGGATGGGCCATGAGGCGTTTCGCCTCTTCCGGGTTCAATTCCTCGGTCGTTCCAAGAATTGATGTGTTCGAACGAACATCACGAACTTCATCCTGAATTCGTGCGACAACGCTGTCCACTGAGTCCTCAATTCTTTCCGGATTGAGAATTGCCTCTACATAAAGCTCATCGAACATTCTACCGGCCTGTGCCGAATCAAGGACATCGCTTGTTTTATCAACTCCAAAATCTTCATAAATAACAGCAAGTTTCTGTTCCAAAACCTCGCGAACCCTATGTTCAACGGAATCTTCTATTACGAAGTTGATGGCTCTTACTACTCGTTTTTGCCCGATGCGGTCTACTCTACCAATCCGTTGCTCAATCCGCATGGGATTCCAAGGGATATCGTAGTTGATGACAACATGACAAAACTGCAGGTTCAATCCTTCCCCACCCGCGTCTGTTGAAATCAGAATTCGCGCTTTTTCAGCAAACGATTCCTGAACCCGTTTGCGCTCGTCCATACCCATTGAACCGTTGAGACACACAACTTCAAAGCCTCGCTCGGAAAGAAACTGGCAAAGCATATCCTGTGTTGGAATAAATTCAGTAAAAATAAGAACCTTGAGTTCTGAATCGTTTTCCTCTGCCTGCAGTCGATATATCCAGTCGAGCAGAGCTTCGGCTTTCGCGTCGTTTCCTGTCCGCTCCCACCGAGATGTCGCTTCCAGAAGCAATTTTACTTCTGAACGTTCATTCTTGAGTGCTTTTAGTTGAGTGCGAAGCAGAGTATCAATCTGTTCCTGCCCATCCATATCCGACCATTCTTCATCTGATAAACCGGGGAATAGTGTCAACTGCTCCGGTGGAGATTGTAGCGCATCAAGTCTTTTTTCAAGTGTCGTCTTGATAGCTTGTGTGCTGGACACAACAAGGCGCTGCATCAATATCATTAAGAAGCCGATATAACTCCGTTTCTCTCTAATTGCTTGGTTGTATCCTTCGCGGACATACTCTGTGACAGCCTCATAAATGATCTGCTGGTCGCGGTGTTTCTCATTCCATGATACTGGTATAAGTTGAGTGCGTCGCGGTTTAAACAATGGCCCGCCGTCTGCATTTATTGCACGTCGCTTCTCAGTGCGAATCACATAAGGCCGTACCCGTTCGCGGGTAATACTACTTACATCCGGAAATGCTTTTTCATCGATCAGAGACATCAAACGATGGAAGGCATCCGTTTTGCCTTGATGAGGTGTAGCTGTCAAAAGCAGAATGTAAGGCGCCGCCTCGGACAATCCCTGACCGAGTTTGAATCGGGCAACCTGATCTGTGCTGCCGCCCAGTCGATGCGCCTCGTCAACGATGACAAGGTCCCAGTTCGCGGATATCAAATCCTCGAAACGCCCCCGATTGTATTCATCTAACTGTTCAGTTGTCCAACCACGACGCTTGTCCAACGGTTTAAATGAGTCCATTGGCACAACTACTTGTGAGAACATCTGCCAGGCATTTTCACGACTTCGCATTGGCTTGTGATTGTTTGAATTTTCATCGCCCGAGATTGAAGCCGATAAAACTCGATTCAATGATTTAAGGTCATCCGGAAGCACGAGGTGAAAAGTTTCGCCAAAATGAAAGCTCATTTCGCTCACCCACTGAGTAACCAGTCCCTTGGGGGCAATAACCAAAATGCGTTTGACCACACCTCGAAGTTTGAGTTCCTTCAGTATCAGCCCAGCTTCGATGGTTTTTCCAAGACCAACCTCGTCCGCCAAAAGATATCGGACACGATCACCGTTGATAGCACGGGACAAAGCTTTGATCTGATGTGGTAATGGGATGACTGAGGATTCTATAGGCGCGAGCAGCACATCATGAACCATTGCATCGGCGATTCGTGCGGCGGTGGCAACGTATGCAATGTGATCCGGCGAATTGCTACCGGCACTCTCAAGAGGCTTGAGCCGGGAAGCTGGGACACGCACCACAGAGTTATGACCGGGCAACCAGACCCGACAGGTCGTCTCTCCCCAGAGTGTCTGGGTTTCTATGACCTGACAATTCTGCCCGAAGTCCAAGTTAAAGAACCAATTGCCATCCATTGTCGCTCATTCCGGTATCGTCATATCTTTGTGGACTACCACAGATCCTAATTCAATGTTTCCATCTTCACATTGCCAATAATGAAGATGATATTCATAATCAATATCTCTTCTCCATGCATTATCCAGTCCTCTGGTTCGTTGGGGATCATTGGCTCCTTGACCAGTACGTAGCCGATGAGTTGCCCTCATGTTAAGTCCTTCAAGAGTATCGATAATAGATCGCAAAACTTTAGCCGCAAAACTGTCCGCTTGATCCACACAACATTCTCTAAGCGTTTCTCTAAAACTATGTCCGATTATAAGACCGCGTGTATCGTCCCAGTTCGGTTCTTGAGATCTCGCGATTCTTGACTTGTATAAAGCTACACGTATGGCTGCTTCTAATCCGACATCATCAACCGCACTTAACAAAATTGCTGACGCATCTAAGCATTGTATTAGTCCATGAAAATCATCACAAACAAGTACATCACCCTCAAAATAATTAGGTGGTGACGGTATTTCGGTCAAATCGTCTCTCTCGTGTTGGATATCGTGAATAAGAGCTGTAACATTCACAATCTGTCGAGGTGCGCTACGAATAATTAGGGAGTGGTCCAGAATGGGTTCTGTACAGTGTTTGCGAAGAATCGCAATCAGTATTATGCATCTTGCCAATTCAGTCTGAAATCCCATACTTGCGCAAAGCTGTAGCAGATCAGGATTCGTAGTCACATCTTCAAGGCGTGTTAATACCTCTTGCATTCGATAATATGTTTCAAATGATGGCGTCATCTGAAGGAGAGTGTTTACCACTCTGACAACACCATTAACAGCAAACTCTTCTATCCCATGGGCAGTGAAAAGCTCCTCTAATTGATCATGCAACGGGAAAAGACCTTCTTTAATAAGAGTTTCCGAGGAACGCTCACTCATGTAAATCGATACCCAAGGTTCATTAAGCAGTCTACTCCAATCCGATATCGTATCAACATATCGATGCGCTTCTTCGATTTCACAATCCACAGGAGGAACTGCCAAAACCCCAGCATCAATGGAAACACTTGGCATTATTGTTTCTCCCGTTTGTTTTTTCTCTTTTTGGCGGCCGCAATTAAAATTTCTTCTTCTTCCCGCTGACTTTGATCAAAAAATCCTTTGGGCCAATTTTTAACGGCTCCATAATCATTTACCTCAACTTCTTGGAAAGTTGATGTCGCGCCTTCTTTCTCTACAAAATATACTTTTAAATGAGAATTCACTCTATTGTTTTCATCTTCTGCTGCCACTCGATTTCTTAGCCTATTGACTAAATACTCGCTATGCGTTTCCACAAGGCATTGTTTACCCATAAGAACAATTGATAAAAAGAAATCGGCAAGTCGAGTTTGAACCTTAGGATGTAAGTGTAGCTCAGGTTGCTCGAACACAAGAACTGTATCTCGATCTGCAAGCAATGACATCACCAGAATTGGCAACACCTGGCTAACACCAACTCCGACGTGGGTTAAATCATGAACAGGGCCATCTTCTGACAAAGTAATTTTAAGCTCATGTCCTAGTTTTCCTTTGTCAAAGCTTTTTGCAGATTCTGCGACACCCAGATACCTTAGCCATTCAGTAACAGCAGATTCGAAGTATCTTATTGTAGGCGTAAAATTGAAAGGAGTCTTTTCAAACGCAGATGGGGGTATGAAGCGAACGCGTTTTTCCTTATGAAGATTGAGAACAGCCGCGGTCATTTCACCACGAAGACCTACATCTGTCGGGTCGGCATAGGCTGCCAATGGGTATAATGGCTTCGGTTCATCGCGCAATGGCCCAAGATATTTGACTGAATTTGAAAACATATATTCGAGATATGCCGAAGCGTTCATCAGGTCCATCGGAGGACGGAAAGGTCTTAATTCGAATTCAGATTCGTTGTCATTCCTTTGGGCGCGCAAAGCATGCATTATAGTTTGGGGAAGGTCAGAACAATCCAATAATGCTCTTCTGAATTCACGTCTCATATCAGGAGGGAGTCTTCTAACACGATCAGCCCATTCTCTGACGGGAATGCCAGATTCAATATCAAAGAGTGTTTGTTGCCTGTCAAAAATAAGCCTGAATTTATCGTCTATCTTCGATTGCAGATGTTGAACAACCATTTCTGGTATTAAAATATCTCTTCCATTGAAAACGGGACGTCTGTAATATCGTGGTGATTCTTCAACAAGAATCATATAGATTTGTCTTGCAAGTTCCTCGATGGTATTAACTCTTATTGAAATGCGATCAGGAAGAAAATGCTTTAGCACGCATCCGACAGGCTCTGCGGTAGCAAAATCTTCATTGAGTTCTATCAATGAATTATCATCCAAAACAATATCGTATTCGAGGCTGTCGATGGCTATCTTGTTATCAGGCTCTTTTATCTGCAAACTGTTCATTTTTGAGCTGCCGGATTGGCTTCTTGTGATAGTAATTTCAAAACGCTTGTCAGTGTTGTCGTCTCCTCTGACGAGTAAAGACATGTTGAAAAGGAACAATTGTGGTTGAAGTTGAAACAAATCACGATCTGGGCTTCCCGGATTTGTGTCAAATGAAAGTTTGCATGATACTTCCTTTATTGATTCAATACGTCTTCCATATACAGTGGCAGGACCTGGAATTCGTAAACCATCTATAATAGCAATTTGCCCATCTTCGGTAGGATGGCATTCCCAACCAATACTAATAATATCCGTTTCACTTCTAAACGATTTCAAGTCGTCAAATTGACCAAGTCTTGTGAGAGTGCCGTTCAGCACTACAGAACGGCTGCTGATCTTATGAGAGAGTGTTTGGGATATAAGAAGAATAGACTGAAGAAACGTGCTTTTTCCGCTGCTGTTTGGTCCTGCAAATATCGTTAATGGTGCGAGTGGAAGCGTTTCCTCTTTTGATATTGATTTAAAGTTCGCAACTGTCCATTTTGTTATCATTCGTCTTCTCCTTTTCTGGAGGCAGTAAATTGCATCATGGCAAAACAGGCAATGAATATGCTGCTAATTTTGGAAGATGCTGGGAGTAACGTGTCTTCAATACGTCTAATTGACCAATGAAATTACGCCATGTTTCGCAATCTTCTCTATTCCACTCAATAACTGTGACTTTGCTTGCATACTTAATACAGATATCTTCAAATACCGTGGGGAGAAGAGTTGGGCTTGTTTTCAACAAAGCGTCTGCTGCTTCGAACAATGTGAGCATGTCATCTGGACGATCCACTGTGAGATCAATCAAAATATCATCTGTCATATTGATAAAGGAAACCAGAAGAGCGACGCTCCACTTACCAATATTTTGAAGAACTTCTTGAACATCCGCATCTAACCAATCAGATGAAACTATCTCTTTTATCAATTCATCGATCTTTGGACAGCCATCGAGACATAAACTAGAAGAAAATAAATCTTTACAAGCACGCAAAGCGATTGTCTTTTTGGCGGAGTCACGAAGTGTGTCTAAAAGAATAACAAGAATTTCTTCTCTGCGCTTATCCAAAATCATGCTATGTTGTGCAATCAATCCGGAAAATATGTTTATCTTTTCGCCGAGTAATTCTTTGTCACTTTGTGAAAGACCATCGATAGAGCATAAATTTGCCCATGAATTAAACACAATGCGGTCCGGTTTGCCTACTTTTAATGAATCCAAAAGATGAGATTTTGCAGTTGTACGAGTTGGTTCATCCCAAAATCTATTTACACGACCATCTAATCCTACGAATATTGAAAATAAATCTCTGTCCTCAGCTTCGTAAGCAGGCAGTTTGCGTGCTATTTTATCAGCAACTGAATCCTCAGCGGCATTTAGTAACTCAAAAATAAAATGAATGGCATTATCTTTCCATATCTGAGTCTTGTTATTCTTATAAGCATCAATGCTTACTGCGGCAAATTGAGGCCATAGACTTTTAGGCACTTTGGAGAAATAATAGCTGCACGTTTCAGATATTCGATTTGGGTCAGAAATGAAGTGCTTGTCAGACAGTTTAGCGTTCATTAATGTCTTTATGAACGTCATTCCACGATACCCTTCCCGGCATAACGTGGTCTGTGAGCAAATATAAAGAATGTTTCTTACTGTTTCAGCAGAAGGGTTGACTCCGGTTGGATGGGCACACTTTGATCTAATGTCTCGAGCAAACCGAAGACACTTCTCTTCATAATCATCAAACAACTCACACTTTTTCGCCTGGGTAATTAAAAGTTCCTCGAAAGACGCCATTCCCTTTTGAGGCGTCAATAAGGACACAGCAACCTGTGCGGTCCCGTCCCCATCTGAACTCAATTCTCCAATTCGCCGCTCAAGGCAATCTGCGGTTACGGACCATGCTAAAATAACTGCGGCGCGATGAGAACCTATGTAATAACATCGAATAGCTTCATTGAACATTTCACGATCATCTTGATCCAATATTTGGTCGCAGACATGATCAAGATCAATGAATTTCTTTTCTTCTCCGTTCATTATTCCGCACCTCCCAAACGCGTGATAGCCTGGTCATACCACATGAGAAGTTTTGGGTCTTCCTGAAGAACAGATTCTGGTATTTTACGAGCTACTTCGATTATCGTCCGGTATCCATCGTTCGATTTTTCCTGCCATGCTTTCTTAAACCCGGCCCGTACAGCCTCCAAGCGGAACACTTTCAAACGCTTTTGACTCGATTGTTTATATTCATCGAACTCTCGTAAAAGTGTACGTTCCCGCAGTTTTTCGAGATCTCCAGATTTATTAGGATCGGGCACATAATAACGGTCTTTCGCTCGAGCAATGAGAACTGTTGATCGTGTGCTGAAACGACCGTTTTCTTCGATTGCTCGACCAGACTCCAACTCGTCACGAATAATGATTCGTAGTTCTTCACTCTGTTTCATCCATGAGACCAATTGTGTCGGGATTGCCCCCTTGCCGTCGTATCGCAGAAAATTCTGTTCGAGCAATTCGTCAAGCTCAAGGAGTTTTTCTGTTTTCTGCCACCCCCCCATTTCCTGCATGAACTGAGGTTTCAACTCGCCCGCTGTCTGTGGCTTCCTTGTAAGCTGTTGTCGCAGCCATTGTATTGCTGTAGATTCATCACTTACAAAAAGTTGGAGTTGGAGCACATCCTTTACGGTCATTCGCTTTTTGTCGTATTCCGCCGCCTGCTCGGGCAAGAAATACATGCCGTCGCGCTCGGGGAACCGTTGCAGACCCGTGTAGAACTCTGCGGCAGACAGTGGGACTGTTACGCCGCGCTGGACGTGGAAGGCAACCATACGATCAAAGAGAAGATAATTCTGTCGTTCGGCAATGGTTTCCGCTTTATTCTCTCTTGGAACAAAGACAGGCAGTTGTTTCAGGTGCGTTCGAATAAAATCCCAAACACCTTCTTCTGTCCCAGCTTCAAGCTTGAAACGTTCTTCGAGGCCACCATTGGGTTTGTATGCCGAAATAATCAAATCCTGTTTGACGGCGCCGCCGCTGGTGACTTGCTTGAAAGTGCCTTGTTGTTTGTCAAGGGTTCTGACATCGGCAATGACGAACCCAGCATTTTGCAAAGCCACCTGAATGGCATTCCAGACACTGTTCTTGGAGTTGTGAAACTCAACTGTCATCCATCTGCCGGATTTAAGCACACGATAGTATTCTTTGAAACAAGCTGTCATCAGTGCTTGGTATTCTGGAAGCCCCTTATTTTGATGTTTCGATTCAATCGCCTCTTCATTGCGACTTGTTAAGACTTGTAACCACTCTTCCCACAGCACATTGAGTTCTGCATACGCCAAATTTCCTCCAAATGGGGGGTCAGTAAAGACATAGTCACAGCTCGCATCAGACATGCCTATGTGTGTTGTGGAATTACAACCTATTGTATTTCTTGTCCGAAGTTGTTTATAAGCGGCAACGAAACGCCGCATTTTGTTATAATATGCTACAAATATATTCGACTCCGATATCTGTGAGCCGACATACAGGGTGCCGCTAAGTGGATTGTAAGGAAAAGACACTCCTGGCCTATAACGGTTCAATCGGGACATGTTAACAAGTTGGCTTGTGAAAAGCAGCATCATTTGTGGTGAGTGTTTGAATCTCTCCCTCAAAGCTGCCAGTATCCAGATGTTGCGTCGAGTGTAAAACTGATGCACATGAGTAATCCCAATGATGTCGTTTCGTCGAGTTTCGCCGCCTTCAAAGAGTCTGTTGGTTGGGAACCAGTAAGGGATATCGCTCTCTGAAATTTTCTCAATTACCGTCAAGTCTAACTTGTCTGGCTCTTTCTCGTAATTAACGCGGCCCACATGGTAACTTATTAATACTGGAATCTGTTTCGCCTGTTGTATGCTTATGTGTAACGCAGAGTCATAGAATGTTACGTAGGCTCTGTCCATGCGACGCTTTGTAAGCGATGCATTGCAATGCGTGCATGGGAACTCGTCGCTGACTTTGCCCGCCTCCTTGTCCACTGCGGCTTCCCAGAATACAACCTCACGTGTGCATTCCGGGCAAATGAAGACATCTGACCATACCGTGTAATTGATACGCCCCTTAGCCTTGCCGTCAGTGTGAAGCGTCTCGTACATCCAGCCGCATTCCGCCTCGACCTCCTTCAGAATGCATTTGGCCTCGTGCTCGAAGGCCGCAACATCTACCGGCGTGTTGAAGTTGTAGGCGATGAAAGTGGCGGCTGGCGAAAGGTCATTTAGTATGGCATGGCGTGCGCCGAGTTTGGAAAAGGACTCCCAGACGGTCTTGCCGTTGTTATCCGTCTCCTGCTGAAAGATCGTGCCATCCTTATCAACATTGTATCCCATGGATTCGACCGTCATCTTGTCGCCGCAGAGCTGCGCAGCAACTCCCGTCATGCCTGTCCCACAGAATCCATCAAACACGACATCGCCCGGCTCGGTGTAATGCAGGATGTACCGCATAATCGCTTTATGAGGCACCTTTGTGTGGTAGGAATGAGCGTTATAGATCGGGTCGTTCTTTCCTTCGCTTACATCCGCTGCGAACGGTTCGCGCTTGTAAGCATCGTTCGGGTCATAAGGCTTGCCATAAAATCGAATAAAATCCTCGGTGAAAGGATTCGGGCAGGCAGTGTAGTACGGCGGGTCGGAGAGCGCCAGTATGTCCTCGTCCGAGCCGATGGGGAAGCCTTCGATTTTGCGGAATTCCGGGTCCTCAAGTTTTTCTTGCAAAATGCCAAGGAAATGCGCCCGTCTCGCGTCGTCGTCAGGGAATGTCAATCCTAAACAATCGACCGGTCCTTGTTGCTTGGATTCGGACTGCATATCCAAGGTTCCTTGTTCGTGATTATCATTTGCCATCAGACTACTCCTGTTCGAGTTGTTCTCCACGTTCAATCTGTTTAATATAGCACTCCAAGTTGCTGGACACCTTCTCGAAAACTTGGGGCAGGTAACAAGCAAGTTCCCGAAATGTCACTACATCTGAAGCTGGACCACCATGGTAGTATCTTAGATGCTGTAGAATGTCGTTTCGCTCTTCCATCTCAAGCTCACGCATTGGATCACGTTCGCGGTAGTCATTCATATTCGATAGATGGATGAAAGCACAACCAAATCGATAAACAGATTGTGTCCATCCGTGGAGTTGTCCCGCAAGCTGGACCATTTCACGGTCTGTGATTCGACCCTTGTGGTGCATCTTCCAGACCCGACCGTTGACGGCGTCTTGGATCAGGGAATCTCGATGTGCGGAATCATTGAGCGAGAGAAGGAAGATGACTCGGATCATAGAGTCCAGTTCTTGCCGCAGTATGCCGACTATTTGACCATAAAGTTCTGCTCCATGCAAAAGTGCCAGCGCATCCCGATTCTCGCGAGAGCGCTCTCGGACTTGGCGGCAGAATGTATGCACAACTTCACGTTCATCCATAAGAGACTACTCCAACACAATTCGAACTTTTCCGGGTTCTTTACCCTTGATTAACTGATCCAAATATTCATCGAACCTCTTCTTCATTTCCACCGGGGTGGCCGGTGAGCCGCCCGCGAGCAGCGCAGAGCGCATTTCATCCACCTTTAGCGTGACTTTCGTGAGTCCTGACAATACCTCTTGCAGCGCATGGATAAATTCCTGATCGAGATCGTCCGGCAAGGCTTTCTTTGTTATGAAGCCATCCACGAGCTTGCGAGACGCAGATTTTAGGAGTGCCAGATTGGCTTTGGTTGTCGGGTCATCAAGATTGGTGAGCAGAGACTTGGTCCAGTTCTCCATCAGATTATCAAGTTCTGCATCCTGTGCATCGAGAAGCATGCTTGCCGGTGCCGTTGTTGGTTCCGCTGCGGGTTTGTAGCCACAATGCGGACACACGGGAAACGCATCGAGTTCCTGCTCCGTCAGCGCGAAACAACTTCTCAGTCCCGCAAGACGATTCTGAAACTCAGCCAGATGCTGACGAGGCATGAGATCGATTGTGGAGAGCTTCTGGAGCCGCTTGAGACGGTCATCATTCATGATCTGGGTTTTGCGTTTGTCTTCGTTAACACCCAGACGTGATTTTGTATGCATTACAAGATATGTCTGGATGTAATCTTTCTTCAATTCAGTGAGGCTACGTTGCGCCTTTTGGCGGAATGCGGGAGCACTACGTTTCTTTGCATCTCCGATTTGTTCAAGAACTTCCGTTCGTGCTTTCCTCATTTTTTCGATCCATTCGTGCTCGGAGGGGAATACCGCCTCGGCTGTTGAAAGATAAGAGGCTGTTGAACCGAGGTCGGCTACAAATTCTTGTAATGCTTCAATTTCTTCGATTGCTTTCAACCCATCGCTATGGCTACTTATCTCTTTCACTTCGTAACGAAAGTTTTTTAACTTGCCGGGGGAATTAAAGGGCTGAAGTGATTCGAGAAATGTCTTCGTAGCATCAAGACGCGTGCGGAGATTCTGGACATCGTCCTCGGTAAGCAAGGTTTTACCCCAGAAAATAATACCAGTTTGCAGATATTGCTGAACGAACACAAGCTTTTGAACCATTCCTGCTATTTTATTTAGCAATTCCTGAACCGGTTCCTCTTTGCTTTGGGTAACTAGTTGTGCCATGCCAGGAGTGAGTCCCAGCAACTCGTATAGCGCCTTTAAAGCGGGAAGGTTCCAATCCTTCGGTCTTTCAATATGCTTGAATTGGGTAAGTTCTTCGATTCCTGTTGTAGCAAGTTGTTGAAGACCGGTCGCATCAAATTTGTTGCCCGGAATTGCCAGTACGACTTCACCAGCGTATATGAGCGCGGATAGAACTACAATCGCCCAATCAGGCTCAAGCCGCAGCTTCTGAGGCAAAAGGAATTCGACGCCGAGAACTTCCTGAATCAGTTCAGATCGGTTAACGACTTGTCCGTGGCCTTTCTTCTTTGCGATTTCGAGAATGACCTTGGCGTACTTTGACCGGTATGGATCAATTCTATCTCCATCTAATAGTTCCAGAGCATCCAAAACCGCCGTGGCTTGTTTCGTTCGATTTTGCCCGGCAATTGCTCTTAATGCATCTTGTGCCGCTTGGCTCCGATTGGCTCCGGTGATAAGTATCGAGAAGAAAGGGTATTCCGGCGCCTGATCTTGGAAGTGTGTGCTCAGGCAAATACCCGCTATGGTATTTACAAGATCACGGAAGTTGATGCGCTCATGGGATGCAATGCCGGATAACTCCCGGATAGATTTTCCCTTTGCCCATTCCGTGAGAGACTTCGTTCGCCCTTGATAAGTTACATCAAAAGCCGTGGCCATGTTTTTCTGAAGCCATTGCACTAAATCCCGCAGGAAGCCCGATGCTTTAGATTCGTAGGTGGACTTTGCGTGACCGGAGGAAGTGGACGCCATGTCGAGCGCCGCTGCATAATTGCGAAGAGATGTGCGGAAAGCGTCATCTGGGTTCTTAAGAAGAACAATCACATCTCTTGCGTCCATTTCATACTTTTCTGTCGGCGGTTCCAATGGCTGGATGAAGTAAATATAAAAATCGCGTGGGGGTATCGCAGTGGACCGCTCATTCGGCGCACCAAAGAAAAGGTACCCTTTGCGGGCGGCTTTTCGTTCGATCCATTCGATCTCGTGCTGCCAGATTTTGTAGCCGGTAACGTAGGTCTGGTCTGTGCATTCCATGACCCGTTTTAATGCTTCGTAGTAATATCGGTCGAGTTGAGATGAATCAAGGCACTCTGCTTTTTTTTCAATCAAAGCGTCAAAATCATCGGTCTTCTTGAGGTCGAGATAATATTGCCGGTTGTCCGTGTTTGACGAAATGAACTGCCCGCTCACCGTTCTGTGGATTTCCTTTAGAACTGTTTCCACTTGTGTGAGCAAATCATCAGCAGGAACTCCGCCTAAGTCTTCAATGCCGTCTTGGTAAAGACATAGTCCATCACGTAATTCTTCTGGTGTAGCGCCAATGGATGAATAAATATCACCAGTGGTAAGTCTGTGAATCGAGAGAGCATGGATAATCTGAACAGCCATGTCTTTGTATGCAGGACGTGTAAATGCTTGCTTGATGCGTGATTCAAGAACTTGGCTGCAGTCAATAACCGCTCTGATGTCCGGCACAGCGCGAAATGACGGATTCTCGCGAAGTGAAGACCAGTAGCTGTCGTATGCGATTACTCCAGGTCGATCCTGCGGAATCTCCTTGTCGAGAACTTTTTTCATTGCGACCGAGAGTGTCCTTAGAACTTCACGTTTTTCCACTGCTGAAACTCGTTCAAAAGTGTCGATGTAGTCAGGATGCACAGGAAAAAGCCGGACGAACTCGTCCATTTTTTCATTCATGTTTCCATAGAACTTTGCAAAAGGAGTTAAATATTCGCGGATTTTGACCTGCTGTTCTCCTGTTTTCTTCAAGAGTCTTTCGGCCACCACAAACTTGACGTCTTTGCGAGCGATCAAAACCTGTTCGAAGCGATCTTTCACTCGACGGATACTATCTGATACGAAGGAGAACCGAGGACTATCGAAAATTGCCTCTTGAACACCCGCTACGAACCGGAAATGCAAGTCTTTACAGACTTCACCAATCTCGCGGAGAAAATTCAGATCAAGGATAAGTTCCAAGTCTTTCCGTGTTCGTAAGTAGTCGAGCAACTCGTCCACAACCAGAAGCAGACCATGATGCGGATATTTCTGGTGAAATGCGGTCATCATGTCTTCGAATGCCCGTTTGCTATTAGGCACTTTGTCCGCGGGCGGAAAGGAGTATGACACACCCATTGAAGAAAGATGTTCTTCAAGTTCGGCCACAAGGATGTCGCGCAAAGACATCATGGTGGCGCCGATTTCAGTTCGTATTACCTTGAACCGTCCAGCAATTTTCACGGCTGCATCAGCCACATCGCGGTTGTTGAGCTGCGTGGCGAGTTCATCATTCTCCGCGAGTATGGATATTACCGACATGAGGTGAGATTTACCTGTTCCGTAATTGCCAACGACGAGCAGCCCTTTGTTGTCGGCTGGCTGCTCAAATTGAAGCTGGGGAATAACGAGTCCGGTAAGCTTTTCCGCCATCTCGTTCGATATCACATAAGTGCTGATTAGCTGGCGGGCAGCGGTCATTTCGTCGGCATCTCGAAGCTGAACAACGGATTCGATTGGTTCGAATTTGATAAGGTCTCCGTATTTCATGTCAATTTCTCCCTGTTGGTCATGTTAAGTATCTTATTCAATTACATCCGATCCCGCCACCAGAAAGTCCTGTATTGCATAACGCTTGAATTCAGAGTGTCCGGGTTCTGCGTAAATGATGTGTTCTCCTTCATTCAAGCCATTCCAAGTCACAACGACTGTTTTGTTTCTTGAAAGACCTTGCAGAAGCCGTAGCGGGTCCTGTTTGAGTGATACATCAAACAGAATTTCAATGTTGTCCAGAAGGATTGTGTCGCCCTTCGATGAATTCACGATATCAGATAAAATTCGAGGGAGTTGAAGAGCGCGTTGTCGTTCGGTCAAATCGAGCATTCTCTTTGAAAGCTCAAGATTGACATTGACCATCGGTGCGCCAGTTCGTTTTTGTGCATCTTGGATGGCGCTGGTTTTCCCTGATCCTGCCGGGCCAACTACTACCAAAAGGCGGTTGTACAGCCCGGTTGTTTGGTCGATTTTTCTCACAATTTGATCTGCAAGCGGCTCTGCCATTAATGACTTTCTCCTGTGACAGGTTTTTCTTCCCGTGTTTCTTCAAGCCATCGGTCAATCGCAAATTTCCGAAAACGCCAGTGACGACCTATTTTTTGAGAAGGAATTTTGCCTTCACGAACGATTTTGTAGATCGTTGACTTCGGGATCTTCAGGTATGTGGCTAACTCATCGATGTTGAAGACCTTGTCTGTTGCCTCTTCCATTGGAAACCCCTCTCGCTCGATTATACACGAACCATGTGACAAAACCGAATGACAAGTTCATAAATTACAGTTAATGGCAGTTGCTGTCAATCGTTTCTGGGAGACTTGGGTGGATGGTTGCTCTGAAGACTCAAGATTACGAACTGATTTTTTGAGTGAGCATTTTCCATTCTTTAAGCTGCAAGTCCCAGCGGGGGGTTAGGGCGATGGAGCGGAGGGTGTGTTCGGAGATGGGGTCGGAGCCGCGGGCGATTTTGGGCAGGAAGAGGATGTCTTCTTGGATTCGGGGTGCGAGGAGATTGAGGTTCATTATCTGTGTGATGCGGGCGCGGGTGAGGCCGGACAGGGCGGCGATGTGGGCGTAGTCGCGCACCGCGCCGTCGTCGAGCAGTTTTTGAAGGTGTATGGCGAGCGCCATGAACCTGGTTATGCGCGGCGTGCGCAACGCCACAGGCGAGGGCAGAGCGGGCGCAGCCTGACCCTCTCGCAACTCGCTATTCCGTCCTTTTCTGCCGACATGCACTTTGAACACGACCGTCATGTCCCGCGCTCCCTCGCTTTCCACCGGCGCTGCGCTATCCAGCATGTCCGTCATATCCCGCGTTCCTGTGACCGCATCCGCTACCGCACCTGCGTTTCCCGTCGCATCAATCGCCGTCATTTGCTCTGTCATTTTACCATCTCCTTTGCAAGCTGTTTGATTCCGTTCGGGTGAAACGTGATTCCGACCGTTCCCGCGACGCCGTCATAGACAACCTTCTGCACGAGCATCTGCACGATCCGCGTCTTCTCCCGCACATAAAGCACATCCCAAATCGGATCGAATGCCGCCAGCGCGTTCCGTATGTCCGCAGTGTCGACGGTTTCCAGTTCGTAACGAAGCAGCCGCTCGCGCGCCTCGCTCATGAGCCGGTTCTTTTCGGCGATGGACTCGTCAACTCGCGTAATCTGCTCGGCGATAATCGGGCTTGTGCCGGAGTTGCATCGCGCGAACCCCTCGACCAGCCGCCGCCCCTCCTTCTTCAGCCGCTCAATCTCGTTCCGCAGCCGTTCCACCTCCGCAATAATCGCGGGCCGCTTATCCCGCCGCTGCCCGATGACGCTCTTGATCGTCTCCTCAAGAATGGTCGAATTCTTCCCGATGTCCCTGATGCGGCCGACGACAAACTGTTCGAGCTGGCCGGCGGACACCGTTTTCGTCGGACAACATTTCCACCCCTGTTTATGCGCGTTCGAACACAGATAATACCTGTACGTCCGGTTGCCCTTCTGCGTGAACGTGTGAATCATCGAACACCCGCACGAGCCGCACACGACGAGGCCCCGCAGCAGCGCGCCGTATTTGTTTTTGACATGCTTGCCGCCGGTTTTCGCGTTCGTAATCATAAGAAACTGCGTCTTGTCCCACAGTTCATTGTCCAGAATCGCGTCGTGTTCGCCCTCGTAAACCTTATCCTTGTGCGGCACTTTGCCGATGTAGGCGACGTTTGTGAGCAGCCTGTGCAAACGCGCCTTGTCGAAGGGATGGCCGCCCCTCATCACGCCTTTCCTCGTCACCCAGCTCTTTGTTCTCATCCCCATATCGTTCAGCGTCTCAACGGTTGACATGATGGACTGGTTTTCCAGATACAGCTCGAAAATCTTCTTCACCTGCACGACCTCTGGTTCATTGATGACCAATCGGCGCGCGTCGGGATCGATGTCGTAACCGAGAACGGGCGAGCCGCCCGGCCATTTTCCCTTCTTGCGCGCAGCCGCGATTTTGTCCCGCGTCCGCTCCGACACAAGCTCGCGCTCGAACTGCGCGAACGAAAGCAGCACGTTCAACATTAGCCGCCCCATCGACGTGCTCGTGTTGAACTCCTGCGTGATGGAAACGAAGCTCACGTTGTGCTTCTCGAACAACTCCATAATCTTTGCGAAATCGAACAGAGAGCGGCTCAGGCGGTCGACCTTATAGACCAAAACACAGTCAACCTTGCCTTCCTTTATGTCCGCCATCATGCGTTTGAACGCGGGCCGTTCAGTGTTGCCGCCCGTGAACCCGCCGTCGTCGTACTGCTCGGCCAGCGCCGTCCATCCCGCGCCCTGCTGGCTTTTGATATACGCCTCGCAGGATTCCCTTTGCGCGTCGAGCGTGTTGAAATCCATGTCCAGCCCCTCGGATGTGGACTTCCGGGTGTAAATCGCGCACCGCACGACAGGAGCCGTCACAGGCTCCTGCCGCACGACGCTCATGTTTCTTCTCGCCATTTTCAGCGCCTCCGCTTCATAGATTGAAAAACGAATATCCGTTCCAGTGCGACCCCGTGATTTTCCTTGCCACCGCCGTGAGGCTCTTATACGTTATCCCCTCGTATTCGAACCCATTTTCCACAACAACGACCGTGTGGCTTTCGCCCTTGTAGATGCGGCTTATCGCCGCGCCGGCCGCCGGAACGCGCTTGTCGCGGGGCAGAGAGCCGACAACCCCCGCCGCCCCCTTCACGGACGCGTCAAACGCGTTTCGCGGAACCCGCAACCTGAGGTCGGCCTCGTCCGCAATTTCCGCAGCCCGGTTTCTCGCCCGCTCGGACAGACCCCCGTACGAAAGCTCCTGCAATCGCCACGCGATTCGCTTCCACAACCAATCCTTGTTTGCCGACCGGGTGTGTTCGCCGTAAACCTCGTGGTATTTCGCCCTCAGGTCTGCGACACTCATCCGCCTGAGCGCTTGAATCTGCTTTGCGATGGTTTCCGACATTTCAAATATTCCTCCCTGTTTTCCGCTCTCGCGCTGTTAAACGCGGCAGGTCACAGGTTGCTCGACATTCAAGAATAATCAAGGCAAACAAAGGCTTATTCCTCGTTTTGAGAGTCCCCGCAGCCGTCCGGCGCGGCGCTCTGCCTTGCGCCGCTTATCTCCTTGAGTCGCAGATAACCGTCCGCCAGAATTGAAGATATCTCTTTAATAACAGGCGTATTTTCGTTCGATGTTTTCATGCCGTCAGCCCCCCGGATTTTTGTTTTTCTCCGCTCGATTCATTACCTACCGGAGAAGCGCGTTTTTGGTCGGATAAAAATTAAAAAAAGTTGAAAATTATTTTGTCCCGCAACGAAAACGATTTTTGCCGAAACTGCCCTCGAAGCGCTCGAATCGGACAAAAAGGGGGGTTGACCACTGAACTTCCGTATGCCATAATCGGGGACGAAAAAAATACCTCGCGGGTTCCCCTGTCGGGCCGATTCCTACGGCCCATGCACCACCCCAAGCCCGCCGGACGATTGTGATTTTTGGCGGGCATCCCCGTCTGCCGGAGACACAACGTAGTGGCGGAAACCGATAGAGAAAGGGGTGATTTTGCA
>Ga0116156_10000627_pt1 | contig 37219 bp, 36 predicted proteins | sample AD_UKC045_MetaG_FD_89891 | JGI IMG/M metagenome (GOLD analysis project Ga0116156, IMG submission 89891) | Active sludge microbial communities of municipal wastewater-treating anaerobic digesters from USA - AD_UKC045_MetaG | ecosystem: Engineered > Bioreactor > Anaerobic > Digestate | place: USA...
CTATGATTAGGAAGATGATAAAGATGATTTTATTTTTTGTTTTGGTGTGATTGTTATTATGAATTGATATTTTTTATATTAGGGCGAATAATTATTCGCCCCTACGGTAGAAATGTAACATTCATACTAATCAGTTATATCAGACGAATCAGAGTTCAAGACAATTATTATTTTTGTCCAAATTCCTTTTTTATGCTAAAATATTAAATTAAGAGATCCTGTCCTGAAACGAGTTCAGGATTATAAAGATTTAAAATAATTTTTATATAAAGTTCAGGATGACTTATTGGTAATTATAAAAATAAAAACTCATGAAAAATATCAATTGGTCTTTTTGGCAGGCGGTCGGCACGATGACCGGTTCCATTATTGGTGCCGGAATTTTAGGTTTACCCTATGCGTTATCACAAAACGGTGTTTTAAACGGTTTGGTGATTTTGGTTTTGGTTGGATTGGGGATTATGACTTTGCATTTATTGGTGGGAGAGATTGTTTTGAGTACCGCTCGTTCTCATCAATTGACCGGTTTTGCCAATAAATATTTGGGCAGTGCCGGTAAATGGATTATGTTTCAAGTTTTTATGGCAGCCAGTTATGGTTCCTTGTTGGCTTATCTCGTCGGTGGCGGGCAGGTTTTAGCGGCGATTTTCGGGGGCGCCCCCCGCACTTGGTCGTTGATTTTCTTTGTATTCGCTTCGGCCTTATTATATGTTGGTTTGCGCGTCATCAAAAGAATCGGTTTTGTGATTTTGGGCGCAATTTTGGTAGTGGTTTTCTTGATTGCCATTGCCTGTTTAAATCATTGGCAAGTGGCTAATTTGGTGACCTATGATTTTTCTTGGGGAACTTTTTATGCTTACGGTGTGGTTTTGTATGCTTTTCTTGGTGCTTCGGCGATTTACCAAGCGCGCAAAGTTTTGGAGGGGCAAGAGCATTTAATGCGTAAAGCGATTATTGTCAGTAATTTGATTCCGATGTTTTTGTATATTACATTCGCTGTGGTGGTAATTGGCGTGACCGGTTTAAATACCACGCAGGTGGCAACCGTCGGTCTGGGGGCTTTGGTTGGCCCGGAAATCAATATCTTGGGAAATATTTTTGCTTTTCTGGCTTTATCAACCAGTTTCTTAACTTTGGGAAACGCGGTTAAAGAAACTTACTTTTACGATTTTGATTTTGCCGCTAATGTGAAAGTGGATAGATTTATCAGCTGGTCTTTAACAATTTTAGTGCCTTTGTTTTTATTTTTATTGGCCAAGAATGATTTTATTCAGATTTTGACATTTGTTGGTGCGGTGGCCGGTGGCTTGGAAGGCTTGCTACTTTTGTTGATTTATTATAAGTTAAAACAGCAAAAACCGGAGCGTCCCCCTGAATACAAGTTAAAAAATTATCAGTTGTGGTTGCCGATTTTATTCTTGATGATGACCGCCGGTTTAATCTACAATTTAATCGTTTAAAATTTTATGTCTGATAGTAATAAGCAAAAACAATTGGATCGTCGTGGCGACGCGATTTTGCAAACATTGAATACTATTTTGAATCGTGACATTATGGCGCCGAAAGACGTCATTATTTCTTTGACGCGCGTTAAAATGGATGGCGATATGAGTAAAATCATTGTTTATTATACTTTTTTCCCGGATTATAAAATGGGTACGGTGAAACGTTTTTTTAAAGAAAAACGTAAATCTTTACAACATTTTTTACAACAAAAGATCAATTTTGCGCGCGTGCCAAAAGTGTTTTTTGTTTTTGATCAAGAAGAAAAGAAGGCCGATGATTTGGAAAATTTATTGGATCAAATTTCTAAAGAGTTAAAAGATTAAATATGTCGCTCACTTTTCCGAGCAAAGATTTGGAGCAACTGAAAGTTTTTTTGCATAAAGCGCAAAAGATTTTAGTTTTGGGACATATCAATCCGGACGGTGATTGTTATGGCGCGATTTTAGCGTGGCATCAATATTTGAAAAGTATTGGAAAAAATCATGATTTATTTGCCGCCGGCCGCCACGACGCCGCTTTTGATTTTCTCCCCGGATATTTTGAGGTGAAAAATTTGCCGGAAGATTTGGCCGATGATTATGATTTGGCGATTATTAACGACTTAAATGATTTTGAACGTACCGGCTTGGCGGATTTTTTCGTGCAGCATCCCGATTTAAAAAAAGTACAGGTTGATCATCATAATGGTAAGGTCTTAAAAGTTGATTTGGCTTTTAATCAGGATGATTGCGCCGCCGCTTGCCAAGTTTTGTATTTTTTATGGAAAGATTTACAGCTGACGATAAATAAAGAGATGGCGCAAGCTTTGTTGACCGGTATTATTTCCGATAGCAATAATTATCAAACCAGCGCCGTCACCGTGGAAACTTTTGAGGCCAGTGCCGATTTGCAGTCTTTGGGCGCTGATCCGGTGTTTATCGGGCGACAAATTCATCGTTTACCTTTAAATAAATTGCGTTTTTTAGGAGAAATTCTGGAAAAAAATTTGGTTTTAAAACCGGCTGAAAAATTGATTGTCGCGGTTGTTCCTTTGGATTTATGGGAAAAATATGATTTGCCAATCAGTGATTTGGATTTATTATATTCGTGGTTGCTGGGCGTTCAAGGCTATGAGCATGTTTTGGCTTTGAAAGAGCAAGCCGTCGGCGAAATTCGTGTCAGTTGGCGCAGTAAAGGAGCGGCGGAGCTGAACCGTTTGTCCGCGATATTCGGGGGCGGGGGGCATGCTCAAGCGGCCAGTTTTACTTTGCGTAATCATAAAATCACGATTGACGATGATGGAAATTATCGGTTAAAGGCAATTTAATTGTTTTGAACTTTGATTTTTCGGCTGTAAGGGGTCATTCCAGAATTTTGCTGTAAGCAAAATTCTGGAATCCCGTGGGCGAAGCTAATTTGAATTCATGTTAGTCTTTTAACCGGATGAAAATTCAGAAAGGAAGTGGAGCATGGATTATGAGAAAATCATCGTTGACTTCGATAAAGGCGGACTGAAACACAAGTTGGTGGAAGTGTTTCCCAAAACCGGTGAATGGTTCGTCAAAAATTTGACGGACAAGGTCGTGGAGTTGCACCTCGGAAAAAGAGATAAAGATCCGTTCTTCTACATCAAGCCCGGTGAGACCAGCAAGCTGGCCACGTCCTTCCCGCTGGTCTTGAACGGCAAGTGCGAAAGTACTGTCCGCAACGTCCTCACCTGGCCGCAGCAACAGGCTGCCAAAGCCGCTGCCACGTCCGTGGTGGTGGAAAAGGTTACTCCGGCGGTTTAACCGCAAAATTCAAGATTCAAATTTCAGTGAAACTGTCTTAGTAAGACAGTTTTTTTAATTGTTGTCTTGAACTGTGATTCGTCTGTGAGTCCTCCCGCGAGAGCGTCCTGATCTGCATCAGGATAAACTCTAGCGCGAAGCGGTTGGCTTGAAGGACTATGAAGTTATTTCACGAATTATGATAAAAAGTCAGAGTTCATCAGGAAAAACAATAAATGCGATAAAAATATTATTTTATGCAAAAATATTTTCTGAAGATACATCAGATGAATCAGAGTTCAAGACAAAAAAAAGAGCAGCCGTTGCTTGGGCTGCTTGAGGGCAAAAATCAATTGTGGGATTTTTGTTTGAGATAAAGGAGGGAACAACGAGGATGATCGAGGGACTTCCGGCGGCGGTGGGCTCTGGGCCCGGGCCGAGAACTACTTGTTGTTGTCGTAGTTCTGCCAGAAGTACTTGGTCGGGGTGACGATGCGGGTGTTGTTGACGGGGTGGCGCCGGATGTTGATCAGGGGGTTTTTCCCCGTGGTCATCTTGACCAGCACGTTCTCCACCTTGGCCACATCCAGCTTCATCGTGTTCTGGATGCCCTTCACGACGTCCTCGTGCCCCAGGAAGATCTTGTCCGGGGTGACATCGTTGCCGATGTAGCCCTTGAAGGTCTTGCCGATGTTCTGGTAGATCTCGGTTTCGACCGTGTCGAACTTGAAGTTCTGGGTCAGGGTGTTGACATCGAGAAGGGCCAGGTCGGTGATGTTGTTCTTCATGTGATCCTCCTTTGGACGTGAGCTTTTGAGGGCTCGGTTATCTGCAAAGCACAGTGCCTTGCAGGAAGTTTTGATTATAGCAAAGAATAAAAACTTGTCAAATTTGATTGACGCCCGCGCACTTTCTTGTTAATCTTAAAAAAAGCGTGGTTTGTAAAAACGAGCCAAATTAGCTATAATATTATTTATCAGAGACTAATCATTTAAATCCAATCATATGAAAAAATTGGGAATCGCCGTGATTTTAATTGGTATTGCCGTGTTAATTGTGTTGTGGCAAACTTTTGTGATTATCGGGGCCGGTGAGCGTGGTGTGGTTTTAACCTGGGGTGCGGTGTCGGATAAAATTTTGGACGAAGGTATTCATTTTATGGTGCCGGTGGCCCAAAGAGTGGAGATTTTGGATGTTAAAACCAAAAAAGACGAGGTGGAGGTTCTGTCTTATTCAAAAGATATTCAAAGTGTCTCGGCGGTAATTGCCTTGAATTATCATATTGTTCCGGAAATGGTTAATAAATTATGGCAAGAAATCGGAGCGACTTATGAAAGCAAGATTATTGATCCGGCGGTGCAGGAATCCGTCAAAGCGGCGACCGCTCAATTTACCGCTCAAGAATTGATTGAAAAACGTCACGAAGTAAAGGAAGACATCAAAATGAAGTTAAAAGAACGTTTGGAAGAGATTTATATTGTGATTGATGATTTATCCATCGTTAACTTTGATTTTTCCGATGCTTATGAATTGGCGGTTGAAGAAAAACAAGTGGCTCAACAAAAGTCTTTGAAAGCTAAGAACGATTTGGAGCGTATTAAAATAGAGGCGGAACAAGCGATCGCTCAAGCCAAAGCCCAAGCCGAATCCATTAAAATCCAAGCGGAAGCTTTGAAATTCAATACTGATTTGATTCAATTAAAAGCGGTGGAAAAGTGGAATGGTGTCTTGCCTGCTTACATGATGGGTAACAGCGTGCCTTTTCTTAACTTGGCTATTAAATAAACAATAAAAATAGATATTCATGAAAAAACTTTTGGAAAAAATGCTCGCTTTTTTGGCAAAACGCGTGCTCAATAAATATCAGCCGAAAGTGATTGGAATTACCGGCAGTATCGGTAAAACTTCCACCAAGGAGGCGATTTATTTTGTATTGAAAAATAAATATCGCGTGCGCACCAATGTCAAAAATTACAATAATGAGTTGGGCGTGCCGATTACCATACTTGGCGGCGAGAGCGGCGGGCGTTCTTTTCTAAAATGGGGGAAGGTTTTGTGGAAAGGTTTGATGTCTTGGTGGTTCACCGACGCTTTGTATCCGGAAATTTTGATTTTGGAGATGGGCGCCGATCATCCCGGTGACATTAAATATCTGACAACTTTGGCACCTTGCGATCTTGGGGTTTTGACACATGTCGCGCCGGTGCATTTGGAGTTTTTTAAGACTTTGAACGGTGTTTATAATGAAAAGAAAAATATCGCCACGCATTTATCCAAAAATGACTGGGCGATTTTTAATGCCGATGAAGATTGGGCGGATAAGTTAAAGGATGAAACAAAAGCGAAAACTTTGACTTATGGATTTTCCGAGCAAGCGGATTTGCGTTTATATCAACTAAATGAAGGTAATTCTTTGGTGGAAGGGGTGAAAGGTAAAGTTTTGTATAAAGAAACAATGATTCCTTTCCATTTTCCGCATTTGATCGCCCCCTTCAGTTTGTATTCTATTTTGGCGGCGATTGCCGTCGGTTTAGCGCATAATATCAATATCATTGAGTCAATCAACAGTTTGAAGGAATATCGTTTACCCAAGGGGCGTTTACAGCTTTTGGAAGGAAAGAACGGCAGTTTGTTGATTGACGACAGTTATAATGCATCGCCGGTGGCCGTGGAAAAGGCGGTGGAATTATTAAATGATTTTTCCAATGATGAATATCGTAAAATTTTTGTTTTGGGAGATATGTTGGAATTGGGTGAGGAAAAAGAAATGTATCATCTGCGCGTTGCCAAGCGCTTGGCGGAAAGTAATATCGCGGTGGTGATTACCGTGGGGCAGTTGAGCACCGTCATTTATGATTATTTGAAAGCGCAAGGTAAAAAAGAAGTTTATCATTTCACGCATTCCAAATACGCCGCCGAATTTTTGGCCGATTATATTAGCCCCGGCGATTTGTATTTTGTGAAAGGCTCGCAGGGCGTCCGTATGGAGCGTATCAGTAAGTTTATTTTGGCGGAACATTTGGATCCGAAATCCTTGTTGCCACGGCAAACCGACGAATGGGTAAAATAATAAAATTTAATTTTATATTATGAAAAGTTTTTTTATTAAAGATTTGCAACTGGGACAAAAGTTATCTTGTGAAGCGTTTGTTTTGAAAAGTTTGGCTAAGAAAACCACAAAAAATAATTTACCGTATTGGGACGTGCGTTTTGCCGATAAAACCGGTGAAATCAGCGGGAAAGTTTGGACTGATGGCATCGCCGCCAGCGACGAGAACATTATTGTTAACGATATCGTGGCGGTGGAGGCGAGCGTGGAGGAAAACTATAATGGTGCCGGCTTGCAATTGATTGTCAGTGGAATGAACAAAACCGACGACTTTGATGTGGCTGATTTTATTAAAACGATTGATTTGGATTTGGATGAATTTTGGGCGCGTTTGTTGCGTTTTGCCAATTCCGTGGAAAATCAATATTTAAAACAGTTATTGCAAAATATCTTAGGCGATGCCGAATGGGCCCAACGCTTCAAAACGTGGCCGGCGGCGGAACGCGTCCATCATGATTTTATCGGAGGTTTGCTTCGTCATACGGTGGAAATGTTGAGCTTGGGCGAAGAGGCTTTCAAGATTTATCCGGAAGCTGATCGCGATTTGGTGATTACCGGCGTGATTTTACATGATATCGGCAAAATTAATGAGTTGTCGGTCGGTAGCGTGATTGGTCGGAGTTTGGAAGGCAGTTTGTTGGGGCATATTTATCAGGGTAGTTCTTTGGTGGAAGATTTTATTGATCAGATTCCCGGATTCCCGGCAGCCTTGAAAGCTCAGGTTTTGCATATTATTTTGGCCCACCATTTGAAATTGGAGTTGGGCAGTCCGGTGGAGCCGCGCACCATGGAAGCGATGTTTGTGCATTTGTTGGATTACATGTCTTCACAATTGCAGATTTGGCAAAAGGTGATGCAAAATCCCGGTTTCTTAAATGATAACTGGACCGAATATCAGCACTTGATGTCCGGTAAAATTTACATCAACCGCGAACATCAGAATGGTAACGCGGAAAATACACTTGCTGAAAGTGCTGAAAATAACAGTGCGGCGATGAACACTAAAAATGTTCAGCAGGTAAAACCACGCGCCGACCGTAATTTACCATTGCCGTTTTAATTTTTATTAAGTGATTTTAATAATATGGAATACTGCAAAGACAATGTTTTAAACTTGGCGGAAATGATTCTGCGCGAAGAAGATGAAGTCTTGTTACCGATCAGCAAGTTGGTCCATTTATTGTTGCAGGAGCAGGAAGCTTGGACTTTGGATAAGGAAACATTAAAAGATTATTTAAAAAACGACTCTCGTTTTTTGTGTTATGATTTTCCGGAAGAAGCGGAATTGTGGGATGATAATTTGGACGCAAAAATGGCTGAGCAAGGTTTGTTTAAAGGTGATAAGGTGATGCTTTATGATCGCAAGCCGAGTGCCGATGATTTGCGTCAGATGATTTTGGGAAATTTGGATTATTTATATCAAAATTTATCAGAGGTGGGTGCCAATCCTTTGGAAGAGAGCCAGGCTTTGCAGTATCAACAAATGATGGCCAAGGCCAAAGAATTGTATGAACATTTTCAAGATTTAGTTTTAGAAGAAGATAAACAAGATGATTAATTTACCGGATGTAAAAAAACATTTGGCAGAGCAGGGCGCGCCCGCTTATCGCTGGCGACAATTTTTGGATTATTATTTTTCCCGGGACTTGAAAGCTTGGCCGAACGTTGAAGGTTTGTTAACTTGGCCTAAGACTTTGAAAAATGATTTACCGGCTTTGCATAATGTCACGGAAATTAAATATTTGGAAAGCGCCGACCGCCGCTCCGCCAAAGCGATCATTAAATACGGCGACGACGATAAGTGGGTGGAAACGGTGCTGATGCGTTATCATAATTACGATACGATTTGTTTGTCATCGCAGTTGGGCTGTCCGCTGAATTGTAAGTTTTGTGCCACCGGACAAGGCGGTTTTATTCGTAATTTAACGGCCGAGGAAATAATTGAGCAATTTCAAGCATGGTTGATTTATTTGAACCAAAACGGCAAGGCGGACAGTATTAAAAATTTGGTTTTCATGGGCATGGGCGAGCCTTTTCTTAACTGGCCGGAAGTGAAGCGAGCGATTGAATATTTGCATGATAATTATGGTATCGGACATCGTCATATTACCATTTCCACGGCCGGCTTACCGGACAAAATTAAGGAGTTTTCCGATTTGGATTGGCCGGTGAATTTGGCGATTTCTTTGCACGCCGGCAGCGACGCTGTTCGGCAGAAACTTATGCCCATTGCCAATACTTATAGCTTGAATCAGCTGTGGGACAGTATTAATTATTATTTTGGCAAACATCGCCGCAAATTATTTTTGGAATATATTTTAATTGAACATTTAAATGATTCAGTTGAGGAAATGCGTTTGGTGGTGGAAAGAATTAAAAAATCCGAGCGTAAATTATTGCATGTTAATATGATTCCTTATAACCCGCATTCGGCGGCGGATTTTCAATCCAGCTCAGCCGAGCAATTGCGTCGCTTGGAGGCTTTATTGAAAGCCGAGAATATTCATTATACTTGGCGAGATTCTTTGGGCCAGGAAATCGGTGGGGCTTGCGGACAATTAAGTAAAAATTCATAATTATGGCCAAATATAAATTCGCGATTGTTTCCATGCAATCGGATAAAAATCAATTGTGGAAAGATTTGCAAGAGCAATACGTTGTTTACTTAAGCAAATGGGCGGACGTGGAGCAACGAGAGTTGTCTCCCGGTAATATTTATCAACGGGAGCAAGCGGAAGAAATTTGGAAAGCGGAATTGCCATTGTGGCAAAAGATCTTGGATAAAAAGAAAGATGATGATTATTTTGTCGCTTTGGATTTGGATGGTAAAATGTATGACACCGAGGATTTTGCCAAATTTATTCAAAGTGATTCGCGTCGGCATTGGAGGTTTTTAATCGGTGGTCCTTACGGTCTGCCGCCGAGCGTGCGCGCCGCCTGCGATTTTAGGCTGGCTTTGAGCCCCTTAACATTTAATCATCAATTGGCTAAACTGATATTGCTGGAACAACTATACCGGGCGTTAGAAGCGGAACACGCCAATAAATACAATAAATAATAATTAAATAAATTGAGTTTATGAAAAAAGTTGCAAAAAGTAAGTCCGTGAGTGTAAAAAAATCTTCTCTTAAAAAAGTCGCGAAGAAAATCGTAAAAAGTGAGCATAGCGACAGTGATCGCAGTTTTGTGATTTCTTTGGGCGGTTCTTTGATTTTCGATAAAAGCACCGGTCAGTTTAATTTGGATTTTATCAAAGAGTGGAAGCAATTGATTGAAGATTATTTGGAACAAGGTTATCGTTTTGTTTTGGTGATGGGTGGTGGAAAGACGGCGCGTTTTTACCAAGAAGCCGGTCGTCACTTTGGATATACCGATGAGCAACTGGATTATTTGGGAATTCAAGCGACCCGCATCAACGCTTTGTTTTTGAACTTTTTGTTTGCCGATAAACCGGAAGTTTTTGAAGATCCGCGTAAAATCAAAACTTGGGCGAAGAATAATCTGTTTATTTGCGGCGGTTGGAAGCCGGGTTTTTCCACGGATTATGTTTCCACTTTGATTGCCAAACAATTGGGTTGTTCCAATTTGATCAATTTATCTGATACCGATTACATTTATGACAGCGACCCACGTAACAACCCGAAAGCCAAAAAGTTTGAGAGTTTAACGTGGCAAGAATATTTCAAAATATTCCACGGTGATGACGCGTGGCAGCCGGGCCGTCACTTGCCGTTTGATCCGGTAGCCAGCAAATTGGCTGCCAAATCCGGCATGTCTTTGTATTATTTGAACGGTAAGAATATTAAAACCATCAGACAATTCTTGGGTTTTGAAAAATTTACCGGCACTATCATCAACTAAAAATCAAAAAAATGGATAATTGGACTCGACAATTTTACAAAAATGAGTTAAAAGAGATTTATAAGCCGGAGACGGAAGCTAAGCCGCAGAAAAAGTTATTGGATGAAATTAAAGAAGAAGTCTCTTTAAAAAAAATCAAATCCGGATTACTGGGTACATTTAAGCGGGTTTTGTTGTTATTCGCGATTGTCGGGGGAGTGGCGTTGTTGATTTTTGGTGGTGGCTACGTTTTATTGAATTATTTCATAAGCTAATGATTAAATAAAAAATTATGAACTTAAACAAAATTTTGTTCGCGATGATTCCGTTGTTGGCCTTGTTTGTGGTGAGTGCCTGTGATTGGGGAAAAACCGATGAAAATGTCACGCCGGAGCAACGCGATGCGATTGAAAAAGATTTTGCCAATGTTTTTAAGGTTAAAATCAGTGACAGTGAAACTTGGATTTATTATTTGGGAGCCGATAAGAAACGTTATATTTTCCCGACCGAAGGAACTTTCAAGAGTTGGTTTGGCGATCGTGAAGTGACCGCTGAAAAAACTTTGGAAGAAGTCGGTGAAATTACCATTGGTGGTAATGTTACTTATAAACCTGGCTATCGTTTAATTACAACCGAAAGTGTGGCGGAAATCTTTTACGTCGCGCCGGGAGGAATTTTACGTCCGGTGAGCGCTTCTTTGGCTGAACAAATTTATGGCCAAGATTGGGAAAGCATGATTGATGATTTGGAAAATCATTATTTTACCAATTACAAGATTGGTCCGGCCATCACCGATATCAGTGAAATTCCGGCGATCAATGACGATTGGAGCATCAACGACGATAAAAACTTATTCTAAAAAATATGTACTCTCTAAGCGATTACGATTTTATTCTGCCAGAAAAGCTAATCGCCCAAAAGCCGGCTGTCCCGCGGGATCATTGCCGGCTTTTGGTTTATAAACGTGACAAAAAAGAAACAAAGCATGATCACTTTTATAATTTGAAAAAGTATTTGCCGGCCGGTAGCCTTTTGGTTTTCAATGATTCCCAAGTTATTCCCGCTCGTTTACTTGGACAAAAGCAAGCCACCGAAGGCAAGTTTGAGATTTTTTTATTGAAACAAATGAATGATAATTTGTGGGAAGTTTTATTAAAAGGAAAAAACAAAAAAGCGGGGATGATTATTCGTTTTCATCACAGTAATTTGCAAGCGAAAATTTTGGAGCCGGTTGATGAGCAACGCTGGCTGGTGGAATTTAATTATCATGAGCCGGAATTGGGGCGAATTTTAAATCGGACCGGTTTGATTCCCTTACCGCCGTATATCAAGATTGAGCAGAGTAATACTCACATCAAGCAATGGTTGAAAAAACAATATCAAACGATTTACGCCGATAGCAGTAAAAAAGGTTCGGTTGCCGCGCCCACCGCCGGTTTGCATTTTACGCAGCGTTTGCTGAAGGGTTTGGAAAACGCCGGCACTGAGTTCGCGAAAGTGACACTGCACGTGGGTTTGGGAACGTTCAGTCCGGTACGCCATGAAGATATTACCCAACATAAAATGCATTCGGAGTTGGGTATGATTGATAAGAAAACTTTACTGAAAATTTTGGAAGCGAAAAAAGTCGGCCGGCCCATTATTTCCGTAGGGACGACGACCGTTCGCGTTTTGGAAGGATTGGTTGCCAAGTATTTAAATTATAGCCCGGAAAAGTTGGCGAAGCTGCCTGATATTTTAACGGAAGAGATTGGGATTTTTATTTATCCCGGTTATCATTTTAAAATTTTGGACGGTTTGATTACTAATTTCCATTTGCCAAAAAGTACTTTGTTAATGTTGGTCTCGGCGATGACCGGTAAAGACGAGCTTTTGAATCTGTATAAAATCGCTGTTCAGAAGAAATATCATTTTTTCAGTTTCGGTGACGCGATGTTGATTTTATAATTTTTTTTAAATTTGCTATACTGTTAATAGCCTTATTTCGGGTTTATTTGTATTTTAAAAAATATCAATATGGAGAAAAACAAAATTTTGATTTTAAATGCCGGCAGTTCATCCTTGAAATTCACGGTGTTTGATCAGAAATTGCACAAATTATTAGAGGGAAACGTGGAAAAAATCGGTGAAGGCAACAATAAAACCGATTACCAGGTGTTTGACGGAGAAATCATTCATCGTTCCATCGGTTGCAATGAAATCGGTGATTATCACTGTGCTTTAAAATGCGTGCAAATGATTTTGGAAGCGGAAAAATTTTTATTTGATATTGATAAGATCGGTTATCGCGTGGTGCATGGCGGTAAAAAATATCAGTCTGTGACGGTTTTGAATAAAACGGTTTTGAAAGATTTGGAAAAGGTGTCACATTTGGCGCCGCTTCATAATCCGCCCGCCTTGGCAATCATCAAATTAAGTATGGCTTTGTTTAAAAAAGCCAAGCATTACGCCATGTTTGATACGGCTTTTTATGCTGATTTGCCGGAGGAAAGCAAAGTTTATCCTTTGTCTTATGATTTATATGAAAAAGAGGGGATTCAACGTTACGGTTTTCATGGTTTATCTCATCAACATTTATTGGAACAAGCCGCAAAATTATTGCGTAAACCAAAAAATAAAGTGAATTTGATTTCTTGCCATTTGGGGAGCGGTTGCAGTATCACCGCCATTCAGAACGGCCGTCCGATTGACACCAGCATGGGGTTTACGCCCATGGAAGGTTTGATGATGTCCACGCGGGGTGGTGATATTGATCCCGGAATCGTGATTTATTTGCAGGAAAAACTGAAATATTCTTTGGAGGATGTTAAGAATTTGTTAAACAAAGATTCGGGGTGGTTGGGAATCAGCGGTTGCAAGGATTTTCGGGATGTTTTATTATTGAATAATTATAAAGTTCCCGGATATACCGCCAAAAAAGAAATGCTAAAGAAGTGCAAGCGCGCTGATTTGGCTTTACGTATTTTCCGTCGTCGTTTGTTAAAATATATTGGCGCTTATAGTGCCTTGATGCCGTGCGTGGATTTGGTGGTTTTGGGCGGGGCGATTGGTAGTCGCAGTGATATTATTTTCGGATTTCTGTGGAATGATTTGAAATATTTGCGTACACTCTGTCCGAAATTGCAAGTTTTGCAGTTGAAAAGTGATGAGGCCTTTGTAATTGCTAAGGAAATAACTCAATTTAAGAATGCTTAAAAAAATATTGGCTCAGATTGATAGCGTATCCATTGCCGCGATTATTATCAGCGTCTTTTCCCTTTTAACTAAGTTTCTAGGGATTTTGCGTGATCACTTATTGGCCAGATTTTTCGGGGCGGGCGCCGACTTGGACGTTTATTACGCCGCTTTCCGTTTGCCTGATTTTATTATGAACTTGTTGATTTTAGGAGTGGTTTCAGCCGGTTTGATTCCGATTATGAGCAAATATTTGTGTCAGGAGAGCGGGCGTGACAAATTCTGGAAATTGTTAAATCAGATGGTGAATTTGTATATTTTGGTTTTTGGCGCCATCAGTTTGATTTTTTTGATTTTCACCGAGCCGGTGATGAAAGTTTTGACTCCCGGTTTTAGCGACGCCCAAATGGAGCAAGTGGTTTATTTGACCAGATTTTTGTTTTTGAGTCCTTTGTTGCTTGGTTTGTCCAGTATTTTTGGGAGCGCGGTGCAAGTTTACAAACAATTTGTTATTTATAGTTTGGCTCCTTTGTTTTACAATATCGGCATTATTGCCGGTATTTTCTTTTTGGCGCCGATTTATGGTATTAAAGGCGTGGTTTTCGGGGTGATTGTCGGGGCGTTTTTCCATTTGGTTTTAAATTGGTTCGCGATGCGTTCCATGGGATATAAGTATCACTTTTTGGTAAAGCAGGGTAACGGTGATATGAAATTGTTGTTGAAAATGTCTTTGCCACGCTTTTTAACTTTGGCTTTGTCGCAAATCAATTTGATTTACATCACGACCATCGCCACCACCTTGGCCGTCGGTAGCTTGAGCGTTTTCAACTTCGCCAATAACTTGCAAGCTTTGCCTCTGAGTTTGATTGGCATTCCTTTCGCGATCGCCGCCTTCCCCTTGTTGTCCAATTATTACCAAAGCGTCGAGTGGGAAAAATATTTTGATTTGTTTTATATTACCGTCAAAAAGGTAATATTTTTTGTTTTACCGGCAACGGTTATTTTTATTTTGTTGCGCGCCCAAATTGTTCGTTTGGTTTTGGGAAGCGGTAAATTTGATTGGAACGCCACCATTTTGACCATGGAAACTTTGGGAATCTTTGCTTTGAGCTTATTGGCGCAAAGCCTCATCCCGTTATTGGTGCGGGCGTTTTACGCTTTGGAAAATACAGTCACGCCGTTTTTAATCGCCTTGGTCAGCACTTTTTTAAATGTCACCTTGAGTTATACTTTAATCAATTTACCGGTACCTTCATTTTTGCACGAATATCTGCATAGTCAGACGCTCGGGGTTTTAGGTTTGGCTTTAGCGTTTACCATTTCCAACACCATTCAATTGGTTTTGTTATGGAAGTGGTTACGTCATAAAATCGGGGATAATCGCAGTAAAACTTATGATTTGTGGCGTTTTGTCATTAAAAATTTGATCGCCACCGGAGCGATGGCCGCGAGTATTCAGACTTATAAGATAATTTGGGGGACGTGGTTTGATTTGACGGCGGTTTGGCAGGTGATCGGGCAAATTATGGTCTCTTTACTTTTGGGGGGAATCGTTTATTATTTAATCATTAAACTGTTGAATGTTCCCGAATTTAATGAATGGGAAAACAAAGCAATTAAACGTGTAAAACATATTTTTTATGGAAAAAAGCAAAATTCGTAATTTTTGCATCATCGCGCACATTGATCATGGAAAATCGACCCTGGCGGATCGTTTTTTGGAATTGACGCGTACCGTTTCCGAGCGAGAAATGAAAGCGCAACTTTTGGATATGATGGATTTGGAGCGCGAGCGGGGTATTACCATCAAATTGCAGCCGGCGACCATGGCTTATCAATACAAAAATGAAACTTTTATTTTGAATTTGATTGACACCCCCGGCCATGTTGACTTCAATTACGAAGTTTCGCGATCTTTGGCGGCCGTGGAAGGGGCTTTGTTGTTGGTGGACGCCACTCAGGGTATTCAAGCGCAAACTTTGACCAATTTATATTTAGCTTTGGATCAGGGCTTGGAAATCATTCCGGTAATCAATAAAATTGATTTGCCAATGGCCAACGTGGAAAAAGTGAAGCGAGAAATCATTAATTTGATTGGTTGTAAAGATGAAGATATTTTGGCGATTTCCGCCAAGACCGGCCAGGGAATTGAGGCGGTTTTGCAACGCGTGATTGATAAAGTCAGTCCACCTAAAGATAATTATTCCGATTTTCGCGCTTTGATTTTTGATGCGGTGTTTAATGAATACAAGGGCGTGATTAATTATATTCGCGTGTTTGACGGCGAAATTCGCCCCGGACAGACGATTTATTTGAACGCCACCGGCATGGAAAGTGAGGTTTTGGAAGTGGGGATTTTTACGCCTCATTTGAAAAAGGAAGAAGTTTTACATTCCGGGCAAATCGGTTATGTGATTAGCGGGATTAAAGAAATCGGGCAGTGTAAAGTCGGTGATACGATTTTTCTGAAAAATCATTCGGCGAATCTGCCGGCATTGGCCGGTTATAAAGATGTCAAACCGATGGTGTTTGCCAGTTTTTTTACCGATGGCGGTGATAAACACAATCAATTGCGCAATGCTTTGGAAAAATTGAAATTGAACGACGCTTCTTTGGTTTATGAACCGGAACATTCCTTGGCTTTGGGTAGCGGTTTTCGTTGCGGGTTTTTGGGTTTATTGCATTTGGATATTATTCAGGAGCGTTTGACGCGCGAATACGACTTGGAGTTGGTTGTGACCGTGCCGAGCGTCGCTTATAAAGTGACGTCGCGCGGTGATGTTTTGTCTTTTGGCAAAAACTTTTCCAAAGATCAGATTTTAAATGATAAACAGGTTTTGATTTCCAATCCGGCGCAGTGGCCCGACCCGACGCGCATTGAAATGGTGGAAGAACCGATGGTGCGCGCTGAAATCGTCACGCCGCAAAAGTTTTTAGGCGCGATTATGCAGTTGGCGCAAGATCGCCATGGCGTTTATTTGGGCACGGATTATTTGGACAGTTTGAATGATTATGAGGAAAACCGTGTCGTTTTGAAATATGAATTACCTTTGTCCGGAGTAATTGTGGATTTTTATGATCAGTTGAAGAGTATCAGTTCCGGTTATGCCTCGTTTAATTATGAATTTATTCGTTATCAGGCGGCCGATATCGTTCGTTTGATGATTTATATTGCCGAAGAGCCGGTGGAAGCATTGTCCATTATGGTTTATCGTGAGGCGGCACACCGTGAGGGTAAGCGCATTGTGGAGAAATTGAAAGAAGTGATTCCGCGTCAGTTGTTTGTCATTAAAGTGCAGGCGATTTTGGGCGGGAAAATCGTTGCTTCGGAAAAGATCTCGGCGTTGCGTAAGGACGTGACCGCCAAACTATACGGCGGCGATGTCACTCGTAAAATGAAGCTTTTAAATAAACAAAAAGAAGGCAAGAAGCGCATGGCGCAGTTCGGTAAAGTAAAATTACCGCAAAGCGCGTATTTGGCGTTACTCAAAAAAGATTAATGTTTGTTTTTGCGCGTTGTTTATTGGTGTCCCGCCCTCTTAATTTTTCTTTCGCCCTCCTGGTCCGAACGGAAAATTTTGGGTTCGCTTTCGTATTAACTCAAACTCACCTCAAAATTTTAACCTCCTCGGCCCAATGGGCGTCATAAAAATTAAGAGGGGCGGGAATGTGTAAAAAAAAAACGCAATCAATTTCCCCAAATGATAAAAATTTGTTATAATATTTTTAGCATTTATCGGATAAACATCTAAAAACAAAATATGAAAATCAAATTTTGCGGAGCGGCCCAGGAAGTGACCGGTTCCCAGCATTTGTTAACGATAAACAACAAGAATTTTTTATTGGATTGCGGTTTTAAACAGACTAATTCGGATAGCGATTTGATCTATAACCGCAATTTTTTATTTGATCCGGAAATGTTGGATGCGGTTTTGTTGTCACACGCGCATTTGGATCACTGTGGAAATATTCCCAATTTGTATAAGCAAGGATTTAAAGGCTCGGTTTATTGCACCAAACCGACTAAAGATTTATCACGATTGATTGCTTTGGATGCCGCCAAGCTGCAAGCGCAGGCGGCCGCTCAGATTTATAAAGTTTATGGCACGATTACCGAACCGATTTACAAAGACACGGACGTGGAATACGCCTGGAAAAACGTGATTGGCGTCAAATATTACGAGGAATTGCAATTGGATAAAAATATCCAAGCGGAATTTCATAATGCCGGTCATATTTTGGGGTCCGGGCAGATTGTTTTGAAATTTAAAGATGAGGATGACGGGCAAAATAAAACCTTATTGTTTACCGGCGACTACGGCCGCCGTTTTATGCCTTTGTTGCAAGATCCGGATATTTACACCGAAGCGGAATATTTGATTTGCGAAAGCACCTACGGCAATGGCGTTCATACCGATATCAGCACGGTTTTTGATGATTTTGTGTGGTTGATTAAGGATGTTTATGAGCGTGGTGGTAAGGTTTTGATTCCGGCCTTTGCTTTGGAAAGAACGCAAGAGCTTTTGTATATTTTGCATTGGCTGATGGAACAGGGGCGCTTGCCGAAAATCCCGATTTTCGTGGATAGTCCGCTGGCCAATCAAATGGTGGAAGTTTATGAAGATTACAAAGAATATTTTGATGAAGAAAGTCGTCAGGAATTTTATAAACGCGGCAAAAATCCGTTTAAAGCGGAATATATCAATTACATTGAAGGAATTGAGGAATCAAAAATGCTTAATGGTTACAAAGGCCAAGCGATTATTATTGCCGGTTCGGGAATGTTGTCCGGTGGCCGGATGATTTTCCATTTTATGCATCATTTGCCCAATTCCAAGAACTTGGTTTTGGTGGTGGGCTTTATGGCCGGCGAGACTTTGGGCAAACAATTGTTGGAGCAGCCCAGTGATTTGATGATTTTCAAAGAATTGGTGCCGGTAAAGGCGCAAATTGAGTCTTTGGATTCATTGTCCGGGCATGCCGATAAGTTGGATTTGTTAAATTACATTGAAAAGATGCCAAAACTGAAAAAGGTTTTCTTGGTGCATGGGCAGCCGGAAAAAATGGAGGTTTTGCGTGCGGAAATTTTAAAATTAAAACCGGGGACTGAAGTGTTGATGCCGGTTTTGGGTGAAGAAATAAAAATTTAAAAATATGTTTAAAAACAAAAAACAAACTTTGAAAAAAATCGAAAAAGTGATGGATGATATTGAAGATATTAAAATTCAAGGCGCCACCAACGTCGCGAAGGAAAGCATCAAGCTTTTTTGTGTTTATGTCGGATCGTTTGCCGACAAAGTTTCTCCGTTGGAAATTTTAAAATCCGCTAAAAAATTCAAAGAAGAATTGGCAAATTTGCGTGAAACCGAGCCCCTGACCCGCAACGCCTTGGATTTTATTTATCAAAAATTGTTAAAAGATAATACTTTAAGCTCAGCCCAAGATTTAGCGAAAAAAAGTGATTATTGGGGGAAATATTTTTTGAATTTACTGCACGAGCACAAGAAAAGCGTTACCGAATACGGTCAAAAATTGATCAGTCGTGGCGACCAGGTCTTTACTCATTGTCATTCTTCCATGGTGACGGGAATTTTAATTGAAGCTTACAAGAAACGTAAATTTAAAGTTTTTAATGATGAAACACGTCCCTTGTTTCAGGGACGTATTACCAGTGAGAATTTGCGCAAAGCCGGTTTGCCCAACACGATGTTGGTGGATGGGGCTTCGGCATATTTGATCAGTCATTTTAGCGGTAAAGATTTGGATATTTCATCAGTATTTTTGGGTTGTGACGCGATCGCGCTGGACGGGGCTTGCGTCAATAAAATCGGCAGTTATGGAATTGCTTTGAGTGCTTATCATTCGGGGATTCCCGTTTATATCGCCACTTCTTTGTTGAAAATTGAATCAGATTTAAAGCGTGGCGCTTATATAAAAATCGAAGAGCGCGAACCTAAAGAGATTTGGGCCAAACCCCCGAGAGGTTTAAAACTGATTAACTTGGCTTTTGATATGATTCCGCCGGAGTTTATCACCGCTTACATTACCGAGTTTGGTTTAGTTAAACCAAAAGACGTGGCCAAAGTGGTGAAGCGTGAGTATGGGGAGTGGTTTTAGGGTTAAATAATATTTAAATGAAAATATTTTAATATGGAAAAAGGTGAGTTTTTAGAAGCGGCACAAGAAATAAAACCAGAATTATCTTTAGAGGAAAAACTATCAAAAGTTATTAAAGAAAAAGGAGCTGATTATATTTGTTGGCATTTGGATGAATTTCCGGAATTTTCGCATAAGGAAATCGCGATGAAGCTTATTGAGATGGGGGAAGGTGAATATGTGCCTATATATTTAGATAATTTTAGTGGTTTGGATCATAGAGAAGTGGTCATGAAACTTATTGAGGCTAGAAAAGCTGGTTGGGTTTTCACTAGTTGGGTTTGGACTAATCAGTATAAGTTTAAGGGTTTAATTTTGGATGAAGAAATAGCAACAAAATTAATAGAGACTGGACAAAGTAAATTTCTGGCTAAAAACTTAAAAAGTTTTATTGATTTGAGTAATAAGGTAGCCATGCAATTGGTTGAATTGGGCCAAGGTTGGTATGTGCTTAATAATAAAGAAAAGTTTAGTGGTTTGGTTTTGAATAAGGAAATAGCAATGAAATTAATAGAGACCGGGCTAGTTGATTACGTAAATATATATGATTTTGATGGGGTGGATGAAGAAGTGGCCATAAAATTGATTGAATTGGGCAAAGGTCAGTATGTGCTTAATAATAAAGAAAAGTTTAGTGGTTTGGTTTTGAATGAAGAAATAGCAATGAAATTAATAGAGACCGGACAAAGTGAATCTGTGTATAAACATTTACAATGTTTTAAAAATTTGAATAGTGAGGTGGCGACGAAATTGATTGAGAGTGGGGAAATTTGGGCGGTGGCTAATAATTTAGAAGAATTTAGTGGTTTAAATAAGGATTCAGTGATGAAATTGATTGAGAATGGATATTTTGATTATGTAGTTAAGTTTTTTTATCGTTTTTCTGTTGAGTTGGACAAAGAAATAGCTAAGAAATTGATTGAGAAAGGAAAAGTCGATTATGTAGCTAATCATTTAAAAAGTTTCAGGGGGTTGGATAAAGAAGTGGCAATTAAATTGATCGATGTGGGAAAGGTGAATTGGTAGCTAAATATTTACAAAACTTCAGGGGTCTTGATAATAAAGATATAGATGATATTTTCTTTTTTCTTTTACTTAATTATAAAAATATTTTGATTGAAAATTTAAAAATTATTAAAAACACTTTTGGCTTAGAAAATATTTGTAAGAAATTTAAAGAAAAATATCCTGACGACCCCATCCGCGACTCACTTTACTTGCACTTTGGTGAAAAAACGGATTGGCAAGAAAAATTAGGTGAAAAACCGGTCAATGAATTCCTTGATTTTTTGCCAAAATCCAAAGAGCGTGATGAAAAACGCAATGCTTTTACACATAATGAATACGACAGAACCAGTGAGTTTTTGCAGTATTTGAATAAATATGAATTATTTAATGTCAATGACATTGATTTTGAAATCACCACGGAATTTGTTAAAAAATATGGTTTGGCAAAAAACACTTTATTATATGAGTACTTTAGAAATTTACAACTTTTCAATAAGGGGAAGTTGGATAATCTTCCGCCTGAGCAGGTATATGAAGATGAAATCACCAGTTTGGAAATTTTGGAGAAAAAATACAAAACTTTGCAGCAGAAAGTTTTTTCCAGTCAGGAGATTACGGCAGAATACTTAAAGACTTTAAGTCATTTTGAAATTACTTTATTGTCGCAGATTACCGGTAAAAACACTCATCGTTTTGATACCGGGCGCCCGCCATTTGACCAAATTATTCAAGATTTTATTGCTTATTCGGAAAAAGCAACTGAAAAATCCGGGGAACAAGGTAATTTATCTCAAGATGATGATTATTCAGAGTATGATGATTATGATAATAATAATTATGATGACGACGATTATTATCAAGAAGACAGTTATAATTATTCTCGTGGTGAATATGCACCCACACCGGAAGAATATAAGTCATTTAAACTACAAGCCAATAAGGTGGAATATGAATTTGATAAAAGCAACTTAGAAAAACCGGACAGCTCATATAATATTTTGAAAAAAGATGTTTTAAAGATTTTTTCTACTGAAACCGCAGATAAAGATAAGTTTTTATCTTTAAAAAAATCGGTGATTGAAAAGATTCAGGCGAAACTTAAAGAATTGGAAAACAAAACAGATAATCAATATATTGCGCAACAACGAGAAAAGTTAATGTTAATAATATCTAATTTGGAAAAATTGGATTTTAAAGAAATTAAAGAAAAGGGAGAGATAAAATCCAAGTCTTATGATGAATTATTGTTGCAATTGTTGGATTTAGATAAATCCATGATAGAACGTTCCGGTTTGCAAGATGAATTACGTCAAATTGTGTTTAGAAAAATGTTGGATCAAAGTTATGGTACAGTTGATCGGGTGGAGCGCATTCGCACTTCCATGCAAGGTGAATTAAACGCTTTGGGGATTTTGCATTTACTGGATTTGATAGATAACTTTGCCAAAGATCATATTTTAAATACGGAGAAAGATAATAAGGAAAAATATTGGACTGATGAAGCTTGGCAGAAGATTAAAGAGAGCAACAAGCTTGATAGTAAATTTACAATGAAAACCGTGTTTAATAAACAATATAAGGAGTTAAAGGAGGTGGCGGATAAGATGAAAGCTTTGGATTCAGACAAAGGTAATTTTAAGATTCAATGTTGTCCGGATCGTGGATTCATTGGTGAGATGTCCGGTTATTTGGCGGATGTTTGTTATACAGCTGAATATCCATTGCTGGCACGCCATCCTAACTTGGTGCCATACAAGTTCATTGCCGAACAAGATAGTGATAATAAAGAATTTTTGGGTTCGGTTTTGGTTTTTGAACTGGAAGATGCGGATAATAATAAAGTCGCGTTATTGCGTGCTTTTGATATTCCTCGGGAACATGAAGTAAATGTCGGGGAATTTATTGAGAATTTTATCAATAAAATAACTCCGGGCTTACAAGCCAGAGGGGTTAAAAAAATTATTATTCCGGGAAATGATGGAGCAATTAGTAATTATCCATTGACCATCAGTCACATGCACAAAAAATATATTAACGGAAAGTCAAAAATTTCTTTGGCTAAATCTTTTGCCTTCAATGGCTATGATATTACTGACAATTGCTATGTGGCGCGGGAATTATAAAATTTAATCTATATCCATTTTGATAATTCGCATCCAGTCTTTAATGTCCGCACCGTGTTTTAAGGCCGGCAGATTTTCTTTTTCCACTAGTACTTTTTGAAAGATTCTTTTAGCCATTTCATAAACATTTTCATGCGTATATTCTTGCTCTCGCAGTTGTTCATTGTTTAAATTTTTAGCAAAAGCATTCAAGAGGCTTTTGGTTAAAGCGTCTCGGTTGCCGACATTCATGTTTAGTGCGTTCCCGGCTTTTAGTAAAAATCTTAAATCGTAGGCTATATCACGAATGTCTTTAATGTTTGATCTTCTGACCCCGCTATATTTTTTGAGGTTTTCCATTGCTTCTTCGTTGTCGGGATATTCCGCAAAATATGTCCAACGATGACGATCGCCAATATCCACAATTTCCGCAGCCATAGTTACATTGGAGGAGTGCAGATCTTCGCTGAGAATTCCATTGTTAAGCAAAACAGCCAAATTTTTGCCCATTCTTCTGAAGAAAATTTCGTAAAATGTTTGTTCTGATTGACTGTCGCCCCATTTTAGTTCTCTTGGTTTAACGGATTGCCGACTTTTTTTCATGTTTTGTAATTCATTGTCATTGTATAGGCTTTCCCAGTCTCGGCTGTCACTGTCTTTTAATTCAAGATTGAAAATCTTGAAAGCTTTTTTGTATAAAGTAACGGCTCTGTCTTTATCTATTTGTGAAGGATTTTTGGATGAATTAAGCCGTTGATAAATTTCTTCAATTCTAGTGTTGGTTTTTAGCAACCTAACGCCGATTGCCGGTACAAATGGTTCGTTTTCGTCATCGGTGCTCGAAATAACTTGTAGTTCTTGGAGTTTTTTAATCGGTGTCAATTTTCCTTTATAAGGAATTTGTTTTAATTTCCCAACCGCCCAGTATAATTCAGTCCGCAATCCCTGTTCTATTAATTTTTTAGATGTTTCAACAATACTTTCGCCGGTTTCGTGATTGGTAAATGTTCCGGCCATTCGGGCCATTCCATAAATTCCTTTTCCTCCATATTCGTTTATTCTTGTTAAATTGTCATAATCATCCAGTGATTCCCCGTCAAGAAGGCTTAATTTAGTGTAGCCACAACCTTTAATGTTAGTATCGTAAAAATGGTGGGCTAAGCCTGTTTTGTCAGTGTAGGTGCTATGTTGTTCAGTGGAAATACTGCGCCAGTGTGGAGCTTCCACTAGACGAGTGGTTTTTCCTTGTCTGGGATTAATAAAAATAAAGGTTTCTTCCAGTGGTTTGTCCGATTCGACTGCCGCCAAATAATCGGTAATGGTTAGATCTTTACCAGGGCGCAAAATGGAAAAATTTTCCGGGCGTGGTTCCAGTCCAACAATTTTTCTACCGTTACCGTCATCGGTGCTTTTGATGTCTTTTGTGTTGCTTCGCTCGGGGGTGGGAGTAGGGGGGATAAAATTTTCCGGTTTATTTAATGACATCCAAATTTATTTAAGATTTATCTTGCTTCATTATAACATAAAAACCCCTCGTTTTCACGAGGGGTTTTTAATATAGAAAGTTATTTCTTTTTAGCGACTTTTTTGACCGCTTTTTTGGCAACTTTCTTTTTTGGAGCAGCCTTCTTCACGGCTTTTTTAGCGACTTTCTTTTTTGGGGCCGCTTTTTTCACCGCTTTTTTGGCCGGTTTCTTTTTCATGACCATAGTTTTACTTTTTAGTTTTTTTATTAAGGACCTTTGTTTTTTTATTCATTGGTAATTTTCCCAACAAATCGTTATATTCTTTTACCAATTTTTTTTCCAAACTCATGTACTCGTGTTTCGCCTTTTTCTGAAGTTCTTTAATTTTCTCCATCGCCTTTTTGTCCAAGCCATTTTTCTTGGCGTAGACGGCGCCGGCGGTTAAGGCTGCCACTCCGGCCACGATCGCGGCCGCGCCGACGATCTTTTTGGTTTTCGCTTTCATAATTTTTATTTTAATGTTAAAGAAATTATTTCTCTAATTAAATTATAGCAAATTTGTTCTTTTTCTCAACGGTGTAAAGCACGATAAAAACCCTTTATTTATAAGGAGATTTCATTTTAACTTTAAATTCAATTGGTTTTTTGCAAAAACGACCACCGGTGTTGTTGACGGTAAAAATATCTTTTGAATTATAATTCAAAATGTAAACAGGCAGCGCGCCGAGTTTTCATTAAGCGAGAAAAAATTTGTTCTTTTCGCAAAAAAGTTATATAATGATAAAAACGAAAATAAATTATTCAAATAAAAAAGTATGGTGAGACCAAAAAAGGATGCGCCGGTGAAACGCAAAGTTGGTCGCCCGTCCGCCAGTAAGTCGGCGGTGGCGAAAATCATGAGTTCCGGTTTGTCCAAGGAAAGTAAAATTGAAAAGTTGTTGGAGGAGCGTAAGCGTGGGGAGACTGTGCCGCTCAAAGAGTACGAATACAATTTACGCTTGGGCGTGGTGTTCGGCGTTTTGATCGGGGTGGTGCTGACGACTTATTTATGGATGTTTATTGATTTGGTCTATTTTTGATTGACTAATTGAGATTTTTTGCTATAATTTCGGTATTGGATGGTTAGTTGCTGAAACTAGCCATTTTTGTTAGGTAAATTTAATTGTTAATAACTATAAATGTATGGACGGACAAATTGAGGCTGCTATCAAGCAGATTTGTTATGAAAAAAACTTGGAATACGACCGAGTTTTGGAAGCGATTGAGGCGGCGCTGGCGGCGGCTTTTCGTAAGGATTTTGGCGATAAGAACAAGCAAAATATCATCGCCGAATTTAATCCAACGACCGCTGAAACCAAAGTATTTGATGTAAAAACTGTGGTGGAAGATCAAGAATTGCCGACTGAAGAAGAATTGGCCGCTTTGAAAGTCAAACAGGAAGAAACCGGTGAGGAATACAAAGTTTTCAATCCGAAAACGGAAATCATGTTGGCTGATGCCAAACAAATTGATAAAAAATATGAAATCGGTGATGAGATTAAAACTCAGTTGGAAATTCCGGCGGAGTTTGGTCGTATGGCCGCGCAAACCGCCAAGCAAGTAATCATTCAGAAATTGCGCGAAGCGGAACGCGATGCCATTTACGAAGAATACAAAAAACGTGAAGGCGCCTTGTTGCAAGGTATGGTTCACCGCAAGGATGGCGATACTTTTATTATTGATTTTGGAAAAATCAACGGCATTTTGAGTCCGGCCGATCAAATTCGTCGCGAGTTTTATCGTATCGGCGAACGTTTGTCCTTTTATGTGAAGTCCGTGGAAAAAGGACCGAAAGGCCCGGAATTGATTATTTCTCGCAATCACCCGGAAATTATTCGTGTGTTGTTTGAACGTGAAATTCCGGAAATTTATAATGGTGATATTGAAATTAAAAATATCGCGCGTGAAGCCGGCGCTCGTGCCAAGGTGGCCGTCCACACTGACATTGAAAATTTGGATCCGATCGGTTCCTGCATCGGTCAACGCGGCGCTCGTATTCAAACGATTATCGGCGAGTTGAACGGAGAAAAGATTGATATCATTCAATGGGATGATGATGCCAAGAAATATATCGCCAATGCCATGGCTCCGGCGAAAATCACCGGCGTGGAATTGAATGATGAAGAAAAGTTGGCGATTGTCACCGTGCCGAAAGATCAAATTTCTTTGGCAATCGGTCGTGACGCGCAAAACGTGCGTTTGGCCGTGCAATTGACCGGCTGGGCGATCAGCGTGCGCGAAGCCGAGAGCGGTGAGTTGGTTGATCATAATGATGAGAAGGCGGTCGCTGATTCTGAAAAAGCGGCGGAATAAATTAAATTTCTGTCCGTATCTTAAAAACTTAGAATAAAATTATGTTTTCAACTTTATACAACGAAATTTTCTTCAAACCGATTGCCAATTTCGTTTTGTATGTTTACAACCACATGCCTGAACCTTTGATGAATTTGGCGGTGGCGATCGTCCTTGTTTTGATGGTGGTGCGTATTATTTTGTTGCCTTTGACCATCGGTGAAACGCGCACCCGTAAGATTATGAAGCATTTGCAGGATTCCGGCGAGATGAAAGCTTTGGATGAACATAAAAGCAACCCGCAAGTGTATTTTGCCAAGATGAAAGAGCTGTATCAAAAATATGATTTGAAACCTTTCCGTAGCACTTTCGTATCATTATTGATTCAGTTGCCGATTTTCTTTGCTTTGTACAAGGTGTTTATTATGATTGTGAATAAGCAAAGTTTTGCCGCTTTCTTGTATGTGGGAAACAGTGCGCCGGAAAATTTTGTGACGACTGTTTTTAATATTGATTTGGCCGTGCCGAATTTGGTTTTGGCTTTTATCGTGGCGGCGGTGCAATATCTGTTTATGGCTTATGGACCGATGGCTGTTAAAAACAACGGTAAAGCTTTGGCGAAAACGGAAAATGGTACTGCTCCCGATATGAACGCCGTGATGGCGCAAAAGATGAACGGTGTTTTCAAGTATTTTTTCCCGGGTTTGATGTTGTTGATCGGTGTCACTTTACCGGCCGGCATCACCTTTTATATTATTTGTTCGGTTTTGATTAATTGGGTGGTTTTGTTGGTTTTGGATAAATATATTGCCAAGAAAAACAAAGCAAAGTATGGAATCTAAAAAAGTTGAAGCGGTTTTGAGTGTTTTGTCATTTTTTCAGATTTTCAACTGCCCGCTGACACGCTCGGAGATTTATCAGGGTGTTTTTGGCGAGGCGGATTTGGAATTTACTTGGAATGATTTGTCCGTAGTTTTGGAAGATTTGTTGAATAAAGATGTGCTTGTCAACGAAAGTGGTTTGTATGCCTTAAATATTGACCGACCGCCGTCGGCCTTGGAAAGTCGCTTGAAGTATCAGGCGACTTTTTATTTGAAAGCAAAACGCGCGCGGCGCTGGGCGTTTTTTATGTCTTTGTTTCCGGGCGTGCGCGGCGTGGCGGTGGTGAACAGCGTCGGTTTTAAACTGCCGAGCGACAATGCTGATATTGATTTTCTCATTATTACCGACGAAAAATCTTTATACATCAGTCGGCTCTTGGTGACTTTCTTTTTGAAAATTTTCGGTTTGCGTCCGACCAAGCAAAATCAGAAAGATAAAATTTGCACCAGTTTTTGGTTATCGGAAAAAAATTTGAATTTGGAAAAAATCGCTTATTCCGACAACGATGTTTATCTTTATTATTGGTTGTTAAATGTTTATCCTTTATATGATCAGGCGGACTACTGGGAACGTTGGCAATCCGCTAATTTTTGGTTAAAAAATCGGTTGCCCAATTCGCATTTTCGCGCTAATATAAAAAAGATTCAATTCGGGATTTTGGCAAGATTTTGGAAACGTTTGGGAGAAATTTTTTTCACTCATCGGTTTTGGAATAATTGGGCCAAGAAATTACAGTACCGTTTTTTCTCTTCGGATATTAAAGAATTGATGAATAAAGACACGCGAGTTATCGTCAATGATGAGATGTTGAAGTTTCACACCGTGGATAATCGTCAAAAATATTTTGATTTATATCAAGAAAATTTAAAAAATTCATTAAATAAATACCGATATGTGGCAAAAGAAAATTAAAGAAATCTCCGCTTGGTTTTTGTACTTGTTTGTCTTTATTCTTCCTTGGCAAACGCGCTGGATTTGGCATGAAGGAAAAATCAATGGTGAATATTGGGAATGGGGGAGTTTCAGTTTGTATGGCACGGAAATTTTATTTTGGCTTGTTTTGATTTTGACGATTGTCGGAAATTATCGGTTGTTTATCAAAAAAGATTATTGGAAAAATTTGTGGAATAAATATTATTATTTGATTGTGGGCGTGGGCGGCTTGTTGGTGTTCGGTGCCTTGTCATTGGTAAACGCCGCGTCCCTACCGTTGGCCGCGTATGGTTTATTCAGATTATTTGAAATGGCATTACTCGTTTGGGTGCTTTTGACTTTGGAATTCAGATATTTATACGTTAATTTGGCTTTGATTGGCGCGGCGGTCCTGCAAGTGATTTTGGCTTTATCCCAATGGTTTTTGCAACGCAACGTGATTGTCAGCAAATGGTTGGGGCTGGCCGAGTTGGAAGCATATAAATCCGGCACGGCGGTGATTGAGTATTCCGCTTACGCGCAAACTGAGATGGGGGATGGCGAATTTTGGCATCGTTGGTTGCGCGCTTACGGTTCTTTTCCGCACCCGAACGCATTGGCGGGTTTTTTGGTGATTGCCGTTTTGGTGGCTTTGGGGGTTTATTTGCAAAAATCTTATGGCTGGTTAAAGCTGATTGTTTCCTTGTTGGCCAGTTTTGTGTTTACCGGTTTGTTGCTGACTTTCTCGCGTAGCGGGTGGTTGGCTTTTGCATTTGGATTTGCGGTTTTATGTTTGTTTGTTTTGTTTTTCCGAGCGCGCACCGAAGAGGAAAAAGAACAAAAATCCGATGAGTTATTTGGTATCATCAAATACGTGATGATCATTGTGGCGATTAGCGTGGCTTTTGTGGCGGTTTATCCCAATCATTTTTATACGCGCACGCACATGGAAACTCGTTTGGAGGAAATGTCCTATAAAGATCGTTTGTGGCAGTATAAACACGCCTTAAATATTATTCCCAATCATTTGGTATTGGGAAATGGCATTTACAATTATTCTTTGTATTTACCGGAAAAGATTGTTGATTATAAATTGACTCAACCGGGCGGTACCATCAATGTTGATTATGATAAGTTGGTTGCCAGTGATTTAAACAGTCGCGCGGCCATTGATTATCAACCGGTGCATAATTTGTATTTGTTGGTGTGGGCGGAGTTGGGAATTTTCGGATTTTTGATCTTTTTAGTGATGATTGCTTGGCATCTTGGTTTGTTTGTTTATTACCGCCGAGCGGTTTTAAAAGATAAAATTCTTTTGGTTTACGCTTTGTCTTTTTCCGCTTTGTTAATTACTTCTTTGTTTGATCATTATTGGTGGATGATTTGGTCCAATCAAATTTTGTTCTGGATGATTATCGCTTTGGGGGTAAAACGTTTGCATTATACGTTGGGGAAGGGGGTTGTCTTGAACTCTGATTCGTCTGATGTGCCTGAAAAACTTTGATAGTTTGATTTTTATTTTGGGGTGTATATCTTTTTTGTAGGGGCGAATGGAATACGCCCCTTTCACGTGTTATTTGTAATTCATGATTTGCAATGACGATTGTTATAACAAATTATTCGATGAACGTGTTTACGGCGATTTCTGTGACCATTCTGTCATTCCGAACTTGTTTCGGAATCTGGAATACCAAGAATTAATAAGATTCATTTGAAATGTATAATTTACGCCGACGTCCTAAAAATCTGAATCGTCTCTCCGGTTGCGTGATAAATTCATATGAATTCACCTTTTTCCAGATGCCGAACCAAGTTCGGCATGACAATCTGGGGAGGGGGCGGCGTATTTTCCCAATATTGACTAAACCCCTTTTTTTCTCTAAAATCGTTTTAGCACTCCCATATTGTAAGTGCTAAAAAATTTATTTTTTTCTTTTAAAAATCTAATAATTAAGCGCAAAAATTATGAACATCAAACCGTTGGGAGATCGTATTTTGATCAAGGCTTTAAAAGCCGAAGAAGTTACCGCGTCCGGTTTTGTTTTGCCGGAAAGCGCCGGAAATGATAAAAAAGAGCAGGGTGAAATCGTCGCTTTGGGCGGCGGTGAATTGGTGAGCAAGTCCGGTTTGAAAGTCGGACAAACCATTATTTTTGGCGGTTGGCCCAAGGAAATCAAAGATGATAAGACCAAAGAAATTTTTAAAATTGTAGAATTTGGTGACGTTTTAGCGGTGTTGGAATAGCGAATCGTCATCCTGGGGCTGAGTCCCGTATGTCGGGACGAAGAACCCGGGATCTCGCCTACGGCAGGAATATTTTATTGGAAAAAATATTAATTAATCCTAATAATAAAAAACCTATGGCAAAAATGATTGTTTATACTGAAGAGGCGCGCCGTCAAATTAAATCCGGCGTGGATAAATTGGCGAACGCCGTCAAAGTTACTTTAGGACCGAAGGGCAGAAACGTGGTTTTGGAACGTTCCTATGGTTCTCCGGTGATTACCAAAGACGGTGTGACCGTGGCCAAAGAAATTGAATTGGAAGATAAATTGGAAAATATTGGCGCGCAATTGGTGCGTGAAGTTGCTTCCAAAACCGCCGACGTTGCCGGCGACGGCACGACCACCGCGACTATCTTGGCGCAAAGTTTGGTCACCGAAGGTTTGAAGAACGTCACCGCCGGCGCCAATCCGTTGGCCATTAAGCGCGGTATTGATAAAGGGGTGGAAGCGATTATCAGTGAATTGAAAAAAATCAGCAAACCGGTGTCCACCAAAGAAGAAAAAGCGCAGGTGGCATCAATTTCCGCCAATGATAAAGAAATCGGAAAATTGATTGCCGAAGCGATGGATAAAGTCGGGGAAGAAGCGCCGATTAACGTGGAAGAAGGTCAAAGTTTTGGCATGTCCGTGGAAGTGGTGGAAGGTATGAAATTTGATAATGGTTATGTTTCTCCTTACATGGTGACCAATGCCGAAAAAATGGAAGCGGTTTTGGATAACGTTTCGATTTTGGTGACTGATAAAAAAATCACCTCCATTCAAGAAATTTTGCCGTTGTTGGAGGGTTTGGTGCAATCCGGTCGTAAAGATTTGGTGATTATCGCCGATGAAGTTTCCGGTGAAGCGTTAACCACTTTGGTTTTAAATAAGATTCGTGGGGTTTTCAATGCTGTGGCTATCAAAGCGCCCGGTTTTGGCGATAATAAAAAAGCGATGTTGGAAGATATTGCCGTTTTGACCGGCGCCCACGTTGTTACTGAAGAAGTCGGCATGAAATTGGATCAAACCACTCCGGAAATGTTGGGCTTGGCTCACAAGGTGGTGGTGACCAAAGATCATACCACGATTATTGATGGCAAAGGTGAAACTCAAGAAATCAAAGATCGTGTGGAAATGTTGAAGAAGGGTATTAAAGAAGCGAAGAGTGATTGGGATAAAGATAAATTGAAAGAACGTTTGGCAAAGCTTTCCAGTGGCGTGGCGATTTTGAAAGTCGGTGCCGCCACTGAAGTGGAAATCAAAGAAAAGAAAGATCGTATTGAGGACGCTTTACACGCGACGCGCGCCGCCGTTGAGGAAGGCATTGTCGTCGGTGGGGGCGTGGCTTTGATTCGTTGCTTGAACGTTTTGGATAGTTTGAAAACCGATGATAAAGAAGAAATGATTGGCGTCAATATGTTGCGCCGCGCTTTGGAAGAACCGGCTCGTCAAATCGCCGTGAATGGTGGTAAGGACGGTTCGGTGATTGTGGAAGAAATTAAGAAGTTAAAAGATAATCACGGTTATAATGCCGCCAAAGATGAATTTGAAGATTTGGTCAAATCCGGTGTCATTGATCCGACCAAGGTGACGCGTTCCGCTTTGCAGAACGCCGCGTCGGTCGCGACCATGATTTTAACCACCGAAGCGGTGGTGGCTGATTTGCCAAAGAAAGATGGTGCTTGCTCTTGCGATCACGGCGCTGCCGGCGCCGGCATGGGTGGCATGGGGGGAATGATGTAATTGAAATATTGTTAATTGGTATTTTTGGTAGGGGCGTATTGCATACGCCCCTTTTTGTATATGATTATTTTTTATAATATAATTATAATGTTACATTTCCCGCTATATTCTCGTATCATATATTGTCAGCGATATCGCAAAAGCCAATAAAATTAATTTTATGAATGTCGATCAAGACTTGATTCGTCGTAGTTTAGCCGGAGAAGCGGCCGCTTTTTCTGAGCTTTATTATCGTTATTTGGATAAAATTTATCGTTTTGTGTTTTTCAAAACCATGCACAAAGAAACCGCTGAAGATTTGACCAGCCAGGTTTTCATCAAGGTTTATGAAAAATTAAACACTTTTGATTTGACCCAGTCCTTTCAGCCCTGGATTTACCAAGTGGCGCGCAACACCGTGATTGATTTTTACCGCGCCCGCCACGAACATACCAATTTGGACGATTGTTGGGGCCTGCCCGGTGCGGATGAAAAACAGCAACAAGAACAACGTTGGGATTTGGGCCGCGTTAAAGAATATTTGGAAAAATTGTCAGCCGAGCAACGAGAAATTGTTTTGTTGCGATTGTGGGAAGGTTTGTCTTACCAAGAAATCGCGGATTTGTTGGGGAAGAGTGAGGCTGCTTGCAAAATGTCGTTTTCGCGAGCGATCGCCAAAATCCGCACTGAAGTTTTAATATCTTTGTTATTTATATTATTTACCAACTTAAAATAGAAATTTATGAACGATCAATATAAAGAAATTTTGGCTGAGCTTTATCAGCTGGATTCATCCTTGCGCGAGCATGAGGAAACTTTGAAAAAATTATTGACGGAAATTTTGGAGCATCGTCCGGAAATTAAAGTGGATGAGAATTTTGCCAAAGATTTGCATAGTCAGTTGATGGTAAAGTTTGGGGCAAAGAATTCGCGAATCGGTTTTTTTGCCAAATATTTTGGTGCCGGTGCGATTTTGAAAAAGAGCATTGGCTGGACGGCGTTGGGCAGTGTGTCCGTGGCGGCCTTGGCGATTTTATTTTTCTGGGCGCAGGGTTCAAATTTATCTTGGCCAAGTTTGTTAAACGGACCGGAACGTGAATTGGCTTTCGGTGAAGTAACAGATGATTGGCAATTTGATATGATGTTAGCCGAAGATGAATCATCCCGAATGATGATGAAAACGGCCGCTCCGGCGATGAATATGGCTTATGATGGCGGCGGTGGAATGGCTCAGGAATCTTTGGGCTTAGCGGTGGGCGGTAGTAAAGATATCAACAGTTTCCGAGAAAATATTAAGAATAATTATTTACCGTTGGCCAGTGCTATCACGGCTGAAGGTTTATTTTATGATTATTATTTTGATACTGGAAAAACTCAAGCTTGTGAGAAAACTTTTTGTCCATCTTATAATTATGCCATCAGCAAAGATCCGATTTCCGGTAAGGAAGATTATTATTTGGCAGTGGGTTTAAATTCCAATTTGAAAGCTGAGGATTTTGAACGTAAAAAATTAAATTTAGTGGTGGTGCTGGATGTTTCCGGTTCTATGGGTTCATCCTTTGATCAATATTATTATGATAGTTTTGGAAATCAAAAATTAAATTCTGAATGGAGTGAAGAGGATGCTGGCAAGAGTAAAATGAAAGTGGCTAGTGAATCTTTGGTGGCTATGTTGGATCATTTGAATCCGGATGATCGTTTGGGGATTGTCTTGTTTGATGATCAATCATATTTGGCGAAGCCGTTAAATTATGTGGGACAAACGGACATGGCGGCTTTACGTCAACATATTTTGGATTTACAAGAAATGGGCGGTACCAATATGGAAGCTGGTTTGCAAGAGGGTAGTGCTTTGTTTGATGACGTTGGCGAAGTGAATTTAAATGAATATGAAAATCGCGTTATTTTTCTAACCGATGCCATGCCAAATACCGGTTCCATTGATGAAAATGATTTGTTGTGGCAATTCACGGAAAACGCTGAAAACAATATTTTTACCACTTTCATTGGTATCGGTGTTGATTTCAATAGTGATTTAGTGGAAGCAATTACAAAAGTGAAAGGCGCCAATTATTATTCCGTGCAAAGTTCTTCTCAATTCAAAACTCGTTTAGATGAAGAATTTGAATTTATGGTGACTCCGTTAATCTTTGATCTAAAATTAAATTTGCAGTCGGATAATTTCCAGATTGAAAAAGTTTATGGCTCACCGGAAGCGGATTTAGCCACCGGTGAATTGATGTCGGTTAAAACTTTATTTCCTAGTAAAACTGAAGGTGGAGAAAGCAAAGGCGGCATCGTATTATTAAAGTTGGAAACAACTAATCCACAGGGTGTGATTAAGTTAAGTACGAATTATCAAACGCGCGATGGGAAAACCGATGGACAGATTTTGGATGTGGTGATTGGCGCTCGCACTGGTGAATATTATGAAAATGATGGAATTCGTAAAGCAGTGTTATTGGCACGTTACGTGGATTTAATGCAAAATTGGATTTTGGATGAACGTTCCATTTTGGAATTACCTCAGCCGATGCCATTACCGGTTTATCGGGTGAATTATGAGGATGGTATTAAATGTCCGCCGTTCATTGAATTTTCTCCTTGGGAACAAAGTTCTGTGCCGTTGAGCGTGAATGCGCATTATCAAGAAATGATGACAAAATTCAAAACATATTTTCAAAGCGAATTTTCCGCTTTGGATGATGATACTTTAAAGCAGGATTTGGAAATTTTGAATCGTCTACTTTCCGAAGTGAATAATTTCCCTGATCCGTTATTTCCGATGGATGATTGGTCGGGGAGGTAGGTGGCGCGCCCCTTCCTTGTTTTTCCCCACATTTTGTTTTATGATAATTGTTGAGGATTATTTATTAGTCTTTTATTTTATATGCAATTTCAAACAATTTTACAAAACAAAATTCAGGAATTTGCCGCGAAAATGTCTTTGGAGAGCGGTGGAGAGTTAAGTTTGGATTTAAATCCAGAACATGGCCATTATGCTTTGCCTTTATTCGCTTGGGCTAAACAAGCCGGACAAAGTCCCAATGATTTGTTCGCTCATTTGTACGATTTTATTCAATCGGAAAATTTGCCGTTTTTGGAAAAACTGGAATTCATCAATGGTTTTGCTAATTTTTTCATTAAAGAAGATCGTTGGCAATCGGCGGTAGCGTCGGCGGTTTTGAATCAATCTTATATTGAAGAGGGCGCACACCACGAAAAGGTGATGATTGAATTTTCTTCTCCGAATCCGGGCAAGAGTTTTCATATTGGACATTTACGTAATACTTTAATCGGGCAGGCGGTGGCTAATTTTTATAAAATGCAGGGTTTTCCCATTCGCACCGCTAATTATTTGAATGATACTGGTTTGCATATCGCTAAAATCATTTGGTATTTGCGCAATAAGAATCGTCAGCCGGAAGCGGATTTAGAAAAATGGTTGGCGAAAATCTACGCTGAAATTTATCAATTGATGGAAGCCGATGAACAAGTCAAAAAAGAAATTGATCAAATTTATCAGGAAATTGAAGCCGGCGATAAAGAAATTTGGAATGATTTATTGCAATTGCGTGCCTGGAGTGAATCTTTGTTTAAGGATATTTACGCTGAATTGGGCGTGCAATTTGATGATTGGTCCTATGATAGTCAAATGTTGGAAGCTGGAAAAAATTATGTGCAAGAATTATTGGCTAAGAAAATCGCCAAAATTGATGATGGCGCGGTAATCGTTGATTTAAGCGAAGATAAATTGCCGAACGCTTTGATTTTAAAATCTGATCAAACCGCTTTGTATATCACCAAAGATTTGGCTTTGGCCAAATCGCGTTTTGAAAAATTCAATTTGGATAAATTGATTTACGTGGTGGGTGTCGAGCAGAAATTACATTTTCAACAGATTTTTAAGATTTTGGAAAAAGATGGTTTGGCTCAGGCGAAAAAATGTCAGCATTTATCCTATGAGTTGGTGCAATTGCCTGAAGGAAAAATGGGTTCTCGTTTTGGGAAAGTGGTTTCCTATAGAGATTTGATTGGTGCTGTAAAAGAAGCGGCCGCGACTGAACTGGAGCAGCGGGGTGGAACGGATTTGCAAAATCGCGATCAATTGGCGCAAACCATTGGGCTGGCCGCAATCAAATTGTGGTTGTTAAAATATGATAATCACAAGAAAATATTGTTTGATATTCAGCAGGCTTTGGATTTTAACGGGGATACTGGGCCGTATTTGCTTTACACCAATGCTCGTTTAAATTCTTTGTTCGCTAAGTTAACTGACGATTTTACTGCGGAATTAGCGGAAGTAACGGAAGTGCCTTTACTGCCGGAAGCGTTGGCCGGTGAAATTTATCGTTATTTGGCTAATTTTAATCGGATTTTGGATCAAGCCAGACAGGAAGGTCGTCCCTCCGTTATGGCTAATTATGCTTTGGAATTAGCTAAATTAATCAATAATTATTATCAACAACATTCCATTTTAAAAGAAGAGAGCGCGGAATTGCGTTTTGCGCGAGTGGTTTTGTTGAAATCGGCGCAGCAAGTTTTGTCTGATAGTTTGGGTGTTTTGGGCATTGAATTGGTGGAAAGAATGTAATAAATTGATTTTTTCCAATAATTTAACTAGAATGGGAATACTAGGATAGAGGTATAATTAATCGTATTTGAAAACAATAAATCATAAAAATCACTTTATGTTTGGAGCCAAAAATGAAACAACAAATGATGGCATGATGATGTCTCGTGAATCGTCCGCTTCTCGTGAAGCCGGTACTGTCGTTGGAAAAGCCGTTAAAATTGAAGGGAATTTAATTGCCAAGGAAGATATTCGCGTGGAAGGAATCGTGGAAGGCAAGATTATTACGGAAAAACATTTGTTCGTGGGTGAAGGGGCGGTCATCAACGCTGATATTGAAGCCCAATCCGCTCATATTGCCGGTGATGTGCATGGTAATGTCAAAATCCAAGGTCGATTGGAATTGGCCAATGCCGCCAAAATCAA
>Ga0116156_10000647_pt1 | contig 36551 bp, 27 predicted proteins | sample AD_UKC045_MetaG_FD_89891 | JGI IMG/M metagenome (GOLD analysis project Ga0116156, IMG submission 89891) | Active sludge microbial communities of municipal wastewater-treating anaerobic digesters from USA - AD_UKC045_MetaG | ecosystem: Engineered > Bioreactor > Anaerobic > Digestate | place: USA...
CGGTAGAGTCCCCGACACGACGCGGCCACGCCGGCCAACGCCCTGACGTCTTGAGCTGGACGTCTCCAAGACCTCCCGTCGTCAGGTGCGGGGGCAGTATAGGCCGGTTTTCGGCGCCGTAGATTCTGGGAGGCTTCGTCCTACAGTTTAGGCGTGCAAGTTATTGAATGCAGACGAGATGGAATTTCTCCGTCCTACAGTTCTGCACCACCTCCATCCTACACTTCGCCCCATCACCGCTCCTCCCGACGTAAGTCGGGAGCCAGGGGTTCACACAGCGGGACAAGCCGCCCCTGGGTCCCGACTTACGTCGGGATGAGCGGGACAAGGAACTGGCGTTCGTGGGGGGGGGCTTGGTGCATCGTTGATGCACCCTACGCGTTGGCTTGCGGCCAAGGCTTGTCATCCCGGCCATAGCGAAGCGGAGAGCCGGGAACCATTGAGATGGTGTCGCACGCTCACAATGGGTCCCGGATAGCGCTTACGCGCTTCCGGGATGACAAGTGGTGGTATGTTGCTAGCTCGACGCCTGGCAGTTGCCGGTGATGGCTTCGCCGGCGAAGGCGGCTTTTACGAAGGGGGTTGAGTCAGCCAGCGAGCCGTTGACTGTGCCGGAGTGGTCGAGCTTGTCGTAGGTCTTGTGCTCGATGACGGAGCCGGCGGCGCAGGCGTCCTTGACGAGGCGGTTCTGGCCGGGGGGCGGCACGTCCTTGTCCTGGCCGCCGGTGCCGATGAAGACGGGGCCTTTCACCTTCAGCGTTGAGTACGCCATCAGCGGATAGAATTTCGCGATGGCGGGCGTCGGGTCTTTGGTGAAGCTGTTGGCCTGGTTGAGGCCTTCCTTCTCGATCTGCTGCCATGCGGCGCCGAGGCAGGCCGTGCGCGTCGTCTCGATGACGGGCTTGGCTTTATCCGTCACGTAGTCGGCGATCTTGAAGGACGGGTCGGCCTGTTCGGCGAGGTACATGATGTAGAGCGAGTAGGCGAAGACGCCGCTGACGGCGTTGGGATCGCGCACGGCGGGCGATGTGTCGTTGGTGAAGTAGGGCGTGCCGGTGGCGACCGTGCCGCGGATGTCGAGGTCGGGGGCGTAGGTGACGGCCTCGCCTGCTGTTGCGAAGGCTGCGCCGCCGCCCTGGCTCTGACCGACGAGCACGACGGATTTGGAGACGTTCAGGTTGGCGTCGCTCTGCACGGCGCGGATCGAGTCGAGCACCGAGTAGGCGGCCGGGCGCGTTGCCAGATAGGGATGGCCGCCGGGCGTGCCGAGGCCCTGATAATCAGAGGCGACGACGGCGTAGCCCTGTTGCAGCCAATGGTTGAGGTATTTCGTGTCGCGGTCGGATCGCTTGTTGTTGGACGGCGCGCAGGTATCCGCGATGCCGACCGTTCCATGCGCCCACGCGATCAGCGGAAAGCCGCCGGCGGGCGCATCACCCTTTGGGACGAAAAGCGATCCCGATACGGCGACCGGCGTTTTGCCGTCGAGACCGTCAGTGGAGGAATAGAGGATGCGCATGGATTGCGCGGCTTCGGCGAGGCCAGTGTCGCCGGGCTGGGCCTCTGTGCGGATCAGCGTGCCGGGCTTGGCGGGGGCGGGGCCGGCGAGATTGTAGAAATCGGAGACGCCGCCATCGCCCTGCTCCGGGATCGGCAGGATGGTGGGGGCCGCTTCAGCGGTGTCCGGGCCCATTTCGGTCGGCGGCGGCTCGGGGGCCTTCTGTTCGCAGGCGGTGAGCGCCAGCACAGCGGCGCTGGCCAGCAAAAGCTTGATCGACTTCATCTCGATTTACCTCCCGGGCGGTCATTCCCCGCGAATAACCTATAGTGGTCGCGACGGTGCGCCAGCCCTTTGCCCGATGACGTTACGTCAAATTTTAACCTGAAATGCGCGACTCTCCCGCCTCTGCAATTTCTTGCACGTATCTGTTACAAGCGAGCCATGCCTTCAGTTACCCGCGTTGACCCGAAAACCATCTTCACACCCGACGAGTGGGCGAAGATTTCAAAGCAATCCGTGTTCATGGGACCGCTGCTTGTGCTGTCGGCATGGGCCGTGATCATCGGCGCGGGCGCGCTGTTCATCTGGATGCCAAATCCGATCACTTATGTGTTGGCGGTGATGCTGATCGGCACGCGGCAGCTTGGGCTGGCGATCCTGGAGCATGAGGCGGCGCACGGAACGCTGCATCCGAATGCGAAGGTCAATGACTGGCTGGCGGAATGGCTGTGCGGCGCGGCGGTGGGCGGCAGCCTGAAGCGTTATCGGCCGTATCACCTGACGCACCACAAATACACCGAGCAGCCGGAAGATCCGGACATCGGATTGTCGAAGCCGTTCCCTGTCACCAAGGGCTCGATCGCGCGGAAGTTCATGCGCGACCTGACGGGGCAGACTTTCTACAAGCAGCGCATTGCGCCGTTCGTTAAGCAGCTGACAGGCGCCAAACGCAAGCCGCCGCGCGTGCCGGATAATCCGGGGCTTCGGTTCTGGGTGCTGAACGGCGTGATCATCGTTGTGACGAGCGCACTGGGATACTGGTGGGCGTGGCTGGCGCTGTGGATCGTGCCGATGGCGACGTGGTTCCCGCTGGTGACGCGGCTGCGTTCTATGGCGGAGCACGCGATGGTCAACACGCAGGAAGATCCGTTCACGCACGCGCGCACGACGATCGCCAATCCGCTGGAGCGGCTCTTCATTGCGCCGTTCTGGGTGCATTATCACTGCGAGCACCACTGCTTCATGTATGTGCCGTGCTACAATCTCGAGAAGGCTCACAAGCTGCTGCTCGGGAAGGGCTTCCGCGAGCAGATGCGCATCACGAAGGGGTATGCCGAGGTGCTGCGCCGGTGTGGGTCCAAGGACGTTCCGGCGGCGGCTTAAGGCTTCGCCCGCGCAGCTGTCACCACCTCTGTCACAGCGTCGATGACGGCTTGTGGTTTGTCGCGCTGGATGCCGTAGCCGGCGCCTGCGATGGTGCGGTTCTGGCCGATGGAGGATTGCGCGGTCATTTCGGCGTGCATGGTGGTCCAGACCTGCTTCAGCTTGGCGGCGGCTTCGGGCGGGAAGCCGGGCGGCGTATCCTTCTGGTAGTCGCCGCGCGTGAGGACGATGAGCGGGAGGTCGCCATAGGGCTTGGCCGCTGCCTTGATCTGGTTCGTGCTGACGACTTCCATCGAGGCGATTTCGGAAAGCACGGCTTCGGCGCGGTCGGGGTCCTTGCCGCCGCATTTGCCGAAGATGGGGTCCATGTCGTCGGGCGTCTGGGACGTGGCAATGGAGTGCACGAGGCTGCGTATGCCGACCGAGCAGGTCTTCACCTGCTCTTCCGTGACCATCTGGTCAGGGATGAGGTCATTCAGGTTCGGGATCACTGCACGGAAACGCGCGTCCTGACCATCGCCTGACGGGTCGACAAGGACGAGGCCTGCCGTCTGGTCGCGGTGCAGATTGGCGAACTGGCGAACGTGGTAGCTGGCGAGCGAGTGGCCGACGAGGACGATGGGCGTTTCGATCTTCGCGGCGGTGAGGAAGGCTTCGATGTCACCGACGACGGTGTTCACGTCGCGGGGCAGCGGGCCGGGGTCGCTGAGGCCGAAGCCGGCGCGTTCGAACATGCAGGTTTGCGAGACCTTGGCTAGCGGTTCGAAGACCTGGCTCCAGGAGTTGAGCGATGCGCCTGCGCCGTAGTCGAGCAGGATGGTAGGCGCGCCTGTGCCAGCGCAGGCATAGGTGAACCAGCGGCCATCGGCGAGCTTGACGAGGTTGTCCATTGCGCTGGCGGGCATGTCTGTGACCTGCAGCGGCATCTCTGTGCGCTTGCCGCCTTCGGTCCATTCGCCGGTCCAGACGCCCTGCTCGTCCTTGCTCGCGCGGAAGGCGGAGTTGATGTCGGGGATGACGAAGCCGAGTTCGGCGTCCGAGGAATGGATGACACGGATCGGATGGGCGGCGGCGTCGCCATTGCGGCGGAGGAAGCCGCCGAGGCCGTATTGGGTCTGGTGGATGTTGAAGACTGCACCCTTCTCCGCCGTGCCGGTGGAATACCAGGTGCTGGCGTATTCGGGCGGCGGCGGGGCGACCGGGGCTGCGGGCGTGGCGACTTCCGGGGGCTTGGGCTCACCGCAGGCCGCAAGAAGGCCGATAGCGGCCATAGCTGCGATTGCGTGCTTCATTTTGCCGTCCCCGGTCCCGCCTGCTGCTGACAGACCATTATCAGCAGGCCGGGGCAATGGCGTTTGAATACAAGGCGCGGCTGGCCTACCTATGCCCCATGGAATCGCGTGATCCAGAAAGCCAAGATGAGCTGCCGGAAGGTGCGCCCGAGGATCTTCCCGACGACCTCAGTGATGAGGCCGGGGGCGAGGCCGAGGACGATCTGACTGAGCAGGACATCGAGATGGAACCGGAGGAGATTTCCTCCGGCGTCGACATGCATGCGAGCGACGGCGCGAAGCCGAAGCGAATTTCCGGGCCGGATATCATCCGCGATCATGTGACCCGCCTGCCCGGCAAGCCGGGCGTCTATCGCATGTTCGGCGAGACGGGCGAGCTGCTGTATGTGGGCAAGGCGCGGAACCTGAAAGCGCGGGTTTCGAACTATGCCAAGATCGGCGGGCAGACGCAGCGCATCGCGCGGATGATCTCGCTGACGCGGTCGATGGAATTTGTCGTCACCGCAAGTGAAACTGAAGCGCTGCTTCTGGAAGCGAACCTGATCAAGCGGCTGAAGCCGCGGTTCAACATCATCCTGCGGGATGACAAGAGCTTCCCGCATATCCTGATCCGGGAAGATCATGAGGCGCCGCAGGCCCTGAAGCATCGCGGGGCGAAGCGGATCAAGGGGCAGTATTTTGGTCCTTTCGCTTCGGCGGGGGCTGTCGATCAGACGCTGGACACGTTGCAGAAGGCGTTCCTTCTGCGGACCTGCACGGACAACATCTACGCCACGCGTTCGCGGCCCTGCATGTTGCACCAGATGGGCCGATGTTCGGCGCCGTGCGTTGGGCTGATACCGCTGGATGAATATCGCGATCTGGTGCGCGAGGCCGAGCGCTTCCTCAATGGCGATGCCGAGACGTTGCAGCAGCAGCTGGTGGCGCAGATGGAGCGGGCTGCGGCGAACACCGATTATGAGCGCGCGGCGGCGTTGCGCGATCGTATCCGTGCGCTTTCATCCGTGCGCCAGTCGCAGAGCGTGAACCCGGACAATCTGGTGGAGGCGGATGTGTTCGCCATTCACTCGGAGGCGGGACAATCGGCTGTGCAAGCCTTCTTCTTCCGGGCGGGCCAGAACTGGGGCGCGACGGTGTGGTATCCCAAGCATGATCGCGACGACACGCCCGAGCAGGTGCTGACCGCGTTCATCGCGCAGTTCTATGACGACAAGCCTGTGCCGAAGCTGATCCTGCTCAACACAGAGATCGAAGAGCCGGAGCTGATGACGGACGCGCTCGAGCTGAAGGCCGAGCATAAGGTGGAAATCCGCACGCCGCAGCGTGGCGAGAAGCGCGGCATCGTGGAACAGGCGCAGCTGAACGCACGCGAGGCGTTGGGCCGGAAGCTGGCGGATACGCAGAGCCAGGCGAAGATCTTCGCCGCCGTGCAGAAAGTGTTCGACCTGCCCGAGCCGCCCAAGCGTATCGAGGTTTACGATAACTCGCACATCATGGGCACGAACATGGTGGGCGGCATGGTGGTGGCGGGGCCAGAGGGGTTCGAGAAGAATTCCTACCGCAAGTTCAACATCAAGGATGAAGAGCTCGAGCCGGGCGACGACTACGGCATGATGCGCGAAGTGATGCGGCGCAGGTTTGCGCGGCTGAAGAAGGAATATGAGGAGCTGAATGCTCCTCCTCCGGCCGAGGCAAACACCGATGCAGCGGTAGGTGAACCCCTCCCCCTTGTGGGGAGAGGCGCAGGGGTGGGGGGCGGTTCGGCAAGCGCCGACGCTTCGGACATCTCGAACGTTGATCAGCCCCCCACCCCTACCCCTCCCCACGAGGGGGAGGGGCAGCCTAAGGCTGGCGTCAGTGTGGGTGGCGGGCGCAAGCCGGATGCGTGGCCTGATCTTGTTCTGATCGACGGCGGGCTTGGGCAGCTTAGCGCTGCGCGCGAAGCCATTGCGGCGCTTGGCTTTGCTCCGGGCGAGCTGAACCTTGTCGCCATCGCCAAGGGGCCGGATCGGAATGCGGGGCGCGAGCAGTTCTTCCGGCCGAACCGGGCGCCGTTCCAGCTGCCGCCGAACGATCCGGCGTTGTACTATCTCCAGAGACTTCGCGACGAGGCGCACCGTTGGGCGATTGGCGCGCATCGGGCGAAGCGGTCGGCGGCGATGACGGGGCAGAACCCGCTGGACGAGATCACGGGCGTTGGCGTGCGGCGCAAGAAGGCCCTGCTCCACCGCTTCGGCTCAGCCAAGGGCGTCAGTCGCGCAACAGTGGCCGACCTGCAGACCGTGGAAGGCGTCAACGAAGCGCTGGCGAAACGGATCTACGACTTCTTCCACAATGGTTGAGGCAAGCAGCGGTTGAGGCGAGCAGAACACCTCGATTTATAAGGGCTTGGACGGGTCGGGACGCCCGCCACATTCAGGGCCCATTCATGGGCGATCGGTGAAACTGATTGCTTAGTCTTGGACGGGTAGGTCCCAACGTATCGAGTCCACTTTTCGAGCCATCTTACCGAGTCGGGGATATCTTGAAGCGTCCTGTTCTCTTCTCCCTCGCGGCTATGCTTGCGCTTGGCGCTCCCGTTATGGCGCAAACCGCTCCGAATACGGCGGCTGCGAGTGCGGTCAACACGCGCCCGGCCCCGGAACCCACCGGCGCGCACGCCATGCTGGTCGACTTCACGCACGGCTTCATGACGATTCAGGCGGAGTACGCCTCCAACATTCTCACCGAAACGTTTGCTTCGGCGCTGCAACGCTCGCGCGACAATCTGCGGCCCGGCGGCAAGCCGATGCCCGATGAAGTGAAGCGCGGGCTGATCCCGTTCTATTCGCCCGAGGCGCTGGAAAATGTGCGCTATGTGATCGGCGACGTCAGCCCGTCGGGCGTGGCCGGTTTTGCGATCCGCAATGGCAACGCCGCGGCTGTGACCTTGATCGACACGGTGGTGTTCAAGGATGAGAGCTATGTCGGCTCGCTGGCGCTGTGGGCGCATGAGCTGCACCACGTGCAGCAATACACGGAATGGGGCGTGAGCGGCTTCGCGGCGCGCTATGCCTATGCTTGGCGCGATGTCGAGGCGGAGGCCGGCGAGCGGGCGAAGGCGTTCGTCGCCTGGTATCGCGAACGCCAGGCCGCGAAGCAGTAGCTTTCCCTTCCCGCAGAATTGTCGGAGTGTCGGCGCATAACAGGAAGCGCCACATGCCCGAAGCCATCATCGATCCCGATCTGCCGATCATCGACCCGCACCACCATCTGTGGGATCGACGGCCCGTGATGCACCTGCTTCCGCCGCCGGTGCACGGGTTCGATCACATCAGCTATCGCAAGGGCCACTATCTGCTCGACCAGCTGCTGGAAGATACCAGCTCGGGCCACAACATCGTGGCGACGGTCTATCTCGAATGCCGCTCCATGTATCGCGCCGACGGACCGAACGAGATGAAGCCGGTGGGCGAGACGGAGTTCGTCAACGGCGTCGCGGCAATGGCGGCGAGCGGGCTCTATGGCAAGACGCTGGCGTGCGCCGGCATCGTCTCGACCGCTGAGCTGCTGGCGGGCGCGGATGTCGGCCGCGTGCTGGATGCGCATGCGATGGCGGGCGGCGCGCGCTTCAAGGGCATTCGCCGCTCGACCTCGTTCGATCACGATCCTGACGTGCTGGGTCCGCTGGCCCGCAATCCGGCGGGCGTGATGATGGAGCCGAAATTCCGCGAGGGCTTTGCGGAGCTGGGCAAGCGCGGCCTGTCGTTCGATGCGTGGATGATGGAGCCCCAATTGCCGGAGCTGATCGATCTGGCGCGGCAATTCCCCGAAACACCGATCGTGCTCGATCATGTCGGCACGCCGCTGGGTGTTGGCAGCTACAAGGGGCGGATGCCGGAGCGCTTCAGCATCTGGCGCGAGAATATCCGCGAGCTGGCGAAAAGCCCGAACGTGCATGTGAAGCTCGGCGGCCTCGCCATGCCGTTCTGCAATTTCCCGTCGATGTTGTCGGAGCCGCGCGCATCGTCGGAGCAACTGGCGCAAGAATGGGGGCCGTATATCGAAACGTGCATCGAGGCGTTCGGGCCGAAGCGGGCAATGTTCGAGAGCAACTTCCCGGTCGATGAAGTAAGCTGCGATTATCCGACGTTGTGGAACGCGCTGAAGTTGACCGCGAAGGGGGCGAGCAAGGACGAGAAGCACGAGCTGTTCTTCGGGACGGCGAACAGGTTCTATCGGTTGGGGTTGTAGGGCTTACGCCCTCGTGGTTCGACGGACGGCGGCTTTGCCGCCTGCTCACCATGAGGGCTAAACTGCTAACGGTTGTGTAGCCCTCATCCTGAGCAGGCCCGCAGGGCCGCCCGTCGAAGGACGAGGGCGTGCTTCGCGACGCCACTTCCCTTCCCCAAAACACAGGTCCATCCTCATCACACCCGGCGCAGACCGGGCGGGAGATGGACCATGGACTTCGAGCTGAGCGAAGATCATCGCTTGCTGCGCGACCTCGTGCAGCGGTTTGTGCGCGAGATGTTGATACCGCTCGAAGGCAAGGTGCTGGAGCGGGATGCGCAGGGACAGGGGGCTTACCTGTCTCACGAGGAGCGCGACCGGATTGATACGCGCTCGCGAGATATGGGGCTGTGGGGTCTTGATGCGCCGGAGGATGTCGGCGGGGCGGACTTGCCTGCGGTTGCGATGATCGGTGTCAATATCGAGATGGGGAAGACGTGCGTTCCCTACCACCTGCCCCCGGACTCGCCGAACCTGCGCATGCTGATGGCAACGGTGAACGAGGATCAGCGTGAGCGCTATCTCGCGCCGTATGTGCAGAAGGGCACCGTCTCGGCCATCGGCATTTCGGAGCCGGGTGCGGGGGCCGATCCTGCTGCGATGATCACGCGTGCGGTACGCGAGGGCGATGAGTGGATCATCAATGGCCGCAAGATCTGGATCAGCCGCGCGCAGGAGGCGGACTTCACCATCCTGATGGCCGTCACCGACAAGCAGAAGGGTGCGCGTGGCGGCATCAGCGCGTTCCTGGTCGACAAGGGCACGCCAGGCTTCAACGTGCTGCGCCGTATCCCGATGCTGGGCGGGCAGTTCACCTATGAGGTGGCGCTGGAGAATTGTCGCGTACCGGCGGCGAACCTGCTGGGCGTTGAGGGACAGGGCTTTGCGCCGATGCAGGTGCGGCTCTCGACGCGGCGGCTGCAGATGGCGAGCTGGTCGATCGGCATGGCGCAGCGTGCGCTCGACATGATGCTGGACTATGCACCGCAGCGCGTGGTGTTCGGCGAACCGCTGGCCAACCGCCAGGCAATCCAGTGGTGGATCGCGGACGCCTATACCAAGATCAAGGCGGCCACGCTGATGACGTATGAAACGGCATGGAAGCTCGACAAGGGCGCTGACGTGCGCACCGAGATTTCCGCTGTGAAAGCGTATGCGACAGAGATGGCCTACGAAGTGCTCGACCACGCCATGCAGATGTACGGCGCCATGGGCATGACCAAGGAACTGCCGCTCGCGCTCATGCAGGCGCAGATGCGGACGATGCGCATCTATGACGGCCCGACCGAAGTGCATAAGTGGGTAGTGGCGCGGAATTTGTTGGGGTTGAAGCGTTGAGCATTTTCGAGTTTGTCTTCGCGCTTTACTCGGTGATCGGATCGCTGGCGATCGCACACCTGCTGGCAGGCATCGCAGGGCTGATCCGCAACCGGCAACGTGTAAAAGTCTCGATCGTGCACGCGCTCTGGATGTGGGGCGCCTTTGCCATAACGATAGGAAATTGGGCGTCGCAATGGTCTCTGCACGCCATGGATGCATGGCCCGGCTGGTCGGTGCTGGTGAAGGTCGCGACGGTCGTTGTCACCTACCTCGCTTGCTATCTAGTGACGCCGGACATTCCATCTGAGGGCGAGATTAACCTCAAGGACTTCCATACACGGGAGCGGGTTGGATATATAAGTGCCTTCGGTGGGATCGGGCTGATATCAATCCTCAGCAACCTTACATTCGGAGCTGCGAACTACTTCGACGAGTGGTTGCGTGACTCGGCGCTTTCGCTTGTCGCGCTATGTTTGATGCTGTTGGCCTTGCTCGTCAGGGCAAGTTGGGCGCAGATCATCGCAGCTGTCGGCACCGCGGCGCTAGCCACCTACTTCCTTGTGGTCGCAAGCAGTATCGGCACGGGTTGAGGAGCAGAGCGCCATGACCGACCACATCGGCGATGTGCACATATCTCGCGATGGCTTTGTGGCCACCGTCATGATTGATCGGCCGCCGATCAATGCGGTGAGCGTGGAGCTGATGCGCGATCTGGCGGATGTGCTGGAGGCGCTGGACAAGGATGGCGTGAGCCGCGCGGTGGTGCTGGCGACGGCGGGCAAGATTTTCTGCTCGGGCGCTGATCTGGCCAACCGCACGAGCGAGGGGCCGATACCGGAGCGGATGGTCAATCCGCTGTATGATCAGGCCGTGCGCCTGTTCTCGACCGAGCTGCCGATCGTGGTGGCGGTTCAGGGCGCGGCGATTGGCGCGGGGCTGGGGCTGGCGATGATCGGAGATTTCCGCGTGGCGGCGCCCGAGGCGCGCTTTGCGGCGAACTTCACCAAGCTGGGTTTCCATCCCGGCTTCGGCCTCACCTACACCCTGCCACGCCTGATCGGGCGGCAGAATGCGAGCATGATGTTCCTGAGCGGCGACCGCTATGATGGATCGGAGGCGCTGGAGATGGGGCTGGTGGATGATCTGGTCGATCAGTCCCGCCTGCTCGGCCGCGCGCAGACCATGGCGGCGACGATTGCGGAGAATGCACCGCTGGCGATCCGCTCAACCCGCAAGACGCTGCGTGGCGATCTGCCCGCCGGCGTGCGAGCCGCGACGGCTCACGAGTTTAGCGAGCAGCAGTGGCTGATGAAGACGGATGACTTCAAGGAAGGCGTGCGTGCCGTGAGCGAGCGCCGCGCGGGGGACTTCAAGGGGAAGTGAGCACGCCCTCGTCCTTCGAGACGAGCCCTTCGGGCTCTCCTCAGGATGAGGACTAAACCGCTGATCGCAGGGTGCATTGGAGCGGAGCGGAAATGCACCGCAAGCGGTCGACGTAGCCCTACAGCGCCCCGATACCGCCGATGAAGACCTTCACAGCGCGTTCCACGTGGTCGTGGATTTCCTGCTGGGTCGGGCGGTAGTTCGGCAGCATCAGCGAGCGGAACTGGAGGCGGGAGCGGACGAGGTCGAAATAGACCGAGGCGGCCAGCTCGAAGTTCTCGATCTTGATCTCGCCGGCTTTCACGCGGTCTTCGAGATAGGTGGCCAGCGCCTTGCGGATCGCCTCGGGGCCGCGCTTGGCCCACTGTTCGGCAACGTCCGGGAATTTCTTCGCCTGAGCCACCATGAGACGCATCGTGTCCAGCGTTTCGGGTTGCGTCTGCTTGGTCAGGAAAACCTCACCGATACGCTGAAGACCTTCGCGAAGGGGCGCATGGGCTGCGAGTTGGACGCCCATCTGCTCGGTCAGCTCGCTGACGCGGCTGTCGATCATGGCTTCGAACAGGCCCTGCTTGCCGCCGAACTGGGCATAGAGCGTGGAGAGCGAGCCGCCTGCACGGCGCACGATCTCGGCCATGTTGGCCTGCTCGTAGCCGAACTCGAGGAAGACATCGCGTGCTGCGCGAAGGAAGGCGGCGCGGCGCAATTCAGCGCGGCCAGCCTCAGGCTCCTGGGCGGTAGTGGCGGTGGTTTCGACCGAATCTTCCTGCGACATTTTAATAGAAATACTCGTTCTACAGGCGCCTTGATACTCAAGGACGGATAGTTACATTTCAACGGAAACGTAACACGAATTACATAGACTGCGTCTCTCCCACGCAGCCTATCTCTGCTTCCGTACAGGACAACACATAATGGCCCTGACCACCGTGAAGAAGGACGCAGAGGCGCCTCAACCCGCCGCAGCCCAGCCCGCGATCCCCCCGCCGGGCGCCGGACAACCCGGCGCTTCAGGCCAGGCTGAGCCCGCCGCCACCGCGGCAGGCGGCGCAAAGGGCGGCCTGCGAAAGAAGATCCTGCTCGGCGTGGCCGCTGTCGCCGCTGTGGGCGTCGTCTGGTTCGCCGGCGACTGGTTCCTCAACGGCCGCTTCAATATCTCGACAGATAACGCCCAACTCCGCTCCGACATCGCGCGCGTGACGCCGAAGGTTGAGGGCTATGTGAAGGCGATCCACGTCGTCGAGAACCAGACGGTCAAACGCGGCGACCTGCTGATCGAGCTCGAATCTGACGAATTCCAGACCCGCCTCGCCTTCGCCAAGGCCGAGCTGGCGCAAGCCGTGGCTGATGCAACACAATCGCGTGCGCGGATCACCGCTCAGCGCGATAACCTAGCGGAAGCTCGCGCCGCGCGCGAAGCGGCCGACGCCTCTGCCGACCTCTCCTCCTCCGACGAGAAGCGCCTGGCCGAGCTGGCAGAGAAGGGCTGGTATCCCAAGGCTCGCCTCGAACAGGCCGAAGCTGCCCGCCGCACAGCTGACGCCCAGCTCTCGCAAGCCACCGCCACGATCACAGCCCAGCGCAGCCAGCTCTCCAGCGCCGAAGCCGCCGCTCTCTCTGCTGACGCAAAGGTTCAAGCCGCTCAGGCCAAGGTCGAAGCCGCCCAGCTCGAACTCGATCGCACACGTATCCTCGCCCCGATGGATGGCGTCGTCACCAAGAAGGACGTCGTCGAAGGCCAGATCCTGTCGCCGGGCCGCGTCGCCCTGTCGATCGTCTCGTCGAACGATGTCTGGGTGGTCGCCAACTTCAAGGAAACCCAGATCACCGACATGCGCGCCGGACAGTGCGTGAACGTCCATGTCGATGCGCTGCCCAGCCTGCACGTCACCGGCAAGATTCAGAGCCTGTCGCCCTCGACCGGCGCCACGTTCAGCCTCGTCCCGCAGGACACCGCAACCGGCAACTTCACGAAGATCGTGCAGCGCGTGCCGGTGAAGATCCTGCTCGACAAGGAAGCACTGGCCACCGGCCTGCTGCGCACGGGCATGCAGGTGACGGCCACGGTCTCCACCAAGCCTGACTGCGAGTAACGGCGATGAGCGGCGCCGCCGCCACCGCAGCTCCGGCGGCCTATACCCCGCCGAAGCCTGGCACCCGCGAATCCATGATGTTGAACATCGGGTTCTTCGCGATGGTCATCGGCATGTTCATGGCGATCCTGGACATCCAGATCGTCGCCTCCTCCATCCAGCAGATCCAGGCCGGCGTTTCAGCTTCGGCTGAAGAGATCGCGTGGATTCAGACCAGCTACCTGATCGCTGAAGTCATCGGCATTCCGCTCTCGGGCCTGCTCAACCGCGCGCTGTCGATGCGGCGTCTGTTCGTCTACTCCGCTGCGGGCTTCACGCTTGCCAGCGTGATGTGCGCGCTGGCGTGGGACCTCAACAGCCTGATCATGTTCCGCTGCATCCAGGGCTTCCTCGGCGCGGCGATGATCCCGACCACCATGGCCGCCGCATTCACCCTGTTCGGCCCGAACCGCTCGATGATACAGCAGGTCGCCATCGGCATGGTGGCGACGCTGGCCCCCTCCATCGGCCCCACACTCGGCGGCTGGCTCACCGAACACATGAGCTGGCACTGGCTGTTCCTCGTCAACGTCATCCCCGGCATCATCGCGGCAACGCTGGTCTGGCGCTGCATCCCCAAGCAGCCCCCGCAGCTTCATCTCATCCGCAACATCGACATCATCGGCCTTGCCGCCATGGCGTTGTTCCTCGGCTCGTTCGAATACGTGTTCGAGGAAGGCCCCACCGCCGGCTGGTTCGAGGACGATCACCTCATCATGTGGATGGCGCTGTGCGTGATCGGCGGCTTCATCTTCTTCTGGCGGGCGCTCACGCGCGCCAATCCGGTGGTCGACCTCAAGGTCTTCAAGGACCGGAACTTCGCTGTCGGATCGATGGTGGCCGTCGTTGTCGGCTTCGGCCTGTTCGGCTCGGTCTACCTGACGCCGCTCTTCCTCGGCACCGTGCGCGGCTACAACTCGCTGCAGATCGGCCAGATCATGAGCGTGGGCGGCATCGCCATGTTCATCGGCGGCCCCATCGCCGGCGCGCTGATCCGCAAGATCGACCCGCGCATCGTCATGGCGTTCGGCCTCAGCATTGCGGCCATCGGGCTCTACTGGAACAGCTTCCTCACCGCTGACGCCTCGTTCGAGGAATTCTTCTGGCCGCAGGCGCTGCGCGGCGCCGGCCTGATCATGGCGATGGTGCCGTCCAACTTCGTGGCGCTCGGCACCCTGCCGCCGCTCAAGCTGCCGAACGCCACCGGCCTGATCACGGTCTGCCGCAACCTTGGCGGCGCGGTGGGTCTCGCGGCGCTGAACACCATGCGGTTGAACTACACCAACCTGCACAGCCAGGAGATTTCGGCTGGCCTCGATCCGTCACGCCCGGAGGTTCAGGACTGGCTGATGCAGGCCGAAGCCACCCTGCGCGCCAGCGGCGTCGCGGACCCGACCAACAGCGCCATCGGCCAGCTCACCCGCCGCATGCAGACCGAAGCGGCCGTGATGACGTTCAACAACCTGTTCCTGGCGATGGCGATCTGCTTCGCGGTGATGATCCTGCTGGTCCCGCTGCTGAAGAAGCCGGCGGCAGCGAACGCCAGTGCGGCCAAGGAAGCGCACTGAGGCTGGTGGACCAAGCGGGCCGACCCCCACCTGTCCTCCCCCTTTCAGGGGGAGGGACCATGTTGCGTGAACTTACCTGACATCAAAGCGCGGTTAGGCTGCAGGGTTCCTCCCCCTGAAAGGGGGAGGACAGGTGGGGGTCGGGTTCAGCGACCCGAAACCTGAGTTCTATCCCAGATGCAGGTACGCCGGATCGAAGCCGGAAATCTCCGCGAGGCGACCCCGATCCAGAAGATCGATCGCGCCCTTGCGGTATTCCGCAATCTTCTCTTCCGACAGGCGGCGGAAGGTGCGGTTCACGTGGATCACGCTGATCCCGAGAATGTCGGCGAAGTCTTCCTGGTTGAGCGGCAGCTCAATGGTCTTGCCGCGCATCAGGCCAATCGCCGACAATCGCGCCTCCAGTTCGCACAGCGCGTGCGAGAGCTTTTCCAGACTGTCGCGGCGGCCAAGAGAGACCACGCGCTCGGCCAGGATCGAATCCTCCTGCCCCATCGTCCAGGCGATGGCGGCGGCGAGGCCCGGATGGCGCTCGAACAGTTCAGGGCCTTGCGGCGCTTCGATCTGAATGACGCTCACCGCTGTGCGTGCCGTTAGGTCAAAGCTGGACGCCTTGAAGAGCAGACTGTCCGCACACAGGATGTCGCCTGGCAACGCGTAGTTGACGATCTGGCGGCGGCCAGAGGCCAACCCGCGCGAACGGAATACCCAGCCGCTTTCGACCAGGTATAGCTGCGAACGCCGCTCGTTCTCTTTGACGATCGGACGGTTGGCGGAAATCTCTACGCGGTCGCGCGCCAGCGCTTTCACATCGCGCACCAGCACATCCGCCAGCCCGTTGAGCGCGGTCATTTTCCGGCGCAACAGCTCGGCCGCTTTGTCGATAGGGGAATCTGTCCTGTACATGTCTGTGACGTCCATCAACGCCCCAAACCGGCGCGACAGGCCGCGCCAGCTTTCGAAACTGCATCAGTAAAGCGGTCGTCGAACTCAAGGTTGATGGACCACTTAATGGCTCGGTTCGGCATGTCGCACCTTCGCTAATCCCCCTGGACCCAACTATCTCAGTGGAATCGAACGCGACTTTGCGTAGATTAGTTCCCTGACAAAAAAACATGCGAAAACAGTGAGCAGCCCCTTTCCGAAATTTGTTCCCGGATTAGCACAGGCAAAGTGGTGACCATTCCGTGGCGACGCCGAGACAAACCTGCCGAGGCAAGCTGATCGAGGGCGGGAGGGCGACAACAATGCCGGCTGGCGCGTGCGACTGCGTCTCGAACACCCCCAGCGCCGTTCGTATTCCCATCGATGGGAGTGCGACTAAACCGACCGGAGCAGGACTAATTCGTCTGGCCGGTTTCCGCCTCTTGAGTTGGCCCGTGCCTTCCCTAACTCATGACAAGGTGGACGTCGCGGCTTTCGGGCGCGTGCGTTATGCCTGAGGGGGCGCCGCTACCGGGCCCCGTCTTTGACTGCGATTGCTTTTCACTCCCCGACTGCTTCTTGAAGGGTCAGACAATTCATGGACTTTGAACGCTATACCGAGCGCGCACGCGCAGCTGTACAAAGCGCCCAGACGAGCGCGCTTGCCGGCGGCCATCCGCAGATACTTCCCGAACACCTCGTCAAGGCGATGTTCAGCGATCGCGACAAGCTCGCGCTGAACCTCATCCGCGCGGCTGGCGGCGATCCCGACCTCGCGCAACAGAACATCGACAAGCTGATCGGCGCGCTGCCGAAATCCACAGGCGGCTCGCAGCCGGGCCTGAGCCAGGATCTGGCGCGCCTGTTCCAGCTTGCAGAAGAAGAAGCCACCAAGGCGGGCGACGACTACGTCACCACCGAGCGCCTGCTGCTCGCCGTCACCAAGACCAAGGGCAAAGCCGCTGATGCGCTTAGCGCTGCGGGCGCCACCACCGGCGCGCTGGTGAAAGCCATCGCTGACCTCCGCAAGGGCCGCACCGCCGACACGGCGACGTCCGAAGAGAAATACGAAGCCCTCAAGAAATACGCTCGCGACCTGACCGAAGCCGCGCGCGAGGGCAAGCTCGATCCGGTCATCGGCCGCGACGAGGAAATTCGCCGCTGTATCCAGGTGCTGAGCCGCCGGACCAAGAACAACCCCGTACTCATCGGCGAACCCGGCGTCGGCAAGACCGCCATTGCGGAAGGCCTCGCCATCCGCATCGTCGATGGCGACGTGCCGGAGAGCCTGAAAGAGAAGAGCCTCATGTCGCTCGACATGGGCGCGCTCATCGCTGGCGCGAAGTTCCGCGGCGAATTTGAAGAGCGCCTGAAATCCGTCCTGCAGGAAGTGACGCAGGCGCAGGGCAACATCATCCTGTTCATCGACGAGATGCACACGCTGGTCGGCGCGGGCAAAGCCGATGGCGCGATGGATGCCTCCAATCTGCTGAAGCCCGCCCTCGCGCGCGGCGAGCTGCATTGCGTTGGCGCGACCACGCTCGAGGAATACCGCAAGCACGTCGAGAAAGACGCCGCCCTCGCCCGCCGCTTCCAGCCGGTCTTCGTGGGCGAGCCGACGGTCGAGGACACGATCTCGATCCTGCGCGGCCTGAAGGAGAAGTACGAAGTCCACCACGGCATCCGCATTTCGGACGCCGCGATCGTGGCCGCCGCCACGCTCTCCAACCGCTACATCACCGATCGTTTCCTGCCCGATAAAGCCATCGACCTGATGGACGAAGCCGCCTCGCGCCTGCGCATGGCCGTGGAATCCAAACCCGAAGAGCTCGACGAAATCGATCGCCGCCTGATGCAGCTGCGCATCGAGGTGGAAGCGCTGAAGAAAGAGAAAGACGACGCCTCGCGCGACCGCCTGAAGCGCCGCGAAGCCGAGATCAAGGAACTGGCGGCCAAGTCCGACGAGATCACCACGGCGTGGAAAGCCGAGAAGGATCGTCTCGCCGGCGGCACGCAGGCCAAGGAACGTCTCGACAAAGCCCGCGCCGAACTCGCCGACGCCGAGCGCCGCTCGGATTGGGCGCGTGCGGGCCAGATCAAATATGGCGACATCCCCGCCCTCGAAAAACTGATCACCGATGCCGAAGGCAAGGAAGGCGGCGCCGCAGAAGGCAAGCCGCTGGTGAAAGAAGTGGTCGATGCCGAAGCCATCGCCGCCGTCGTCTCACGCTGGACGGGCATCCCCGTCGACAAGATGATGGAAGGCGAGCGCGAGAAGCTGCTTCAGATGGAAGACAAGCTGCGCGAGCGGGTTGTCGGCCAGGAAGAAGCGCTTGAGATCGTCTCCAACGCCGTCCGCCGTGGCCGCGCCGGCCTGCAAGACCCGAACAAGCCGATCGGCTCCTTCATGTTCGTCGGCCCCACCGGCGTCAGCAAGACCGAGCTTACGAAAGCCCTCGCCGAATTCCTGTTCGACGATGACAGCGCCGTGCTCCGCATCGACATGTCGGAGTACATGGAGAAGCACGCCGTCAGCCGCCTGATCGGCGCGCCTCCGGGCTATGTCGGTTACGAGGAAGGTGGCGCGCTCACCGAAGCCGTGCGTCGTCGCCCCTATCAGGTCATCCTGTTCGACGAGATCGAGAAGGCGCACCCGGACGTGTTCAACACGCTGCTGCAAGTGCTCGACGATGGTCGCCTCACCGACGGCCAGGGCCGCACCGTGAACTTCAACAACACGGTCATCATCATGACGTCCAACCTCGGCGCCCATGCGTTGGCGGAGGACAAGTCGGAAGGTGAAATCTCCGGCCCCGCCCGCGATGCCGTGATGGAAGCGATCCGCGCGCACTTCCGCCCGGAATTCCTGAACCGTATCGACGAGATCGTCTTCTTCAAACGCCTCGGCCGCAGCGAGATCGACCGGATCGTGAGCGTCCAGATGAAGCGCCTCGACAAGATCCTCGCCGACCGCCGCATCACCATCCAGCTCGACGAGCCGTCGATGCAGTGGCTGGCCGAGCGTGGCTATGATCCGGTCTATGGCGCGCGCCCGCTGAAACGCGCCATCCAGAAAGAGTTGCAGGACCCCCTCGCACGCCTCATCCTGGAAGGCCGCATCAACGATGGCGACGATGTCAAAGTCACCGTCGACAAGGAAACCGGCGTCCTCGCCCTCAACGGCGTCCCCGCACAAATGAAGCGCGGCGCGATGAACTAAGGACTTGGCTATCCCGAAACGACAACGCGCCGTGGCAACACCACGGCGCGTTTTTCGTTCTAGCTTCCGTGCGACCTAGAAGTCCGCGCGCAGGCCGATGCTGATGCGGCGACCAGACAGCTCGTTCATCGTCGGGAAGGACGGGTGCATGGTGTAGCCCGTCGTCGCTTCGTCGGTGATGTTGATGCCCTTGATGCTGAGCTGCATGTTGTCGGAGATGCGATAGCCGAACGAGATATCGAACTGGCCGTAAGCGTCGCGCCAGATCGGATACATCTCGTAGCCGATGCCTTCCACATACTCGCCGCGATAGTTGTACGAGACGCGCGCGTCGAAGACGTCGTTCTCGTAATACAGCGTCACGTTGTAGGTCTCGTCCGACAGCCCGACCGGCGGGGTCGGAATGCCGAGGATGGACTGGCCCGTCAGCGAGCTGTCGAGCATGGTGTAGTTGGCGTTGATGCCGAAGCCTTCCATCGCTTCGTTGAACATGCCGAACGGCAGGATACCCACGATCTCGACGCCGCTGACATCGTACGAACCCGAAGCGTTCACCGGCTGGTACACGTCGAACTCATAGACGCCGTCGATCGTGCCGTTGGCGTTGTACTTGGTGACGTTGGGCACAGTGCCCGTCAGCTGGCTGCGGACAACGCCCTCGATCTCCTTCCAGAAGTACGAAGCCGCCAGAAGGCCGCCATTGTCGAAATACTTCTCGAGGCCGACTTCCCACTGCGTGGCGTAGGTGGGCTTCAGGTTGGGGTTGCCGTCCGTGAAGCGGAAGGAGTTCCAGCTGGCCGTGCGCTTGTAGGCGAGGTCCGTCAGGGCCGGGCGCATCAGGGTTTCCGAAGCCGCGCCGCGCAGCAGCAGGCCATCCATCAGCTCGGCGGTGAAGTTCAGGCTCGGCAGCGCTTTCTTGTACGAGCCTTCGCTCGAAATCGGGTTCGGCGTATAGCCGGTCGTGCCGTTCGGGTTCTGCACCTGGTGATAGCCAGCCGAATTGACGGTCGTGTCGACATAGCGAACGCCCGCATTCAGATCGACCGGCACATAGCCGACATCGAACGCGAAATCGGCCATGGCGTAGAGGCTCGCGACCTTCTCATCGACCTTGTAGTACTGGCTGACGTCGAACGGCGTCGAGAAACCGGCATAGCGGAAGGTCTTGCGCGCATAGTCGTTCGAAACCTGACGCCAGTTGAGCTGGCGCGCCTGATAGCCGATGCCGCCGGCGATATCGGTCACCCACTGCAGCTCGCTCTGGGCCAGCGTGCGCGTGTTCAGCCAGGCCGTGCTGCCCGCCGAAGGGCCCTGGATGTTGAGCGCGCCATAGTTGCGCTCCTTCGACTTGTCCGTGTAGCGCGCACCGATCTCGATCGCCGACAGCGCCGGCAGGAAGTCCAGGCGCATGTCGTGGCGATAGCTGACCTCAGCGGCGAGCTTGTCGTCGGTGATGGCTTCGAGGGTCGTCTCGTACGCTTCGAACAGATACTTGCTCGGCGCATCGTACATGTTGATCGTGGCCGCGTTGGCGCTCGGGATCGTCTCGCCGCCATTGGCGGTCCAGCGCGTGCGCGAGGGCGCGTAGGCGACGTGTTTCAGGTTGGCGTAGTCGATGGTTTTTTCCGCGCCCGAATAGCCGATCAGCGCGTTCAGCTTCCAGTCGTCTCCGCTCCAATCCATCTCGGCGCTGAGCTGGCTGTAGTCGGTCTCGTTGACCCGTTCCTTGCTGAGGAATTCGTGCTGGGTTGCGGTGTAGGAGACATCACGCAGCACGACCATGCCGAACTCGGACAGCGTGGTCTTGTCGTATTCGTGGATCGTCTCGAACGTCGAGCGGCTGGAGGCCGAATAGCCAGCCGCGTCGTATTCGTCCTCGGTGGCTTCGTAGCTGCCCAGCATGGCGTCGAACGTCAGGCTGAAATTGCTGCTCGGCTTGTATTGCAGCGAGGCCGTCGCGCCCAGCTTGTCCTGCTCGTTCAGGTAAACGCGGTCGCCGACCTTGTCCTGGAAGATGATGCGGCCCGTTTCATCGCGGTTGGCGCGGTTCTGCACCACAACGCCTGCGTCGCGCGCCAGTACGGCGGCGGCCTGGTTGCCGCGCGTGCCGGACACTTCGAGGAAGCGGAAGCTGGGGCGGAAGTTGATGCCGGAGTTGGCGTCTGTGCGGTTCGTGCGCTTGGCCGTCGACAGCGACACCAGCGCGCCCCAGTCACCCCAGGTATTGCTGGCAAGGAAGGACAGGCGCGGATCGGTTTCTTCGGAGATCGAGTTGTAGGCGCCCTCAGCGGACGCGACCAGCTTGAGACCATCATAGTCGAACGGGCGCGCCGTCGAGATCTCGACCGAGCCAGCGATGCCGCCCTCTTCCTGCGCCGCCGTCGGCGACTTCATCACAGTGACCTGCTGGATGATTTCCGAGGCGAAGATATCGAACTCGACATCACGGCCGCCGCTGCCCGATGCTGTGGCGAGATCGTTGATCGTGACGTGCGTGAACTCGGCCGGAAGGCCGCGCACCATCACGCGGCTGCCGAGGCCCTTGTTACGGTCGATCACCACGCCCGGAATACGCTGCAGCGCTTCGGAGAGGTTCTGTTCCGGGAAGTTCGCAACGTCGGTGGCGACGATCGAATCGGAGAAGCCGACCGTGCTTTCCTTGATGTCGACGGCGCGCTGAAGGCTGCGCGCATAGCTGCCGTTGATCACGACAACATCGGATTGATCATTGGCCTCTGCCGCTCCGGCCGGCGCCGGCGTCGTGGTCTCCTGCGCAAACGCCGGAAGCGCCATGGCAACGCTGATGGCCGAGATAGCCGTTGCAGACAAAATGTGCCGTTTGATCATAGTCCCCGCTCCTCCCGACGCGATGCGCGTCAATTCGGCGAGGCTGGTAGGTGACGCTACGCAACGCGTTCAAACCAAAGTTTTATGAAATCGCGGGAATGGCTGCGGCACAGCGATCAACTAAGCGAGATAGGCCTGGTGAGCTCAACCTGCTCGCGGCAATTCGTTTCGCCTAGATCAAGAAGCGGGGCCGCCGAGACGGCGAATCTGTCACCAAAGTGCCACAAGCATCCAAGAACGCGCCTCCAGCCACAGCCTTGCGCCACGTCAGGCATTGCCCCACCGGGATCTCCACCACAGCTAGTCCCCCACTGTCGCCCGAGATCCGGGTATGCCCGTCATGGGCCTGGAGGGACTAGTATGTACCGTACCATGAAGTCAGCCATTCTTGCTGGCGTTGCAGCGACCCCGCTTCTGCTTGGCGTCGCTATAGCTCAACAAGCCGCTCAACCCGCCAGCGATGACATCGTCATCGTCACGGGTACGCGCGTCGAGAATCGTTCGGCGCTCGAAACGGCCGTGGCTGTCGACGTTCTGCCCGCAGCCGTGCTTGAAGCCGGTGGCGTCTCGGAGGTGAACCAGGCGCTCTCGATCGCGCTGCCCTCATTCAACTTCCCGCGCCCCTCGCTGAACGACGGCACGGATACGATCCGCCCCGCAACGCTGCGTGGCCTCGCCCCTGACCAGACGCTCGTGCTCGTCAACTCCAAGCGCCGCCACGCCGCTTCGCTGGTGAACGTCAACGGCTCGATCGGCCGCGGTTCGTCCGCCGTCGATATGAACACCATCCCGACCGCCGCCATCAGCGCGGTCGAAGTCCTGCGCGACGGCGCCTCGGCGCAATACGGCTCGGACGCCATCGCAGGCGTCATCAACGTCCGTCTGCGCGAAGCAGCTTCGGGCGGCAACATCACCGCCTCGTATGGCCAGCGCGAAACGTCCTACGAAGTTCCAACCAACCCCTTCGCGACCACGCTCGGCCTCGCCGCCGCGCCGGGCTCGATCAAACGTGACCGCAGCGATGGCCGCGTCTCAACCGTATCGGGCTGGGTCGGCCTGCCGCTCTTCACCGAAGCCGGCTTCCTCACCCTGTCTGCCGAATACAAGCATCAGGAACACACCGAGCGCGGCGGCTACGACACTCGCCAGCAATACGCCTTCATCAACGGCGCGCCGAGCCCGAAGGAAGCAACCGCCAACCGCTGGAACGCCTGGTCGGGCGAACCGGACATGGACCAGTACACGGTCATGGCAAACGGCGGCTATGATATCGGCGAAGGCGCCGAGCTTTATGGCTGGGCCGGCTATCAGAACCGCGAAGCCGTATCGGCCGGCTTCTTCCGCCGCCCGCTCGACGACCGCAACATCTCGTCGATCTACCCGGATGGCTTCCTGCCGCAGATCAACCCGACCGTCACCGATTACTCGGGCGGCTTCGGCTCGCGCTTCCAACTTGCTGACTGGGACATCGACACGTCGCTGGTCTACGGCAAGAACAAGATGGAATTCGACATCATCAACACGCTGAACCGCTCGATCGGGCCGACGTCCAAGAAGCAGTTCGACGCTGGCGGCTTCGAGTACTCGCAGGTCGTCTACAACCTGTCGGGCGTGAAGCAGTATGATGTCGGCTTCGCCACGCCGCTGAACGTCGCCACGGGCGTCGAATGGCGCCGCGAGTTCTACAGCATCTTCGCCGGCGAGCCGGACAGCTGGCGCAATGGCGGCGTGCTCCTGAACGGCAACCCGACCCCGTCTGGCGCGCAGGTCTTCCCGGGCTTCCGCCCTGCCAACGCCGTCGACACCGATCGCGACGCTGTGGGCATCTACCTCGACCTCGAAACCAACATCACCGACGCTCTGCTCGTCTCCGCCGCCGTGCGCGCCGAAGACTATTCGGACTTCGGCGACACGGTCACGGGCAAGCTCTCCGCCCGCTACGACTTCACCGACATGTTCGCGATCCGCGGCTCGGTGCAGAACGGCTTCCGCGCGCCGTCGCTGCAGCAGCAGTACTTCGCCACCACGTCGACGAACTTCATCAACGGCGTGCCGTTCGAGATCACGACCTTCCCGGTCTCCGATCCTGTGGCCGTCGCCCTGGGCGCCAAGCCGCTCACGGCTGAAGAGTCGCTGAACTACTCGCTCGGCGCCGTGCTTCGCTTCGGCGATCTCAACGTCACCATCGACGGCTATCGCATCGACATCGACGACCGCATCGTGCTGTCGGAGAACCTGACGCAAGCCAACGTCCGCGCCTATCTGCAAGGCCAGGGCTTCGTCGGCGTCGGCGGCGGCCGCTTCTTCATCAACGGCGTCGATACGGAAACGCAGGGCGTCGACATCGTCGCCAACTACGCGATGCCGGAAACCGATTTCGGCAAGTTCGGCTTCACCTTCGGCGCCAACTTCTCGAAAACCGACGTCACGCGCGTTCCGGCCATCCCGGTTCTCGCGACCCTCACCCCGGCGCCGGAACTGTTCAGCCGCGTCAACGTGCTGACGCTTGAAAAAGGCCAACCCAAGGACAAGTTCACCTTCGGCGTGACCTGGGAAATGGGCGACTTCAGCGCTGGCGCTCGCGCCATCCGCTACGGCGAGATCCTCGTCCCGGGCACGACCGCTGCCCTGGACTTCCAGATGTCGCCGAAGACCGCGCTGGATCTGGATGCGTCGTGGAAAATGAACGACATGGTGAAGTTCACCGTCGGCGCCGACAACGTGTTCGACGAATACCCCGATGCGCTGACGCCGAGCCTGAACGGGACCAACAACGTCCCGTTCTCGTCGACCTCGCCGCTCGGCTACTCCGGCCGCTTCGTCTACGCCCGCGTCGGCGTCGACTTCTAGAACCGGACCAACGACAAAGACCGAAACGCGCCGGGTTCACCCCCGGCGCGTTTTGCGTTCCACGTATATTTGCGGCATCCGCACACAACCAATTCAGCTTCGGCCTTCGCGGCGACAGGCCGCGCCCGCCCGCCAGCGAGCCTTTTCCCGCTACGTCAACGCCCACGCCTCGCGACGATGAGCAAAAAATCGCGCCGATCCAGGGGATTCGAACACGGACATTGCTTTCACGCACCCGTGAACAGGCGCCGCTGATGCACGAAAGGCACAGGCCGGGGCTTCTTCCCTCTCTCTGCCGCATGTGCGAATAGCGATGACTCGCGCTCGGGGGAGCACGTGCTAGCGTAGTGGTTCACAGCAAAGGCCCTGTCTGCATGACCGGCATTCGCACAATCGGCGTCATCGGCGCCGGACAGATGGGTAACGGCATCGCGCACGTATGCGCCCTGGCCGGTTTCGACGTGATTCTGAACGATGTTTCGGCCGATCGCCTGGAAGCCGGGATCAAGACCATCCAGCGCAACCTCGACCGTCAGGTCGCCCGCGAGATGATCACGCGCGACCAGCGCGACGCCGCCGTAAAGCGCATCCGCTCGTCCACCACGCTGAAGGATTTCAGCGAAGTCGATTTCGCCATCGAGGCCGCCACCGAGAAGGAAGCCGTCAAGCGCGCCATCTTCGATGAAGTCTGCGCTCACGTTCCCAAGACGGCGATGCTCGCCACCAACACCTCGTCGATCTCGATCACGCGCCTCGGCGCCGCCACCGACCGCCCGGAGCGCTTCATCGGCCTCCACTTCATGAACCCCGTGCCGCTGATGAAGCTGGTCGAGGTTATCCGCGGCCTCGCCACCGATCAGCAGACCTATGACGCCGCCGTCCACATCGTCGAGCGTCTCAACAAGCACGTCACCAACGCCGAAGACTTCCCGGCCTTCATCGTCAACCGCGTGCTGATGCCGATGATCAACGAAGCCGTTTACACGCTGTATGAAGGCGTCGGCACGGTTGAATCGTTCGACACCGCGATGAAGCTCGGCGCCAACCATCCGATGGGCCCGCTCGAACTGGCGGACTTCATCGGCCTCGATACCTGCCTCTCCATCATGCAGGTGCTGCACGATGGCCTCGCCGACACGAAATACCGTCCCTGCCCGCTGCTCGTGAAATACGTGGAAGCCGGCTGGGTCGGCAAGAAAGCTGGCCGCGGCTTCTACGACTATCGCGGCGACAAGCCAGTACCCACAAGATAAGCCCGACACGCTAGGTCTGGCATACCGATCCAGGAAGACCCGGCCTCGCCGGAGGGGGACGTTGGAACATGGCTGTAGTCCTGATCACCGGCGCAAACCGTGGCATCGGCCTCGCCTTGACCAAGGCCTATGCCGATCGCCGCGACAAGGTGTTCGCCGCCATCCGCTCGACCTCTGATCGCGCCGAGCTGGATGCGTTCGCCGAGGCTCATCCGAAATGGATCGAGATCGTCGAGATGGATGTCGCCGATCCCGCAGAGATCGGCCGCGCCCGCCGCAAGCTGGAAGCCGAACCGATCGACGTGCTGATCAACAATGCCGGCATCGGCGGGCCTGAGCGCCAGACCGCCACCGACATGGATTTCGAGGGCCTGCTCGAAACCCTGAACGTCAACGCCATCGCGCCGCTGCGCGTCTCCAACGCCTTCCTGCCGAACGTCAAAGCCGCCAAGGGCAAGATCGTCACCCTGTCGAGCCAGATGGGCCAGATGCAGTCTGCCCTCGCGGACGCGCTGGCCTACCGCGTCTCGAAAGCCGCCGTGAACAAGCTGATGCGCGGTCTCGCGACCGAGCTGAAGCCGCAGGGCGTGCCCGTGCTGATCCTTCATCCCGGCTGGGTGAAGACCGACATGGGCGGCGACGGCGCTCCGCTGACGCCCGAAGAAAGCGCCACGCAGATGCAGAAGCTGATCGACAAGCTCGACATCGCCTCCACCGGCCGCTTCCTGGCCTGGAACGGCAAGGAGCTTGCGTGGTAGGTCCAGCCCCGCCGCGCGGCGAGAGTTCGCTGCGTGTCGGACTATACTGGGCCTACGTCACCATCCTCGCGGCCGCGTCGATCTTCTGGCTGGCCATCGCCTCGCCGATCATCCGCCCCACGCTGCCGTCGAACCCGCAAAACATCTTCTTCTGCTTCTTCGCCGGCATCGCCATTGCGGATGCCGCCGCTCACGCGCTCGCCGACATTGCGGGCATCTGGAAGCCGCACGATCTCGGCCTCGCCTCGCAACCGCGCCGCAAGTTCAGCGCCGGCAAGCTCTTCGCCGCAGACCTCCAGCGCCTCGTCTCGCACCTCACCGCGCTGCCGATCGTCGCGATGATGAGCTATTCCTACCAGCTGCTCTCACCCGCCATAGAAGCCCGCATCTTCGGCCCCGAAGCAGCCCAGGGCTTTCCGTTCTGGAACTTCATCTCGCAGAGCATCATGGGCGGCGTCGACGTCTTCGGCTTCTTCCTGAGCCAGGACGCCAAGACCGCAGTGCAGCAAACCCTCCACCTCACCGAACTCCAACCCAGAAGCTTCGAAGCCGGCGCGATATTGGCGGGATTGAAACTCTACGGCGTGCTGATCTTCATCTCGACATTGCGAGTGCTTGGCGCGCCTGTGGTGATCCTGCGGACGTGGCACGCGAACAAGAAGAAGCCGAAGAAGAAGGCTAAAACGTAGGGTGCATTGAAGCGGAGCGTAAATGCACCGCCAGCGCCCGACATCGGCAAGGTGCATTTTCAATGCACCCTACGTCCCCCCAAAACAAAAGAGCCGGCCCCATGGGGACCGGCTCTCTCAATCTTCAATCAGACAGAAGTCCTAGTACTTCTTGCCCGCAGCCTTGGCTTCTTCCACGCGCGCACCGGAGAGGATGCCCGGCAGGGCGTAGTTGCCTTCGTGGCAGGCGTATTCGAACAGGCGCTGCGTCTCGAGCGGGTGGAACTCGTACTCGCCGCCCCACGCCGCATCCCACAGCGTCGGATCTTCGACCGTGAACGTGTACAGCATGCGGTCTTCGGCAACGCGCTTGAACTTCTCGGTGACCTTCAGGTCTTTCCACGAACCCATGAATTGCTGGCTCTGCGGAATGTGCGTGGTTTCAACAACCAGCGTTTCGCCTTCCCACCAGCCGATCGAGTCGCCGAAGTACGGGCGAACATCGTCCGTGCGGTGTTTGGCGTTCAGGCGGATGATGCGCGGGTCGTGGTTCATCTCGACGTTGATCACGACGTGATCCGGCGTCTGAACGAACTCGTAGTTGTTGTTGTAGAAGCCGTTGGCGAACATCGGCGGGCCACCGTTACGGCCGAACGACACGATGCAGCGCTCGCCAGCCGAACGCGATTCCATGTTCTCGAAAGCGCCGCCCTTTTTGACGGGGCTCTCGCCGATGTGGGCCATGAAGCCCGGCACGTCGGCGTTGGCGACTTGAGCGCCAGCCTTGCGGGCCGGCGGCGAACCGGTCGGCGTGGTCAGCAGCGAGGTGCGAGCCTCACCGTTCACGCGCATGACGAGGTTGCCCGGATCGAGCCAGCCGCGGTTGTAACCACCGACATCGCCACCGGCGGCGGCGAACTCGGGACGTTGCACGGTCGTCTTCTGCACGAAATCAGCGGGCGCGTTCGGATCGGTGGCGGCGTTGCCTTCCTCGATCTCGATCTGCGCGTTGTTTTCAAGCTCGGCGACCTGCGCATCGGTCATCACAACCTGATCCTTCAGGGCGGCCGGGCGCGTCAGCTGCGTCAGCGAAGCGTTCGACCAGATGCCCATGAGGTTCGGCGCACCCCAGGCCGTTTTCGGCGCGGTGTAGGCCGGATACGGCTTGGTGTGATCGTATGTCCGAGCAGCCTTCGGTGCGGCGTCAGCCTTCACGCCGAGCGCTTGCTGCGCGTTGGCGGGAGCGACAGCCATGATGGCGGCGAGAGCAGTTCCAATAGCAAACAAGGCAGCGCGGCGCACGAATAGCCTCCCGGGGCGTTATGGCCGCCTGACAGCGGCAAGTTATGGTTTAACGCGTACGATCAAAGGCCCCGTCGGGCAATGCCCAGACTGAATACCGGACGCACAGTCGCATACTGAAAAACCCCGATTTTCCGCACAAATCCGCGAGGGGGTTGTTCAAATCGGCATGAGGTGAAGGCTGGCTCTCACGTTAGGGCATTCCGAAACGTCAATTCAGCCCCCGCATCGCCGCCGTCAGCGTCGGCCCGATCTCCTCGTTCAGCACCAGATCCGCAATCTCATCCATCGGCGTCGGATCGCGATTGAGAATCGCCAGCCGCGACCCGTTCTGCTTGGCCTTCACCGGGAACAGCGCCGCCGGCGTCACCACCAGCGACGAGCCCACCACCAGGAACAGATCGCACAGCTGCGTCTCCCCCTCTGCCCGCATCATCGGCTCCTCCGGCATCTGCTGCCCGAACGAGATCGTCGCCGACTTCACCAGCCCGCCGCAGTCCCGGCACGTCGGGATCACGCCGCCCTCGAACACCACCCGCAGATCCGCCAGCTCGTGCCGCAGCCCGCACTCCAGGCACGTCGCGTAACTGGCGTTACCGTGCAGCTCGATCACATTGCGCTCCGGCACGCCCGAAGCCTGATGCAGGTTGTCGACATTCTGCGTGATCACCGCCGGGCACTTCCCGCTCGCCACCAGACGCGCCACCGCTTCATGCCCGCGGTTCGGCTCTTTCCCCGTCCAGCCCGCAGCGCCCGAAAACACGCGCGTCCACGCCTCGCGCCGCTTCGCCTCCGAACCCACGAACTCCTGGAAGTAGATCGGCTTCATCTTCGACCACACGCCGCCGGGCGACCTGAAGTCCGGTATCCCCGACTCCGTCGATATCCCCGCCCCCGTGAACACCACGATGCGCGAGGCGCGCTTCAACTCGTCAGCCAGAAGATCAGCGGCGCTTTGGGGCATGCGATGAACATGCCCTCAACCACGCGCAAAACAAGCATTACACATCAACGCATCAGCATCAGCACAAACTCCGCCAAAGAATTACGCGCTGAATCAAAGCGCCGCAGAAATCGTCCACCAGCACCGCATTTCCGATTCGCCTTTTGCTTCCGCCCGCGCCAAGCTGTGCAACAGGGTGAAGAGAAACGTTGGTGGGTGGCTTTCAATGAAGCTTCGAGACGTGCTCGACCACGACCGCCTTCTGCTGGTCGCGTGCAATGACTGCCATGGCAAGACGCCGCTCGATCCCGCCCGTTTCGCCCTGCGCGTTGGTGTGCATACGGACATTGCCGACCTGCTCCACGAACTGAATTGCCCGGTCTGCGGCTCGGCCGACATCGCGATCAGCTCCCACTCGCCGCTCGAAGCGCGCCGCCCCGCAACACCCCCGCCAACTGCCGACACACGGCCCTAGCGCCAACTTGCGCTGCTCCTGACCCGGTCCTATGCCTGCTCCCATAATCCAGGGAGAATACGCATGGCCGACCTCATCGAGACCAAACAGGACGGCATCGCGATCCTCACCATGAACCGCCCCGAGGCGCGCAACGCGCTCTCGCAGCCCATGCTCGCCGCCCTGCTCGAAGCCCTGCCGCGCCTCGCTGCTGATCCTTCGATCGGCGCCATCGTCATCACCGGCGCCGGCGGCGCGTTCTGCGCAGGCGGAGACGTCAAAGGCTTCGCCGCCACCGAAGGCGGCGCGAACCACGGCCGCTCGCCGGAAGAAGCCGCGCACTCGCTTCGTCAAAGCATGGAAGTCTCGCGCTGGCTCCACGACATGCCAAAGATCACCATCGCCTCGATCCCCGGCGCCGCCGCAGGCGCTGGCCTCTCCATCGCCCTCGCCTGCGATTTCCGCATCGCCGCCAAAGGCGCAAAGATCACCACCGCCTTCGCCAAGGTCGGCCTCTCGGGCGATTTCGGCGGCACCTACTTCCTCACCCAACTCGTCGGCACGGCCAAAGCGAAAGAGCTCTACCTGCTCTCCGACGTCATCATCGCTGAAGAAGCCGAACGCCTCGGCGTCGTGAACCGCGCGGTCGAACCTGCGCAACTCGAAGCTGAAACTCTCGCCCTCGCCAAACGCTTCGCCAACGGCGCGCGCATCACCCAGGGCCTGATGAAGAAGAACCTCAACACGGCGGAGAAAGGCGACATGCTTCTCTCCTTCGACACAGAAGCCCTCAACCACTCGCGCAGCGCGCAGACGGCCGACCACGCCGAAGCCGCCAAGGCCTTCGTCGAAAAGCGCCCGCCAGTCTTCAAGGGGCGGTAGTTCCAGCGTCGTAGTACGCGCCAAAGTAGGGTGCATTGGAGCGAAGCGGAAATGCACCGCAAGCGCTCGATAAATGCACCCTGCGCTCCCGCGCCTGTCAGACAGCCGCCTCGATCATGATCTCGATGCCCCACGCCGGATCAGCCAGCTTGGCTTCAACGGTCGCTCGCGCTGGCGTCTCGTATGGGACGACCCATTTATCCCACACCTCATTCATCTCTCCGATCGTGGTGATGTCGGCCAGATAGATGTTCGCCTTGAGTATCCGCGACTTGTCGGTCCCCGCCTCTTTCAGCGTCTCTTCAATCTGCGTCAGCACATCCAGCGTCTGCGCAGCGATGGATTGCCCTGCCGATATCTCCGGCACGTAACCCGACAGATAGATCTTCCCACCGTGGATCACCGCAGACGAGTAGCGCGCGCCCGCTTCAATTCGCTTGATCATGCCTGTTCCTCGGAGCCGGATTTCATGAGCGACGTTCAATCGCCGATTGCAGATGTTCGTTAGACCGAACCCGAGCGCCATTACAGGTCTCGCCGATCATCCGCCCCGCTACTTGTCATCCCGGAAGCGCGAAGCGCTATCCGGGACCCATTGCGAGAGCACGACAACATCCCGATGGGTCCCGGCTCTTCCCCCGGATAGCGCTACGCGCTTCCGGGGTGCGGCCGGGATGACAAGTTGTTGGCGAAGGTCACTCACGCACACAAGCCGCTATACATCTCCGCAGATAACGCTTACCGCTATTGCACGCGCGCAGTTCTGAGAACCGTTCGCAGAAAACTTGCCTTCACGCGTGCGATGAGGGCCATCTCGCGCAAGCGTGTTTCGTCCGGGGCGGATTCCGGTCGCGACGCGCCGCGTCGCGCATTGGCGTTAGCCAACTCCTCCGTTATCAATTCCCGCAAGAAGCGTCCTGCTCGCAGGGCGGTACTCGGACTCGGGTCAAAAGAAACAGGGTGGAGGAACCGGAAGCAATTCCGGAAGAAAGCCCGCGGAGCTCGAAAATGGCGACATACACTCTCAACGTGAACGGGAAGACCGAAACGGTCGACGTAGTAGACGGCAACATGCCCCTGCTGTGGGTTCTCCGGGACAAGCTGGATCTCAAGGGCACCAAGTTCGGCTGCGGCGTTGCTGCTTGCGGCGCGTGCTCGGTCCACCTCGATGGCCAGGTGACACGCGCCTGCGTGACGCCGGTGTCCTCGGTCGGCGCCAAGCGCGTCACGACCATCGAAGCCATCGGCCAGTCGCCGGTCGGTCAGGCCGTCCAGAAAGCCTGGCTCGATGTCGACGTGATGCAGTGCGGCTACTGCCAGGCTGGCCAGATCATGGCGGCCACGGCGCTGATCGCCACGACGCCGAAGCCCACCGACAAGGAAATCGACTCGGCGATGCAGGGCAACGCCTGCCGCTGCGGGACTTATGTGCGCATCCGCGAAGCCATCAAGACGGCTGCCGGCGCTGCAACTGCTGACACGCGGGAGGTCTGATCCATGGCTGACGGCAACACCATCAACACCTCGCGCCGCTTCTTCCTGCTGGCCTCTGCGGCTGGCGGCGGTCTCATGCTCGCCGGTTGCGTAACCGCTGCTGGCGACACGACTGACGGCGCTCCGGCCCTCGCGGCGACCCCGGCCAAGCCGGCCGCCCCGCCGGTCGACATGAACAACTTCGTCGCCATCGCGCCCGACGGCACGATCCGCATCATGAACAAGAACCCGGAAATCGGTCAGGGCATCAAGACGATGCTGCCCATGCTGATCGCCGAGGAAATGGATGCCGATTGGTCGAAGGTCACGATCGAGCAAGGCGATGCGGACCAGGCCCGCTATGGCAACCAGATCGCTGGCGGCTCGTTCGCCACGCCGAACCACTGGGTGCCGCAGCGCCAGGTCGGCGCCGCTGCCCGCCTCATGCTGATGCAGGCCGCCGCCGCCCGCCTCAACGTCTCGATCGACGAACTGTCGACCGAACCGTCCATGGTCGTGCACACCGCCACCAACAAGAAGATCGCCTATGGCGACCTGGTCGCCGACGCCGCCAAGCTGACGCCGCCGGACCCGGCCACGCTGAAGATGAAGGACCCCGCGTCCTACCGCATCATCGGCAAGAACATGCGCAACTGGGACTCGCCCAAGATCGTCCGCGGCGAACCCATCTTCGGCATCGACACCGTCGTGCCGGGCATGAAGTACGCGAACTTCGTCAAATGCCCCGTCTTCGGCGGCAAGATCGTCTCGGCCAACATCGATGAGATCAAGGCGCTCCCGGGCGTCACCGATGCCTTCATCGTCAAGGCTGCAGGCGCTCCGATCCCAACGAAAATGGGCCTCCTCGATGGCGTCGCCATCCTCGCCGACGATTGGTGGACCGCCAAGGAAGCCGCAAAGAAGCTGAAGATCGTCTGGGATGAAGGCGTCTCGAAAGACGAGTCTTCCGCCTCCTACGACAGCCAGGCCGCCGAACTCGCGAAGAAGACGCCGCAGACCAGCCTCTCCAAGGTTGGCGATGCAGCTGCAGCGATGAAAACCGCCGCCAAGACGATCGAGGCTTCCTACTCCTACCCGTTCCTCGTCCACGCCCCGCTCGAGCCGCAGAACTGCACGGCTCACGCGAAGGCTGACGGCACGGTGGAAGTCTGGGCCCCGACCCAGCGTCCCGACATGGGCGCGAACGGCGCGTTCAGCCTGATCTCCACGGCGCTCGGCGTCGCGAAGGAGAAGATCACGATCCACATGATCCGCTGCGGCGGCGGCTTCGGCCGTCGTCTCGACAACGACTACGCTGTCGAGGCTGCAGCGATCTCGAAACAGGCCGGCAACATCCCGGTCAAGCTGATCTGGACGCGTGAGCAGGACATGGCTCACGACCCGTACCGTCCGGGCGGCTACCACAACTTCAAGGCCGGCTTCGACAAGTCGGGCAATGTGGTCGCCATGACCAACCACTTCGTCTCGTTCGGCCGTCCCAACGACGCCGGCACGATGACGATCCTCGCATCGGCCAACTCGCCGCCGCAGGAATTCCCGGCCAACTACGTGCCGAACCACGAATACAGCCAGTCCCTGATGATGGGCGGCATGCCCACGGGTCCGCTACGCGCGCCGACGTCGAACGCCGTCTGCTTCGTGCACCAGTGCTTCATCGACGAAATGGCCATCGCCGCCGGGAAAGACCCGATCGACTTCCGCCTCGAACTCCTTGCTGCTCCCGCGCCCGCTGGTTCAGCCGCCCGCGCCGGCATGAACGCCGCCCGCATGGCTGAAGTCGTGAAGGTCGTCCGTCAGCGCTCGGGCTGGGATAACCGCAAGTCGCTGCCGAAAGGCGTCGGCATGGGCACAGCCTTCTACTTCTCGCACCAGGGCTACTTCGCCCAGGTCGCCAAGGTGAAGGTCGAACAGAACGGCGCCTGGCGCGTGCTGAAAGTCTGGTCGGTGGGCGACGTCGGCTCCACCATCATCAACCCGACCAACGCCCTCAACCAGGTCCAGGGCTCGATCGTCGACGGCATCTCCGAGATGCACCAGAAGATCACCTTCGACAAAGGCCGCACCCAGCAGCAGAACTACTTCGACATGCCGCTGCTGCGTATCGACTACGCCCCGCAGATCGACGCGCACTTCCACCCGTCGAACAACTCGCCGACGGGTCTGGGCGAGCCCGCCCTGCCGCCGGTTCTCCCGGCCGTGGCCAACGCCATCTTCGCGGCAACCGGCAAGCGCATCCGCTCCCTGCCGATCGTGCAGAAAGACATTGCCTGGACCTAGGTCCAGTAGGTCCCTCCGAAGACCACCAGCGGCCCGGGCAGAAATGTCCGGGCCGTCTGATTCCAGAGCTCACAAACTCCCTGCCACTGACAGATGCCGGCGCCGCATACGGAACGTCCCCCTACGTCAGTAGCACATTCATATCGTTTGCCGTGCAAATGGCCTCAAAACGAAGCCCACAGTGCCGATTTCGTGACCGCTCCGTGGGCGGAATCGACCCGCAAATCCGCCCGCAATCGTTGACGGTTTTGCCCCTCCCACAGATACTGAAATCAATATTACGACCCGTGACAAAACGGGCGTCGAGGAACCTAGCTTGGGAGAGCCCACATGAAGTCAGTCCTGCTGACGACTGCTGCCGCTGTCGTTGTCGCCGCCGCGGTTGCCGCCTCGGCCATTTCGGCCCCGGCGCCTGCGCCCACCATCGCCGCCGTGCCAGAGCGCGCCGCGAACTTCCAGCTGACGGACACGAACCGTCTGGCTCACGAGCTTCACTACTTCAAATCGGCCCCCGCCATCGTCCTCGTCAGCCAGGTCAATGGCGGCAAGGTCTCGCGCGAAGCGGCCCGCCAGCTCTCCAAGCTCCAGACCCAGTACAAGGACCAGGGCGTCCTCTTCTACGCCATCAACTCGAAGGACACGCGCGACGCCGCCGCCGCAGAGGCCCAGTCGCAGAAGTTCACCTTCCCGATCCTGATGGACGAACTGCAGCTCGTCGGCGAACAGCTCGGCATCTCGCGTGAAGGCGAAGTCTTCGTCGTCGCGCCGAAAACCGGCTTCAAGGTCGCCTACCACGGCACCGTCAACGAAACCTCGAAAGCCATCGACGCCGTGCTCGCCGGCAAGCCGGTCGCCAACCCGCGCATCGAAGTGAAATCGGGCAACGCGATCGCCTTCCCGGAGCGCGGCCGCAAGGCTGAGCACGCGAACATCTCGTACTCGACCGACGTCGCGCCGATCATCCAGGAGAAGTGCGTTGCCTGCCACCAGGAAGGCGGCATCGCCCCCTTCGCGATGGACAGCTACGACATCGTCAAATCGATGGCCCCGATGATCGTCGAGTCGGTCATGGCGGAACGCATGCCTCCCTACTTCGCCGATCCGCACATCGGCACGTTCCAGAACAACCACGCCATGTCGGCTCAGCAGAACAAGACGCTGATCCATTGGCTGGAAGCTGGCGCGCCGCGCGGTTCGGGTCCGGATACGCTGGCCCTCAACAAGTCGAAAGCGCCGGAATGGCCCGTCGCCCTCGGCAAGCCGGATGTGGTCGTCACGCTGCCGGCGTTCGACGTTCCCTCGTCGGGCACGGTCGCCTACCAGAACATGCGCGTCGACAACCCGTTCAAGGGCGACACCTGGCTGAAAGCCATCGCCGTGAAACCGGGCGAGCGCACCGTTCTGCACCACGTCACCTCGAACCACTCGCCGGATCGCGGCGCTCCCGCGCCGAAGATTCCGGGCGGCTCGGTCGGCTCGTACACGCCGGGCGCTGAACCGCAGGTCATCGCAACAGGCGCAGGCGCTCCGGTTCCGGCCGGCGGCAAGCTGTCGTTCTCGATGCACTACACGACGACCGGCAAGGCCGCGACCGACCAGACGCAGATCGGCTACTACACGCTGAAAGCCCCGCCGGAATTCATCAAGCGCTCCACGGTCATCTCCGACTTCGCGCTGAAGATTCCGAAGGGCGAAGCTCGTCACAAGGAAATCGCCTACCTCGAATTCCCGGCTGATGCGTACATCTACACGCTCTACCCGCACGCCCACTACCGTGGCTGGTCGGTCGAGCTGAAAGAGAAGACGGCTGACGGCAAGGAAGCCATGC
>Ga0116156_10000653_pt1 | contig 36296 bp, 36 predicted proteins | sample AD_UKC045_MetaG_FD_89891 | JGI IMG/M metagenome (GOLD analysis project Ga0116156, IMG submission 89891) | Active sludge microbial communities of municipal wastewater-treating anaerobic digesters from USA - AD_UKC045_MetaG | ecosystem: Engineered > Bioreactor > Anaerobic > Digestate | place: USA...
TCATCCATGCAAGTAATATTCCAATCATATTCTCCAATACTCAAAGTGTATTCTAAAGTGTTCTCTTCTCCTTGAACAATACTAAATGAAGAATTAGCATCCATTGAACCAGTCAAATTCAAACTACAACTTGTAATAATTCCGTCAGAATCACTTGGAGTAAAAACAAAAGAAACCCTAGTTTCAGCAGTAGAATTATTATCAATAGGAGAATTCAATTCAATACTAGGAACAACATTAGCAATAATAACTTCTTCAACAACAATACTAGCAGGAATAACAACTGGAGCACAATCAATTCGGATTTTTTCAAAATCAGCAATTTTAGTTAAACCACTAGCACTAACATACTCTACTTTAACTAAATAAGATTTACTCTTCGCTCCAGATTCACAACTAGCAACATCTTGTAACTTAAAACTCTTCTCATCCCCCGCAACAATCTGCTCATAAAAATTATGATCAACACCATCAACAACAACTTTACTCAAAACAATATTTTCAGAATTAACATTCTTAATCACAAGTAAACCATTACCATCCACCCCCACAACAGAAGAAGCAAGACTAATCCCACCAACCCCAACCTTAAAAGCAACCTCACTAGAAACAGAAGAAACATTAGAACTATTATCAACCTGAGTAATAACCAACCCAACAACAACCAAACTCAAAACAATAACAACACCAATAATCACTAAATACTCGATTGTACCTTGTCCACTAAAACTAGAAATTAACTTGTTATTCTCTCTGCAACGCCTATAATTCACGCGTCTTAAAAACTGTTTTAACATATCATTAAAAAGAACAAAACCATTATATAAAACTAATTTTTTAAAAAAAAAAACGATTTTTTTTTAATAAAATTACTCTTCTTTTACCCATTCTTTTAGTTTTCCTAAGAGTAGTGCTTTTTCTGAGTGTATTTCGTTTATATCTTTGCATCCAATCAAAAAGGAGGTTATTTGCATTTCTTTTTTGAATCCTAGTAAGTATTCTTTTATTCCTTTAATGCCTTTAGTTTGTTGTGCTTGTAGGATTGGAAGAGCGCATCCAACTAAATCTGCTCCAAGCACAAGCGCCTTTACTGCATCAATGCCGGTCCTTATTCCGCCAGAGGCAATAATTTTTTTGTTAGTCCCAACTAGAGCAGATTTTGTTTCGATTAAGGATACTGCAGTAGGGATTCCAAAGTCTCTAAAAATTAATCCGAATCCTTTTTTGTGGCGAAGTGCATCAACTGCAGTCCAACTCGTCCCCCCTGCTCCTTGCACATCAATTGCTTGAATATTAGTTTCTTTTAAAGCTTGAGCAACTTCAAAACTAATTCCGTGTCCTACTTCTTTTACATAAACTGGGACTTTAATTTTGTCAGAGTATTCAGCAATTTTTGAAATTACTCCACTAAAGTCAACATCACCCTCGGGTTGTACTGCTTCTTGGGCTGCATTAACGTGAATTGCTAAAGCATCGGCTTCTATTGCGTCAAGCGCTTCATTAACAGTGTCTGGAGTGAATTGTTTTAGTTGAGCTGCCCCAATATTCCCTGTTAGGAATATGTCTGGCGCAACGTCACGAACAAAATAAGTTTCCATTAGAGAGGGTTGTTGTATCATTGCACGCATGCTTCCAAGACCCATCCCTATACCTATTTCTTGACAAGCAGAAGCAATTTCTAAATTAACTTTTTTTGAAACTTGTGCTCCGCCCGTAATTGCTGAAACTAAAAAAGGGAAGGAAAATTTTTTTCCTAAGAAAGTAGTTGATAAATCAATTTCACTCATCGATAACTCTGGTAGTGCTTTGTAACTCAACTCTACTTCTTCAAGCAAAGTAGTTTTTTTGTGGAATGAAACATCATTCTTTGCACAGAGTTCTAAATGATCCTTTTTCCTCTTCTCAATCTGTGAAACCATATTAACTATAAGGAAATCTAACTAATTTAAAGTGTTTGTATTAATACTATTTTATGCTAAAATCAAAACCAGGAGCAAAATTTGCTAAAGCTACAAAAAAACTTAGTAATCTAAAAAGAACTGTTTCTTCTTCTCTTGAGTTTATAAGAAAAAGAGAATATGAAAAAAATAGGTTGGATAGCAGAAGAACTCTAAAATATTCTGCTAGAAGAAAAATGAGTTTCCCCCATAAATTTACTGATTATGTACAATGGAGTCTTAATTTAAAAAATATTTCCAAGAGACATGGAGTAAATTATAAGGAATTAATTCAAAAAGCAATCAAAAAAGCAAATAAAGAAAAAAGAGTTGCAGTTATTGTTGAATTTGGTCCGGGTAAGGGCGAAGCAATTAACCAAGCATCAAGGGAGTTAACAGGGAAAGCAAAGTTTTTTGGTTTTGGGGATTGCGCTGACAAAGCTTGGATTAAACACAAGAGTGTTAAGTATATTCAAGAAGTGGAGCAATCTTTTAGAAAATACTTTCCAGAGAATAGTATCGATTTTTTATTTTCTCACATGGGTTTGGCTCACGCGCAAAACTTTGATTCTGCTTTAAGAAACACCCTCCCTTGTTTAAGAGTAGGAGGAGTTTTAGAGACGGATGTTTTTGCCGAAACTAAAAGCAGGTTTAAAGAGTCAAAGCAGAAGAAACAATTATTTAAATTAAAAGGAATGCTTTTTGAATTAACAAAAACCCCTTATTATTTTTTTAACGAAAAATCAAATGATGTAGGAAGCGTACTAACTTTTAAGAGAATAAAATAAAGCACTAAAAAATAAATTAAAAAATAAGTTTTTTTACAAATTTTTTTTAAACTTAAATTTAGTAAAACAATAAAAAAACTGTTTTTCTAAAAACCAAACTAATAAAAACTACTTTTAACAATATCTATTAAGTGTTTTAAAATGCCTTTGTTTAGAAAGAGTGTTAATAAAGCTAGTTTGAATTACTTTAAAGCTAGAAAAGCTAATAAGAGTGAGTATAATATTGATGGCCATGGTCTTGCAAACATTGATTTTAAACAAGCAAAGAAAGAATTTGAAGCTAAAGAAAAACTAAAGAGGTTAGTTGAGCAAAGAAAGAAAGGAGTTAAGAGTTTTGCAAGGGTACTAGCATCGCCTGCAACTAAGAGGTTAATCAAATTAAAAAAGTTTAGGCAAATGCAAGAAGCAAAAAAGACCAATCAGTCTCCTAAAAATAATTTTATTAAAAGAAACTTAGGGGACATTCACCCTTTGTTTAAAGGAATTTTTTCACACGAGCCAGTAACAATTACTAGTAAGAGTGGAGCTATTAGAAAAGGAAAAATTGTTGATGCAATGCCTGGAACTATTTTGTTTGAAATGGATGGTAAAGTAGTTTCTCTAAGAATGGAGAGAATAGTTAAAGTAAAAACCCTTAAATAAATAAAACTTTTTAAAAAAAATTAACTAAAAGAATTTAATTAAACCTAATCAAATTTTCCTATCAACTAAATACTCTGCAAATTTTTTTAATAGTGTTTTTGCGTTGGATTCTTTAATCAACCCATTCACTTTTTCCCAAGCACTTAAAACTAATTCTTCTGCCCTCTTCTTTGAATAACTAATACCATCATACCTATTTATTATTTCTAAAGCTTCTTTGATTTCTTCTTCTTTAGTAGTGTGAGAATCAAGTATTTTTATTAATCGTTCTTTATCCACTTGACTTGCTTGTGAAAGAGTCCTAATTATTATTAGAGTTCTTTTTCCTTCATGAATATCTCCCCCAACACTCCCTTTTCCTTTCTTAAAATCACTTTCAGTTAATTCTAAAATATCGTCTTGTATTTGAAACCCCACTCCAACTATTTGCCCAAATTTTCCAAGTGCATCATATTGTTCTTTTGTTGCACCACCAATAATTGCTCCCAACTGACAAGCAAATCTTGTCAACACCCCTGTTTTTCCTAAGCACATATTCAAGTATTGTGCTTCACTTGGAGTGTATCCTCCGTGATGCCACTCAATATCCCAAGCTTGTCCACTTGAAACACGAATCATTTCAGTGATATACAAATCATAAATTTGTATTCTTTGTTCTTTAGTTAAATCAAAATCATTATTAACTATTTTTGCCATTGGCCAAAAATACATTATTGCACCAGTGTTAACAGCAGTATCCACTCCATAAATTTTGTGAATACAAGGTTTTCCTCTCCTTGCAACAGAATCATCCTCAACGTCGTCACTCATAAGGGTGTTATGAACTACAATCCCATTACAAATATAGCTGTGTGTTTCATCAACTTCAATATCATAAGTTTGAACTGGTTCTTGCTCAATTACATTTCGCACTTCAACAAACCCTAATTGTTCAAAGTTTAACTGAGCCGGTAAAGAAGGTACTTTTTCTTCTTGTCGAAGCATAACTTGTTTTGAAAGAACTTTATTTTTCCCAACTAAACTTTCACATAAATTAAATGAAGTTATACTTGTTGCTTGTGCTTGATTTATTGAAAGAGTATAAAGAGTTGTTCTCTTTTTTATAGAGTTAGCAAAATGTTCGTTTGAAATTTCTCTTTCATGCAAATTCCCTGTAATAAACCCAATACTGTCAAGCAGCATTTTAAATTGACTAATTAATTCTTTATTTGCTGCAGCAAGAGTTATATTTCCAATCTTTCCCACGCTTCCGTCTGCATCAATATACCCATTAATGAATGCGAGTTTGTACTCTTTAGGTAATTTGAAAACCCAATCAGGAATTTTTATTTTTAAATGATTTTCATTCAATCCTAAATAAGTAAATAAGTTTACCAAAGCTATTGAGCAAAGAGTAATTCTTTCTTTATATTTTGATGGTTCTGCACAAAATAATTTTTTTGCTAATTCTTCATATTCTTTTCTCCCTTGAACAAAATCAGGTATGCACAATTCAACTTTATCTTTTGCAATATGCCCATCCCCGACAATAAATCCACACAATTGTGCTAATTCAAGAGTCATTTCTGTCGGCAAAGAATATCTGTCTTTAAAACTTTTTTCAATTATTGGAATCAAAGGTAATTCTCCTTGTGCAGAATAAACATTTTTCCCAACAATTAGTATGTCACCAGCAGTAAGATTTTTTGCTCTTTTCCATTTGAGCGATACATTTGCTTTTTCATATAACCCTTGACTTTTTTCAAACCCATTCCAATCTAATTTGTATTCTTCAACCAAATAATCAACAAATTCCTCAGGCAAAAAACAGTTCTTGTATCCTCTTAATGCATTAAAAATAGCTCTTTGATTTACTCCACCAAAATCGGATTTTTTAAATGCTTTTTTTACAAGAGAAAAAGAAGATTCTTTTTTTTTAATTAAAATATTTTTTAATTTTTCTTTTACTTTATCAGTAACTTTGTAATGATAGGGTTGTGCTTTTTCTACAACTAAAAAAGGATGTTCTTCTGTTGCGCTTAATGTTCTATTATTACTTTCAACTTTCAAAACCTTTTTTACACCATTATTGTATTTAAAAGAAACTCTTCTTTCTTTTAATTGACCTAATTTATCGACAGAAATAACATAATCCCCAACTTGAACATCTTTCATCTTTTTTGAGGTTCCGTCAGCCATCCAAACTAAAGCATCTTCTTCAACACAACCATTATGAATTAATTCTACAATCGGAGCTAACTTCATTGCATCATTCCAACTTCCGCCTAGCGCTTCTGCTACAATACAAGTCATTATAGGCCTAAATCTTTTTCCACCCCTGTCAAGTAAATCCCAAATTGGTTCATTTACTCCTTTGTTATAAGCATTTAAATCTAATTCAAAAATAGTTTCTCCAAGAGTTTTTTCTATCCAATCTGCACTCGCTTTTCTTGGAATATACTCTTCAATTCTTTTCTCAACTTCAGGTACTTTACTTTTCAAAAAATCTTTTATGCTCATATTAGCTTCTTCTTCACTAACCATAAACTAACAACCCCATTTAAAAAAACCTAAGTCGAATAACTATAATTGAGTCAATTCTGTTATAAAGCTTTTTATTTAACTAAAAAAACATTTTTTTTATAACCCTAATTGTTCAATAAATTTTTCTTCAAGTAAACTAAGAACATTATCTAATTCTTCTAAAGGAATTTTCATTCCTGCAGCAATTTTGTGTCCCCCTCCTTCAACTCCTTCAACAACTTGAGATATTTCTTTTAATGCTCCACCAATATTTAATCCTCTTCTAACTAAGTCACTTGTTCCTCTCCCACTAGCTTTAATTGAACCATCAGTGTTGTGAGCTAAAGCAATTATGGGTTTGTTTTCTTGTATTACTGAACCATAAAGCATTCCTGCAATTACTCCCACTATTGATTCATCAATTGCATTACCTGCATCAAAAAAATAAAAGGATTTTTTTTCTTCTACCCCTTTTTGTTTAACAAACTCAATTCCCCTTCGCAAGTTTTCTCTATGCGCATCCATTAATGCAATTGCTTTAGAGTACCCCTCGTTTCTGTCCCCCATGCAAACACTAAGCGCTACTTTGGAGTGCTTGTTTCTTGAACACGCGTTTAACATTGTAGCAAATTCTTTTCCATCATAAAGCGGAGAGGAAGAATTCTCTTTTCGAAAAGTGTATACTTCTCCAATCAATTCTTTTATCTTCCACTCAGGAGTATTATTTTCAAGAAGCAAAACTAATAATGCACTAGTTAACTCTCTTTGTTTCTCGAAAGGCAAGTCATTATAAGTTAACCATTTTTCAGTGAAAGGATCTTTTAGAGGAATCCCAAGTTGGGTTAGAAAAGCTTTTACATTATCCTCGCTTGCAGTTAATCCTGGAAGAGTAGGGCTTGTCGAAAAAGTTAAGAAAGAAACTAATGGGCGAGAAACACGCCCGTATAACCTCAAATCTTTCTTCACGTCAATTAATTTGTGTTCAACCCCAATATTAAGAATTTTTCTGTTCAATCCAATTAGAGAACATTCACTATTAGAGTCTTGCATATCCCCAAGTGCTCCAACTATTCCTAAAACCGATAAATCAAAATTATTTTCATTTAAAGCAAGTGCAAAAAAGAATGTTACTCCCGAGCCTGATATTTCTGTTCCACCGTTTATTCCAAACAAAAGAGGATTTACCTGCCACTTTGCTTTAGGCATTACTCCATCAATTAAAACTGGTTGATGATGGTCTAACACAAAAAAATCTTCACCAAAGTCTTCAACTAAATAATCTAGTTGCCCACTCCCAAAATCAACGAATAAATAATTTTCTCCAAGCTCTTTTATTTGAGGAATATTTTCTTTGTATAATTGTTTTAAACAAAGCCAAGAAACTTTCTTTCCTTCCCTCTCAAGAGCCTTAATTGCAATTGCCCCTGATGCACTACCATCCGCATCATGGTGAAATATTACTACAAAATCATCTCTCTTTCTTACTTCACTAGCAAGTTCTTTAATTGAAGAAAAAAAACCTTCTTCATTTCGAACAAGTTCTTGATTTAAACTATAATTCATACTAATTTTTTGAAGAGAATCATTTTAAAGATAAGTTAAGTGTTTTACCCCCCCTATAAATTAAAGTAGTTAAGAGAAACTACTCTCTTTACCAAAACTAAATTCAGCAAATTCCCTTATGTAAGGGAGTGAGTTGTACACAAAACAACGTAATTCAACAAGGGGCTAATTTGTACCCTAAAGGGAAGGACAATTTTTGCTAACCCCTCTTAAAGATTAAATAAAAGAACAAGCAAAGTTTTTAATCTATTAAAAACCATAATTATGCACTATGGAGTTAGTTAAAAAAATATTTTCTTTTTTTTCAAAATCATTCAAACCAGAACCACAAATCCTAAAAACAGATTTAGAAACACTACCTAGTTTGCTTGAAAAAAGTTTTGTTGTTAAAAAAGTAGAGTTAGAAGAAAACGCTGCAAAAAAAATTACTGAAATTAAATACCTTCACTCAAAAACACTTTCTTTAATAAAAAGACTAAACAATACTCCTCTTGAAGAAAAAACTAATACGAGATTAAATCACGCTGTCGAAACTTCAAAAAAACAACTCTTAATACAACTCGAGCGAATGCTTGGAAAAATTAATCCCACTGACATTAAAAATAATATTAATTCTTATAGAGAATATAGTAAAAAGAGCGAGTCTTTACTTATCGGCGAAATAAATTCTTTTAGAAAAAACATTGCTTACACTAGTTTTTATCACCAAGATGAAATGAAGGAACTCGGTGAATTCTTGCAAAACATATTAAACAACTTGCACGAGTTGAATCAAAAGTTTGATTATAACAAAGAAATTTTTGAATTCGAGAATTTTAAAGAAAAAATTGGTTCTTCTATTCAAAGAAAAAAAGAGTTGAAACAAATTCAAAGAGAAATTAATGCGTTGAGTGAAAAGATAATAAAAAAACAAGAGGAATTAAAAAAATATGAGGATAAAATTGATTCAAATAAAAGTAATCCTAAATTTTTAGAAATAATTCAAGCCGAAAAAGAATTGTCCGAACTAACTAACGAGAAACAAGATTTAAAACTACAAATTAGCGCTCTTTTATTAAACATTGATCGCCCCCTTCAACGATACAAACAATTACTTGAATCAGGTAGGAAAAAAGGTTCTAAAGAAGAGAAAGAGACTATTAATTTATTCATCACAAATCCTTTACTTGCATTAAAAAAAGATCCAAAAGCAATTATGTTCAAAAAAATATTAAAAGATATTAGGGAATCTATTCTAGAAGGAGAAATTGATTTAAAAGAAAAAGAGAAGGAGAAAAGACTTGAAGCTCTTGACGAGATAATTAAATACGATTTTTTTGGAACAGTTTTTTGGAAAATGAATGAACTCCAAAAAAAACAAATCGAGTTAAACAAATCAATTTCTTCTAACCCAATTAAAAAAGATATTGAGGAAGAGAATAAAAATTTAAAAGAAATGGATTCAGAGTTAAAAGAATTAGTAAAAAAAACAGAAGAATTAGATAAACAAAAACAAGTAATTCAAAGAACTATTTCAAACGAAATTGATTCTGCAAGAAACTTTGCTCAAAATAATTTAAAACAAACAATTATTTTAGAAGAAGAAATCTCTTGAATTAAGAAACATTCTAAACTAAAAATAATTAACTCAACACTTTTGTTCCAAAACCTTTACCCCTCCAAAAAAAAAGAGGATTTTTAAGAAAAAAACAAAACTAATTTTTTACTTACTTGACATTATTCAAATCTTTTAAATCAAACAATAATAAGCCCTTAATTTTTGGTTTTGTTTTAAAGGATTTTGCAAACAAAACAAACTCTTCTCTTCTTTTATGAATATTCCAATCAACAAACATTGCTTTTTCTTTTAACTTACTAAATAATTTTATTGCATCAACATTTTCTTGCCATTTACATTCCCCAAACAAAATACTTTTACTCTCTTCGTTTAGAGCAAGAATATCAATTTCAATACCTTTATACCACCATCTCCCTAAGACAGAATAATCAAAACTATTTATTTGGGCTAAATATTGTTTGCACACTTCTTCAAAGATGAACCCTAAATAAGCAGAATAATCTTTTTTTATTGAATCTACTTTAAATATTCCTTGCTCAATACTACTTAAATTAGGGTAAATATACTTAAACCAAAATTTCAAGAAATTGTCATTAAGATAATACCTACCGTGTCTAGATTTAACATTTTCTGTTATAGAAACTTCTCTTTTTACAAAACCAACTTCTATTAAATTACTTAAATAAGGAGATAAATCAGTTCTTTGTAATTTAATAAAATCTTTTATCTCATTAATCACTGTTTTACCATTAGCAATAGCTTCAAGCACTAACTTATAAGTACTAGCATTTTCAAATTCAAGTTTCATTAAAAAATCAACTTCATCCTTCAAAAAACCTTTCCTTCTTTTTATTTCATCATCAAGCCAAAACCAAAAGGGTTTATCAATCATATTAAGATAATAAGGAACACCATCAGCAAAACCATAAATCTCAATTAATTCATTTATTTTTAATTTAGGAAAAAAATAGTGCAAATCAAAAAAAGATACTGGTTTTAGTTTTAAAGAAGCAGTTTTTCTCCCAAAAATAGGGCTATTATAATTCAAAACCTTTGAAGTAATAATAGAAATTGATGAACCTAAAATAAAAAATTTTAAATTTGATTTTTTTAATTTAGTATCTATAATAGATTGTAAAATACTAAGAAAATTAGGGTTTTCTTTTATAAGATTTTGAAATTCATCAATAATTAAAACATCAACATTATCTTTTAAATAATCAAACAAAACTTCATAATCCATTTTTAACTTACTAATATTTGAATCGTACTCAACACAAACAGCATAAAATCGTTCTAAATTGTTTTCACCAACAGCCAAATAATAAACCCTCTTATCCTTTTTAGTAGCATGTAATATAAGCTCTGTTTTTCCAACTCTTCTCCTACCATAAATTATTTCAAAAGCAAAAGCTTTTTTGTTAATAGATTCTCTTAACTCTAAAAACTCTTTTTTTCGATCTTTAAATTTAATCATTTTACCAACTAGTATAATCTATATTAGTATAATTAACATTATACTATTTAAATGTTTTGAGCGAGTCTTGTCAAATACCCTTGAACTTAAGTAAACAAATTTTAAATTAATAAAACCCCCCAACCGGGCACAAGGACAAAGCTAATTGCTTTGCACGGCAAATAACAAAACTTTTTTTGTTATTAAGTCCAAGGAGTATCCAACGGTTTTTTCATGTCAATCAAAAGTCATTTAGCTTTTTTGATGACTCATAAAAAGCCTTTTAGCTTTTTGATGTGTTACAAAATAAGTCGCCACACCAACCAAAGCAAAAACTTTGAAGGACATCGTGAAGCAAGAGCTTCACAATGAGCAAAAAGAAACCTTAAACCGATTTTGTTTGAATAAATTTTTTTGTTTGAATAGAAATTAACCTTAATTCTTTTTTTTACCCAAAAAAAGCTTTTTTTTAAACCTTTGATACTAAATTAAATGGTATGAGTGAGGTCGAAAAAGAGGTTAAATTGTGTAGGTACTTGTTAGGTAAATACGCGGAGGTAATTAATGAGCACGAGCGTAGAACTATTGGGGAAATCAAGGCTTTGGTTGATGGAACTGATTTGAGTATTCAATCAATAATTAGTGATTTTAAGGACCCTTCTTATTCTTTTCAAGAAGATTATTTAATTGTGTTAAAAAAAGTTTTTGATTATGTTCAAAAAGAAATTGAATTTGTGGATGTTGATTTGAATGTTAGTTACTGGTTTTCTCCAAAAGAAATTATTGAAGCCAAAGTTGCTGATGATGAAGATTTAGCTATTTTTCTTTGTGCTTTAATGAAGGCTTTGGGTGATTCTCGTGCAGAAGTAATTATTGCAGAATTGGATGATTTAAAGACTCATGCTTTTGTGATAACTGAATTCAAAGAAGATTTTATTCTTCTTGACCCTGCTCAAAAAAATCTTTTTGAAAATTATTTTGGAAAAAAAGCCGAGGTGTTAAAGAATTACTCTTTTAAAAACCAGAAAATTAAAAGATTCTTATACAGATTTAATTCTGAAAAATATGAACAATTTTTAGAATAAAATTATTGTTAGTGAGTTAAAATGATTTTTAAAAAAAAATACCAAAAAAGTAAGAAAGAAAAGCACACTAAAAAAAAGGTTGAAAGTAGGGCTGAATTATTTGCAAAATATTTTATTGAGCATGCTAGAAGCGAGAAACAATTTGATAAGTATAAAAGTGGATTAACTTTTTTAAAAAAATTTAGAGCTTCTTTATACAAAGCTGAAAAAAACACTTTTTTAGTTTCTTTAACTAGAAATTATTCACAAAACCCTATTTCTCTTTCTATTTCAACGAACATTAACAGGAAACAAACCCCTATTTATTCTGCTAATATAAGGTTTTTAGAAGGGAGAGTAATTATTGAGACTCTTCAAGGAACTCCTTGGTTAAAAGAGATTAGGGAGTTTGAGCGAGCAGTTAATACCCATGCTTCAAGGTATTTAGTGAGTGAGATAACTAGTCACGCAAAAAAACTAGGTTTTAGTAAAGCAATGCTAATTGATCCAACCGCACACCCTTCTTACTTTGAACCTTATTTATTCTCTCTTTTTGATGCTAAAACAAAAGAAATTCACAGAAGAATTGCTTTTGGAGAAGCAAGTAAAGAGGAGAAAGAAGAGTATAAACAAAAAAAGAAGGAAGTTATTTTGTTACACCAAACTAGAATGAAGAAGCTTTACACTAATGTTGCTAAAGGAGAGGGTTTTGTAAAAAAAGGAAATTATTTTGTTAAAAATCTTAAAGAAGCTAAAAACTAGATTTTTTTAAAAAATAAACCCTAATTAACTTCAAAACAAGGGTTTTTGGAGAGGTTTTTAAACTAAACTAACGAGGATTAAATTAATCAAGTAAGGAAGGATATTTATGAGTGCAAAGAATAATTCTAATAAGTGTTTGTATTGTGGTGCATGCGTGGGTGTTTGCCCTGTAGGTGCAATTACTTTGAAAGACACTAGAATATTCATTGATGAAAAAAAGTGCATTAATTGTGGTGCGTGCGTCACTATTTGTCCAGTAGGAGCAATGAAACTTGAAAAAAAAATTTAGGGTGAAAAAATGGATTCAAACGAAGTACTTTATGATGTAATTGTTGTTGGAGCTGGGCCAAGTGGACTCGCCGCTGGACTTGAACTTGCTAAAGGAAATGCAAGTGTTTTGATTTTGGATAGAAAACAAGAAATTGGTTGCCCAAAGAGGTGCGCTGAAGGACTAAGTAATAGATGGTTTGATATAATGAATTTAAAACCAAAACCAGAGTGGGCTGTTCAAGAAATAAAAGGAGCTGTTCTTTACGGGCCAAATGGAAAAGATGTAAAAATGAAGAGTGAAAACGCTTTGGGTTATGTTCTTGAAAGGAAAATGTTTGAAAAAGAACTTGCAATTAATGCAGTAAAGCTTGGGGCTAAGATTCTTTTAAAGCACCAAGTAATTAATGCTAAGAGAGAAAATGGGTTAGTTAAGCTTGAAGTTGAGGTTAATAATGAAGTTAAAGAGTTTAAAGGAAAATTAGTTATTGCTTGTGATGGAATTGATTCACTAATAGCAAGAATGCTTGGACTCAACACAAAAAACAATCTCAATGACACTGACTCGGGTTATCAATACGAAATGACTGGGATAAGTGGCTATGATGAGAATTGTTTACACCTTTATTTTGGAACCCAAGTGGCTCCAAGAGGATATATTTGGATTTTCCCTAAAAGAGAAGGAACAGCAAATGTAGGAATAGGAATAGGAGCTTATGTTTCAAACGAAACAAAATTAAATGCTAAAGAATATTTGGATAGATGGATTCAATCACAACCAGGATTAAAAAATGGTTCAATAATTGAAGTTAATGCAGGAGGAATCCCGGTAGGGGGTTTTCTTGAAAAAATGACTGCTGATAATTTACTAGTAGCTGGAGATGCAGGACACATGGTTGATCCAATTCACGGCGGAGGAATAGGTATAGCAATGGAGGGAGGACGACTAGCTGCAAAAAATGCTTTAAGAGCATTAAAAGAAAATGATTACACTGATAAAAACTTAAACCAATACACTCAAGAATGGTTTGATACAAGGGGAAATGAGTTAAAGAGAAGATTAAAATCAAGGCACTTGCTTGAACAACTAAGTGATGATGATTTTAATTATTTAGCAGAATCAATTACAATGGATGAAGCTCTAGCTATAGGAAACGGAACGCTTAGTAAAACTGACATGGCTATTTTATTCACAAAAAAGCTAGTTAAAAGACCAGGCCTAGTTGCAATAATGATGAAGTATTTTCAATAAAATGTAAATATTTTAATCATTGTTTATTAAAAAAACAAAAAAAAACTTTGCATATTAATACATAAGACTATTTAATCTTTTTTAAACAAATAATTAATGAATGGATTTGCAATTAAGTAACTTGGCTATGCACCAATTAGTAGAAGAATTACAATACTTAAAAAATGGTTTTGTAAATAATGTACAAACTCTTGAAAATAATTGGATAAAAATGAAGATACATACAAAAGAATTTGGAGACAAGCAATTAATACTCACTCCCAATTCTTTTTTTGTTTCAAAAAAATCCCTGTCAGCAAAACAAAGCCCCGGAGGATTCAGTTCATTTTTAAAAAAATTTATTTATAATCAAAGAATTGTTGATTTAACACAACAAGAACTTGACAGAATAATAAAAATAGAGTTTCCTAACAACATATTAATTATTGAATTATTTGCAAAAGGAAATCTCATTCTGTGTGAAAAAGATTACAAAATAATAAGAGCTTTTAGAAAAGAAGAGTGGAAAGATAGAAAGTTAGAACAAGGAGAATTTTATAAATTTCCTTCCTCAAAAGGAATTAACCCTTTAATTGAAACCAACGAAGAATTCTTTAAAAAAATAAATCAAAACAAAAAAACTATTTTTGGAGCAATAATTGATATTCTAAACGTATCCCCCCAAATACTTGAACATATTTTCAACAAAGAAAATCTAAACAAAACACAAAATGCTGTCGAAACTCAAAAAGAAACAACAATTTTTATTTTAAATAAATTAAAAGATGTTTATTCAAAAAAAAATTCAAAAATATATCTCATAAACAATGTTTTATTTACAATAAATTTAGATAATAAAGAAAAAGGGGAAGAATTTGAGTCCATGAACAGCGCACTAAACAAATTACTTTTAGAGAAATTAAGTGAAGAAACTAAACCAGAGGATAAAATAAAGAAAAAAGAAGATAAAGATTTAAAAAATTTAAGAATGAGAGAAACTCAAATAGAAGGAATATTAAATAAAGGAGAAGATTTACAAAAAAAAGGAGAAAAAATTTACAATAATTACACTAAAATAGATGAAATAATTAAGGCAATTAAAAAAGCTCAAGATAAAGGATTAAATGAAAAAGAGATAAAAGAAAAAATAAATTTAGTAATACCTTCAATAATAAAAGAAATTGATTTGAAGAAAAACAAGATTATTATAAATTTATAACAAAACTAATACCTTAATTAATTCTTAAAAATAATCAAGAAAAAAATTAAAAAGCCAATTTCAATTAAAAGGCAAAACAAATTAAAAAGTCAATTCCAAGCTAAATTAAATTAACAAATAATCAAATGCTAATCATTTATTTAATGAAAAGCATTTAACTTCTTTGAATCAAATTTAATTTTTACCTGAAACATCTTCTAGAATTTCTCTCTCGTCAACAATGAATACATCACTTACAGCAGTAACTGACGCATATGGTATCTCAACCAATTTATCTATCTTGCCGAGCTTATTCAAAAGCCTAGAATTTCTATCAACTTCAACTACCAAGTACTCTACGTCCCCACCAACTTCAGAAACGATTATGTCAACTAATTTTCCAACCTCATCCCCTCTATTAGTAATTACTCTCTTGGAAGCCAATTGCCTTGCTATCGTGTACTTATACATTTTCACACCCAAAAAACTTAATTTAACAAATAGAAAGTCTAACTGCTTTATAAAGGTTTGTATAACAAAAAACAAACCAAAAACAGTTATGTAAAAGAGATTAATTAATAAAATATTTTTTTAAAAAAGAGGATAAAACTAAAAAATTATGTATAAGCAATAGTTTTTTTTTAAAAAAACCTTTTTTAAAAATCAAAAAAAAACAATTTTTTTAAAAATATTTTTGAAAATAAATTAAAAATTAATTTTTAAAATTTATCCTTTGAAAAGAAATGAAAACTGTTGAACAAAGCTTTTTATTAACTAAAAACTTAAATTATTAATGTCTTTAAAAGATCCTGATGACGAATATGATGAAATCATCAAAGAAAAACACATTATACCAAAAAATATTATAAAAAAGAATAAATTAATATTATTTACATTAATTATTGGTTTAATTATAGGCTCTTTTTTGCAATACTCTCTAATAAACCCTTTAATGATTGATATGAGTAGCAATGATTGTACTACAATTAAAAACACTAACAAAATGCTTAATGAAGAAAATGATTGTCTTTATTATATATTAGATTCCCAAGCAAAAACAGCAAGTGAAAAATGTGCAACTAGAAATTGGATTCAAAATAACCAAGAAGAAGAATAATAATTTTTAAAATAACCTAATCAAAAACCCAGCAAAGGCAATTCTTGAAAGATTAGTGATTCTTTATGTCAATCAAAAGAGATTTTATATTGTTGATGTATTACAAAATAGGTAAATCTAACACCACAAGGGATAGGATATTAAACCCATTTTGTTTTAATAAAAACTTTTAAAGACAATTGTCGAAAAACTAAAAAGATTTTTAAACAACAAATTAACGAACCTATTTCATGAAAAAAAAAATATTTGTGATAATAATTTTATTAACAACATTAATCCTTTTGGGTTGTGTGGAAATGACCCGAAGCGAAAAAAATCTTTGTACAAAACTTGCAAGCAAAAGTTATGCATTTATTCCAAATTGCACTACCGAAACCTCATGTTTTGAAAAAGTAGATTTGTTATTTAAAACAAACTTAAATTATTCTGACGAAAGTTACTTATATGAAATAAAAAATCACGTTGCAAGAAGCTGGTATTTTTATAATGAATCTTTATTAGAACAAAAACAAATAGTCAAATATTGTAATGAATCAGATGCTATTAGTGCTGCAGGAAAAATTAATCAAGCACAATCATTAATTAGTGATTCTTTCGCCGAATTAGACCAAGCAATGAAAAAAACTTTTATTTTAATAGCAAAAAAAGAAAGTGAATTCACAAAAAACGAAATTGATCAAATAAAAGAAGAAAAAATATACTTAGATTTAATTGAATTAAGACAAATATTGTCTGAATTAAATTCAGGAGCAACAAATTCAGATACTTATGTATCTTATTATTCAAAAAAAGCAGATTCTTTTGCAAAATCAAGCGCATCAAAAGGATTTGAAGTTTTGATTGAAAAAAATCCTTTTTGGATAGAACACTTTGACAGTATTAACAACACAATTCTTGAAGAATTAGGGCTTGAAAAAAAAGCCTATTTCCCCTTTATTCAAGACACTATCCCTTTTTTAATTTATCAAGCCGAAAAAGCTTTTTATAAAAAACAGAGTTTACTAGCATTACAAAATTTTCCAATATATGAATTTATGAAACTATATTCTGATTTAGGAGGAAATAATAATTCTGCTTTCAAAAGATTCGCTGACCTAATTAACAGAATTAGTGAAAATGAAAAAGAACTAAACAAAAAAATTGAAGACCTTTGGATTACAACAAATAAAAAAATTACAAAAACAAATGAACTAATTGAAACAGAAAACAAAATAAAAACTTTTTCAATAATTTCAGAAAAACTAACACTAAAAACAATCAACACTAACACTGATTTAAAAGAAATTTTTGAGAATATTAAAAAAGAATATATTATTTTGAGAGAAAAAAAAGCTAGTTCTAATTTAAAAAAAGGAGAAGAATTAAATAAACTTTTTTCTTTTGATGAAGATTTATCAGAAATTTTGTTTCAACTAGAATTTAACCAAAAAGGGTTTGAAGAAAAATTAATTGAAGCATGCAAAAACGAAGCAGAAAAGAAAGATTTTGAAAAAGAAAGTTACTCTACTAAAACTGACAAACTAATAGAAGAAATCAAATACTTTTCTTCACGAGTTAAAAATACTTCAGGAAGAGAATGCTTACTAACTTGCACTGAACTAATTCAAAAAAAAGAATTACTAATAAGTGCATTAAATGATTATAATCTTTTTGAATCACAAAAAAAAGAAGTTGCAAAAGACTGTTTAATATTCCTTGAAAAAATTTTTCAAACAGAAAATTTTTATGAATTAAAAATAATGTATGAAGAATTAAAAGAAACTCAAATAACTAAAGAAAACATTGATGATTTTGCATCAAAATGCACTTCTATTCAAGAAAAAATAAAAAAACAATTAAATGAAGAAAACATTTATAAAAAAATATTGGAAGAATATTTAAAATCAAAAAATAACTTAGAGAAATTACAAAAAATTTATTTTTATTCCAATAACAGTAAAATACTTGAACAAATTAATTCGTTTGAGAAAAATATGGATAGCTTTGACGAGTATTTTTTTGAAGATGCTCTTTTATTTGAAAAAATTGTTTTAATAAAAGAAACTTTATTAGAAAAATTAGAACTTCTAAATAAAGACTTTTCTAAAAATATTATGGATGAAACAATAAATTATATTGAACAAAACATACAAATCAAAAAAATAAATGAATCCATTATTTTATTAAATGAACCTAATTATTCAGAAAACATTTTAATTATTGAAAATCCTTTTGAGAAAATAAACGAAGAAATTTATTTAAAAATAAACTATAAAATTAATTTATTTTCAACAAAAGATGATTGCATTGATTCAATCCAAAACAATTTGTTAAAATTAAATTGTTTACCGAAAGGAAAAATTATAGCAACTTTTTTTGAAGAAACACTTTTTTATTCAACTGAAAAAGATTCTATCAAATATGCTTCAAACGAATTAAGCCTTTTAAAAAGAGAAATTGATATTGAACCAAAAATTCAAACAAAAAAAATTTTAGTTAAAACAAGCCCCCCAAAAGATGTTTCTTTAACATCAGTTTTAATAAATTCAAAAGAAACTATTTTTTCAAACGAAAATAATTATACAAAATTTTTAATTGAAGATTTAAAAAAAGATACAACAATAGAAGTTAATTATTATGTAAAAAACGGTATTACTGTTTCAAAAGAACTTGTTGAAACAAAAAATACTGATTTGGATGAAACTTTAATTTATAAAATCCAAGCAAAAAACAACTTTTCATCAAAAGTTAATGCAACCATAATGATTTCTTTACCCTCCACAAATGCAGAAATAACAATTTATTCAAATAATTATACTAAAAAAGAATTCAAAAAAATTGAAGAAAAAATAATTTTACAAAATCAAGTAATAGAAGCAAATGAAATACAATATTATGAGATTTGGGTAAAAACTAGTAATGCTCTTGATTATTATAAAGAAGGATTAGAAAGACAAGAATCATTCTTTAATTTAAGAAACTTACTCGAAAAAGAAAATACTACAAAAAAAGCAAGAGAAAGTGAAAATTTGATTTTAATGAAAAAAATTTTTGAATCAAACGTTGAAGAAATAAAATTAATTGAACTTAACGAAAAAGAAAAAACAGATTTAGCTTTAATGAAACAAAAATTACTTGAAAAAATAGATGAGTTGAGAAAAAAACAAGAAGAACTTCTTGCAATAGGGTTAGTTTCTCAAAGCGAAAAAATCAAAACAACACTCGATACAATAATTAATGAAAAATTAGATGATGAAAAATCAATTGCAAAGGCATTTGATTTACTAATCAACTTAATTTATAGTAGTGACAACAAAATAAAAAGTGAAGTCGAAAAAATGTGGAATGATATCCTAAAAAAAACACAAAACGATGAAGAATTATCTTTAATAAAAAATGATTTTTTTGAATCAAAATTAGAATTTGAAGAAATATTTAATCTTAACGCTAGTGAAGCAAATAATGTTTTTTTAAAACTTAAGGAAGAATATGATTTATTCATTAAAAAGTCAAAAGAAGTTGAAAAATTAAAAAATAACGAACAAAAAGAATTAGAAAAAAAATTTGATTATTATATAGAATATTGCAAAATCACTTTAAATTATATTGAAGATCATTTAATAACAAATAATTCTGAATTAATTAAGTCAAAGTTCATTATTCCTCTCACACAAACACGAATTGAAAAAATTAGGTTTTTATTAAATGAAATATGTGCTTCGGATGATTTAATTCTTAACAAACTAAAAAAAATCGAACCTTTATTCGATGAAGTGTGGCTAGCAAATGAAAATATTAAAAGACAAGCAATTAATTCATTTAACACCGCTATTGATAATCATTCTCCAAAAGAAACTCTTTCCCAAGGAAAAAAATTACTTGATGAAAATAATTTTATTGAAGCATATCTCGTGTTAAAAGATACTAATAATCAAAAATTTAACTTAGAAGGGATAGGTATTTTTCTCCCTATTTTAATAATCATAATAGCTGCCCTTGTACTAAAAAATAATTTTTCAAAAAAAGAAAAAGAAGAATCTGAAAGAAAAAAAATAATTAGTGAAGAATGGGAAAAAATTTAATAAAACTATTCACTTTTTAGAATAATAAATCCAAACAAAAATTAATCCGCTTGCTAAAATACCACAAATTGCTATGATTATTAAAAAAGAAAAATTATTTGATTTATTTTCAACTTCTAAAGTGTTTGAATAATATATTTCATTGCCATCTATTATTGACACAAAAAACTCTTCTTTTCCTTCAAAAGGAATTGAATTAAAAATAACTTCTTGTTCCCCATTTGCTGAAACAAATACTTCTTTTATAGAATCAATTATTTTTGTTTGAGGATATAATCTTAATTCACCAGTAAAAGAAGAAGGAAAATTGTTTTTTATAATTACTTTAAAGGTTTGACTCTTTTCATCATTTTCATTAGAAACAATTAAAGACAAATCTAATTTTTTAGGACTAATCACACTTAAAGTAGGGTGATTACTGATCAAAACCTGTTCTTCTCCAAAATTGTTTGTAAAAAACAATGCTGCTGAAGGCAAATTATAAGAACTAATTAAAGTTGGCTTAATATAATAATCAAATTTTTTGATTTCACCAGGAATTAAAGAAGTTGTTGCACTTGAGTCCCCTTCAACGATATCAAAACTAGAAATATTTACTTTTGCACGAGTATCGGGATGTACAAATTGAACATATATTGTAGCTAGTTCTGTCCCTTCATTTGAAACAATAATACTCATTTTTGCTCTATCACCCAAAAATATTTGAGAAGGAACTTCATTTCTTATTTTTAATAAAGGAATATCATAAATTCCAAAAAAAGAATCTTCAGTAACTTTTACTATAGAAGTATTTCCTCCAAGAATTGCACAAATCTTTAAATTAGTGCTTCCTTCAGATAGTTGAGGTAAATATATTCTAGCCCAACAATTTTCTTTTGTACAATGAAAAAACTCTTTCCAAAAAATCATTTCTTCTCCTTCATTAATAGAAATAGATATATAAGTATTATCCAAATCCATTCCACCAAAAAAAGAATTTAATGAAAGCAACCCAACTCCTTCTTTATTCAAATCAGATTCATTTAAATTCAAAACAATTGTTTGACAAATTTTTTCAGAAACAATACTTGTTTGAATTTCCTTAAAACCAAATTCAGTTAAGGGGGACGTAAAAGCAAAAACCGAACCTAAAAGCAATACAAAAACAAACAAAAATAATAATCTATTCATAAATTATCCCTAAACCAATACTAATTCATTTTATTTAAAACAAGTTTTAAAACCATTTGTAATGCCTTTTTTCATTTTTTTATTACAAAATTCTGTCTTTTTTCAAGTTCAACTAGACAATTAGCAACTGTTATTTTGTAATTATTATTTGAATTTACTACAATAATTTGTTTATTAGAAAAATTTTTTTTAACGTGTTTAAGACAATAATCAATTCCTTCACAAAAAACATTATCCATTATTTTTTCAGGAGAATAATTCCTTCCCTCAAGTCTACTTTCAATTTCTTCAGGAGAAACTTTTAACACAATTACAAAATCTATTTTTAATTTAGTTTCACAAAAAACGTGTCCCTCAAAAAGAATATTTTTTTTATTTTTTAAAAAAGAATTTGCTTTTTTTTCTAACATGTTTAAAGGTATTTCAAGTTCATTATCCTCACTAAAAGAACCAATCTTGTTTTTTAGTGCAAAATCTTTTTCATTAATGTAAATTAAACCCAATAAGCTAGACAACTCTTTTGACACTTTTGTTTTTCCAACACCAGGAGTGCCTGTAATTAACAGATTCATACTAAATATAATACAAAAACACTTAAAAAACACTAATTTTTTTTAAAAATATTACTTTAAATTTTTAGAAGGGGCAAAACAATCATCAGCCAAGCATTTCCCCCTGGATTCAAGTAATTTACATAAAACAATTTCTCTTTGACAACCTTCATCTACCATTATTATCATTCCAAATAAGTTCTTGAAGTTTAAATACTTTATCTTTCAATTTAATAAATTTTAAAAAAGGAGTAATAAATTAAAAAAAACAAATTTATTTTAAAAAAAATTTTAACTAATTTTTAATGTAAAAAAGTTTGTAATAAACTTTGATATAATAATTCAAAAGTAAATTCTTCAGTACAATATTTAATTATTTTATCATAATCTTTTTTTAAATAAAACTTTGAAACATCCTTTCCTGTTGCTTCTTTAATAGGAATCTCAAAATAAGAATTAATTACTTTTTGAGAAATTGTTCTAAAATCTTCATCCCTTTTAGTCGCTTTAGAAACAGCCATCCCCAATTGAGCTAAATCAACATGTTTTGAATTAGTAAAAAGAAGGTTAAATAATTCTCTTTGAGGAGCAATTTTATAAAAACTCATTCTACAAAAAAGATAATTTAAATCATAAGCTAATTGATTAAAACCAACTATCTTCAAAAAAACATCCCTATTATTAAATTCTTTTTTTTCAATCAATTTTAAAACATCATAAAATTTTTTTAATAATTTTTCTTCAGATCCCTCAACCCATTCAAAAATAAAAGAAGGTTTTTTTATTTGACCTTCCTTTGGGGCAACCAAAAGAGAATAATAATTATAGGATATTACAAGAACCTTACTGTTTTTACAAAAAGGATTCAACCCTGATTTTTCTTCCTCTGGATCAACAAAAGATTCTATATCTAAAAATAAAAAACCCATTTAAATCAAACAATATTATAAAGAAAATACATAAAAAGGCAACAACATTATTAAAAAAAAATTGTGACAACTGCTTTTTTAATGATTTTGTATTTTTTTAGTAGTAAGGTGTTTCGATGAAAATAAAAGAATTAAGACCAAATACATCATTTGATGAAATAATTGTTGAGGTTGTAACTAAAGGAGAACCAAGAGCTTTTGCAAGTGCAAGTGGACAAGGAACTGTCTGTAATGCAGCTGTAAAAGATGAAGATGGTGAAGAAATTTCGTTAACTTTGTGGAATGATGATTATAAAAAAGTCAATGATGGAGATAAATTAAAAATTACTAATGGGTGGGTCACTGAATATAAAGGAAGAATTCAAATAAGTTCTGGAAAAAAAGGCACTCTTGAAGTAATAAAATAAAATTGTTTTTAAATATACTAAAGAATATAACAACTAGAACAAACCCCTAAACTTAGAAAGGGGTTTATTCTCTATTCAAACAAATTTTGATTACCTGTCAAAAACAGTCATTTCTTTATCATACCACAAAAAGAGTAAATTAAATTATTTAAAGTAAAGCATGTTAATGTGTTTTAATTGAAAAATTAATAAAAAAAATAAATTAATATTTATCTTATTTTTAAAAAAATAGTTAATGAAGAAGATTTACTTCTTCAAAACTTTACTTGATTTTGGTTCTGCATTTAATATTTCTTCAGCAGTCTTGTTCCTATTCCTTCCAAAGTTAGCATATTTTCTAAACTTTGTTTTTGTCCAAGCTTCTGGCTGTTTTGATCTCATTTTCATTTCCTGTGAAAGAAGATTTAATCTCATCTCCTCGTCGACATCCATTTTTAACAATATATGACTCATAGACCCACCTTTGATTTATTAGGAAACTTAAAAAAATAGCTCCAATACATAACTGTGTTGAGGTTATATATAAACTTATTTATACTAATATATTTGATATAAATGGCAAAATACCCTATTTTAACAAAAAAAGATGTTGATAAAATAATTTCCTTTAAAAAAATTAATTTAAATAAGAAAAACAACCACAAAACACCATTTCCTGGACACCTTTCTTTTTTAATGAGTTTAGATTTAGGATTAACAAAAGAATTGATTGAAATTAAAACACAAGAATTTGTTATTATTAGAAATAATAAAATATTTTTTGAAGAATTTAATAAAATTAAAGAAAATACTTTTTATGCAATTATTAATAATAAGCTTTTTGCAATTGAATTATTTTCTAACGAGACTAATCTTTATTATAAATTAAAACCAACTAATGATTGGCCTTCTTTAATGCTTTCAAGTGTGCCTATGCACCGATTCAAAAGTTCTACTCCAAAAATAAGCGCTGAATTAATGGTTAAAGAAATTTCTCCTATTAATGGAATTGTTTTGGATTGTTGTGCAGGATTGGGATATACTTCAGTTATTGAAGCTAATCAACCTAATTGTAAAGAGGTTATTTCTTTTGAAAAAGATAATAATGTGTTAGAAATTGCTTCTTACAACCCCTATTCAAATGATTTTTTTCTAAATAAAAAAATTAAATTGTATAAGGAATCTGTTTTTGAGGGAATAAAAAAATTTGAAAATAATTATTTTGATAGAATTTTACATGACCCTCCAACTGTTTCTTTTGCAAAAGAACTATATTCAATCCACTTTTATAAAGAACTTTATAGGGTTTTAAAAAAAGAAGGGCTTCTTTATCATTATTGTCCTAATCCAAAAAAAACAAAAGGAAATGAATTCTTTAAAATTGTTGAAAAATTACTTAAACAAGCTGGTTTTATTAATGTTAAATATAATCCAAACAGTTCTGGAATAAGAGCAACTAAAAAGTAAATTCATTTTTTTACTTTCTTTTTTATAGACTTATCTTCTTCAATAACACCAAATTCATCTTCTAACTTTATTTTTCCTTTTTTTAAATCTTTAAATTCATCCAAATCTTCATCATCAAGCCCTAATTCTTTTAATTTATCTAAATGATCCTCTGTTTTCATTTTTTCAAATTCTTTTCTCCATGCAAGCATATCTGCAGTTTCCTTCATCTTTGCCCCTTCAGGGGGTTTAGTTGGTTTTCTAAGCATATAATAACATTATTCCTTTCTCGTTTAAAAACCTTACTTTTTTAAAAAAAAATAATTTAACTACCCCTCCCCTTTGCCAACTAAATTTAGTGTATTCTTATACAATAAAAAAAAATTGGGTGTATAACAAGGCAATACAACATTATACATATCCTCGCCCTAAAAGAGGATCCTTTTTCACCAACTTTTCTTAAAATTTTAATAAAAATAGAATGAGTAGTTATTTAAATAAAAAAATCAAATAATCTGTTGATTTAAAATGCAGGATAATTCAAATCAAGAAGAGGAGTTGAAGAATCAAAAAAAAATAGATTCCCCCTCCCCCTCTTATTCCACTAAAAATAAAGAAATTTTAAATATAAATAATTCTTTAGAAAATCCTCTTTTTGAAAACATTTTTATTCAAATAAAACAAGAACTAATTGTTGAAGGTTATTCCTTAAAAACCATTAAAATGTATTTAATATACATAAAAGATTTTTTTCATTTTACAAAAAAAGAAATAAAGGATTTAACTAAAAATGATATTATTTCGTTTCTTGCTTATAAAAAGGAAGAGGGGTGTAATAATGCAACTCTTTCATTAATTCATGCTTCTTTAAAATATTTATTTAAAAAAAATAAAGTTCTTTTTTTGCTTGAAGAAATTAAAATTCCAAAAAAGTCAAAAACTCTTCCAAAAGTTTTGACTAGGGATGAAATAAAAATTATTTTTAATAATACTAGGTTTGGTAGGAATAGATTAATGTTACAATTTATGTATGGTTCCGGTTGTAGAGTTAGTGAAGTCACTAAAATCAAAGTTGATGATCTTAATTTAAAAGAAAAAACAGCAATGATTAAAGGAGGAAAGGGAGATAAAGATAGAATTATTATTCTTTCAAAAGAATGGATTCATGGAATCAAAAAATATTTAAATAAAAAAAAGATTAAATCAGAATTTGTTTTTTCAAAAAAAAATGGAAAACCCCTTACAACGGATACAATTCAAAGAATAGTTAGAGAAGCTTCAAAAAGAGCTGGTTTAACTAAACATGTTACTCCACATTGTTTTAGACACTCTTATGCTACTCATTTACTTGAAACAGGTACAAATATTAGATATATTCAAACTCTTTTAGGACATAGTAATTTGAATACTACTCAAATTTATACTAATGTTGCAAATCAACAATTAAAAAAGGTTCAAAGTCCACTTGATAAATTATAATACCCTCCCCCCTTTCTTCCACTAATAAAAGATATCTTTTAAATTAAATTAAAAATCTAAAAAAATAAGACAATTTCCTAAAAAATTATGTATATTATAAATTTGTTTGTTTTTCAAACTTAATTTTATTTTTTTGTTTTTAAGAATAGATTTAAATACTTCATAGTCTTTCTTAGCTTAGTATTAATTAAAAGGGAGGATTAATTATGAGCGTTAAATTATCAAAACTTTTTGGTATGGATGTTTATGACTTTGAAGCAGGATATAAAGGAAAGGTGTATGATATTATCATTAACCTTGAAAAAGGGAAACTTGAAACTATCACAACTGAACCTTTAAAAGTTAAAACTAAATCTGATGCTAAAAAAATTTTGGCTGAAAAAAGTATTCCTTATAGAAATGTAAAATCAGTTAAGGATATAATAATTGTTTCAAGTAGAGAAATTCCTTTTACTGAACAACCAAAGGAAGAAGAAAAAGAAAATACGGCTAGTTCTCAATTAAGATATAAATATTCTAGAAGGTAAGGCCTCCCCTTACTTTCTTTTTTTAATTTAAATTTACTTTAAGCTAAGAAGCTATTTTTTTAAAATTTATTATTTTTAAATCTTTTTTAAAATCATAAAAAAATACTTTAAATCTTGGACACCCTTTCTTTTTAAACAAAAATTTAAAAAAAGAAAGAAATAAATAATAACAATATGTATATATAATATACATAAGAATATTTTATTATATTATTATAAGGTATTAATGGAAGTGTGGGGTGTGTGTTTTGGTTATAAGAGCTTATTTTGTTCAATATAGATTTATCCTTCCCGATTCAATAAAACATTCTTCTTATACTTATCAAAAACTCTTTAGAGGAATTTATGGTTATACTCAAGCAGTGTATAAAGGAGGGGGTAAAAATTATCATTATCACCGCGCAGGTATTCTTTCAAATTATCCTTTTATTAGGCCAGGAAAGAATTGTGTTATAATTCCCCAAATTGCATTTCAAACCCTTCAAGAATTTTTTAAAACAGGAAAAAATCCTACTCATTATTGGCAAGAAAAAGGGGAGTGGAAATGTACTTATTTTTTGAATGAAAAAGATTTATCTGAATTAGAGGTGGCTAAATCAGTTGAAAATCTTTTAAATAGAAAATTTGTTGAAGGAATTGAAGGAAAGGCTCTTTTATTTAATGAAATGAAAAGAATTGTTCAAAATAATGTTGAAGAGGGGTATAAATTAGCATTATTAAAAGAAGCTCAAAATATAGTTGATCTTGATTGGTTTAAACAAACTTACCAACAATCTCTCCTTTTAATAGATTTTTATGATTTATTTAAAAAATTAAAAAATAATCTTTAAAAATAATAATTTAATTTATTAAATCTTCTTTCTTTTTAATTATAGTGTCTTTAATCAACAAAATAAATTTTTTAGGTTATAATAAAATGTGTCCAAGAAATAAAGATATTCAATAATATTTTTTTTAATAAAAAAATATGTAAAATAGAGGGGTTTGAACATTTTTATTAAATTTAAGCTTGAATTAATGCTTCTTTTTCAATTTCCTTTTCTTTTTCTTCTTCTTTTTTCTTTTTTTCTAATTTTATTAATAAATCTTTCTTTCGCCATTTTCTTTTTCCCCCAATATTGTTGCTTTCAATAAGGCCTACATCAACCATGGTTTTAAGATAAGGGTATAAACTCCTTTCATTTTCATAATCTACTTGAAAGAGGTCAAAAATTCTTCGTCTCACTTCATCCATTGTAACCCATTCATCAAATCTAATAACACTAGCTAAGTGAAATGCTTGGGTGTGTTCATTAAACTGAAGAAAATCCCAAATTGATCTAACTTCAAATTCTTTTTTATTATTACTCACTTCTTGGTTTTGAGTGGGTTTTGGGTTGGTTTTTTGTTTTATTCCAAGTATTTGTTTTATTGTATCTATTATTCCCATCATTACCACTTTTATTTTAGTCATTAATATAATGACCGTAATGATTTAAAAACATTACTGTAATGATTAGTTATTATTATCATTACTCTTCATTACTTGTAATTACTCGTAATTACTATATTTATTTGTTTTTTTAATTGTGACTTATTTTTTTTAGTTTTATTATTTATTTTTGTCTTATTTTATTTTAAGTGAGGTATCTTATATTGTTATTTTTTTAAGAATTATAAAAAATTATTTTTTTAGTTTGTTTTGAGTGGTTTGTTTTTATGTTTTTTTTAATGATTTTTTAAAAGATTAAAAAAAGATTATTTTAGAGTCCTTTTAAAAAATTAAATAAATAAGTCATTTGTCGTATTTTTTGTTAATTTAATAGTGGAAGTTAAGGGGTTATTTTTTTAATAATAAATAGTTTTAATAGCGGAGAGAGGATTTGAACCTCCGACCTCCGGGTTATGAGCCCGGCGAGCACTCCAGGCTGCTCTACCCCGCTAGTTTTAAATTCAAAAAAGACTTTATTTATTAAAAAAAGGGTTTTTTGAACTTCTTTTTTTAATATTTTTTTAATTTTGCTTTTTTGTTTTTTTTAAAGACTATTTTAGTCTTTTTTATTATTCTGTTACTAACTGTAATATATGTCCAGGTTTTTGAGATTTTATTTAATTTTGTTTAATAATATAATTTCTTGCTCTATATTTTTTATTTTTATTGTTAACTCTTTTTGCCTATTTGGGTCATTAGCCGAGGTCATATTTCCTCCACACAATGGACAAATGAAGTTGTATTCTGCAGCAACTTCAAAAACCTCTCTATGATTGCACTTTGTACAATCAAATAAACTATAATCTGCCTCTAAATTCATTTTGTTGTTTAATTTCTCGAGATTTTCTTTTTGTTGTTCTTCAATTATTTCTGCTATTCTGTCTTTTTTTATTTCCCAAGTATAATTATACCAACCTGTTTTTTGATTCCTTGCTTTCTGATAACATGCAATTCCTCTAAAATGTAATTTGTTTAATATTGCTCTAACCTCTGTTACTTTTTTCTTCATTTTTTTACTTAGTTCTTCGTCTGTAGTCATCTTTCTTTTTTTTTCACATAATTTCACTAACAATATTGCATCTTCTCCTCCCACTGTATCAAGTAACTCTTTTACAAGCACAAGATCAGTTAAAGATTTTGAAGGCATAAAATATTTTCCTTACTAATGGTTTTTAAACTCTATAGAAATCCTTTATTATTTTATTTTTTTCTATTAATTACCTTTTTTCCTTTTTCTTGGGGAATAATTTTTAATTTTGATTTTAAAAATTTTTTATCTAATTCTTTTCCTTGTTGTGTCCTGTCAAGAAAAACGGCTAATGCAGCTATTTCGCTGTGGGGTTGGTTAGTAATTGAAACATTATAATCTGCTATTTTATATACTTCTCTTTCTACTTTTTGGGATCCAATTAACACGGCTATTTTATTTAATTTATTTATTTTTTTTTCAAGTTCTTGAACCTTTAACCCATACATAGTTAAGTGTATTATAATATATCCTCTTTTTTTTAATTTAGTAATAGCTTCTTTCCAGTCTTGAATAAATTCTACTTTAAAATTTCCTCCCCACCTTTCATTAACTCCTTTAATTGTATTTTCTGCTATCTCATCTTTTGATTCACAAACAATCATTTTGTTTGCTCCAAAGGCACGTGATACTAATGCGCAGTGGCTAGTTACACGATAATCTCTCACGTCTCTATGACCATATCTTATTATAATAAAATCTTTTTTTTTCATTATTATCGCCGTTAAAATGTTTTTTCAGCACCTTTAAAAATCTTTTTAGGGCAATTTCTTTTAAAGGAATGTAATTGGATGGGCCCGTAGCTCAGTCGGTAGAGCACCGGCCTTTTAAGCCGGGTGTCTAGGGTTCGATTCCCTACGGGCTCGCTCATCTTTACTTTTCTTTTATAAATTGGTAATTACTTAACAGAGTTGGTAATTACTGTAATTTTTAGGGCCCGTAGCTCAGTCGGTAGAGCACCAGACTCTTAATCTGGGTGTCTAGGGTTCGATTCCCTACGGGCTCGTTTTGTTTTTGTGTTTTTGTTTTGGGGATGCAATACCTTTTCTAAAGGGATTGCGGTGTTAGGTTCCCTACGGGCTCGCTTATTTTTATTTAAATTTATTTATTTTTTTTTATTTTCTATTTTTTTAAAACTTTTTTTAAATCTCCTAAAATAAAAACTAATTCTCTATTAGATTTTATTTCAATTGAATTATACCAGTTTAAAGGAAATTTAATGTTGCTAAATGTAGATGTTTCAAAAATAGTTACTTTATATTTTTTAATAGCTTTTGTAAAAAGAGTAATTATTAGTTGCACTCCAATTTCTTGTTTTTGATATTTAGGGTCAACAAAAATCTCTCCGTCAAACAAGCGATTTGCGCCCCATCAAGGTTTTATTCCTAAAACAAAAGTCCCAACTAATTTATTATCAAGTTCTGCAACAAAAAATAAATCTGGTTGTTTTTCAATCCAATAATTTAGAAGATTTTTTTTTGTAGTTTATTTTTCATTAATTTGTAAAGCAAAATATGCTTTTTTGTAAATTTTTGCAAGATTGGTTAAATCTTCTTTTTTAACTAATCTAATTTTTAAGTTCATTCAATTGATATGGCAAATTTCAAATATATACTACTTTCTTGTTAAGTTTAGTAATTGAAAAAGAGAGGGGTGTTTAAGAGGGATTGTAAAAGTTAAGGCTTTTAGGGATTTATAAAGGTAAATTGGTTTAGAAAAGATTTTATTTAAAAAATTGAATTTTAGTTAATGGATCCAATTTAACTAAAAAAGGAATTACACAAGGTGTTAAACTTAAAATAATGCAAAGAGAATCTTTTCAAAAGTATATTTTATTAGTTGGATTTTGTGATATAGTTAAGCAAAAACGTGCAAACAAGGTTTTATGCGACAATTAAAAAGCTTTCTAATGATTCTTTACTTATTAGGAGGCATAGCTCAGCCTGGGAGAGCACAACGCTGAAGACGTTGGTGTCGCGAGTTCAAATCTCGCTGCCTCCATTTTTTCTTTTTTGAAGGATTGCTTTAGCAATCGTTCTTTGGGATGCAACGACAGTATCGTTGCACGGAAATCTCGCTGCCCCCATTTTTTCTTTTTTTTTCTTAGTGAAAAGATTTATAATTAAGTAAAGTCTATTTTTGTTGTTGATTTGTATGAATAGGGTTAGAACAGGAATTCTTGGATTTGATGAATTAGTTGAAGGAGGCTTGCCTGAGGGGAGAGCTTTTTTAATTTCTGGTGGTACTGGTACGGGGAAGACTATTTTTGCTACTCAGTTTTTGATTAATGGAGTTAACATGAATGAGCCTGGAGTGTATTTAACTCTTGATGAGAGGCCTGATTTGATTAGGGAGGATATGTTGAGGTTTGGTTGGAATTTAAGGTCTTTTGAAGATAAGGGTGTTTTGAAAATAGTTGATGGGACTATGGCTAAGCTTGGTATTCCTAGCGATGAAGAGTTTTCTCTTCCAGCTACTGGTTTTGATCTTGACAAGTTGTTGCTTGAGTTAATGAGGGCGATTAAAAAAATTAGGGCGAAGAGGGTTGTTATTGATTCAATTCCTGCTTTGGGTTTGAATTTTGATAATGAGCATGAAGTAAGAAAAGCTGTTTTGAAAATGGTTTATCTTCTTTCAAGGGCGGGGGTCACAACTATATTTACTACTGAAATTAATGAGGATTCTAAACAATTGGGTAAGTATGGAGTAGAAGAGTTTGTTGCTGATGGGGTTATTGTTCTTCATTATATGGGGATTGGTACACAGTCTAACAGGACTCTTCATATTAGAAAGATGCGTGCGACGAAGCATAATGAGGATTTGCACCCTATTGAAATAACTGATAATGGGATTAAAGTTCTTAAAGTGGATGATGATTATAGGTTATAATATTTTAAAAAATTAGGGAAAAAAACTTGTTTAACAAGTTTTTTTCTTTCTTCAATATTACTTTTTCTTTTTTATTATATATTTCCATGCTCCAAATCCAATTAAAGCAAGGATTATTAAGATTAGAATCCAGTTTGGACCTTCTTGTGTTGTTGTCTTTGCTTGTGTTCGTAGTGTTATTTCTTTTGTTTTTTGTTTTGCATCGGAATCTAAGTAAGTTATTTTCATTGTTATTAGTGCATTATCTTGGGTATAATTTATTTTTGTTTTTATTGTGTCTACATCGTTTGCATTTAGTGTTCCAATGAATTGTTTTGGTTTTTCAATTGTTGCTTGGTTTGAAGTTAGTTCAACTAGAGTGAAATCTGCTTTTCCCATTCCTTTGTTGTAGAGTTCAAAGATTATTTCGCCGTTGTTGTTTTCTTTTATTGTTGCGTCAAGGTCTGAATTTCCAAATACTTTTAATCCAACATATGAAGTGGTTTCTGTTCTTTCTCCTGATTGGTTGTTAAAAGATACTTTTATGGGTATTGTATAATTTTTTATTGTTGCGTTGTTGCTTACACTAATTTTTAGTTTTGTTGTTTTTTCTTCGCCTGGGTTTATTGAATCAACTTTTATTGCGGCTGCTCCTAAAGGAGTTATTTCTCTTTCAATTATTCCTCCTGTTGCAGTTATTGTTCGGTCTTCAATCATTTCTAAGACTACTTGGTGTGCTGTGCTAGTGCCCACGTTTTGTAATGTAAATGTTATTTCTTTTTCTTCTCCCGGAAGTAATTTTTCTTCAGTTACGTCAATAATTTTTACAATAGGTTCTTTTCCACTTATTATTATTGGGTGGTATGTTTTCTTTTTGCTTTCTAACCCTTTTCCTTCCACAATTATTGGGATGTTGTGTGTTTGGTTTTCTGCAGTTGGATCAATGTATATGTTGAATTGTACTAGTGTTTTTCCGTATGATTGTATATTTCCCACAAATTTTGGGTTTGGGTTGCTTTCGTCTGTTTTAACTGTGAAGGGGTAGGTGTCTTCTATGCTTACAGTTATGTCTTTTTGTGTGGTTGAATCTAAATTTTCTAATTGTACTAAAAAGGTTATTGTTGTGCCGGGCACTGCTGGATTTGGATCGTAATTTATTTGAGTAACTTGGGGGAATGCTGCGAGTGTGCTTCCTATTAAAACTAATATTATGGCAAAAACCATTATTTTTCCTATTGTTTTCATTTAATCACTTCCTCTTAAGTTTTTTTGTTAAAAATAGTTTAAATAAATACGCTTTTTAGTTTTTTTATATTCTTTGGGTGAGTTGAATTGAGGGTATTGAATTAATTTTTTCAATTAGTTTTTCGAGTTTTTGGGCGTTTTTAATTTCTAGTAAAAACATTGCGTCTACGTACCCGTTTTTCTTTATTTTAAAATTAGTGTTTTTTAGGGTGGCTCCTGTGTTTTTTATTTCTTCTAGTATTTCTCCAAGCAATCCGCTTCGGTCAATTGCTTTTATTCTTATTCCTGTTTCTCCCTTTTCTCTTTCAAAATTTATTTGAAGTAGTTTTTCTTTTGAAATTTTTTTTATGTTTGGGCAGTCTTTTTTGTGGACTATTATTTTTCTTTTAGTTGTTTTTACTCCTATAACATCTTCTCCTGGCAGGGGGTGGCAGCATTCCGCCATCTTTATTTTTTTAGTGTCTTTCATTTCAAAAGTGTTTTCTTTTTTTTCTTTTTTTGTGTTTAATTGAAAGTGATTTTTTATTTTTGTTTTTGCTTTTTCTGTTACTGCGTTTTGTAACCAACTTTTTTTCATTTGTGTTTTTTTATTTGTTATTATTTCTATTTTGTCAAGGTTTTCTAGTTTTGTTTCTAGTGTTTTTAATTGTCCATTTATTTTTACTTTTTCAGCTTTTTTTCCTATTTCTGTATGTACTGCGAAAGCAAAATCTAGTGCGGTCGCTCCTCTTGGCAAGGCTATTGCATCATTTTTTGGCGTGAATGCAAATATTTTGTTTCCTGCAACTTTTTTATCTAATTTTTCTTCTCCTGTTTGTTTTTGCCATTCTAGTAATTGTCTTTCCCAACTAAGTTCTTTTTCAAATTCTTTGTCTTTATCTAGTTTTTTGTATGTCCAGTATGTTTCTCCACTTATTCTTAAGTGTTGTGCCCATGTTCTTATTTGTACTTCTATTATGTCTTCTTTTCTTTTTACTGCTGTGTGAATACTTTTGTAACCATCTGGTTTTGGTTTTGAAATGTAATCGTCAAAAGCTTCTTGTATTATATTGTATTTTGAGTGAACTAACCCAAGGGCTTCGTAGCATTCTTTTTCTTTGTTGCATATTATTCTTATTCCATAAATGTCATGGATTTTTTCAAAGCTTGTTTTTTTGAGTTTGTTAAAGATTGAATTAAAGCTTTTTGGTCTTCCTGTTATTGTTGTTTTTAATTTAGTTTTTAATAAGTCTTGTATTTCGTTTATGACTTCTTGAATTAATTGTTCTCTTTCTTCTCTTGTTTTGTTAATTAGTCTTTTAATTTTTTCAAATGCTTGTGGGTTTAGTACTTTAAAAGAATAGTCTTGTAATTTCCATTCACAATCATTCATTCCTAATTTTGTTGCTAAAGGCAACCATATTTCAAATGCTTTTTTAGCGTATTTTTCTTCATAAATTATTTTTTCTTTGTTATAAAGGGCATCTGCTGTTTCTTCTATTTTTGCAATTATTGGTTGAAAATCATTGGGTAGGGTTAGTATGATTGAGGTGATTGTTTCGTTTGGAATTTTTGAATAGTTTCTTTGAATAACTTCTTCCATTTGTATTATTGTTTCTGAGATTGTTTGGCCTTCTATTGAAAAATTTTTTTGTTCTTCTAGAGTTATTTTGTTTGTTATTGTTTTTAGAATTATTCCTTCTATTAGAGAGTAGGGGAGATTTTTTTCAATTAAATTATTTATCACTCTTTTTAGTCTTTCATAGTTTTGTTTTTGAGTGTGTTTTTCTAATATATTTAAAATTTGGGGTAATTTGTTACTATTTTCTTTAGGTATCATCAGTATTAGTATTAGTCAATTCTTTTTTTAAGTAGTTAGGTAGTATTTATTTTAATAGTGTTTTTTGGAGGAGTGGTTTTAATGAGTGTGGTTAGGTTTGCGAATGTTAAATTAGTTAAATTTAAGGATATTGATGAAGTTGATTTGGCTTTGTTTGAAAAATCTCTTGAAAAGTTTTTTCAAAAAGTGGGGTTTGAAACTAGGCTTGAGCTTTCTTTAAAGGATTACGCTAAGGGGGGTCTTAGGGTTCAGCATGAGGTTCATGGTAAGCTTTTAGTTGGTTCTAAAAAGTTCTTTGCTAGTAGCGAGGGTTGGAAGCTTTTTGAAGTAGTTTCTAATGTTTTATCTAGCTTAGTCAAGGAATTTAATAAGGATTCAAAAAAGAATTAATTTTTTTAAGCCTTTTTGTGGGTATAACAATTGCTTTTTTGAATTTTTAAAGAATTGAAAGAATGAGCTTTTTCTAGTTCATTCTTATTTCTTTTTTTTAATAATCTTCTTTTTTGTTTTTAAAGGAGCTTTTTTCTTTGTTTTTGTTGTTGTTTTATTTTTTGAAGTTTTAACTTTAGTAATTGTTTTTCTTGGAGAGATTTCGTCTTGTTCTTTTTTGAGTTCTTCTCTCATTTGTTCTATTAAGTCCTTTACTGACATTTTTTTTTCAAAAACCATTTTTTAGTTCACCTATTTGGTGCTAATTGATTGTTTTTTTGAGTATAAAAACCTTTCTTTTTTTAAGCTTTTTTTTGGACGGCGTGAGTTCGAAGTTTAGTTTTTGGGGTGTTTAAGCAGTTATTACTCCACTCCGCTTCCCTTCAGCGCTCTTAATTAAAATTACCGTTGCTGCATTCCTGCCCTGGCGGGGTTCGTTTTAGTTAGGGGCCTGTAAGGACAGAGCTTCGACGTAATAATTGCTCTCACTCCTAAAACATACGCTCCTCATTCACGTTTTTGACTCCAGCATAAAGCGGGTTTCTGGTTACAAGCCACCGCTACCGGCCCAGTCTAGTCCAACTTAATTCTTGTTAGTAAAAGTTTTAAATCTCCTTGTTTTGGTTTTGTTTCTTGTAATTTCTTTTTTTAAAGTAGGGGTTAAATAGCTTTTTCATCTTAGTTAAATTATGTCAAATTGTTTTGAAATAAAGTGTTCTTCTTCTAAATCTTTAGCAAGGAGTGGTGTTTTGCATACGGCTCATGTTGATGTAGTCACTCCTTTTTTTATGCCTGTTGCTACA